>Ga0116152_10000027_pt1 | contig 104702 bp, 99 predicted proteins | sample AD_UKC119_MetaG_FD_89894 | JGI IMG/M metagenome (GOLD analysis project Ga0116152, IMG submission 89894) | Active sludge microbial communities of municipal wastewater-treating anaerobic digesters from Hong Kong - AD_UKC119_MetaG | ecosystem: Engineered > Bioreactor > Anaerobic > Digestate...
CGGTCGGTATACCGACCGCGGTACAGCAGCCGCCGCTGTTGCGCTTGGTCGTGATCCACAAAGCCGGTGCGGCAGTGCAGGACATTGTTGCACAACACCCCTTCACCTGCCTGCAGGCAATGTCTCAGTTTCCAGGGTGAATCCTGCTCCCATAGCGCCAGCAGCAGGGCGGTTGCCGCCTGTGTTGCCGGATCGGTACGCCAGTGGATATTCTTCTGGCGGGCGGAATAGCGCATGTGCAGCGAACCGTCCTTATTGATGCTGAAGACCGGGCCGCTTTGCTGCGGGCGGATGATTTCCCCGTTGAGGCTGTTGGCCGGAATGGTAAGGGCTTCCGGGTGCATGAGTGCCCTGATAAAGGCCGGGTCCGCCTCGCGCAGCAGAATGTAGGCGATTTCGTGATCCATGAACCAGCTTTCGCCCCCCTGCCAGGCCGGGCGCACGCAGTGCAGCAGCATGCCGTGTATCTGTGCGTCAGGGGGCTGATAGTAGCCATCGGTATGCCAGCTCAGCTTCCTGTCGGTATAGGGGATGTAGTCGTGCTGGTCTGCATGGCGTGCCACCTGGATGGCGCTGAGGCTGTCCGGGTCGGCACACAGGTTGGCCTGGATGTGGATCAGCCCCATGCGGGCTGCCAGTGCGTGTACTTCGGGTTTTCCGACCGACGCCGGCTCCGGGAAGCGGTAGAAAGCCATATTGTGACGCCGGATGGTGTCTTTGAGCTGCCGGATGTCGGACCCGGTCGGCTGCACCCCGTTCAGGCTGGTGAACAGGGTGGCCTTGTCATCCGGCCAGCCGGCCAGCTTCCGGTCCCGCCAGCGTTGATAGGCTGCGCCATGTTCGGGAAGGAAAGGAGAAGGATTCATGCCGGATTGGTCTCCATCAGGGTTGTTGTCGGCGGTTGCTGCCCAGTATCAGCCGCAGGGCCGGTGGCTGCAATCTCCCCTTTTATGCACGTTATGCGCTGTATGCTCCCTCGACTGGCAGTAGCCAAACGCCTATTCGGGATATTTGCAATATTATTAAATACCGATATTCTTCTGGTCATGATGCTTGATTCCATTTTGCTGATATTTTGCACAATATCCCGATGGGGATAGGTCCTGTTCCAGACTACCTCCCATGGGTGAGATTCTTTGGAATCAGGGGCGAACATACACTAGCTGCAATCATAACAGTCAGGTTTCAGGTTCAATTGAGTCAGGATTCAGGTTGTCCCGCGAGAGATGGGCACCGAAGTCACATAGAGTCCATATTTCAGGAGGCAGGTATGACAGTCAAACACTATCCCACTCCGATGCTTGATGTGCTGGAGGAAGGGCCATGGCCGAGCTTCGTCAGCGGCATCAAGAATCTGCGCGACAACCACCCCGATGAACGCATCCGCAAGGTCACCAACAGTCTGTTGGGGCAGCTGGAACATTCCTATGAAACCCGCATGGGCTACTGGAAGGGCGGTACCATTTCCGTGTTCGGTTATGGTGGCGGCATCATTCCGCGCTTCTCCGAAGTCGGCGACATGTTTCCGGAATCCAGGGAATTCCACACCCTGCGGGTACAGCCGCCCGCCGGCAACTACTACACCACCGACATACTGCGTCAGCTGGCCGACAGCTGGGAGAAACACGGTTCCGGCCTGCAGACCTTCCATGGCCAGACCGGCAACATCATGTTCATCGGGGCCGACAGCAAGAGCTACCAGCACTTCTTTGATGAAATCAATGATTACGGCTGGGACCTGGGCGGGGCCGGCCCGTGCGTGCGCACCGGCATGTCCTGTGTGGGTGCGGCACGCTGTGAAATGTCCAACTGCAACGAGCAGGCCATTCACCGCCACCTGCTCAACACCTTCACCGATGACGTGCACCGTCCGGCCCTGCCTTACAAGTTCAAGTTCAAGGTGTCCGGCTGCCCGAATGACTGCATGAACGCCATTGAGCGTTCCGATTTCGCCATTATTGGCACCTGGCGCGATGACATGAAAGTGGATCAGCAGGCCTTTAAGGACATGATCTACAAGAAGGCGGACGAGATCGGCCATGCCGGTGATCGTGCCGCCGGCCGCCAGTACATGTTTGACAACGTGGTCAGCCGCTGCCCGACCAATGCCATCACTTTGCATGATGATGACACCATCGAGATCGACAACAGCAACTGCGTGCGCTGCATGCACTGCCTGAATGTGCTGCCCAAGGCACTGCATCCCGGTGATGACAAGGGCGTGAGCATCCTGATCGGCGGCAAGCGTACCCTGAAGATCGGCGACCTGATGGGCACCGTGATCGTGCCGTTCATGAAGATGGATACGGCTGAGGACTATGAGCGCATTGTCGAACTGGGCACCGAGGTTATCGACTTCTGGGCCGAGAACGGGCTGGAGCATGAGCGTTGTGGTGAAATGATCGAGCGTATCGGGCTGGTGAATTTCCTGGAGGGCATCGGTATTGATCCGGACCCGAACATGATCAAGCAGCCGCGCAGCGTGTCCTATGTGCGTACCGATGGTTGGGATGAGGCCGCCGAAGCGTGGTTCAATCGCAAGCGTGAAGAAAAAATGGCGGCAGCCGGTTAAGGTCAAGGAGAGTTCTCATGGCAGTAAAAATGCGCGAACCCATCGAGTCCGGCTGTCCGGACGGCTTCCAGTACATGCATCCGGTCATGCGCCGTAATTATGGCCAGTGGCTGTATCATGAGGACCCGCGTCCGGGGGTGCTGGTACACACCGCACGCAGCGGGGATCAGGTCTGGACCGTGCGTGCCGGTACCCAGCGGATTCTGGACGTGTTCACCCTGCGCAAGCTGATGGACATCGGGGACCGGTATGGTGAGGGCTATGTACGCTTCACCATCCGATCCAATATCGAGTTCATGGTGGCTGACGGAACCAGGGTCGAGCCGTTGGTCAAGGCGCTGGAAGATGCCGGCTTCCCGGTCGGCGGTACCCGCAATTCGATCACCACCATCTCCCACACCCAAGGCTGGCTGCACTGCGACATTCCGGGAACGGATGCCTCGGGCGTGGTCAAGGCCATGATGGATGAACTGGTGGATGAGTTCAAGGGCTGGAACATGCCCAACCGGGTCCACATGACCACATCCTGCTGCCAGATCAACTGCGGCGGGCAGGGCGACATTGCCATCAATATCCAGCATGTCAAGCCGCCCAAGATCAATCATGCGCTGGTCGGTAATATCTGCGAGCGTCCGTCAGTGGTGGCGCGCTGCCCGGTGGCGGCCATCCGCCCGGCCATGGTCGATGGCAAGCCGTCGCTGGAAGTGGACGAGAAAAAGTGCATCTGCTGCGGGGCCTGCTATCCGCCCTGTCCGCCGATGCAGATCAATGATCACCAGTATACCCAGCTGGCGATCTGGATTGGCGGTAATCACTCCAATGCCCGTGGCAAGCCGACCTTCCAGCGTCTGGTTGCTGCCGGCATCCCGAACAATCCGCCGCGCTGGCCTGAAGCCACGGCGATTGTGAAGAAAATCCTGCAGTGCTACAAGGAAGGCGCAAAGGACTGGGAGCGCATCAACGAGTGGGTGGAGCGGATTGGCTGGCCGCGCTTCTTTGAAGTCACCGGGCTGCCGTTTACCAAGTACCATATCGACAACTGGCGTGGTGCGCGCAACAACCTGAATTCCTCAACCCATATCCGCTTCTGAAGCGTCTGGAGAGGCAAGACGGATGAAATACACGATTCTGGTCAACGAAGGTCCGTATCAGCACCAGTCTGCTGATACTGCCCTGCAGTTTGCACGTGCTGCACTGGCACAGGGGCACGAGATATTCCGGGTGTTCTTCTACCATGACGGCGTGAACAACGGCACCCGGCTGGCGGTACCGCCCAAGGATGACCGCATGCTTCAGAAGGAATGGTCGGAGCTGGCAACGCAGCACGGCATTGATCTGGTGGTCTGTATTGCCGCTGCCCAGCGCCGTGGCCTGATGGATGCGGATGAGGCCAAACGCCAGGGGCTGGATGCCGATAATATCGCCCCCGGTTTCCGCATTTCCGGGCTGGGACAGCTGATTGAAGGCGGTATCGAGGCGGACCGTCTGCTGGTGTTCGGGGACTGAGGAGAAAAGACATGAGCCAAACCAAGCAATTCATGTATGTGAACCGCAAGGCCCCGTATGGCACGGTTTATGCTTTGGAGTCGCTGGAGGTGGTACTGATTGCAGCTGCCTTTGAGCAGGATGTCAGTCTGGCCTTCATTGATGACGGTGTGTATCAGATCGCCCGCGGACAGTCACCGAAGGCGGTGGGCATGAAGAATTTCTCCGCCACCTACAATGCATTGGGTGACTATGATGTGCGCAAGCTGTATGTTGAGCGCGAATCGCTGGAAGAACGGGGCCTGAGTGAAGATGACCTGATGCCGATTGTGTACGAGGATGAAGACGATGACTATGCGGAAAAGCCTTCCGTGCAGATCGTTTCCCGTACCGAGATGGCGACCATTATGGCAGGTCAGGATGTGGTTCTGAGTTTCTGAGGGGGCTATGAAATGAGTATGCTGCATATCGTCAACAAGTCCCCGTTTGAGCGCAATGCGCTGGAAAGCTGTCTGGGACACGCCCTGGAAGGGGATTCGGTACTGCTGATCGAGGATGCCGTGATCGGCGCGGTGGCAGGCAGCCGCTTTGCCGGGCATCTCACTGACGCGATGACCGGCAAGCACGTCTGTGTACTGCGGGAGGATCTGGCTGCCCGTGGTATCGGGGACGAGCGTGTGCTTGCGGGAATCCGGCTGGTGGACTATGCCGGTTTCGTTGAGCTGACGATTGAGAATGACAAGACACAAAGCTGGCTGTAAAGCCGGCTGCAGGCAGCGGATGTACGTGTTTTGCTGTCTGTCTGACCTTAACCATTAACAGGAGGCCGCATTATGGCACTGGAAATTGACGGCAAAAGCATTGCTACCGATGAAGAAGGTTATCTGGAAAACCTGAATGACTGGAGCAAGGAAGTCGCCGAGGCAATGGCAATCTCCGAGGATGTCAACCTGACTGACGAGCACTGGGAAATTCTCAACTTCCTGCGTGAGTACTATGAAGAGTACCAGATTGCACCGGCGGTCCGGGTGCTGACCAAGGCGGTCGGCAAACGTCTGGGCGCTGACAAGGGTAACTCCAAGTACCTGTACAGCCTGTTTCCTTATGGCCCCGGCAAGCAGGCCTGTAAATATGCCGGCCTGCCCAAGCCGACCGGCTGCGTCTGATCCGGCCAGCTCCGTCCCCCCGCATGCCGGGGGGATGAGCGCGTTACGTTTAACCCTTGTGTTGAGTCATCCGGCCTGCTGCTGCGGTCTGTCGCAGCGGGACAGGGAGGGTCTGACCTGACAGCCGCGCCTCAAGCCCTGCTGCGGCAGGTTTTCAGAAGCGGTTTTTACCAGGAGTTCTGATAGTGACATTCATAAGCATCCTGTACGGATTGCTGTTCTGGGCCGCCACGCTGATACTGGTCATCGGTGTGGCCCGCCGGATCCATCTGTACTGGAAGGTGCCAGCCCCCCTGAAAATCGTCACGACGCCCGCACCCGTCACCCGAAGCGGGGTGGTGTGGCGCATGTTCAAGGAAGTGGTGTTTTTCACCAGCCTGTTCCGTGCCAACAAGTACACCTGGGTATTTGCCATCCTGTTCCACATGGCCCTGTGGCTGGTATTGCTGCGGCATACCCGCTATTTCATGGACATGAACGGCTTTCTGGTCTTCATGCAGCCGTTTGGCCGCTATGCCGGCTTTGCCATGCTGCTGGGACTGACCGGCCTGCTGGGGCGGCGCATCCTGGTGGACCGGGTACGCTATATTTCGGCTCCCTCCGACTTTCTGATGCTGTTGCTGCTGCTGTCCATCGGGGCCTCGGGCATGATGATGAGCTTTGCGGTTCCGGCTGACATTGTGCAGGTCAAGGCGTTCTTTCGCGGCCTGATGACTTTTGACTGGCAGCCCCTGCCCGGTGATCCGCTGGTACTGCTGCACCTGCTGCTGGTGGCGCTGCTGATGATCATCTTCCCGATCAGCAAGCTGCTGCATGCGCCCGGCGTGTTCTTCAGTCCGACCCGTAACCAGGTCGACAATCCGCGTGAAAAGCGTCATGTCGCTCCCTGGGCACGCGAGCTGGAGCAGGAGCACAAGCTGTATCCTGATGACACATCAACCACACCGGTTTCCAGATAAGGGGTTTTCAGCGTGGCGGATTACGAGATTCCAAAACTGAACAGCGCCGGTTACATCGAGATTCCGGCGCTTGAGCGCGACACCATGAAGGGCAGGGGGCCGTTTATGGCCAAGCCCGAGTTTCAGGAAGCCCTGCATTTCCCGGATGATTTTGAGCCGGTGGAAGGGGGCGGTTACACGCTGGTACCGGACTGGAAGGAAAAAGCGCTGGCGAAGCTGGATGACCTGCGCCATCGCTACCGCTCCCTGCAGCTTTATCTCGACATCTGCGTCAAGTGCGGAGCCTGCACCGACAAGTGCCATTATTTCATCGGCACCAGTGATCCCAAGAACATGCCGGTGGCGCGTCAGGACCTGCTGCGCAAGGTTTACCGGCGTTATTTCACCTTTGCCGGGAAGCATTTCCCCAAACTGGTGGGTGCGGTCGACCTGACCGAGGAGGTGGTGGATGACTGGTATAACTACTATCACCAGTGCTCCCAGTGCCGACGCTGCTCGGTGTACTGCCCTTACGGCATCGATACCGCTGAAATCTCCATGGCGGCCAGGGAAATTCTGGACACCATCGGACGGGGGACCAAGTACAACAACGAGATTATCGGCAAGGTCTTCAAGATCGGCAACAATCTGGGGCTGCCTGCCATGGCGCTGGCGGATACCCTGGAGGGGCTGGAGGAGGATGTCGAAGAGGAGACCGGTATCAAGGTACGCTTCCCGCTGGATGAGGAAGGGGCCGAGGTCCTGCTGATCACACCCTCTGCCGACTTCTTTGCCGAGCCGCATGTGGATGGCCTGATCGGTTATGCCAAGGTCTTTCATGAGGCCGGCATCAGCTGGACCCTGAGTTCCCACGCTTCCGAGGCAGCCAATTTCGGCATGTTCATCGGCTCTTACGAAAACATGCGCCGCATCGCCCTGCGCATCCGTGAGGCCGCCATTCGGCTCAAGGTCAGGCGCATTGTCTTCGGTGAGTGCGGACATGCCTGGCGCGTGGCATACAGTTTCCTCAATACCCTGGCCGGGCCGTTTGATTTCCTGGATCCGAAATACCCGGTGCCCCAGCACATTCTGGAAGTGACCTGGGGCCTGATTCAGGAGGGCCGGCTGGTGCTGGACAAGTCGCAGAACGATGACAAGGTGCTGACTTTCCATGATTCCTGCAATGTGGCACGGGCCACGCGCATGGGCGACAAACCGGGTGGTCAGTTCGAGATTCCGCGCCATGTCATCCGGGCGGTCTGCAACCACTTTGTCGACATGCCGGCAGATACCATTCATGACGCCACCTATTGTTGTGGCGGTGGTGGCGGCCTTTTGACCGATGACCTGATGGAGCTGCGCGTCAAGGGTGCCCAGCCACGCATGGAAGCCCTCAAGTACGTGACCGAACAGCAGGGTGTGACGCACATGGCGGCCATCTGCGCCATCTGCAAATCCCAGTTTACCAAGGTCATTCCGTATTACGGCTTCACCATGGACCAGATTGTCAGTGTGCACCAGCTGGTGAGCAATGCCATCGTCCTTCAGCGAGCGGTTTCGGTCCAGGCCCGCCCGGAGACGGATGACGCAGAGGATGACAGTGATGAGGACTGATGCACCCGGACGGGCAGCGTCAGGATGGGTGCTTCAGCTAACCGATTTAACGATCCGGCCCAGCCGCCGGGTTCAGTGACAGGAGATCAAACATGGCAACAGCCGCTGATGATTCACGCCTGGGAGGCCGGACCTTCCGCCGTTTCGAGGACGGCAGTCATACCTGGGACAGTATGCACGAAAAGATTTTCGTCGCGGATACGACCCACAAGTGCCCGACTTATGTACACAAGACCCCGCCCTGTCAGGGCAGCTGTCCTTCCGGTGAGGATATCCGTGGCTGGCTGCAGATTGTGCGTGGTATCGAAAAGGCACCGGCAGGACTGTCGATGCAGGAGTATGCCTTCCGGCGTCTGACCGAGGCCAATCCGTTTCCGTCCATGATGGGGCGGGTCTGCCCGGCACCGTGTCAGGATGGCTGTAACCGCAATGATGTGGATGATTTCGTCGGCATCAACGCAGTGGAGCAGTACATCGGTGACAGCGCCATTGCCATGAACTTCGGCTTTGAAGCGGCACCGGCACTCTCCGGCAAGCGGGTTGCCATTATCGGTGGCGGTCCTGCCGGCATGACGGCAGCCTGCCAGCTGCGCCGGCTTGGCCATGCCTCCACCATTTTCGAGCAGCACCCGGAGCTGGGCGGCATGTTCCGTTACGGGATTCCCGGCTACCGGGTTCCGCGTGACAAGCTGGATGCTGAAATCCGGCGCATTCTGGACCTGGGTGATATTGAAGTGCGCTGCAACACCCGTGTGGGGGCAGATGTCAGTGTCGAAACCCTGGAGCAGGATTACGATGCCGTATTGTGGGCGCTGGGCTGCTGGAACGGGCGTGGCCTGTTTGTAGAGCAGTTTGATGCCACGCCAAACTGTGTGGTGGCGGTTGATTTTCTGGAAGCCTTCAACAAGGGCACCCTGAAATACACCGCTCCGCGGGTGGTCTGTGTCGGCGGGGGGGATACCTCGATTGACGTGGTGTCGGTCTCGCGCCGTATCGGAACCCTGGCGGATTATCAGGACAAACCGGAAGAAGCCGCAACCGGCAGGCAGGTGCATACCGCCGAACCGGCCAATAAGGTAGCGGCCCAGGTGACCCTGACCACCCTGTTCCCGCTGGATCAGATGACAGCCGCCGAGCACGAGGTACAGGATGCACTCAAGGAAGGCGTGACCATCCTGACCGAGGTGATGCCCAAGGCGCTGGTGCTGGACGGGCAGGGCCGTGCAACCGGCCTGATTGTGGTCGAGTGCGAAATGAAGGGCAACCTGCCGCAGCCGAAGGAAGGCGGGAAGGAAACCCTGATCGAGGCAGACCTGATTGTTTCCGCCATCGGCCAGTATGGCAAGCTGGACGGGGTGGAGGCGATGAACAATGGCCGTCACCTGATCAATGCCGATGCGCTGTATCAGGTACCGGACAAGCCGGGGCATTTTGTGGCCGGTGACATTATCCGCCCGCACCTGCTGACCACGGCAATCGGTCAGGGTTCGATTGCCGCCGAGACCATCAATCAGTACCTGCGTCAGGAGGATCTGACCAAGCGTCCCAAGGTCGACAAGCACCACTTCAACCTGATGCAGAAGCTGCATGAGGCCGGGCTGGACCCGAAGCATTTCGAGGAGGCCCATACCGATGACCTGCGCGGCACTTCCGAGCTGGATTATGCGGTGCACAATTACGAGGACCGTTCCAAATCCGTGATCGTGCCGTCCACCAGCCTGTTCCTGGGGCATTTCCAGGTCGAAGCCCGCCAGCAGCGCAGCGAGGATGTCCCGAGTGCAGAAGCGGTGCTGGGGCATTTTACCGAGCGCATGAATCCGCTGGATGAAGATCAGGCCGTCACGGAGGCCAAACGCTGCATGAGCTGTGGCATGTGTTTCGAGTGTGACAACTGCGTGATCTACTGCCCGCAGGATGCGGTCTACCGGGTGCCGAAGAAGCAGGCCACCATGGGGCGCTATGTCGCTACCGACTATGACCGCTGCATCGGCTGCCACATCTGTGCTGATGTCTGCCCGACCGGCTACATTGAAATGGGTATGGGTGAGTAAGGCGGGTAATGATGCTCAAGCTGTTTAATCCCCCGGTCCCGGCCTTAACCGGCGGACTCGGGCGCCTGGCTGTCCTGCTGCTGGCCGGACTGCTGGCCGCCTGTGATGCCGCCGTGCCGGAACCTGATCTGGGCGTGGCCAGGGCCAAAGCCGGTCAGTGTGTCGAGCCGACCGGGGATATGCGCAGGAACCACATGAACTACCTGCTGACACATCGGGATGAAACCGTGATTGAAGGCATCCGCACCACACAATACAGTCTGGTGGAATGCGTGAACTGCCATGTCGCCCCCACGCGGGCGGATGGTTCCGCCGTGCATTATCCGGACAGGGATCATTTTTGCGCCAGTTGCCATACGTATGCCGGGGTGAAAATCGACTGTTTCCAGTGTCACGCCGACCGCCCGCAGGTGATGGACAATCCGGACTATCCGCACAAGCTCAGCGCCAACCGTTATCACCAGCTGGCCAGAGAGGCTGGTGGCAAGGGCGTGAATGTGTCCGACATGCTGGCCGTCACGGGAGCCGGTATCGGTGCTGCCACGGTTTCCGGGGAGGGACAGCCATGAGCGACAGACTGCAGCCGGTAACAGCCGGACATCCGAATCAGGTCGACACCTACCGCCGCCGTTTCATGGCCGGCATCACGGGGGCGGCAGCCATGGCCACGCTGGCACCGGGGATCATCCTGCGTGAGGCCGGTGCTGCCGGTGTGGATGTCACGCCCCGTTCGCCGGAGCAGCCGGTCACGTCCACAGTGCGCTGGGGCATGCTGATTGATGTGGAGCGCCTGAGTGATGGTGGGGAGGCCATGGTGGCAGCCTGCCGGAACGAGCATGGCTGGGGTGATGATCCTGAGGCTTCTCCGGCGCAGCAGGCTCAGTGGATTCGTACCGTCAAGGTCACGGACAAACTCACGCAGCACAGCTTCACCCTGCCGGTGATGTGCCAGCACTGTGAGAAGCCGCCCTGCGTGGATGTGTGCCCGACCGGGGCTTCCATGAAACGTGCCGACGGGATTGTACAGGTCAACAAGCACATCTGCATCGGCTGTCGCTACTGCATGATGGCCTGTCCCTATAAGGCCAGAAGTTTTGTGCATGAGCCGCTGACCGATCAGCGTCCGCATTCGCCGCGTGGCATGGGGACGGTGGAATCCTGCAATCTGTGTGTGCACCGGATTGATGCCGGGCAGCTTCCGGCCTGTGCCGAGGCAGCTCCGCATGCGGTAATTTTCGGCGACCTCAATGATCCGGACAGCCGCATCAGTCAGGCCGTTCGGGAACTGGGCGGAACCCAGATTCGTGCCGATCTGGCGCTGAATACCGGCGTGCGTTATCTGAATATCTGATTCACGGACCTGTCATCATGAGCAATAAAGCAATCGTCTATCGTGAAGTCGGTGAGGGCAGCGGGTTTTTCCTGCTGCTGGCCCTGTTCGGGGCCATTATGGCCGTGGGTGCGCTGGCGTTTTTTCACATGGAGCATGAAGGGCATCATGTTACCGGGATGAACAACCAGGTTGTCTGGGGCCTGCCGCATGTGTTTGCCATTTTCCTGATCGTGGCCGCTTCCGGGGCACTGAATGTCGGCTCCATCGGCACCGTGTTCAGAAAGCCGCTGTACCAGCCCATGGGGCGGCTGTCGGCGCTGGTGGCAATTGCCCTGCTGCTGGGCGGGCTGGCGGTGCTGGTGCTGGACCTCGGGCGTCCGGACCGCCTGATCGTGGCCATGACCCATTACAATTTCCGTTCCATTTTTGCCTGGAACATTATTCTCTATAACGGCTTTCTGGCACTGGCCGGGCTGTATATCTGGACCATGATGGACCGCAAGCTCAAGGCCCTGTACCCGTATGCCGGTTTTGCTGCCTTCAGCTGGCGCCTGATCCTGACCATGGGGACCGGCTCGATTTTCGGCTTTCTGGTGGTACGCCAGTTTTATGATTCCGCCATTATGGCCCCGCTGTTTATCGCCATGTCGTTTGCCCTCGGTCTGGCGGTCTTTATTCTGGTGCTGTATGCCAGCTTTGCCTTTACCGGTCGTCCGCTCGGGGACCGGGTGCTGAATCGCCTGCGTTACCTGCTGGCGGTGTTTATCGGGGCGGTGCTGTTTCTGGAGCTGATGCGTCATCTGGCCGGTTTGTATGTGGCGCGCCGTCACGGCGTGGAGCAATTCATCCTCAGTGACGGCGGGATTTATACCCAGCTGTTCTGGGTCGGGCAGGTGTTTCTGGGGGCGCTGGTACCGTTGTCGCTGATCTTCTGTCGCCGGCTGGCGGGTAATCATCTGTCGCTGCTGGTGGCCTGTGTACTGGTGATTCTGGGCGGGTTTGCCCAGTTGTACGTGATCCTGATCGGCGGACAGGCGTATCCGCTGGAACTGTTCCCGAACGCCACGGTGGAAAGCCGTTTCTTTGATGGCCGGATCAGCGATTATGTACCCAGCGTCTGGGAACTGATGCTGGGGCTGGGCGGTGTGGCGCTATCCCTGCTGGTGGTTACGATCGGGGTCAGGATACTCCGCTTCCTGCCGGTGTCGCTGTCGGACGAAGTGCTTGGGTCCGATCACCCTTGAGGCGGGATAACATTCCCCGGCTTTTTCCGGCAGCAGGGGATTGTTTTTGTCGCTGGTGCCTGACCTGATCAGCTGTCCAGGCAGGCAAGGCCCAGCTGCTGCAGGATGGCCTCAATTTGCTGTGCTTCCGGAATCTGCATCTGCCGGGCGGCTTGCAGTGCCTCGCATAACAGGGATCGGGTGCGCTCCGGGTGGGTCCCTGCCTGTCGGTACATCAGGGCAAGATTGGCTTGGTCAACCAGCAACATTCTTTTGTCACCCAGTGTTTGACAAGCCGGTAATACCTCCGTTTCATAAATGGCGATGGCATCCTGTTGTGCACCCTGCCTGAAACGGATGTCGGCGATTTGGCCTTTGGTGATGGCGATGGAGCGCACCTCGCCGAGGCGTTCATAGACGGGCAATTGATCCTGGGTGCGAATGCGGAGGGCTTCGTCGAGTTGTCCGCGGGCTTGTAGAATGTCGGCGATTTTGCCTTTGGCTTCTGCCTGATGCAGCCGGTCACCCAGGCGCTCAAACCAGGGCAGTACCTTATCTTGCAAAGCCGCCAGTGCTGCATCCGGTTTTCCCTGTTGAAACTGCAGTGTGGCCAGGCCCATCAGCACCCTTGCATAGGCGTGTTTTTCATCCAGCATTGAGAAATGCCCAAGTGCTTGCTGCAGATAGTCTTCGGCCAGGGCATAGTCACCCAGCGCCTGATACAGGTTGCCCAGTTCGTATTCCAGATCGGCATGGCTGATGGAAACCGGATTTTCGGTCTGGCCAGCGAGGTACTGTTGAATTTCAGCAATACGCTGCTGCTTTTTCTCCAGTTCCAATCCATACGAAACAGCGATATTGGCACTGACACGGGTCTGGATTTTCAGTGGCAGGGAAAAGTCCAGTACCTGTTCCCGCCAGGCCCAGAAGTCCGGTGCCTCCAGTGCCAGCTCCCTGATCTGTGGTTCTGCCAGCCATAACAGCAGCAGGCTTGGGCCTTGCCGCGCCAGATATTCGCGGTGATAGTTGATACCCTGGAAAAATGCCTGCTGCCGTATTTTGCTCAGGTTTTCCAGATTGATCAGGTGCAGGGGCATGCCTGCACCGGTCATGGTTACATATTGCTGCTCAATGGCTTCATAACTGGCAAGTGGGGTCAGGTCAAGTATTTGGGGCGGCTGAAGGCCCAGTTTGTGGATCAGTCCGTCACGGTAGGCCGGATTGTTGTGCTGCAGGATCAGGGCATGAAAGCCGTTAAGCCGGGTCAACAGGGTTTGCAGGCGCAGAAAAGCGCCGGAGTGTTCGGAGGTGGGGATGGTGCTCCAGTCGCCCACGTTAATCTGCTGAATCCTGCAGCGCTTTGCGGTAGCCTTGAAGGGTGGTGATGACCGGGTGGCTTTTCCAGAAGTAATTGTTGTATTCCAGCAGAATCAGGTTGTAAAGCATGCGCACGGTTTTTTCATTATTCACTTCATCCGGCGCGATGTCCGGGTGTTGGTCAATCCAGACCAGTTGGGTGTAATCCTTACTGTCCACCAGACGGCGGTAGTCGTTTGCGACATCCTGCACCGCTTTTTCGGCAGCCCGATAATTAATCAGTTCATCATCGGCGTGATTAATGGCCACGTTTAACAGGCGCAACAAGTCGCGTGGATGTCCGCCGCTGTAACAAATCAGGAGGTCCAGTGTTTCCGGGGTCTCAAACAGATAAGACGGGACCCGTTTCCAGGCCAGCTCACGCATGATGGCGTAATGGGCTGCCAGTGGCTGATTGTCACGGTCCCGGATTTTTAACATCGGTACCCGGAAAGTCAGATTGAAACTGGCGTTGAGTTGGTTATCTGCATGCAGCAGATGGATGGGGGCACAGTAAATAAACAGGGACTCAAGCTGGGTCAGCTGATGCACATCCTCAACAAAAAACTTGTGCGCATCTTCTGCATTCAGCCGGTCGGTACCATCAACGGTGAACAGGATGCGCTGTCCCAGATTGCGTTGGCTGATTTTATCTTCTGCTGCACGGATAAACTGGTTGAAGCTGCCGGCCAGCTCGCTGAAGCTGTTACGTACCACTTCACGCAGTTCTTCCCGGTAGGTGGAGCCGGTACCGATCTTATTGGTCATCTCCCCGAACAGCTTGGCCAGCCAGGGTAAACCGGCTTCAACCCTGGCCCCGGCCTTGAGCTCAATCTCCAGGTTTTTCAGGCGGGCATGGGTGATAACCCGTTCCTTGAACCAGTTGTTGATTTTGTCCAGAAAAACCGACTCAACCGTGATGCGGTCTTCATGTTCCATACGCTCAAGCAGAGCAGCAGCCACAGCCAGCAGTACATCGGAATACCGGAGGTTGTTGATATCCAGTTTGGTCAGGCAGTCAAGGTGAATGACATAATAACGCCCCGGATCGTTAAGGTATTTGGCGACGCGCAGCAGCTCGGTGCTTTTCCCGCAGCCCCGATGCCCGGTAAACAGAATGTACTGCTTGCGTGATGGCGTGTGCAGTACACCTTGATTATCCACATTCAGCTGTCGATACAGGTTTTTGAGGTTGAAGTCTCCACGTGCCGGAGCGGTGTCCACAAACAGTGGATCACCCGGTTCCAGCGGTTTTTCATAGGTCAGTTGACTTTTGGCTGTCCAGATGGAAAGCCGTTGTCCGGTGTCGTTCATGTCCAGTCCGTCAGTTAGTCTGACATCGAGTATATAGGCTTCCCTTGTGTTTCCAAGCAGAATGTCAGGGGGAGGCGACCTGCTATACTTCCCGCATCACCATTCCGGCAGCCCGCCATGGACAGACATTTCAACACCACCGGCCCCGTCCACCCTGAAGAGCATTACGCCATTGACCCGCTGTCACGGCTCGACTGGGAGGACATCCGTTACCTGATCGCGGCGAAGAAGTTCTTTGTACTGCACGCCCGCGCCAGACCGGAAAGACCAGCACCCTGCTGGCGATGATGGATGCACTGAAGTGGATGCGCTGGTGGGCGATACCCTGATCTCGCTGCTGCGCCAGTTGCGTGAAGGCCATATCGGTCGCCCCGGCATGCCGTTTCCGCAAAGCGTGATCCTGTGCGGGGTGCGTGATGTGCGGGATTACCGCATCCACACCGGGCACAATGAAATCATTACGGGTGGCAGTGCCTTCAACGTCAAGGCCAAATCACTGATTATGGGCAGTTTCAGCCCGTCCGAAGTCGAAGCATTATATGCCCGGCACACCGCCGAAACCGGGCAGGTATTCGATCCGGCTGTTTTCCCGGAGCTGTGGGAGGACACGCAGGGTCAGCCCTGGCTGGTGAATGCGCTCGGCCATGAGATGGTCTGGGAAGACCGGAGCGCCCGTGACCGCAGTACACCGGTCACGCTGGAACGTTACCACGCCGCACGTGAGCGCCTGATTCAGTCACGTGCCACCCACCTGGACCAGTTGACCGACAAGCTGCGTGAGCCACGTGTACACGCCATCATCAGCCGCCTGCTGGCGGGCGGTACCGAGGTAATGGCGGATATTGCCAGCGATGACCTGCAATACGTGGAGGATATGGGCCTGATCCGGCGTTTTCCGGTCACGGGTATCGCCAATCGCATTTATCAGGAGGTCATTTCCGGATTGCTGACGGCATTCCCGCAGCAATTTCCCGTCTCCCCCCCGCACAGAAGTGCATGAAGGGAGGGGAAATGACTTCAGCCTCGGGGCTTGTTCGGCTTTGGACGGTCCGGTCTGGGGCGGTCCGGTCTCGGACGATCCGGCCTGGGCCGGTTGGGTTGGTAGTTGCCGTGATTGGGACGTGGCCGGTTGGGTTGGTAATTGCCGTGATTGGGACGTGGCCGGTTGGGATGGTAGCCGCCATGATGCGGACGCGGGCGCACCGGTACGTAGATCGGGCGATAAACCCATGGATCACGCCAGCCATGGCTGTAACCGCCATACCACCAGCCGTCAACCCGGTCCCAGCGGTCGAAATCACGCATGGCCTGATTGCGGCGCACCGCTTCCAGATAGGTCAGCTGCATGTAGTCAATCACCTGATCCGATACGCCCTGACGGCGCAGGTCGGCGAGCTGTGAGGCGCTCAGGTGGTAATAAGTGCCGGAGGCCCGCATGCGGGCAACGATCTGGTCGGGTGGTACCTGCTGCCTGCTGAGCTGGATGATCTCCGGCACGGTTGCTGTCGGGCGCGGTGCAGACGGTGCAGTCACACAGCCGCCGAGGGACAGCGCCAGCACCAGCAGCAGGACTCCGCCGAGTGGACTTCTGAGGTTGATCATGTTCGTTTTCCTTGCTTGTTCGGTTCGTGTTCCAGACATTGGTACTCCTGATCATAAGACAGCAGTCTTTATCCTGAGTTTCTTCACCTTCCCGGACTGGCCATCAGCCCTGACGGATGGCATGATCACTGCCTGATTCAATGGCAGCCCTGTTGTCCCCTCCGGGGCCGGGTGCCGGTAGTATTTGAGGGCAAAAAACATGGGGCAACAAGACCCAGTATCACCACAGCAGGGCACAGGCCGGGCCGGGCCGCTGCATCTGGCCGTGCTGCTGTCGTTTTCCGGGGCTGGCGGTGTGGAGCGCATGGTCATGAACCTGGTGCGTGAACTGGCCGCCATAAACGGGCTGCAGCTCGACCTGCTGACCATTCGTGCCGATGGCCCGCACCTGAGGAACATTCCGGCCAATGTACGCTGGCTGCCGCTGCGGGCCGGGCATACCCTGCTGGCGATTCCCGAGCTGGTGCGTTATCTGCGGCGTGACAGGCCGCAGGCCCTGCTGGTGGCCAAGGACCGGGCCGGGCGTGCCGTCCTGCTGGCAAGGTCGCTGGCCGGTATGGATTGCCGGGTGGTGATCCGGCTCGGCACCAATCTGTCGGCAGCGCTGGAAAACCGCTCCGGCCTCAAGCGCTGGCTGCGCACCCTGCCCATGCGCTGGCTTTATCCCAAAGCAGATCAGGTCGTGGCGGTCTCGGACGGGGTAGCACGGGATACCGTGGCCATTACCGGCCTGCCGGCCTCCCGCGTGCAGGTGATCCGCAATCCGGTCATCACCCCGGAACTGCTGGAGCAGGCACAGGCCCCGGTGACACACCCGTGGCTGAATCCGAAAACCGTGCCGGTGATCATGGGGGCCGGGCGGCTGAGCCACCAGAAGGATTTTCGGACCCTGCTGGAAGCGTTCGCACAGGTACGGCAGGTGCGCGACTGCCGTCTGATTATTGCCGGGGAAGGTGGCCTGCGTACCGCGCTGGAGCAGCGTGTGGCGGCACTGGGGCTGGAGGCCGTGGTCAGCCTGCCCGGCTTTCAGGCCAATCTGCCTGCCTGGCTGCAGAAAGCCGATCTGTTTGTGCTGTCTTCGCGCTGGGAAGGGTCGCCCAATGTGCTGACCGAAGCGCTGGCCCTCGGGGTGCCGGTGGTTTCCACCCGCTGTCCCAGTGGTCCGGATGAAGTGCTGGCTCAGGGCCGTTTTGGGCCATTGGTAGCCGTCGGGGATGCCGGACAGCTGGCACAGGCGATGCTGGACACGCTGGCACGGCCTTTGCCCGAAGCGGTGTTGCAGCAGGCGGTGCAGGCCTATCGAGCCGACCTGAGCGCCCGCCGCTACCTGGATGTTTTACGGGGTTTTCCGGGAGAGAATCCATGTGCGGCATAGTGGGTGTATTTCTGAGGCAGGGCACGCCTGATTCCGCACGTCTCAGGCGTGCCCTGCAGGCGCTGCGTCATCGCGGCCCGGATGCGCAGCAGCTCTGGTGTCAGCAGGGTGTGGGGCTGGCACATGCCCGCCTGTCCATCGTTGATCTGGACGGTGGTACCCAGCCGCTGCACAGTCACGACGGGCAGCTGCATCTGGTCGCCAATGGCGAGATTTACAATGATCCGGCCCTGCGGGCGCAGCACCGGGATGCACCGGTTCAGCCCGACAGCGGTTCGGACTGCGAGTCCATCCTGCAGGTCTATCAGGCCGGGGGCAGGGCCGGTATCCGCCAGCTGCACGGCATGTTTGCCTTTGCCCTTTATGATGCCCGCCAAAACAGCCTGCTGCTGGCGCGTGACCGGCTGGGGATCAAGCCGCTGTATTATACCCGACTGCCCGGTGGCTGGGCTTTTGCTTCAGAAATCAAGGGGCTGCTGCCGCTGCTGGAGCGGGTGCCGGTCATTGAGCCGGCGGCACTGGCCGGGTTCCTGGATTACCAGTTCAGCACCGGGCGCAATACCATTTTTCGGGGCATCCACCGGGTGCTGCCGGGAGAAAGCATTCTGCTGACGGCCGCCGGTGAACGGGAGGCCGAAACCTACTGGAGTCCGCTGGAGGTCCGGCCCCGGTCACTGACGCTGGATGAGGCGGTGGAAGCCTTCGGGCCATTGTGGGACAGCGTGCTGCGTGAACATCTGCGTGCGGATGTGCCGCTGGGCCTGTTTCTGTCCGGCGGCATTGACTCATCCGTGCTGCTGGCCGGCCTCAGTGAGCAGTATGGCCAGCCGTTACGCACCTACTCGGTCGGCTTCGGAGAGGGCCGGGATGAACTGGAACAGGCGGAAGCACTGGCACGTCGCTTCGGCAGTGAGCATGTCAGCCTGACCCTGACGCGGGAGGCGCTGTTTGAGCGTATTGCCCATACGGTCTGGGCGACGGATGACCTGATGCGTGATTATGCCTGTCTGCCGCTGAGTTTGCTGGCCGAGCGGGCGGCACGGGATTTGAAGGTGGTGTTTTCCGGTGAGGGCGGGGATGAGGCATTTGCCGGCTACCGGCGCTATGCCGATTCACTGGAGGGCTGGATCAAGGCGCGGGTCTTCGGCAGCGGCGGGTTCCGTGCCCACGGGGAGTGGACCCACCGTGCGGCTGCCCGTGCCGCCCTGTCCGGTGCCCTGCGTGCGGTTAATACACGCCAGCCGTTCCGTACCCGCTGGGCGGAAACACCGTCGGACTGGAGCCAAATGCAGAAGCGTCAGTATGTAGACCTGAAAACGGCACTGCCGGACAATCTTCTGGTCAAGGCAGACCGCATCCTGATGGCCTTCGGGCTGGAGGGGCGGGTACCGTTCTGTGACCACCGGCTGGTGACGTTCGGGCTGTCGCTGCCGGATACGGTCAAGTACCGGCAGCGGCGGGGCAAGTACCTGATTCGGCGCTGGGCGGAAAAGGTGCTGCCACCGGCGCATCTGCAGCTGCCCAAGCGCGGTTTCCATGTGCCGGTGCCGGAGTGGCTCAGTGGCCGGTTTCTGGACCAGCTGGAGCTGGCCCTGCTGGCGGATCGGGCCGTGCGTGAGTGGTTTGATCCGATTGCCTGCCGGCGGTTGTTTGAGCACCAGCGCAGCAAGGGGGGCCATACGCGGGCAATCTGGGGGCTGATGCAGTTTGCCATCTGGCACCGCTTCATGGTGGAGCAGCCGGGGACGCAGCCTGCGGTCTGTGAGAATCCGCTGGATGTGATTCGGGGATAGAAGGAGGTCGGGGATGTTGTTGTCCCACAGGTACAATTTTCTGTTTGTGCATATCGCCAAAACCGGTGGTACCAGTGTACGGGCGGCTTTGAGCCCCTTGCGCTGGCGTGACCCCATGTATTACCTGATGTGGCCCTGCCACCGGCTCAGCGGCCTGACCGGGCATCGGCTGGGTACCCGTTTCCCGCGTCATGCCCATATTATTGCCGCACGGGAAATGTTGCCCGAGCCGTTTTTTCAGGGCCTGTTCAAGTTTGCCTTTGTACGCAATCCCTGGGACCTGCAGGTCAGCTCGTTTCATCATATCCGCCGTGAGCGCCCCGAATATCTGAACGGTATCAGCGATTTCAACACTTTCATGCGCTGGAAGTTCAACCCCGAGCGTCCCTATCAGTATCACATCGATACGTCACTGTCCCTGCAGTCGGATTATCTGATCGACCTGCACGGCAGGCTGCTGACCGATTTCATCGGCCATTATGAAAGTCTGGCCGCAGATTTTGCCGAGGTATGCACACGCATCGGCATTCCGGTACGCGCGTTGCCGCACAAGCGTGAAGCCAGGGACCGGGCACGTGATTACCGCAGTTACTATGCCGATGATGTGGCTGAGCAGGTGGCACAGCATTTCCGGCGTGACATCGAGATGCTGGGGTACCGGTTTTGAATCCGGCGCTGCAGCTGGTGATCCTGGACCGTGATGGGGTGATCAATGTCGATTCTGATGACTATATCCGCACGGTGGCGCAGTGGATACCGGTTGACGGCAGTCTGGCGGCCATTGCTACCCTGAACCGGGCGGGGCTGAAGGTGGCCGTGGCCACCAATCAGTCCGGGATCGGGCGCGGCTATTACTCTCTGGAAACGCTGGAAGGCATGCATGCCCGCCTGCAGACCCTGCTGGCGCGCAAGGGTGGGCACATTGACGCGCTGCATTACTGTCCGCATGTGCCGGAAGATCATTGCCGTTGTCGCAAACCGCTGCCGGGCATGCTGCTGGCGCTGATGCAGCAGTTTGCGGTGGGTGCGGAGGAATGCTGTTTCGTCGGTGACTCGCATTCCGATTTCAGGGCTGCCGAAGCGGCAGGGATGGCTTTCCATTTAGTCCGTACCGGCAAGGGGGAGCGCACGCTGGCGGCACATCCGGGGCTGGCCTGTGCCGGGGTATGGGATTCACTGGCGCAGTTTGCAGCCGTCCTGCCGACACTGCGGGCGATTCCTGCTGTTAGAGGAAGTCATCCGGGTCAAGCTTGATCTGGCGTGTGACGCTTTCATTCCGGAACGCCATGGCACGCATGCGTGCACGGGTGCGGGCCAGTAGGCGGCGTTTGTGGAACTGCCAGCGTTCATGCAGGGTAAGGTAGCTGACATCCGGCAGGGGCTCATGGAAAATGGTGGTGGACAGCTTTATTTTATTGCCGACACCGTAGTGCTCACAGGCATCCAGCTGTATGGCTGCGGCGGGTTCAAGCTGGTAGGCATTCAGCCTGTAGGTGGTGGAGATCACCGCATCCACTAGGCCGGGCGTGTTGTCACGGGCCTGCTCCAGCAGGATTTCAGCCCCCGAGGGCCAGAGCACGTAAGCGGCAGCACCCATGCTGTCCTGATACAGGGGCAGCAGGTGATATTCGCCCAGAATGTTCTTGCCGCGTTTGCCCACGGTTTTCTTGCGCCCCCGGACCTCCAGCTTGACCAGATCACAGCCGCCGTAGTTATCCAGCTGGCGCAGCAGATAGGGCACATGGCGCGAGAGCATGGCGTCGTCTTCCAGAATCAGCGCCGGTTGCTGGCGTTTGTGGATCAGTTGCCAGATTTTGTGATGGCTCAGGTAGCAGGCAATCTCGGTCTTGCGCAAGGGCCGTTCCCAGCCGATGGACAGGTAGTGCCGGGCACGGTTATGCAGATGACTGGGCGAGACGGCCCGCACCAGCTCGAATTCCAGTCCCAGACGTTCCATCTGGCTTTGCTGAAAGGCCAGCCGGTCTTTGGACTCGGGCAGGTTGATAACAAAAATCTGCATTTTATTGTTGTTCCGGCAAGTTTGCTGAAGTCAGTCAGGCACATTCCGGCAGGCAATCCTGCCGTTATCGGGTTGGCCAAAGAATACACGGACTCCAGAATAAAGGCCAGTTTGTTGCATTTTTACCAACAGCCGGGCAGGGCCGACAGCGAAAGGAAGGCAAAACCCATATCGGTGGAGCCATATTGCAGCAACACCCAGCCGCTCAGCAGCCCCGCCAGTCCGGCCAGTACCAGCCAGCGTTTCATGCTGCCTCCGCTGTCAGTCTGGCCACCGGACGCTCCCGGATCGGCAGGTTGAGCAGTGCGGCCATGACACTCAGGAGCATGCACAGAACCCAGACCACGTTGTAGTTGCCGCTCAGGTCATACACATAGCCGCCGAGCCAGCCGCCGAGAAAGGAGCCGAGCTGGTGGAACAGGAAGACAATCCCCCCGAGCAGGGACATGTTTTCGACACCGAACACAGTGGCCACTATGCCGTTGGTCAGCGGTACGGTGCTGAGCCACAACAGGCCCATGGCCATGCCGAAGGCGTAGGCACTCCAGGTGGTTGTGGGCAGCAGCAGGAAAATGGCAATAACCACCAGCCGTCCGGAGTAGATGCCGGTCAGCAGCCAGGGCTTGGCAACCTTGCCCCCCCACGACCCGGCCAGATAGGAGCCGAATACATTGAACAGGCCAACCAGCCCCAGCACGACCGCACCGGTGGTCGGGGGCAGCCCGGCATCGGTGAGATAGGCCGGCACATGCACACCGATAAAGACCACCTGAAACCCGCACACGAAATAACCCAGTGCCAGCAGCCAGAAGTCCCGGTGCCGGGCCGCTTCGGACAGGATGGCCTTCAGCGGCAGGCTGGGGCGGCTCTGGATACTGCTGCTGTCACCGCGCATGGTGATGGCAAGCGGAATCATCAGGGCACTGATGGCGGTCAGAATCAGCAGGGCGCTGCTCCAGCCGAACTGAAGCAGCAGGGCATTGCTGCCGGGCAGGAACAGGAACTGGCCCAGTGAACCCATGGCGGTCGAGACACCCATGGCCCAGCTGCGTTTTTCTGCCGGCACCACCCGGCTGATGGCGCTGAAAACCACCGGGAAGGTGGTTCCGCTGAGGCCAAGGCCGATCAGGATGCCGGCTCCGATGACCAGCTCGGTCTCACTGCCGGTCTGGCTCATCAGGTACAGCCCGGCCACGTACAGGAGACTGCCGAAAAAGGCCACCCGTCCACCGCCATAGCGGTCCACAAAGCGCCCGGCCACCGGCTGGCTCAGCCCCCAGACCAGATTCTGGATCGCCATGGCCAGCGCGAAGGACTCACGTCCCCAACCAAGGTCGTCCGTCATCGGCTGCAGAAACAGGCCGAAACCATGGCGGATACCCATGGAAATGGCGAGAATAATGGCTCCACATAGCAGAATGATAAAAGGGCTGCGCCAGTCAGGTTGTCTCAATGCAGGCTCCGAAGGGGGGTGTTCCGGTGTTTTCGTCTGCCCGATTCTAATACTTGTACCGGATGCCGGGGAAGAGGCCTGATAATATGCACGCCATTGCGTCCCTGCGTGAGACTGCCGGATTGCGAGGGTATCGGCTGTAGGCCGGGTGACGACGGATGACCTGCTTTTTTGTTTTTGGGTTAAGGACTGATAAATGCAGAATGAAGAAAACCTGATCTGGATTGATCTGGAAATGACCGGGCTGGATACACTGAACGACCGCATTCTGGAAATTGCCACGGTGGTGACCGACAAGAATCTGAAGGTGCTGGCCGAAGGGCCGGTACTGGCGATTCACCAGCCGGATGCCGTGCTGGCAGGCATGGATGAATGGTGCCAGACTCAGCACGGTGGTTCGGGGTTGACCCGGCGGGTACGGGAAAGCCGCTGTGATGAAGCGGAGGCCGAGCGCCTGACCCTGCAGTTTCTGGCCCGGTATGTCCCGCCCGGCCAGTCGCCCATGTGTGGCAACAGCATCTGTCAGGACCGGCGTTTTATGGCCCGCTCCATGCCGGCACTAGAAGCCTTTTTCCATTACCGCAATCTGGATGTCAGCACCCTCAAGGAACTGGCGAAACGCTGGAAGCCCGACATTCTGAGCGGTTTCAAAAAGGATTCCAGCCATCTGGCCTTGAATGATATTCATGATTCGATCAATGAGCTGCGTTTCTACCGCACGCATTTGCTGCAGGTCTGAAGGAGCCGGGCTTGACACGCAGACAGGGTGTTCCGGGTCTGGCTGGATGGCTGGCAGACCAAGTCAGGCGGGGTAGACGGGTGGCCTGTTTGCTCCGCCTGTCTTTGGGCAGCTTTCTCTGACTTCGGGTGCTGTCGTTCCGGCTATTCAGGTGCTAGTATTGTGCTTTAGGCTATGATAATTCCTGGATTATGCCTGCTTGCCTGTTCCGGATAATGAAAAAAACAAGACGCGACCGTGTACCTCGTTATGAATGCCATGATGTCTGATAATCTGTATGTAGTTGGCCAGAATACCCTTTACAAGACACTGGTTGTTGCTGCCGCCGTGCATGCCCTGCTGATTTTCGGGGTGTCGTTCGCGCCGGCTGAACGCAGCAGTCCGCCCCGTCCCCCGGTACTGGATATCACGCTGGTACAGACCCGCAGTGATACGGTGCCGGATCAGGTGGCGTTTATTGCCCAGGCCAACCAGCAGGCCAGTGGCAGTGCCGAGCAGCAGAATCGCCCGCGCAGTCCGCTGGCCTCCCTGCAGCCGGATGTGGCGGAAGGGGAGGCTCCCCTGCAGGTGGAAGCCTCTTCCCCGAATGAAACCCCCAAACTGCAGCCTGAAATCCTGACCACCAAGGGGGAGACCTTCCGGCGTGTGGACAAGACACCGGAGAAGCCGGAGGAGCAGGAGCTGCCGCTGGCCGAGGCCATGTCAGACAGTTCGCTGGAAATTGCCCGTCTGCTGGCCGAGGTGGATGAGGCGGAAGCCCGCTATGCCAAACGCCCCCGCATTCATTTTATTGATGCGGTGAGTGCCAAGAGTGCGGTGGAAGCGGAATATGTCGATGCCTGGGTCAAGAAGATCGAGCGGGTCGGGAACCTGAATTTCCCCGCTGAGGCGATCAACAGGAATATCAGTGGAAAATTGATTCTTAATGCGACCCTCGACCATAATGGCAGGGTACGGGACATCCAGATTGATGTGTCATCCGGGTATAACATCCTTGACAAAGCGGCCATGCGGATCGTGAAACTGGCTTCCCCCTACCCGCCACTCCCCAGGGAAGTCCGGGAAAAATGGGACCAGCTCAATATTACCCGGACCTGGATTTTCCATAGTGGGGTTTTGAATACGGAATAGCACCATGCAAATCATTTCCAGCCTGCGCAACAGCCTGCTGATTGCCACCCCGGTCATGCACGACCTCCATTTCAACCGGACTGTCACCCTGATCTGTCAGCATGACGAGCAGGGGGCCTTCGGTGTCACCGTCAACCGGCCACTGGATGTCACGGTCGGCGAGCTGTTGCAGCAGCTGAATATTGATGTGGAGTCTCCGGAGATTGGCAGCCAGTCTGCGCTGAGTGGCGGGCCGGTACAGCCGGAGCAGGGCTTCGTCCTGCACTGCACCGGGGAACAGGTATGGGAAAGCACGCTGCAGATTGATGATGAAGTGGGCATTACTTCCTCCCGCGATATTCTGGTGGATATTGCCAAAGGGCAGGGGCCGAAGCGGTTTCTGCTGGTGCTGGGGTGTGCCGGCTGGGGTTCGGGGCAGCTGGAGGCAGAGCTGAAGGAAAACGCCTGGCTGACCTGCCCGTCTGACAGCCGCATCCTGTTTGACATGCCTTATCCACAGCGCTGGAAAGGGGCTGCCTCCCTGCTGGGTATCGATATGAGCCTTCTGAGCCCCGCTGCCGGGCATGCCTGAGAATTTGGCAATGGCAGGATACCGATTACCGTGAGTCGGGTGCTGGGATTTGATTTCGGGCTGGCCCGCATCGGTGTGGCCGTGAGCAGCCCGCTGACCGGCGTCGCCAGTTCCCTGACCGTATTGCATGCCCGGCAGGGGGAGCCTGACTGGGCGGGTATTCTGCAACTGGTGCGGGAGTGGCGTCCTGTGGTGCTGGTGGTGGGCATGCCGCGCAAACTGGATGGCAGCCCGAGTGCCATGCAGGAGGCCATTACCGCTTTTGTCCGTCGCCTGGGGCAGCAGACGGGATTGCCGGTGGAGCTGGCAAACGAGCAGCTGTCGTCCCGGGAGGCTGAACAGCGTTTGCGGCTGGCACGTCAGTCCGGGCGCAAACGCAAGGTCCGCAAGGAGGAAATTGACCAGCTTGCGGCGGTTATTATTCTGGAAAACTGGATGCAGGAACGTGAACAAGGTGGATATGACGCACAACAATTATAACCTTGAACAGCTGGTGGAGCAGCTGGTCATCCGTCTGCAGGATTATATCCGTGCACATCAGCTTCAGGATCCGCTCATGGTCGGCATTCACCGTTCCGGGGTCTGGCTGGCGCAGGTGCTGCATCAGCGCCTGGGTATCCGTGAGGAACTGGGGGAAATCAATGTCAGTTTTTACCGCGATGACTTCCGCCGCAGCGGCCTGCCGGTACAGACCCAGCCGACACGCCTGCCCCTGAGCCTGGAAGATCGTCATGTCCTGCTGATTGATGATGTGATCCATTCCGGGCGTACCGTGCGTGCGGCCCTGAACGAGCTGTTTGACTACGGGCGGCCGGCTTCGGTGACGCTGGCAGTACTGGTAGCACGCCGGCAGCGTGAGCTGCCGATTGAGCCACAGGTCAGCGTGTTGCAGGAGGAGCCGGGCAAGGAATTCAACTACCAGATCAGCGGACCCGAGCCGCTGGAGATGACCCTGGTACGCAAAGCAGGCTGAGGCCGGATGTTGACGCGGGGTATCCGGGCTTTACCTTCGGTGACAAAGTTGTAAAATAGCGGCACTATTCATGAGTCCGCATAACAACCGATGCATTCCCATTTTCGACCGGGGCCGCTGCCGCTCTCGATGCAGCTTACGCCTGAGGGCAGACTCAAACATCTGCTGACCACTGAAGGGCTTCCCGCTTCCCTGATCCATGAGATCATGGATCGGGCCGAACAGTTTGTCACCTTACCGGCCAAGCAGCAGAAAAAGGCCCCTCTGCTGCGTGGCAAAACGGTGATGAACCTGTTTTTCGAGAACTCCACCCGTACCCGCGTTACCTTCGAAACTGCTGCCCAGCGCCTTGGGGCTGATGTGGCCAACCTCGATATCCGCACGTCATCCGCCTCCAAAGGCGAGTCGCTGCTGGATACGGTACGCAATCTGGAGGCCATGAATGCGGACATTTTTGTGGTGCGCCACGAACATGCCGGTACTGCCCAGTTCATTGCACGTTATTCCGCCCCGCATGTCAGCGTCCTGAATGCCGGGGATGGCCGTCATGCCCACCCGACCCAGGCCCTGCTGGACATGTTCACCATCCGGCAGCGCAAAGGCGAGTTTGCACCGCTGCGGGTGGCGATTGTGGGCGATGTGATGCATTCACGGGTGGCCCGCTCCCAGATTCATGCCCTGTCAACCCTGGGTACCGGTGAGATTCGGGTGATCGCTCCCAGAACCCTGATTCCCACCGGGCTGGAGCGTATGGGGGTCCGGGTATTTCATGAGTTGAATACCGGTTTGAAGGATGTGGATGTGGTGATCATGCTGCGCCTGCAGCGTGAGCGTATGGAAGGGGCCCTGCTACCATCGGAAAGCGAGTTTTTCAAGCTCTACGGCCTCAAGCCGGAGAATCTGGAGCGGACCCGGCCTGACGCCATTGTCATGCATCCCGGTCCCATCAATCGCGGGGTGGAAATCGATACCGAAGTAGCCGACGGCCCGCGCTCGGTGATCCTGACACAGGTCACCAACGGGATTGCCGTGCGCATGGCGGTGATGGCCATGGTCATGGGTGCCAATGCCGGAGGTGGTGCATGAGTGTGGTGATCCGTAATGCCCGTGTGCTGGACCCGGCTTCCGGGCGTGATGAAGTCACTTCGGTAGTGATCGGGGAGGGGCGCATCCGTTCCGTGGGAACTCCCGAAGCACCGGCCCCGGATGCCCATATTATTGATGCCAGCGGCCTGTGGCTGTTTCCGGGGCTGATTGATCTGGCTGCCTGGCTGCGCGAACCGGGGCTGGACCACAAGGCGACACTGGCGAGTGAAACCCGGGCAGCCGCTGCCAGCGGGATTACCACCCTGTGCCATCAGCCGGAGCCGGAGGTCAGCATCGACAATTCCGCTCAGGTCAACCTGATTCATGATATTGCCGACAGCCTGGGCAAGGCCAATGTCCGGGTGGTAGGCAACATGACACGCCGCCTCCGTGGCCGGCAGCTCACCAATATGGGCAGTCTCCGGCGTGCCGGCTGTGTGGGCGTGACCAATGGCTGGCAGCCGTTTGCTGATCTTTACTACATGCGCAAGGCCATGGAATATGCGGCGACACATGAACTGACGGTATTTGTCTATCCGCTTGAGCATGCACTGGCTGCCGAAGGGTTTGTGCATGAGGGGGAGGTGGCCAGTCGGCTGGGACTGCCTGCGATTCCGGCGGCTGCCGAGACCGTGGCTGTGGCCCAGACCTTGGCCCTGCTGGAGCTGACCGGTGCACGGGTACACTTTTGCCGTCTGTCAGCTGCCGGCAGTGTACGCCTGATTCGTCAGGCGCGTCAGGATGGTTTGCTGGTGACAGCGGATGTGGCGGCGCATCAGCTGTTTTTGACGGAAAAAGACCTGGTTGACTTCAATCCACTGTGTCATGTAATGCCGCCACTGCGTTCGGAAGCCGATCGGCAAGCCCTGCTGGAAGGTCTGCAGGACCGGACCATTGATGCCATCTGCTCGGATCATCAACCGCATGAGATTGATGCCAAAATGGCACCACTGCAACAGACTGAGCCCGGTATTTCGGCGCTGGAAACCCTGCTGCCGCTGTCGATGCGACTGGTGCAGGATGGCGTGCTGGATGCGCTGGGCCTGTTGGACAAACTGACCTGGCAGCCGGCACATATTATCCGGAGTGAGGCCGGGCGTATTGCGGTGGAGGCACCGGCTGATCTGGTGCTGTATGATCCGGATGTGCTGTGGGAGCTGTCCTGTCAGGGCATGCTCAGCAAGGGCAAAAACACCCCTTTTGCCCGCTGGCCCTTCCAGGGGCAGGTCAGGCAGACCTTTCTGTCCGGTCTGTGTGTTCACCCTGATGCAGACCGGGACCGGGAATGATTCACGTTGCCCTGTATGAGCCGGAGATTCCGCCGAATACCGGTAATATCATGCGTGTCTGTGCCAATACCGGCTGCGTGCTGCACCTGATTCATCCGTTGGGTTTCCAGCTGGATGAAAAGCGCCTGCGGCGTGCCGGCATGGATTACCGTGATCTGACGGTGGTCCGCGAGCATGAGAGTTTCGCGGCTTTCAGTCGCGCCATGGCAGACCGGCGCGTGTTTGTACTGACCACCAGGGGGACGGCAGCCTATACAGAAGCGCGTTTTGAGCCTGATGATGTGCTGCTGTTCGGACCCGAAACCCGGGGATTGCCGGACAGCCTGCTGGCCATCCTGCCACCAGAGGCCCGGTTGCGCATTCCCATGCTGCCCGACAGCCGCAGCATCAATCTGGCCAATGCCGTGGCGGTCGTGGTGTATGAGGCACTGCGCCAACATGGCTTTGCTGATTTGCGTTAAACTGGCTGCATGAAACTGCTGCGTCACCCGCCTGTATTACCACCGGATTTTACCGGTTGCGTTGCCACCATCGGTAATTTTGACGGTGTACATGTCGCACACCGGCAGATCATCACCCGAGTATGCAGGCTGGCCGCCGAACAGGGGTTGGTATCGGCAGTGATCAGTTTCGAACCGTTACCGGGTGAATACTTCCGGACGCCCATGACCCGGATCCAACCGTTGCGCGACAAGGTGCGTCTCTTGCAGACACTGGCTCCGGACTGGTTTGTCTGCCTGCCCTTTAACCGGATGCTGGCACAAATGGAAGCCGGGGATTTTGTGCAGACCATCCTGTTGCATGGTTTGCAGGTGCGGCAGCTGGTGGTGGGGGATGATTTTCGTTTTGGTCGGCAGCGACAGGGGGATCTGGCCCTGCTGCGGGCCATGGGAGCACGGCAGGGGATGCAGGTCATGGATACACCGACCCTGCTGCAGGATGCGGAGCGGGTCAGCAGCACCCGGCTGCGGGAAGCGCTGGGTAGCGGGCAGTTGTCGGCGGCACGGGAGCTGCTGGGGCATCCCTATCAGCTGTCCGGACGGGTCCGGCATGGTGACCGGCGCGGGCGCACCATCGGATTTCCGACCCTGAACCTGTCCATGCCGGATAATCTGGCCCTGGCACACGGTGTGTACGCGGTTCGGGTTCACGGACTGGATGACAGGGTTTATGGCGGGGTGGGCAATCTGGGGCTGCGCCCGACCGTCAAGGGTCTGGGCAACCGTTTTGAAGTACACCTCTTTGACTTCTCGGCACTAATCTATGGCCGGCACGTGCGTATTGAGCCATTGGCCTTTCTTCGTCCCGAACACCGGTTTCCGTCTTTTGAGGCCCTGAAGCAGCAGATTGCACAGGACGCCGCACAGGCCCGAGACCTGCTTGGCATCTGAAGCGGAAGTGATTGAGCATCGGTTGGTGGGGTGTCAGTCGCCGCGATGATGATAGCGGACGACCCGTTCAACCTCGTTGCGTGAGCCGAGAATGACCGGTACGCGCTGGTGCAGTTCCTGCGGCTCAAGGTCCAGAATCCGTTCCCGTCCGGTGCTGGATACACCGCCTGCCTGCTCCACGATCAGGCTCATCGGATTGGCTTCATACATCAGGCGCAGTTTCCCGGCCTTTCCGGCAGCACCGGTTTTCGCGTCCATCGGGTACATGAAGATACCGCCACGCGTCAGGATGCGGTGTACCTCGGCCACCATGGAGGCAACCCAGCGCATGTTGAAGTCCTTCCCGAGTGGCCCTTCCCGGCCTTGCAGACACTCATTAATATAGCGTTTGACCGGTGCTTCCCAGTGGCGCTGGTTGGAGCTGTTGATGGCAAATTCGCTGGTATCGGGTGGAATCTGTACATTTTGGCGCGTCAGGATGAATTCGCCGCATTCGCGGTCCAGGGTAAACATGTTGACACCATGACCGGTAGTCAGCACCATGATGGCAGACGGGCCGTACAGGCAGTAACCGGCGGCAACCTGATGCGTGCCGGGTTGCATGAAGTCCGCTGCTGTCGGGTTATTGATACCGGGTGGAGCTTTCAGGATGGAGAAAATGGTACCAACCGATACATTCACATCCATATTGGATGAGCCATCCAGCGGGTCAAACGTGACCAGGTAGTTGCCGCGTGGAGCACCGGTTGGCAGGTTGTAGACTGCCTCCATTTCCTCGGAAGCCAGGGCAGCAACATGACCGTTGTTTTCCAGCGCTTCAATGAAGACATCATTGGAGATGATGTCCATCTTTTTCTGCTCTTCGCCCTGGACATTTTCAGAGCCTGCTGCACCCAGTACGCCAACCAGCGCACCTTTGCTGGTCAGGGCGGCAATTTTTTTGCAGGCGGTGGTGATGTCATTGAGCAGACCGGTGAAAAGTCCGGTTGCCTGGGTGTGAAGACGCTGCTCCTCAATGATGAACTGCGTCAGGGTGGTGCCGATTTTATACATTTGGGAGGTCCTGGGTGATCAAAATACGGTCGATTTGCCATGGCAGGAGCCATGACCTTGCCGGAATGGTCTTGATACCGAATAATAGCAGTTATTTATCAGGGGGCGGTATAGGCCTTGAGGGGATAAAAAAGGCGGATCCGAAGACCCGCCAGACTTGCGAGGGAGTATTATAATTTTGTGATGACTAAGTTCGAGTGTGTAGTGTCAGTTTTGGCCGTAGCCGTTTATCGAACTTATCATGTCAAGCTGAGGGAATTCAGGCGCTCTTCATGAGCTCGATAGTCGTAAGTCGCGCCTGCCCGTCAACCGGTTCAAACCCGTGTGAAATTTTTTTAAAATTTTTTTTTGCCGTAAAAAACTGAAAAATACCTAAACCTTGAAAAGACTTAGAGCGACAAAGCAATGAGCGGATTAAATCAGCATGGGGAAAAAAACCTGCCTGCGTCCGGTGTGGCGCTTGATGATGAAAAGCTGCTGGGGCGGATAGCAAACGGGGACCGTGAGGCTTTTACCCAGTTGTATCTCAGGTACCAACCCAGGCTGGTCAGCTACTGTGCGCGCATGCTCAGGGATGATCTGGCGCAGGCAGCGGATATCGTGGACGATGCGTTGTTTGATGTCTGGCGTTCGGCAGACAAGTTTGCCGGCAAGTCGAAACCATCCACCTGGATTTATTCCATTGCCCGCAACAAGCTGATTTCCTGGCTGCGCAAGACCTCGGAAGTCTATCTGGATGATGAGCAGATGATGCTCGCCATGGTAGATCCTTCCAGTACTCCGGAGGAATCGCGTGAGCAGGAAGACATGAAGCAGCAGCTGATCCGCATGATGAATCATCTGACTGATGAACACCGGGATGTGCTGCGACTGACCTATTTTGAAGACAAGTCGGTCAGGGAAGTCGCAGACATGCTGGGAATTTCTGAAAATACCGTTAAAACCCGGATGTTCTATGCCCGCAAACGTTTGGGGCAGATGCTTGAAAAGGCAGGTATTCTGGGTTTTGATGCATGAGCTGGTTGCACTACCTATGAGTCATCAAGAAAGCAATAAATTATTGGACGAGGCAAGAATGCTTTTACCCTGGTACCTGACGGGACGGTTGTCCGGTGAGGAAAAAGGGGTTTTTGAGCAGGCTTTGACATCTTTTCCGGAGCTGCAGCAGGAGCTGGGGCGCGAACGGCAGATCATGGAGCTGGTGCGTGAAAATACCAGCCTGCTGGAGCTGAGTGCGCTGGACACCACCCGGCAGCGGCTCGACAAGGTGCTGGGGCGTATTGATGCCGAAGCAGGAGCGACAGCCGTCTCCGAATCGATGACAGCGCAGCAGGGCCAGCGGCCATCTGCGGCTGACGCACCGGTACGCAGTCGTTTTGCCGACTGGTTTGATCGCCTGTTCCGGCAGCCCCTGTTTTTTAACTGGCTGACACCTGCAAATGCAGTGTTCGCCTGTCTGCTGGCCGTGCAGCTGGGGCTGCTGGGAATGTATCTTTACAGTCAGCCTGCCGGCAAGGAGATGGTGGTTTATCAGTCCGCATCGGCAAAGGGCAGTGGCGGGACAGACAGTCTGCCAGGGGCGGGCCATTTGCTGGTCATCCGCTTTGAGGATGGTATTGCCTATGAGAAGGTCTTTGACTTTCTGCGACAAACCCAATCGCACATTGTAGCCGGTCCTGATCAGGGTAATACCCTGACGGTGGATATGGGGGCCAGAACCCATGATGAGGCCGTGTTGCTGGGTCAGCAGCTGATGACCGACTTTGGCGGCGTGGTTGCCACTGCCGGTGCTGGCTTCTCGGACAGACTGGAGTGATTTTGCGGCAAGGTTCAGGGTTTTTATGAGCAGGCTTTTGGTGTTCAGGTTGTTGGCAGGACTGCCATTGTGCTGGATGGTATCCCATGTTGCGGCAGAGGTTTCCGGCCCTGTAACACCTGACTGCAGGATTGCCGGTTCATGGTGTGTGCAACAGCCGCCCGAACCGCTCGGTTATGTGCCCGATGAACTGCTGCTGACCTATGATCACTCCCGGCCTGCCAGTGAGGCCGAAGGACTGATTGACCGCTTTCGCCTGCGTGAGAAGCGTAATGATGTGCTGGCTTCGGTGGGCACGGCCATGTTGACTGCCTCGACAGGCACGCGTGATCCGCTTGCCCTGAGCCAGCTGATCAACCGGAGTAATGCGGCGGTGGAGGCGGCTCCCAGCAACCTGTTTTATGTCACGGATACGGCGTCATCAGGTCGTGGCAGTCAGGGGTACCCGCTGGGGCTGACCGGTATTGAGGTTGTTCACCGCCTGACCAAAGGGGAAGGTGTCAAAATCGGCATGATTGATACCCCTGTCGATATTTCCCATTTCGCGCTTCAGAATGCCAAAGTTCAGCGCCTGGAGCTGGTACATCCGGGTAACGCCAGAAACCAGCAGCATGGTACGGAAGTGGCCGGCATTCTGGTAAGCCAGAATCCGCGCATCGGTATTGCTCCCGACGCCAGTCTGCTGGCGGTCAGTGCCTTCAGTGTGGATGCGGATAACCCTGATGTGCGCTCCAGTAATGCCGGTCTGGTGGCGCGTGCGATTGACCTTTGCATTCGTGAAGGGGTGGATGTGCTGAACCTCAGCTTTGCCGGGGGGCGGGACAAGCTGGTTGACAAAATGATCCAGAAAGCCGTGGAATCCGGTATTATCGTGATTGCCGCTGCCGGTAACGAGGGGCCTGCTGCCGCACCGGCCTATCCGGCGGCCACCACCGGCGTGAAGGCAGTCACTGCAGTGGATCGTGGTGAACAGCTGTTTCGGGATGCGAATCAGGGCGATTATATTGATCTGGCGGCACCGGGTGTTGATATTCTAACCACAGCACCCCGAAGTTCTTTTAATGTTACCACCGGCACCTCCATGGCGGCAGCACATGTCACGGGTGTAGTGGCCCTGTTGCTGTCCATGAAGCGCCAGGGCTTTGATCGGAGCATTCTGGAAAAAACTGCAACCGATCTGGGGCAGCAGGGGCGGGACCGTGCGTTTGGTTATGGGCTGGTCAATGCCGCCCGGGCCGTCAGCAGCTTGAAGGAATGATTCAGCTTCAGTTTTCCGGTATCAGCCAGTCACGCCGGGTCAGAAACTCGCTGTAAAGGCGGGCTTCGGCACTGTCCGGCTCCGGCTGCCAGTCGTAGCGCCACTTTACCAGCGGTGGCAGTGACATCAGGATCGATTCCGTGCGTCCGCCGGATTGCAGGCCGAACAGGGTGCCACGATCATAAACCAGATTGAATTCCACATAACGCCCCCGACGATAGAGCTGAAAGTCGCGTTCACGTTCGCCATAGGGCAGGTTTTTGCGCTGCTTCAGGATTGGGCGGTAGGCCCTGATATAATGGTCTCCGACACTGCGCAGAAAGGCGAAACAGGTCTCAAAATCCCACTCATTCAGGTCGTCAAAGAACAGTCCGCCAATACCACGGGGTTCATTACGGTGCTTGAGGAAGAAATATTCATCACACCAGCGCTTATAGCGGGTATAGACCTCCGGTCCGAATGGCTCGCAGGCTGTACGGGCCTGCCGGTGCCAGGCAATACAGTCCTCCTCAAAACCATAGTAGGGTGTCAGGTCAAAACCGCCCCCGAACCACCATACCGGTGCCTCGCCTGCCTTTTCAGCCATAAACAGGCGTACATTGGCATGTGAGGTCGGGACATAGGGGTTATGTGGGTGAATCACCAGTGATACCCCCATTGCCTGAAAGCTGCGACCGGCCAGTTCCGGGCGGGCTGCCGTTGCAGAAGGCGGGAGTTGGGTACCATGTACATGGGAAAAGTTCACACCGCCCTGTTCGATCACCTGACCATCAGCCAGCACCCTGGTACGTCCGCCACCGCCCTGTTCACGGCTCCAGTTGTCTGCCACAAAACGGCCCTGGCCGTCCTCGGCCTCCAGTTGTCGGCAGATATCATCCTGCAGGGCCAGAAGGTAGTTTTTGACCTCAGTCAGTTGTGTCCGGGAGCTTGTCATCATATTGGCTCATTAATTCAGGTCTGTATGTAAAAATAAAAAGTTATTCGGGTCCGGCGGTGTGTATCAGGGGTTCCAGTGCATGAAGTTGGAAAGCAGCTGCAAGCCGGCTTCAGCAGATTTTTCCGGATGTGCCTGGATGGCAAATACATTGTCACGTGCAATGGCTGAGGCATAGCGGATGCCGTAATCGGTACTGCCGCAGATCAGCCCGGTATCCACCGGGTCGATATAATAGCTATGCACAAAATAGAAACGGGCGCCATCCGGGACACCTTTCCACAATGGGTGCGGGCGGGTATGCCAGATCTGGTTCCAGCCTATCTGCGGGATTTTGAGTTCAGTCGCGGCGGCGTCCCGTATCGGGCCGAAATAGCGGACTTCCCCCGGGTAAAAGCCGGTACAGGCAATACCGCCATTTTCTTCGCTGTGCTCCAGCAAGACCTCAAGCCCCATGCAGATACCGAGAAAAGGACGCTTCTGCATCACTTCGTGTACCACGGGAACGAGTTCACGCTTCTTCAGTTCGCGCATGCAGTCACGGGCGGCACCCTGGCCGGGAAAAATAATCCGTTCAGCCCCGAGGATCGTCTCCGGGTCACCCGTTACCCTTACCCGGGTGCCTGCCGGGGCGACATGCTCGACAGCCCGGCGCACTGAATGCAGATTGCCCATATTGTAGTCAATGATGGCAATGGTCTGCATTACAGGCTCCCTTTGGTGGAGGGCATGATGCCGGTCATGCGCGGGTCATGCTCCAGAGCCATGCGTAAGGCACGCCCGAATGCCTTGAACACGGTTTCGGCAATATGGTGGGCATTGTGTCCGCGCAGATTGTCGATGTGCAGGGTAATCCGGGCGTGATTGACCAGCCCCTGAAAAAACTCGTGAAACAGGTCGGTATCAAAGTGTCCGATATGGGAGCGCCGATAATCCACCTGATGCACCAGACCGGGGCGACCGGAAAAGTCGATCACGACCCGTGACAGGGCCTCATCCAGTGGTACATAAGCATGCCCGTAACGACACAGGCCCTTTTTATCACCGACCGCTTTGGCCAGTGCCTGCCCGATAGTGATACCGATGTCCTCGACGCTGTGGTGGTCATCAATATGCCGGTCACCTTTGCAGCTGATGTCCAGATCGATCATGCCGTGGCGGGCAACCTGGTCCAGCATGTGTTCCAGAAACGGAATGCCGGTATCAAAGCGGGATTTGCCGCTACCATCCAGGTTCAGGGAGACCTGAATCCGGGTTTCCAGCGTATTGCGTTCCACGCTGGCGACTCGCTCTGTCATGGCCATTTCAACCTTGGGGAAAAAGGTGAATATACCATAATCCGGCTTCTGAGCAGCGGTCTCAATGCCGGGGGCGGGTGAACAGGCTGATCTGCCTGTTCAGTCGGGGGCTGACGGTTCCAGTATCACTTGCTGGTTCCTGATTTGCAGACTGCTGTGACCGGCGAGCAGATCGGCAAAAATATCGTTCAGCAGATTCCCGCGCCAGTCATCCGACAGCTTTTGTCGCCCTTCGGTAAGCATTTTTTCCACCTGTGCACGGGAAGCCAGCATCTGTGGCGAGATATTGTGCTGCCCGGCCTGCTGGCTGACGGCCACCATCAGCAGATCGGCTACCAGTGACAGCTGGCTGTCCAGCTTGCGCTTTCTGGGCAACTGCGGCCATTGCTCCCGTGGCAGTGCCCGGGCCTGCCGGATCAGTTCCAGCCAGGTTCCGGCATGGCGCTGAATCTGTTCTTCACTCAGGCCCCTGATCTGGTGCAGGTCATCTGCTTTTTCAATGTGCATGCGGCTCATGTCGACCAGCACTTCATCACCCAGAATCCAGCGCCGGGGTCGGTCCTTGTGCATGGCCTGCTCCTCACGCCAGGCAGCCAGCTCACGCAGGATTGCCAGCTGGGCCGGTTTCAGAAGCTGCAGGTTGCGGATGCGTTCCCAGCTGCTGTATGGCACAGGCTGGTAGGTGGCCGGGTCGGTGAGTTTCCGGAATGATTTGTCAAGCCAGCCCATGCGCCCACTCTGCTCCAGTTCGGCACGCAGCAAAGGGTAAATCTGGCGCAGGTAGCGAACATCATCAATGGCATAATCCAGCTGGCGCTGCCGGAGCGGGCGCTGTTGCCAGTCGGTGCGGGACTGGGATTTGTCCAGCTGGACCTTGAGCAGCTGCTCCACCAGTCTGGCATAACCCATCTGGTCACCCAGGCCCAGGACGGCAGCGGCGATCTGGGTATCAAACACCGGTGTTGGAATCTGGTGGGCCAGATAATGAAATATCTCCATATCCTGCCCTGCCGCGTGAAAGACCTTGGTGATGTGCGGCTGTTGCAGCCAGCTGAACAGGGGCTGCAGGTCGTCGATGCACAACGGGTCAATACAGGCCAGGGTATCGGCTGTGGCAATCTGGATCAGGCACAGGCGCGGAAAATAGGTTTTCTCACGCATGAACTCGGTGTCCAGGGCCACCCATCCGGTCTGGTCAATGGCCTGCAGGTATTGGGTCAGTTTGGTGCTGGTGTCGATGTACTGGCTCATGGATTGGTGTCGGTTCAGAAGCAGCCGCCATTATAACGTGTCTGGTCCAATTCGGGACATTAGTACTTGAAAATATATTAATATTATTGAAATCAATTATTTATTGACTTGTTGGTGTGCTGGTAGAATAATGATTTACAGAAGGTTTTTATTCCTCGACCGCTAGTGAGGAGCGTTCCGCCGAAGTCGAACGAGGTGTAACGTCACGACCCATCCTTAAGATTCAGGATGGGTCTTTTTTAAATAAATTTCCCAGATAAGCGCTGATCTGTTCGGGGGTATTGCGAAATGCGCCGTCCTGATCAATACCGCTTAGCAGGTCGGTACCCCGGTAGCCCGTCAGGTAGCGGATCAGCAGCAGGCCGTCCCGGTCAGCGCTGCGATTGCCATCGGCATCAATATCAAGATGGGGCAGGGTGTCGGCCAGCTTCTGTTCCAGTGCCGTGGTATCAATACCGGCATTCACTACCCCATCCACCAGTGCCTGACCCCGCAGGCCGTCCATGTAGCGTGCAGCCAGTACCCCGTCTACCAGTGCTGTCGCCGGTGCGCTGCTGCCGGTAAAACCCGGCAAAGCCGGAATCTGCCCCAGCCAGGGGGCGATGTAGGAATAAAAACGTTCCAGACGGGTGAACTCATCCGGCCCGGCCGGTTTGGAGCAGGAGGAAGAACCGCCCACCAGTGTCCCCTTGAGGAAGCGTTCACCGCCCACCGTCAGCCACAGGCCGGAGCCGCTGCTGCCGGGTGCCGTGATGCCCTGATACCAGGCAATCTGGGTAAAATCACCGGAGGGGTCGGGGACGACCGAATACCCGCCACTGCTGTTCGTCAGCAGTGTGGTATGAGTGACAAAATTGCCTTCACTGTACTGGCGTTTGTCGCCGTTGCCATGCTGCAGGCTGTGGGTGACTGCATTGTCGGCCAGCGGGTCCAGCAGCCAGCCGGACAGCCGTACCCCATCCGGAGGCGGGTTTCTGAGTAATACCAGCGTACTGTCCAGTTCCGGGCGGGTGCTGAGCAGGGTGGCTCCACCACCGCTCTGCTGCCAGCTGGCATCATCACTGCCACAGCTGCTGTCCTGATAAAACCAGAACAGTTCCATGCTGTCTGCTGCTGTCGTATTGCTGATGCAGTGGGCGGCTGTCAGGAAATAGGGAATCTGGCTGGCCGTATCGCTGTCGGCAATCAGGGTACCGGTGCACAGGTAGCTGGCGCCGTCGGTTTCCGTGTAAATATAGCGTGCAACGGCTTTGCCTTCCTCCTGCCACTCTGCCGGAGCACAGGCGGCACTGACCTGACAACCGGCCAGTCGCAGGGTCGAGGTATTGCGCAGCGTGCGGCTTCCCGGTCCCTGAACCAGGTGTGACAGGCGCGGGAACGACAGACGAATGCTGCCCGGGTCAATCCCCGGCGGGGCATAAAGCTCCAGTCCCAGCGACTCACCGGGCAGGGAGGGTGTCCACAAGGCTGCCGGATGGCTCCCCAGTGGCTGGAAGTCACGGTTGTGGAATGGCCCCCGTACATGACCTGGATCAGCCGGATCAAACACGCGGATTTCCACCCCGTCGGGCAGGGCATTGGCCTGAATCAGCACCCGGATGCGGCTGGCCTGACGTGAAATCAGCTCGAATGCGGCTGCCTGCCCCCCATCCGGCAGTGCGCTCCAGGCCCAGTCAGCGACATCCGGCAGTGCGGGAATGGCACGGCTGACCCCGATCGGGTATGGACGTAGACGGGAATTACTCCGGTTCAGGGGAGCCAGCTCCTGAACCGAAGGGCTGCCCAGGTCCATGGACATGGGACGTCCGCGTGCCATCCGTGAGGTGCGGACCGCCACCGATCTCAGCCTGGCCGGGGCTGCAGGTGCGGTTTGTTGCGTATGGTAGGTTTCACCGCTTACCCGCAGGCTTTCTGCTGCCATCACCGAGGAATGGAAGCCCGGTAATATCAGTGTCATAAGCAGCAACAGAGGCAGCAGTAGCAGAGTGATTGCAGGTCTCATGGCGGTCCTCCCCGCGAGGCTGGTGAGATACTGACGCGATACCGGGTTGACAGGGCCGGGAGCGCCAGCAGACCCAGCAGCAGCCCCAGCAGGCCCAACAGCCATTCCTGCAGGGTGGGAATCGCACTGACTTCGCTGACCTTGCCGGGGAGGGGATCGGCCGTGGTGGCATCAGCAGATGCTGCCGGTTCTGTCTCTGCCGTTTCGGCCCCGGTCTGAAGGGCATCAGCCTGACTCAGGGACCGGGCGGGAAGCTGATCCGTATTGCGCAAGCCCGCTGCACGGTCATCATCCCGGATCAGCAGGCTGACCTGAGGGACCGGGCCGGGCTGATAGCCGTCATCAGCCACAATACTCAGCTGCAGGGTTTCATCACTTTCCAGCTGGTCGTCATCACGAATGATCAGGGCGGCAAAAGCTGTCTGATTGTTGGCCTCGAAAGTAACGGCGAGGCTGTCAAGCTGGTAATCCTGCCCGGCGGTTGCCGTACCACCGGGTTGCAACTGTACGGTCAGTGGAACAGACCAGTCGCCCTGGGTACGGGTCAGGGTCAGCAGCACGGTACCGGCCTGTGCCTCGTCCAGTGTACTCCGGCTGCTGCTGATACTGACCTGTGTCGGCAGGGCTGGCTGGCCTGCATCCCGAAGCTGCAGGGTCACACTGGTGGAGGCCGTCAGGGTATAGTCGTTTCCCGGCAGCAGTGCCAGCGTCAGGCTTTCATCCGTTTCCGTTTCATTATCAGCCAGGGCTGTGATGGCGACATCGGTAAACTGGCTGCCGGCAGGCAGGGTGATGCTGTCCGGCAGGCCGGGGTAATCCTGATCCGGGGTGGCGGTACCCCCAGCCTGGAGACTGATCCGGAGATCGCCACAGCTTTCCGGCAGGACGGTGTTGCTGCTGATGCGCAGCAGTCCCGCCGGCCCACCTTCGGTTGCCACCTGACTCAGCGTGATCAGGGACAGTTCGGGCTTCCGGCACAGCGTCAGTGGCGGGGCATAAAGGCTGGTATTGCGTGCCGTGGCGGCGGCTGACAGATTGATACGGGTATGGCCGGAAAAATTACCGATGGTTCGGAGTTGGAGTTGCAGCAGTGGTAACGGCAGCTGTGCTGTCCCCGGCCAGCCGGCCTCCAGATCAAGCCAGGACAGCAGGTAGTACTGGTCAGTGCGCGGATCATGATCAGCGTCTTCGCTGTCCGGCCAGGGACCGCTCAGGGGTTGCAGGCCATTGCTGAACAACGTATCGATGCCAAGTTCCAGTGCACGGGTATCAAAATGAACCCGCAGGCCCAGGCCGGCTTCCTGCCCGGTTTCGGGCTGACTGACGGTATATTGCCAGGGAATGCCGAGCGTGGTGTCCGGGTCGATGAAGCGGGTCGGTGCCTGTGCCGCCAGATTCTGGCTGGCCCACAGGGGCGCGTTGCTGGATAGCAGCAAACCAAGGATGAAGCAGGCTTTGAGAGGCGGGGCAGGCGTCTTCATTCGACCCGATGTATTATTTTTAAATATACCGGTAATGATAGATTAAATCATGTTTAATTAAAATTAATTGATTAAAAAACCTGATACCGTTTATCCAATGGACTATTCCTGCAACTGTGCCTCCAGTGTTGCCCAGCGTTCAAAGGCCTGCTCCAGAGCCTGTTCCAGCTGCTGCAGCTGTTCCTGAACACGGGTGATGTCGGTGGCGGCCTGCTGGTAGAAAGCAGGGTCGGACAGGGTGCCCTGTACCTCTGCCAGGCTGGCTTCCAGCTGCTCAATATGCCGGGGCAGTTGCTCCAGTTCACGCTGGTCTTTGTAACTCAGTTTGGCAGGACGGCCAGCCGGCTTGGCGGCGGTTGCTGCGGTATGGGTTTTTCCGCTGCCGGTTGTGCGGGCTGTGGATTTTTCCTGCACTTCGGCGGCGGATGCCGGGGGCGGGCGTTGCAGTAGCCAGTCATCATAACCGCCGGCATACTCGCACAGGCCGCCATTTTCAAAGACGATGCTGCGTGTTACCACTGCATTCAGGAAGCTGCGGTCATGCGAAATCAGCAGCAGGGTGCCCTGGTAATCCACCAGCAATTCTTCCAGCAGCTCCAGCGTTTCGGCATCCAGATCATTGGTCGGCTCGTCCAGCACCAGCAGATTGGATGGTTGGGCAAACAGGCGTGCCAGCAACAGGCGGTTGCGTTCACCGCCGGACAGCACCTTGACGGGCTTTTGTATCTGCTGCGGGGTGAACAGGAAGTCCTGCAGGTAGCTGATGATGTGTTTTTTCTCGCCGTTGATTTCCACGTAATCATTGCCGGGGGCAATGTTCTCACGCAGACTCAGTTCCCCGTCAAACTGGCTGCGGTGCTGGTCAAAGTAAGCAAGCTGCAGGTTGGTACCCCTGCGGATGTCGCCGCTGTCAGGCTGAATTTCACCCAGCATCAGCTTGATCAGGGTGGTCTTGCCCACACCATTGGGACCGATGATACCGATTTTGTCACCGCGCAGGACCATCGTGGAAAAATTATTAATCAGGGTCTGACCGTTAAAGCCATGGCTGATGGCTCGCACCTCCAGCACCTGTTTGCCACTGGACTCTGCCGCACCAATCCGGGCGGTGACTTTGCCCTGTACCTGTTGGCGCTGCCGGAATGCCTCACGCATGGCTTCCAGGCGTCGTACCCGGCCTTCATTGCGGGTTCGGCGAGCCTTGATGCCCTGCCGAATCCAGGCTTCCTCTTCAGCCAGCCGCCTGTCAAATTCGGCAGCCTGCCTGGCTTCGGCTTCCAGGGCGGCCTGCTTGTTGAACTGATATTGGCGGAAATCACCCGGCCAGCTGCTCAGGCGGCCCCGGTCCAGCTCAATGATGCGGGTGGCGAGTTTCTGGACAAAGGCACGGTCATGGCTGACAAACAGCAGGGTCTGCCTGAAACCCAGCAGCAGCTCTTCCAGCCACTCAATGGCCGGGATATCAAGGTGGTTGGTGGGTTCATCCAGTAACAACAGGTCCGGCTCCGCCACCAATGCGCGTGCCAGCAGTGCCCGGCGTTTCCAGCCGCCGGACAGGGCATCAAAGCGGGCACTGCCGTCCAGCTGCAGCCGTGACAGCACCGCCTCCACTTTCCACTGCTGTTGCCAGTCTTCATCTTCATGCAGTTGCCCGGCCAGTCCGGCGGCTACCACGGCAAATACGCTGTCATCCAGTGCATGTGGCACATCCTGCTGCAGGCGGGTGATGCGCAGGTCCGGGGAATGGATAATTTCGCCCTCATCGGCCGTCACGTCGCCGCAGAGCAGTTTCATCAGGGTGGATTTGCCGCTGCCGTTACGGCCCAGCAGACACAGGCGTTCCTGTGAATCGATCCGCAGATCAATGTGGTCGAACAGGGTTCGGTCACCGGTTTCCAGGTGAATATTGCGCAGGTGTAATAAAGCCATGCGACGGATTATCCCAGCATGATTTGCCGTTGGCCAGTAGCCGACGGCGGAATTTTACGGGGCTGGAGCCGGTTTCAGGTTTCCCGCTGCAGCTGGCGAATCGACGCCTGCAGTCGGTGGCTGTGTTCATTCAGCGCCTGCAGTGATTTGCGCAGGGCCAGGACCTGCTGATGCGCGTCATCCAGTTCGGTTGGCTGCCACAGAATGGCCAGCGTGCGGCGTCTTTTTTCCCGTGCTTCCCGGCGTTTTGCCTCCCACATCGGGTCCAGCCGGGTTGTGATGGCAGGGTGGTTGCCGGGATAGTAAAAATCCACCACGGTTTCACGGAACAGCTTTTCCATATCGGCTGTGGCCTGCCGAAAGACTTCCGGGCTGTTTGTACGCAGGCGGGTACGGAAATAATCACGCACGGCTTGGGGTAACTCCAGCAGGTCATGATGTCCCTTTCCGGGTTGTTCCAGCAGTTTCAGGCGGCGCAGGTTTTCAATCACCCAGTGCCAGTGCTCCTCGCTCAGGCGTCCGAGAGGCCCGAGAAAGCGTACATATTCATCGCGTTTGGTCAGCCAGCGTTCCATCAGTGTGGAGCGGAATACCGCTTTCATCGGTTGCTGTGGTACCGGCTGGTCACTGAGGCTCAACAGGGTCAGGAGCGTCAGGTCGGATGAGCCCTGCATCTTGTTTTCAAAGGCCGCCAGCACCTGGCGTACGGCCTGTACCGCCGGGTCGGTGCCGGTGGATCGTGGCAGGGGTGGCAGGGTATCCAGCCCGTTCAGGCGACCGGCGTACCAGCGTTTGAGGTAGGTGGCGAGCAGCGTCAGCGCCGTGGTATTGGCCTGATAGCGTTCAACCACCTGTTTCAACTGTTCCGGGGAACCCTTGATGCCGGCTGCCGACAACAGGGACAGGCCCTGCTCGCGGTCTGCCTGTGTCAGGTGAGTAATCATCATGTGTGATTCTGCGGATGAAGCTGACATGTCTGCCCTTTATTGACAAGCCCTGATCCGGGACCGTGGAGCCTGCTGTCCTCCTGTGGTTCCGGAAAATGGTTCCGGTTATGCCGGCGTGTTCTGTATTCGGTATGCTTTAATATTCTTTAATCGGGTGCATGACTGCCGGATGAACGGGTATCCGTTGACAGCTGTTCCGCTGCCGGATCCGGGTGTTCGACCAGCTCGTCGGCAACCAGCTGTTCCGGTGTCAGTTTGCGCCACGCTTCGGAGGCTTCCGGTGGCAGTTCCATCGGTGGCTCCATGCCGCCAGCTTCGATCTCGGCGACTCCGGATTGTTCCATGTCATCACTGAGTCCGGAAGTCATGTCGGTGCGACAATCCTCCATATAGCGGGTGTAGTCGGCCGGTTTGACTTCATCTTCTCCGGCATAGGATTCGCACAGGGCATCAATCCCCTCATCCACGGATTCCATGGCCACCTCCGCCTCTCCCGGTTCATCCGGTAGCAGGGCGGTATCATCAGCCTGGAGGATTGCCGTGAACGTGAACATGAAACAGGCAAGCAGAAGCTGGCCGGAAACTTTTTTCATATAGACCTCAATGGTTCAGGATGAGTAACAGCACATTTTACCGCTTTGACCGTCCGGTCACAGATTCGTTCTGCTTTTCTCGCCCTGTGCCGGTTTGGACTGTTTCCGTGGTATTTGCTCAGTCATCACTGGAAATCACTGCCTGTTTGATACTCAACAGTTCATGGGACAGGGCCAGACGGGTGTCCTGATCCTGAACCGCTTTCAGCCAGGTATTGGCTGCTTCGATCTGTCCCGTGTCCATGGCCATGCCGGCCATCTGAACTACGAGCTGATAATGTTCCAGCGGTGTTTCGGATTGTTGGCTTTTCATCAGTGCAGTGGCCTGCTCCACAATCTGGTTGATGCCGGCCTGGTTGGACGTGCGCAGCTGGCCCTGTAACAGGTAACGCAGTTTTTTCAGCTGCTCAAACACGGGCAGTTTTTCCCGCTGCAGTGCATCAAGGCCTTTGTCCAGGGCGGTGCGGGCATTATCCTGTTGTTCAAGGATGGTATAGGTGCCTGCGAGATTGGACAGGACCAGGGCTTCATCCGGGCTTTCAGTGGCCCGGGCGGCCAGATTCCGGATACCGGTCACGATTTCATTGCTGAATTCCCTGCGTTGGGCCGGGCTTTCCAGGAGCAGTAACTGGGTCAGCAGCCAGGAGCGCAGGTTGGGGTTTTTCTGCTCGTCAGCATAGACCAGTGCCAGCCGGGGGCGTCCCAGCTCAATCAGGCGCTTGATGGAAGCCCGGTGCTGGGCCAGCTGGTCGGTATCGGTTCCATCCATGTGCCTGCTCATCAGCGGGGGGTGCAGGGCGCTGATCAGGTGCTCACGGTCCCTGGTGCTGATGGCTGTGCCTTTGGCTGGCGCTGCAGCATCCACACCTTCGGCTTCCCCGCCTGCAGAAAGCTCGGGGGCCAGCTGTCGGGCCATGGCCAGTACGTTACCGCCAACCTGGCCCTGAACCATGGGCAGACCGGTTTCCGGGTCGATGCCGTTGCCCGCACCATTGGCCTGAAGGGCCGCTTGTGTGACCGTGGAAAATTCGGGGCCTCCGGGTTGAGCGGTCCCGGGCAGGCCGGATTTGGCCCCCCGTGCGCCGGATTCTGCCAGCCGGGCATCCAGTCCGGTATCGGCATCTGTGGCGTATTCCGTATCCGCAGGGTTGTCCAGCAAGGTATTGGCCACATAATAGCCACCAACACCCATGGCGATCACGACCACGACCGAGACGGCATAATCCAGTGTGCGGGCCTGGCGCTTGAAGCCCAGCCGCTGACGGGCCTCCTCGCGCAGGCGCTGCTGATCCTCGGCTTCGGCCAGCTCCCGTGTTTTCCGGAGCTGCTGTTCCTGTGCCTGCTCCAGTTTCTTTTTTTCCTTCTCGTAGATGTTCTTGCGCTGTTGTTCCCGGCGGTATTTTTCCCCGAAAACACCGCACTTTTCACATTTCTGTTCCGGGTTTGGCGTTTGTTCGTGTTTACAGGCCGGACAGGTGTAGATTTCCTCGTCCTTTGATTCATCCTTTTCGACCAGCCCCAAGGCCGGGCGCAGCTCGGTGACAATTTTCTGGCCCAGAAACAGTTGCTGAATTTTTTCACCATCCGCCAGGGTCAGGTCTTCCAGCACTGCCGTCTTGTTGGCACTGTTGGCACCGAACAGCAGCGCTTCGGACAGCTTGTACTCCAGATAGGGGTCATTCTTGCGTTGCAACAGATGCAGCAGGTCATTGACCAGCTGTTCAACCTTTTTTTCCGAATGGTGTTGAAGGACAACCAGATCATAACGAACATCAGGCATTGTGCTGGACCTTGTTTTTATCAATTCAGGTTTATAATTATTATAATGCGCGGCTAAGGTTAGCCTTTGGCTGCAGGGATGTAAACCGTTTCCCGTGCAAGCGGTGTATCAGGACTCCGGAGGATGCTGTGGCCGCTGGCAGCAGGTCGGTTCCGGAACTGGATCAAACCCGCCTTCATGCCAGGGATTACAGCGCAGAATGCGCCGGATACCCAGCCAGCTGCCCCGCAGTGCACCGTGTTTTTCCAGTGCTTCCAGCATGTAATGGGAACAGCTGGGATAAAAGCGGCAATTGTTGCCCAGAAACGGACTGAAGAACAGTTGATAACCGCGTACCACGCCCCGGAGCAGTGACTTCATCATCCAGCGGTATCCTTGGGGTCAGGGTGCCGCAGTACCTCCGGGTTGGCGATGTTGTGAGGTTGGCCGGAGGCGAAGGCATTCACATTCTCGAAGGCGATCCGGAAATACAGTTCATAGCTGTTTTTCTCCACATAACCGAGATGGGGCAGAGCCAGTACATTGGGGAGCTGCAGCAATGGTTCGTTTTCCGGTGTGGCGGGCTCATGTTCATAGACATCCAGGGCCGCCATGCCGGGGTTGCCAACCTGCAGGGCATGGAGCAGGGCACCGGGCTCGATCAGTTCGGCGCGGCTGGTATTGACCAGCAGTGCATCCGGCTTCATGCGTAGCAGGTCTGTGCGGGTGACACAGCCACGGGTCTGGTCATTCAGGCGCAGATGCAGGCTCAGTACATCGCTGTGTGCAAAGAAATCCGCCCGGTTGGCTGCAGCGGCATAACCGTCTGCCACGGCTTTGGCCCGTGAGTCGTCACTGCCCCAGACCAGAACCGGCATATTGAAGGCATGCCCGAAGGCGGCAATGCGCTGACCGATCTTGCCGTAGCCCCAGATACCGAGGGTCAGGCCGTTCAGGGTACGCCCCAGCCCCAGCGGGCCGGAGTCCTGCCAGTGTCCGGTTTGCATGTGGGTGGCATAAGGCAGCAGATGGCGGCTGGCGGCCATAATCAGGCCCCAGCACAGTTCCGCCGGTGCCACCGGGGAGCCGATACCTTCGGCAATGGCCACGCCATGACGATTGCAGGCGGCAAGGTCGACATGATTGCCGAGCTTGCCGGTCTGGCTGATGAGTTTCAGGGCCGGCAGACGCGCCAGCAGTGGTTCACCGATCGCTGTCCGCTCCCGGATCAGGATCAGTGCCTCCCTGTCCTGTAGCCGTGTCGCCAGAATGTCCATCGCATCCGGTGTGTCCGGGGTATCCGTGAAAATGCAGACATCATGTTCGTCCAGCAGACTGAAGCAGCCCAGCCGGCTGACTGCGTTCTGGTAATCGTCAAGAATGGCAATTTTCATGTCAGTCGGCTCATGGGGTCGATGGATATGGCTGCCGGCTGAAGCATCACCGGGTTAGCGTGCATACAGGGTTTCCGGGTCCACCAGCGGTTCCCGGTCCGTGATGACCTGATCGCCGTCCACCTTGCGATAGAAGCAGTCACGCCGTCCGGTATGGCAGGCCGCACCGAGCTGTTCAACCCGCAGCAGCAGGGTATCCAGATCGCAGTCCAGGCGCATTTCCACCAGCGTCTGGCGCTGCCCCGAGGTCTCGCCCTTGCGCCAGAAAGACTGGCGTGAGCGTGACCAGTAGCAGACCTGCCCGGTCTGCAGGGTTTCCTCAATGCTGGCACGGTTCATCCAGGCCAGCATCAAAACCTCACTGGTATCATGCTGCTGGGCAATGGCCGGAATCAAGCCATCTGCCGTGTATTTAAGCTGTTCCAGGATGGCGCTCAGGGATTCCGGGGGGGGGGCTGTTGCTGCCGTCATCAGATCACCTGTCCCGGCTGTTTGCGTTGATAGCCCTGTGCCTTGAGTTTGTCCAGGTAGGCGGACCAGTATTGCTCCCGATGTTTACCCAGATCATAGAGCAGGTTCCAGTCGTAAAGGCCGCTGTCGTGGTTGTCATCAAATACCAGTTTAACCGCATAGTGGCCGACCGGCTCAATGGCCGTGATGTTCACGTTTTCCTTGCCCAGCTGGAGTTTTTCCTGACCGGGACCATGGCCGCGCACTTCTGCCGAGGGTGAGTGTACCCGCAGGTATTCGCAGCTCAGGGTATGCACCTCACCATTGGGCCAGGTCAGTTGCAGCTCACGGCTTTTCTGGTTCAGGGTAATATCGGTTGGTGTCATGTTCCTTCCTCACAGGATGTAGCGGCTCAGGTCCTCATCCTTGACCAGTTCGCCCAAGGTGTCATTGACAAATGCCGCATCGACCACTTTTTCCGCTTCACAGTCCGGGGCTTCAAACAGGATGTTTTCCAGCAGCCGCTCCATAACGGTATGCAGGCGTCTGGCACCGATATTCTCGGTACGCTCGTTGACCTCGAAGGCTATTTCGGCGATGCGGCGTACACCATCCGCTTCAAACTTCAGGCTGACACCTTCGGTCTGGAGCAGACCGACGTACTGTTCGGTCAGGGATGCATAAGGTTCGGTCAGGATGCGCTCAAAATCATTGGCACTCAGGGCATCCATTTCCACCCGGATCGGCAGCCGCCCCTGCAGCTCCGGAATCAGGTCCGAAGGCTTGGAGACATGGAAGGCACCCGAGGCGATAAACAGGATGTGGTCAGTCCGGATCATGCCGTATTTGGTATTGACGGTGCTGCCTTCAATCAGCGGCAGCAGGTCGCGCTGTACCCCTTCACGCGAGACATCGGCACCACCGCTGATCTGGCCGCCGCTGCGTGCCACCTTGTCGATTTCATCCAGAAACACGATGCCGTTCTGCTCCACGGCATGCAGGGCACGCTGTTTGAGCTCTTCTTCGTTGACCAGTTTGTAGGCTTCCTCTTCGGTCAGAAGTTTCATGGCCTCCCTGATGCGAAGTTTGCGGCGGCGTTTGCGGGTATTGCCCATGTTCTGGAACATGCTCTGGAGCTGGCTGGCCATTTCCTCCATGCCGGGCGGCGTCATGATTTCCACCCCGGGATTGGCGGCTGAAACGTCGATTTCGATTTCCTTGTCATCAAGATCGCCTTCACGCAGTTTTTTGCGGAATTTCTGGCGCGTGGGGTTTTCTTCTTCCGGCCTGATCTTGCCTTCTTCGTCCACCTCCAGTGAGACCCATTCGTTGTGTTGCGGGTCCTTCTTGGGACCGGGCAGCAAAATGTCGAGAATGCGTTCCTCTGCGGCTTCTTCGGCCCGGAATCGAACCTTGTCGACTTCCTGTTCCCGCAGCATCTTGACCGCAACATCAGCCAGATCACGGATAATGGAGTCCACTTCCTTGCCGACATAACCGACTTCGGTGAATTTGGTTGCTTCCACCTTGATGAAAGGCGCGTTGGCCAGCCGGGCCAGTCGCCGGGCAATTTCCGTTTTGCCGACACCGGTAGGGCCGATCATGAGGATGTTTTTCGGCGTGACTTCCTGACGGATGTCACCATCCAGCTGCTGTCTGCGCCAGCGGTTGCGCAGGGCAATGGCAACCGAACGCTTGGCCTTGTCCTGCCCGATCACATGCTGATCCAGTTCCTGTACGATTTCGCGCGGGGTCATGGTGGACATGGTTTACAGTTCCTCAATGGTCAGGTTGTTATTGCTGTAAATGCAGATGTCGGCAGCAATTGCCAATCCCTTCTGCACAATGTCACGGGCGCTGAGATCAGTATTTTCCAGCAGGGCGCGGGCGGCGGCCTGGGCGAAGGCACCGCCGGAGCCGATGGCAATCAGGTCATGCTCCTGTTCGACAACATCACCATTGCCGGTGATCAGCAGCGAGGCCGTCTGGTCCGCCACAATCAGCATGGCTTCCAGCCGGCGCAGCATGCGGTCGGTACGCCAGTCCTTGGCCAGTTCCACCGCCGAGCGGGTCAGGTTGCCATTGTACTGCTGCAGTTTGGATTCAAAGCGTTCAAACAGGGTGAAAGCATCTGCCGTGCCTCCGGCAAAACCCGCCAGTACCCTGTCATCATACAGGCGTCTGACCTTGCGTGCATTGCCTTTCATGACGGTATTCCCGAGCGTGACCTGTCCATCACCGCCAATGACCACACTATTGTGCCTGCGCACACTCAGGATGGTTGTCCCTCTGAACTGTTCCAAGACTTTCTCCAGTACGTGATTCGATTGCACTTGATATATGGGAGCCAAACGGGAATTTCAAGCCCGGACGTGCCCTGAATGTCCAGCCGACACACCAGTCGGCTCTTGTGACTGCCTCAGGAATGCTACACTCTGGAGGATATTCGGCATGTTTTTTAGGGATTGCCTGTCTGCCATCGGTTGTTTATTGTACCTGACGCTGCGCGAGGCATGGTGTTAATGAGTGATGGAGCAGACAGGGTGAAGAGAGAATGAAGAGATATCCACTGAATAACTGGGCCTTGAATATGGCGGCCCTGCTGTTGCTGGTGATCATGATCGGCTGGTTGCTGGTTATCGGTCGCAACCTGCTGATTCCGGTGGTGATGGCCCTGATTATCTGGTACCTGCTGGACAGCATTGCCTCCTACCTGCAGTCTTTCAGGGTGTTCGGCTATCCCGTTTCACATTCACTGGCAATGGTCGGCGCTTTTCTGGTCATGGGAACCGCAATCATGCTGGTGATCAATATGGTGGCCGAGAATGCAGTCTCCATGGCCGTCAAGGCACCGGAATATCAGCTGAAAATTCAGGCCCGGATTCAGGACCTGCTTTCCTGGGTGGCGCCTAGGGCAGAATTCAATATGGACAAGCTGGCCGACCTTTTCAATCTGCAGCGCCTGCTGGGCTGGGTTACCGCTCTGGTCAGCAGCGTTACCAGTACCCTGATGCTGGTGGTGGTGTACCTGCTGTTCATTTTTCTGGAGCGCCCCTGGTTTGATGCCAAGTTTGCAGCCCTGTTTCCCGAGCCGCAGCGTCATGAACATGCCCTGACCGTCCGGCGCGAGATCATGCGACGTATCCAGGTTTACCTGAGTGTCAAGACGCTGGTCAGTGTGCTGACCGGCACGTTGAGCTGGCTGCTGCTGACCCTGATTGGTGTGGATTATGCGGTCTTCTGGGGCTTCATCATTTTTCTGCTCAACTACATTCCGACCATTGGCTCCATTGTAGCGGTGATTTTTCCGGCCCTGCTGGCCCTGGTGCAATTTGATACCATTACCCAGTTTCTGCTGGTTGCGGTATTGCTCGGCTCATTGCAGTTCATGATCGGCAATGTGCTGGAACCCCGGCTTATGGGCTCCAATCTCAATATCAGCGGACTGGCAATCATGCTGGCCCTGTCTTTGTGGGGGGCTGTCTGGGGCATTACCGGAATGATCCTGTCGGTACCGATTACCGTGGTGCTCATGATTGTCTGCGCCCAGTTCCGCTCCTCCAGAGGGGTGGCCATCATGCTGTCTGCTGAAGGCAGGGTCTGAAGGTGCGTTCTGTCGTGTTGTCAGCCTCCGGAGCGGTTGTGGAAGCGGCAGCATTCACGTGCCCGCTGTGCCATTGCGACAATACAACATTTTACCAGACTGATCGGGTCCGGCGTTATTTTCAGTGTAGCAGCTGCCAGCTGGTATTTGCCGATCCGGCTGCCAGACTTGCGCCGGAAGCTGAGCGCCATATCTATGAACTGCATCGCAATTCACCAGAAGATACCGGGTACCGGCGTTTCCTGATGCGTCTGGTTGAGCCGCTGGCAGCGCGTCTGGAGCCTGAGCGTCATTTGCAGCCTCAGGGCGGCCTGCTGGGGCTGGATTTTGGCTGCGGGCCGGGGCCGGCCCTGTCGCTATTGCTGCAGGAACAGGGGTTCCGCATGCAGCTTTATGATCCGTTTTTTGCGCCCGATCGAAGCGTGCTGCAGTCAGGCTATGATTTCATCACCTGCACTGAGGTCATGGAGCATTTATACACGCCGGCCATTGAGTGGCCGCTGTTGCTGGGGCTGCTGAAGCCGGGTGGCTGGCTTGGAATCATGACCAAGCTGGTACTTGACCGTGATGCATTTATGCACTGGCACTACAAGAATGATCCGACACATGTGAGTTTCTTCAGCCGGGCGACCTTCCGCTTTCTGGCTGTAAGGGACCGGTTGATACTGGAGTTTGTCGGCAGGGATGTCATCCTGTTGCGCAAGCCGCTATCAGTACAGGGGACACCATCCTGATGCACCTGCTGCTGTCGATATTGTCCGGACAAAGCAGGGTCAATACTGACGCAGGCGGTAGCAGGGACAGGAATCGCTGTCGATCAGTTGGTACCGGATCAGCCATTGGCACGCTGCTTCCGCGTCTTCTTCAAACCAGCGCTGTGCTGATCCAAGCCGGAAGGTATAACCCCAGGCATCCATGTCGTTCAGCGCCCGCGCCCGGCCAAAGCCGGGAATCCGGTCAGCCAGCAGAATCTGCAGGTAACAGACGGCATCCTCTTCCGGTGTTTCGCCACCGGCATCGGTATGCAGCCGTGCCCGCCGTGCCTCATCCATGCAGATCACATGGCAGCTTTCATGCAGCAGGGAGTGCAGTGGCGTATCCGGACGCACGTAAACCGTGGTTCCGATCAGCCCGGCTTCCGGTGCACCCCAGTAGCTGCCGGGAATCAGGCTGTCCGGCGGTAGAACCCGGAGCCTGAGTCCGAAGCGCCCCAGCAGGGCACTGACTGCAGAAGTATCCACCTGTGCCAGCACCATGACAGCCTCCGTTTGAGGCTCGGGAGCCAGAAGCGGGGGCATGCCGGAACTGCCGGAGGGCGGGAGAGTATCTGTCATCATGCTGATATTTTACTGCCGTACCGTACCGGCTTGCTTTCCGGGCTACAGCAGGTAGCGTCCGGCAGTAGCGACGATGACAGTGATCAGGCCCAGAGCCAGATTCAGGCCCACCAGCTGACGGATATGGTTCAGGGCCTTGCCACCATCCGGCCAGCGCTGCTCGGCCACAGCACGGCGCAGGCGGCGGTAGGGAGCAAAGAACACATGGGCAAAGATGGCCATCATGACCAGCCCCAGTCCCTGCATGATGTGGATGAAAACGGGGGTGGTGGCCATACCGCCGTACAGCCCGAAAATAATCCAGTAACCGGAACCAAGAATCAGGGCCACACAAGCCCAGACCCAAGGGAAAAAATGTGCAAAAACACCCTGCCACAGTGACAGGCGTTGTGGCGGTTCAAGTTGTGTTGCTGCCACCGGGCGCAGACAGACATAGGCAAAGAACATCCCGCCAACCCAGATCACAACGGCAAGAACATGCAGGGCAATAGCTATGGACATGATGATCAGCCTCGTGCAACCGGATACTGGTAATAGTCATTCTCGTAGCCGATGCGTTCAGCATTGGTGACCTGGTTCAGCAGCAGGCCATTGACACTGATGCCGGACTGGCGCAGGCGTTTGAGAGCGTTGTTGATGGTGGTCATGCTGGTATTTCCGGTGTGAATGGCCAGGATGGTCAGGGTCGACAGTGAGGCGAGAATCAGGGAGTCTGCCAGTCCCAGTACCGGCGGGCCGTCCAGAATCACGATATCGTAATGCTCGGTGGCTGCCTTGAGCAGGTCTTCCATGCGCCGGTTGGCCAGCAGCTCAGCCGGGTCGTGGGCCGTCTCACCGGCTGCGATCACATCCAGATTCTGTACATTGGCACTCTGGATCAGCTTGTCCTGGGCCAGACGTCCGGACAGGTAGTTGGTCAGCCCCTGGGTGTTTTTGACACCCAGCAGCTTGTGCATGGATGGATTGCGCAGGTCGGCATCAATCAGCAGGACCCGGTTGCCGGCATGGGCATAGGTACTGGCCAGATTGACCGAGACGGTGGTCTTGCCTTCGTTAGCCTTGGCGCTGGTGATGAAGATAATATTGGCGCTGCCTTCCCGCCGGCGTAACTTGAAACGCAGTGTCGTGCGGAGGGTGCGGAAGGCTTCGGCAATGCTGGAGTGAGGCTCGCTCAGGGCCAGCTGGGCGATTTTTTTATCTTCCCGTATTTTGGAGGCCGGGATGATGCCGATGACATCCAGCTGGGTCTGGCGCTCAAGGTCGTTGACGTTTTTGACGCTGTCATCCATGTACTCACGCAGGAAAGCCGCCGCTATGCCGAGAAACAGCCCGAGCAGGGAGGCGAAACCCAGATTGGTGGACAGCTTGGGTTTGTATTTTTTCAGGGGCACCTGAGCCTGATCCACCAGCATGATATTGTTGGTGCCGACCCCGCCGGCAACATTGATTTCCTTCATGCGCTGCAACAATCCCTGGTACAGGGCCTGATTGGTTTCTACTTCGCGCTGCAGGGTTTTGTAGGTCACGGTCTGGCTTTGTAATTGCTGGGCTCTGGCCTGCTCGCGTCCCAGTTCATCACGTACCAGCTCAGCCTTTTTCTGGGCAGCTTCCAGTTCGGCCCGGCTGCTTCTGGGATCGGATTTGAGGGCGATGACTTCACTTTCTGCCTTCACCACTTCTTCGGACAGGCGCATGATGGCATGGGTACCGGCGGTGGAGTCTTTATCATCCAGCATGATGATGTCATTTTCTTCCGCATAGCGGTTCAGGTTGGCCTCGGCCTCCTGCAGCTTGGTCTTGGCATCCTTGATACGATCGGTCAGGAAGTCCTGGGCATTCTGGGTGGTCTCAAAGCGCCGCTCCAGATTGAGTTCGATGAACGTGTCAACAATGGCATTGGCCACCCTGGCTGATCCTTCGGGACTGGAGCCGTCAAAGTGCACCTCAACCAGGCGCGAGTTTTTAATCGGCTCAATGGTCAGGTTTTCAATAATGGCATTGGCCAGACTGGCTTTCTGATCACGGGTATCGTCCGGAAGGATGGTGTCCCGGAGCCGGGCTGGCAGGGAACGGCGGATAATGCTGTCATCCAGCTGCAGTTTGTCGATCACACGCTCCACCAGACCAAAGCTTCTGATCAGCTCAAACTGGGTCTGGTAAAAGTCGCGGGTATCACGAATGTCGCCGGGATTGATGAAGTCAACATCAATGACCTTGGTGGTTTCCCGCTCCACCTGAACCCTGGCTGTGGCCCGGTAGACGGGACTGCTGAGCAGGGTGAACAGCAGGGTCAGTAACAGGACGATGACCAGTACGGCAAGAATCAGCCCTTTCTGACGCGTCAGTGTCCTCCAGAACTCACGCAGATCAAGGTTGTCCTGTCTCTGGGCAAAGTCGGGCATGTATGGTCTGGTTGCCGCGCCGCTGGCGACAATGTTTGATTTGGAGTTTTGCATAACGGAATCTTGGTCTGAAAATATCCTGTTTAAGAGCGAGGTGTCGTCTGGCCCCGTACAACCACCATCCATAACTGGCTGGCAGGCGCTAGTGTGCATTTCAGCCGCTTGCAGCGCCAGTTTTCCCTGATGAAGCGTAAAACCCGTTAATGTAGCGTCTCAGGGGGGTTTCGATCAATTTGAACGAGATTATAGACGTAATGGTGAGGAGTACCACAAAAAGGTAGAAATGTAATTGTTTATCCAGCGGAAGCCATTGCCCCAGCGTTCGATCGTAAACACCATAAACCGGACGCTGCAGAAGGTAAAGTGAGTAACTGGCTTCTCCCAGCAGCAGCGGCAGCGGCATGGAAAATACCCGTGCCAGTGCACCTCTGTTATGGGCGATCAGGACGATCAATAACAAAAACAGCGGTGACAACAGCCCGTTATTATAGTCAATCAGAAAGCCCAGTGCGGTTTCAATCCGGGTTTCCAGCATCAGCATCAGGATAATCGCCAGTGTGCACAGTAACAGGGCCAGGCCATTCCAGCCCCGGGCCAGCCGATCCAGCTTTCCGTCACAGAACCAGACACCGGTCAGGAACCCGGACAGAAACAGGTTGAGGTGCATGAGCGGGAAATAGTAGATGAAGTCATGCAGCGGTGTATGCACCTCATAGGCTGGCAGATTATGCAGCCGGATTTGTACCAGCTGGGTGACAAGCCAGATGATCACGGTCAGCCACAGCAGGTACCTGCCATGCTGACGGTGTACGGCAGCCAGCAGCAGCGGGAAGATCATGTAGAAAAAAGCCTCTACAGACAATGACCAGTTAGGTGAGTTGATGCTCAGGGCATAACCGGGAACCCAGGCCTGCAGCATGGTGAGGTTCAGTAATACCGCGACCGGGTCTTTGCCATCAGCATCGAGATTGGCGGCAGTCATCAGCAGTACCACCACCAGATAAATCGGATAAACACGGGCAACACGGGCCTGCCAGTACTTTCCGGGACTGAAACGGGGGGCACCTGCCACCGTTTGTGGATGGTAATAGGCAATGGCCATGATGAAGCCTGACAGCATGAAAAAGTAGGTGACGGCTGTCGGGCCTGACATGATGACCGGGGCGAGCCAGTCGACTGTTGCGGGAAATACATCGCCACCAAAGTGGAAAAATAGTACAGTCATCGCTGCCAGGTAGCGGGTAAAGGTCAGATGGTCCAGTTTCAAGGGCAGGTGGCTTCAGTTATTGTGATTAGTAGGCATTCTTGTCGGACAGGGTTTTAAAGGCTGTCACCAGTATGATGCGCAGATCCAGCCCCAAACTCCACTTACGGATATACTCCATATCATATTCCACGCGTTTCTGCATCTTGTAAAGTGTGTCGGTTTCACCACGCCAGCCATTCACCTGCGCCCAGCCGGTGATGCCGGGCTTCATGAGGTGCCGCATCATGTAGCCGGGAATCAGCTGCTGATATTCCTCGTTATGGGAAATGGCATGGGGGCGTGGACCGACCACTGACATGCGACCTTGCAGCACATTGAAAAACTGGGGCAGTTCGTCCATGGAGGTTTTGCGCAGCAGGGCACCAACACGGGTGACGCGCAGATCGTTTTTGGTTGCCTGCCGAATGGTCCCCTCGTTTTCGCAGACCGTCATGGTACGGAATTTCCATACCAGAATTTTTTCACCACGCAGGCCGTGACGCCATTGTTTGAAGAGCACGGGGCCGGGTGAGGTGAGCTTCACTGCCAGAGCAATGACCGCCATCACCGGCAGGGTCAGGGTCAGCAGAACGGTACCGATCAGCAGGTCTTCCATGCGCTTGATGAGGGCGTTGCGCACTGACAGGGGGGCATCATAGATACACAGAACCGGCGTATCGGCAATTTCCAGGTATCTGCTGTGCATCAGGGAGCTGGTAAAGGTATCCGGAATCAGGCGGATCGGCGTGATGGTATCGGACAGGCTGCCAATCAGTCTGGCGGCCAGCTCACGCTTCTCTGGCGGCAGGGCAAGGTAAATCTGGTCCCAGGTACCCATGCGTGCATCCTCAATCATGGTATCCAGGTTGCCGATATGGGCATGATGGCCCGAAAGCCGGATACCCTCGTCCTGTTCGGAATCAGTACTGTAAAAACCGGCTACATGGAGACCTGATTCCGGCTGGCTGTCGATGGCCCGGGCGAATTTGATGCCGCTCTCGGTAATCCCGGCGATGGCGATATTGCGGTTGTTGATACCCATGGCCTTGAGTCTGGCCTGCAGGCTTCTGAGGACCAGGCGGTTGAGGATCAGCAGGGTGGGGGCCGTGAACAGCCAGCCAATCAGTACCATGCGCGAGAACTGATCAGAGGTTTTGGAGATGAAAATGATGAAGACGAGGATAAAAAAGGTGGCGAGCCAGGTCACAATGATGCGCATGACTTCATCCCGGAAAAAGGATCGTCCTCCCCAGGAGGTATAAATGTCCGTGAACCGTCCTACCAGACCGAATACCAGAGAAGCGCCCAGCCCGGTGGCAAGATAGCCGCCCAGGTTGTAATCGCTTGAATAGGCTATCGCCAGCAGCAGGATGCTCAGGATCACCAGAGTATCCGTGCTGCGGTAGATGAGTTCAGAACTGATTTTTTTATCTACCATTTCGGTTGTCCGTCCAAAAAAATCATTATCCTCAGGGGCCATGTTCCCGGCCTTTGGAGAATTTTATTGTCACATTTGTATCGATATATCAGTCTGAGGTTCATCGCTCTGGAAAAAAAGCAACAAAACTGAGGTAGCCTTGTTTAACTTGTATTAAGAGAGTTGATTGTTAACCTGCTGATATACCTGAAAAATACTTTATGGCGACACAATGACACTCAGGTCGCTCAAACTTATGTTTCTAACTATAGCTGAATTTTGCTGTACTTGTAGTAAAAAAAATACAAACAGGCGATTTTCGGGGATGACTGCTCGGGTTCACGGTGCTGTTTCCTGCCTGGAGGTCTGGTCGGTTTCCCAGCGGTAACTGGCCAGGGTTTTGAACTGGTTTCTGGCCCGTAACCGGATTGCAAGACTGATCAGGATGTAGCATGTGACTGGGATAAAGTCACGGCTGAACAGACGTGCGCGCAGAATCCGGGAATAAGGTTTGTGTTCCGGGCGGCTGCAGAGCTTTTTTGCAGCAAGCTCCATATTGCCCAGACGGGCACGGGTCTTGATCTTGATCAGGGAGCGCAGGTTGCCGGGAGCGGTAATGTGAATCCGGGTGCCGGGAATGTTGCCGCGCTCTGCCGCATCGAACTGGCAGCGGACATAGCCGTCATCATTGATGATGGGCGGGAAGTTTGTAAAACGCTGGCGGCCCTGTTCGGAAATGACATAGCTGCAGGTGGCAACCACACCGTCACGGATATAGGGCAGACTGAGCCAGACGCGGTAGTACTGGCGTACCGGCCAGGATGAATGCGACACGTCAATCTCGGGTTCCGGTGCGGCCAGCAGCAGGCCACTGTCGGCCATGGCGTCAGTGATGGTTTCGATGGTGTTTTCCGACAGGCGTGTATCGGCATCAATATAGAAAACCGGCCAGTCTGCCACGTGTTTTTCCGCCTCGTTCAGGGCATTGACCTTGGAGGGCGTCTGAATGTCAAGGCATACCGCATTTGGGTATTCTGTGCGCACGATGTCGGCGGTATTGTCACTGCAGCCGTTACAGGCGACGATCAGGCGTGTGATACCGGGCTGTCCGCTCAGGCTGTCGAGGCAGCGGCGGATGACACTGGCTTCATTATGAGCCGGTATGATAACCGTAGCCATCAGCGATATCCCCGGAGCCAGTTGGTACGGTGTTCGAATACCGTATTCCACTCCTGCGCCTGTTCGGTTCCGGATTTGAGGAGCCGATGAGACAGGTATTTGTTCAGCACATAAAGGTACAGCAGGAAGCGGTAGACCGGTTTTTTCCAGGTGGGTACATGGCGATTGATCAGTTCCACCTTGCCCTTGAGCAGCTTGATCTGCTTGCCGGAGAAACGGTGATGGCTGACACCGCCGTGATGAATGATGCGGGCCTCCGGGGTCACAACGGGCTGGTAGCCGGCCTGGATGGCACGCAGACAGAAGTCCGCTTCTTCAGCATACATGAAAAAGGCCGGGTCGAAGCCGCCCAGTTCATTCCAGATACTGCGCCGGGTCAGGAAAAAGCAGCCCGAGATAATATCGACTTCACGCACACTTTGCCGATCCCAGCAGCCGTAATTGACGTGATTGAAAAAGCAGCTTGAAACAAACAGCCGGCTTAATCCCAGTGCACTGAACAGCAGGGAGCTGAAGTCCGGGCGCGCCCAGGCGTGCTGGGTATTGAGGCTCAGGTCATTATTGAGGGTGACACCGCCCCAGATGCCATGTTCCGGGTATCGGTGTGCGAAAGCCATGAGCCGGTCGATTGCCTGTTCCAGTACCACGGTGTCCGGATTGAGCATCAGGACATAATCGCCCTTGCTGGCTTCGATACCGATGCTGACCCCCCCGGCAAAGCCGAGATTGGCACCCGACTCAATCAGCCTGACCTGCGGAAAGTGTTCGCGGATCAGGGTGACGGAGTTGTCGCCGGACTGGTTGTCAACCACGATGACCTCAAAGGTGGTGGCTTCGGTTTCGGCAAACACGGCGCGGAGAGCGCGCACGGTATAGTCTGCCGTGTTATAGGATACCAGGATAATGCTGAGTTCCGGATGATTCATGGCGTTGTCTCTGCCGGGTCGGGTGTCTGAGGCTGCTGTTCCGGCGCTTGTCTGTCGAGGGATCGGGGTTTTACTTTTTTTTCTTCCGTGTTTTCTGTTTTATTCGCCTTGTTCCGGTTTTCATCCGGGATCAGGCGTCCGAACGGCAGGGTATGGATGCCGGAGCGAATAACCTTGGCGGGGTTGCCTGCCACGATTGAGTGTGCCGGCACATCATGTGTCACCACGCTGCCGGCAGCGACAATGCACTCATCACCAATCCTGACACCGGGCATGATGATTGAGCCGCAGCCGATAAAGCAGCGTGCACCGATGTGGGTGGTTTCTTCATATTGGCCCGAATGGCGCTGGGTGGCAAAATCATGCGACAGAATGATGCTGTCAAAGGCTACCAGGGTCTGCTCATCAATCCGGATGCCGCCAGGATTGGTTTTGTCCATGCGGGCCTTGAGCGAGATGCGTACATCCGGAGCCAGCTTCATGCCGTAAAAGCGGCGCAGGTACCAGTTATAGACCCACAGCAGACTGTGGCGCAGGTGAATGATCCACAGAAAAACGCGCTGGTTGACAAATCGGGGCTTCATGTACTCGGCTCCTGCGATTCCGCCTGAGCCTCGGAAGGCTGGTCGATATCAAGGTAGTAGCGTGCCCAGCCACCCATGCCCAGGGCAAAAAAGAAAATGGGCTGCAGTTTGCCGAAATAATCGACCGTAAAACCGATCAGGATCAGGGACATGAAGGCCAGTATCCAGGAGGTCACCATCCAGCGGATGGTATCGTGAAACCGGTGGACCCGGTTCAGCAGGTTGAAGACTGCATACAGACAGGCTATCAGCAGGAACAGGGTGGCAAACAACCCGTGCTGCAGCGTCAGCAGCAGCCAGAAGCTGTCGATGCTGTTACCCATCCACTCCTGCCAGTAGGGCCGGCTCCAGTCATTGTGGGCGATACCCAGAATCGGGTTGTCAAGAATGTCATCCATGCTGTATTCCCATTGCAGCATGCGAAAGTAACCGGTATTCGGGTTAAAGGTCAGGTAGGAGATCATGAGGCCGAGAAAACCGCGATTGGACAGCACGTTCAGCAGCATGGCTCCCGCCAGCCCGCCGAAGAACAGGGCAATCCAGAAACGCCGGGCGGTATTCCAGAATTTGACCAGCAGCAGGCTGACACCCTGGAAGATGAGCGAAAGCAGCGGTGCGGAGGACAGGGTCATGATCATGGAAATGATCAGGCCGGCAAGACCGGCAAAATGGCTGGACGTCCGCTGGCGCAGGAACAGCATGGTGGCAAAGGGGAAAAACAGGGCGGCGAGTGTACCGAACAGAATCGGGTGGGCGAATACGCTGGTGGCCCGCATCAGGGGGCCACGGACATAATCATCGGTATACAGCCGGTAGTCCAGTGACTGGTTGCCGGTAATCTGCTCCGCCAGCTCATGCAGAATGCGGTGGTGGCTCAGGGCCTCATACAGCGTCAGTGGAAGCAGCAGCAGAATGAGGAAGACAAGCAGGCGGTTGACCTGAAAAAACCGTTCCGGGGTGGTGATGTAAAGGCGGGCCAGATAAAAGGCACCCAGCGTTTCCAGTGCGTACAGCCCGGTTGACTCAATGGCTTTCTGCAGGCTGTGGTTATACCAGAAACTGGCAAAAGACAGGCCGATCAGGGTGAACAGCAGAATGTCGACCAGATCAGCCTGGGCCAGCACCTGACGCAGGTTCAGCAGGGCGTAGATGAGTGCTGCAGCCAGAATGATGCGGTAGGCTTCCAGCCGCACCGTACCCACCATGGTGTAGAACTCGAAGGGGATGAACAGCGACAGGATGAATAGTATGGCTAGAATTCTCAGCATGGTCATTCAGTAATTCAGTCAGGGTTGTTTAACAGGCGTTTCTGGAAAAATAGCACCATGACGCCTGTGGTGAGTGTCAGGTTGGCCAGCAGGCCGGCACTGGCAGCCCCTTCAATGCCGAATCGGGGGGTCAGGGTCAGGTTGGCGATGATATTGACCACCAGTGCGGAAAACAACAGGATATTCAGATGAGTGACCTGTTTGCGGATGATGAACATGAAGGAAAAGGTCAGCGAGAGGCCGCGTACCAGCTGGGACAGCAACAGGATCAGCAGCGCCTGGTTGGCGGCGACGTATTCGGGGCGGAACACCTGCAGCAGGTATTTGCTTGCCAGAGCCATCAGCGCGGTGCTGAGCAGCATGAGGGTGGCGACCAGCAGGGTACCCTGCCAGAACAGTGGGCGCAGCTTGTCCGGGGTCTGTTTGGCAGTCTTGAGCAGGCGCGGGTAGACCGTGGCATCCAGTGCAGTCAGGAAAATGCCGACGATAAATGCCAGCCGTGCCGCAATGCTGAAAAGGGCAACTTCATCATTGCTCAGGAGTATGCCGGTCATCAGGGTGTCGGCCCACAGCATCAGGAATGCCATCCAGGAAATGGGAGCCAGCGGCAGGGACTCCTGCATAATGCTTTTCAGTGTAAACGGGGGCTGCTGCTGTCTCTGTTGCCACCAGGGCCGGAGCCAGAGCAGGGAAAGGGCAGCTGCCAGACCCAGTGACAGGGTATAAACCCAGAAGTAGTTCTGGTTGCGGGGGAACCAGAACCATAAGGCCAGCAGCAACAGCAGTTGTGTGGTGGCCGGCAGGGCATTCTGGGTCAGCAGTGATTCAGTGATCCGGTGTGCACCTTTCATAAAGGCGGCATTACCTGCCACCAGATTGAAAAACAGGATGCCAGGCGCGGACAGCAGCAGCAGTGCGGTATGGATTTCGCCATCAAACAGGTGGGTCTGCATCAGGGGAGAAAGCAGCAGCCATAGCACCATGAAGGCCAGACTGCTGACGGCCAGAAAGCGCCAGCTGCTGTATAGATAACGGCTCTGACTGGCTTCCAGGTTTTCATCCGCCAGGGCAGCCACGTCGCGCACCAGCCACTGCTCGACTCCGATACGGCTGAACAGGGCAAAGCCCGTGACCAGCGTCATCATCAGCAGGATCATGCCGGCTTCATTCACCGGCAGGCTGCGGGTCAGGATGATAATGACGATAAAATTGAGGCCGACACCGGCAAAGCGGGCTATCAGTGATACCAGCGTTTGTTTGATCAGGGAGGTGTTCAGGTCCTTTCCCTTCATGCGCCAATGGCCCGGTCAATAAAGTCAATCAGGCGTTGACGCCGGGTGGTGGTAACGGTATCTGCCGGCCTGAGTTCGGTGATGCGGGCCAGCAGTTCGCGCAGCTCATCACAGCTGCGGGCAGTATAAACGCCGGGTAACCGGCTCATCCAGGTCAGGCCGTCAGCCTGATGATTGTTGCGGTGTTCGCCCAGCTCATGCTGGCGGTTCATGACAATAATGGGCTTGCGGCTTTCCAGGGCGGTAATGATATTGCCCATCCCGGCATGGGAAATAATCAGCTCGGCACGCGCCAGCTGGTCATTGAAGGTGTCTGTGGTCATGAAGCGCTCCCAGTGCGCATGAACCGGCTCATAGGTACCGGTGGCAATCTGGGCTACAACTGTCTGCCCGTTGCTGCCCGCCCATTCATCCACGCAGCGCACCAGGCGATCAAAGGGAAACTGGGTGCCGACGGCGACAAAAATCATAGCACCGAGCCCTGATACTGCACCTGCTGCCCGTCGCTCAGGTGCTCCCACTGGGTCAGAAAAATATCTGCACGGTTTTTTACCAGCTCGCCGGAGCGGGAAATCTTCTGTACATTGGCAATGCTGTCAACCCAGATGGTGCGGATGCCGAGCAGCCGGCCCAGCATGATGGCGACCACGCCCGGTGCGGCACCGGTGGAGAGGATGGCCTGCGGGCGTTCCTTCAGGAGAATCCACAGCACCTGAAAGGCGCAGGGGATCAGGCGCCATTTGTCATCGGCACTGACATCGGTGACCGAGTAGATTTTCTGTGACTTCGGGGATTTGAACAGACGATCCGGCATGGCGTATACAATGTCATAATGCTGTTCCAGTCCGGCACACAGGCGGGTGAGCTGAATCCAGTGCCCGCCCGGTGAGGAGATGGCGAACAGCCGGGCCTTGTTGCTCATGCGGCTGTAACTCCGCCGGCCTTGCGCAGGTAAAAGGCGGCCTGATCGCCCTGGTTCACGGCATTCAGTTCCTGAGCGCGCTTTTCAAACCCGGCAATCTGCTTGCGGGTGAAGATGGCATTTTCCGGTGACTCGGCCCAGGAGCGTGGTGAGCGCAGGGCAATGCCTTTTTCATATTGCTCGCTGCCCCAGAACTGGAAGGCATTAGAGTCATAAGTCACCTGTGCCACTTCAAACCCGGTCTGGCGCGCCAGTTCGCGCATGCTCTCCAGCGCATGCAGAAACAGGTGTCGGGGGGCATCCAGCTGGGACCAGTTGACACCGTAGTGCTGCCAGGCCCAGGAGGAGACCGTCGGAATGCGCAGTAATACCGTGCCTTCCGGTTTGAGCAGCCTGAAAGCCTGTTGCAGGGTTTGTTGTTGCTCGGGAAGATGTTCAAAAGAGTGATGAAACATAATGGCGTCCCACTGGCCACCGGTCTGGAAAATATCCTGTCTGGCAATGCGCAGGCCGTTCGGGTATTCGATATGGTCCTGGTTGAAAGGGTCGATGCCCAGCAGCTTGGTGAAACCCAGTTCGCGCAGGGAATAAAGGATCAACCCGGCCCCGCAGCCTACATCCAGTACCGTGCTGTCCGGCTTCAGGTTCAGGGGGCGCAGGGTTTTGAGCTTGGGATTCGGCATCAGCAGGTTGAGCAGGCGTCCGGGCAGGGAAGCGCCGGTAATGGCATGGTAATCACGCAGGCGTACCAGCCGGCGTCTAAGGCTGTTGCCACTGGCGGGTGCCTGGTAGGAGTAGTAGTTTTGCGGATAATAATCCGGCAGATTATCCGGTATGACCGCAATCTGCAGACAATGGCACTGGCTGCACTGGAAATAGGTGTGCTCATCCTGCAACCCCAGCATCATCTCCCGGACCTGATAGGTTGCATGCTCAGCCGTGCTGCCACAAATACGGCACTGCATCAGGCGTTCCCCTTGTCCTTGTGCTCGCCGAACAGGGCAACATCGCCGCTTTCCCAGAATTCACGGTGTTCCAGATACCAATCCAGGGTTCTGGCCAGCCCGGACTCCAGGGTTTCCACCGGCTTGTAGCCCAGCTCGGTGCTGATCTTGCTGTTATTGATGGCGTAGCGGCGGTCATGGCCGGGCCGGTCGGCAACGTGGGTGATCAGCTGTTTGTGGGGTGCATGCCGGGAACGCGGGAAGCGCTGATCCAGCAGTCGGCACAGGGTGTGCACCAGATTCAGGTTGGCCTGTTCATTATTGCCGCCGATATTGTAGGTCTCCCCCAGACGCCCCTGATGAATAATCAGGTCGATGCCCCGGTTGTGGTCATCCACATACAGCCAGTCGCGCACCTGCCGGCCATCGCCATAGACTGGTACCGGTTTGCCCAGCAGCAGGTTGGACAGGGTGAGCGGAATCAGTTTCTCCGGGTACTGCCAGGGACCATAATTGTTGGAGCAGTTACTGGTTGTGGTATTGAGGCCGTAGGTATGCTGGTAGGCCCGTACAATATGATCCGAGGCGGCCTTGCTGGCGGCATAGGGTGAGTTGGGCGCATAGGGGGTGGTTTCGCTGAAGGCCGGGTCCGAGGGGCCGAGCGTGCCGTAGACCTCATCCGTGGAAACATGGTGAAAACGATGCTGCTCCAGCCGGCCCTGATCCAGCCACACTTTTTTGGCCGCCTTGAGCAGGCTGTGGGTACCGTCAATATTGGTGCGCAGAAAGGCGTCCGGCCCGTAGATTGAGCGGTCTACATGGGACTCGGCGGCAAAATGCACAATGGTATCGATCCGGGCACCGCGCAGCAGGTTTTCCACCCGCTCCTGCTCCAGAATGTCGCCCTTGATGAAACGGAAGTTGGGCCTGTCATCCAGCGGCTGCAGGTTTTCCTGCCGGCCCGCATAGGTCAGGGCGTCCAGAACGGTGATCTTGCATTCGGGGTACCGGTTCAGCCAGTAATAAACAAAGTTGGTGCCGATGAAGCCGGCACCGCCAGTGACCAGCAGGTGTTCAGGTTGGTAGACAGGGTTCATGCGTGTGCCGTTTCCATTTTCAGTTGTTGCAGCATGGTGCGCAGGCTGACCCGCCAGTGGGGCAGGGTCTGGCCCAGTACCTGCTCGGTTCCGGATTTGTCCATGACGCTGTAAGCCGGGCGTCGGGCCGGGGTCGGGTAGTCGGCGCTGCGGATCGGTCGCACCGGAATGGCCTGTTCCAGCAAGCCAAGGTTCAGGGCCTCCTCTTGAATGGCGACGGCGAAATCATACCAGCTGGCCACGCCATTATCGGAGCAGTGAAAGACGCCCCGGGCCTGGTGATCGATCAGCCCCCACAGAGTCAGTGCCAGGGTTCCGGCCCAGGTTGGACTGCCGGTCTGATCAACGACTACACCCAGTTGCGGCTTGTCACGCATCAGGCGCAGCATGCTTTTGACGAAGTTATTGCCGTGGATAGAGTAAAGCCAGGCGGTTCGCACTATCAGGGCATCCGTGAGTATCTGCCGGACCGCCTGCTCCCCGGCCAGTTTGGTGGTACCGTAAACCCCGATCGGGGTTCCGGTCGGCTGATCCGGAAGCCAGGGGGTGGCCTGCAGCCCGTCAAATACAAAGTCGGTGGAAACCTGCAGCAGGCGTGTTGGCAGGCCCTCCTTGCGTGCATCGCCAATGGCCTGCGCCAGAAGGCCCGGTGCCAGGGCATTGATCCGTTCGGCATTGACCGGGTCGGATTCGGCCTTGTCCACGGCGGTATAGGCCGCACCGTTGATGACCCAGTCGGGCTGGTGCCGTGTGAGTGCTGTCCGGACCTGTGTCGGGTCGCAGATATCCAGGGTATCACGGTCGGTGGCCACCAGGGTGACATGAGCCGGGCAGCTGCGTTGCAGCTCAAAACCCAGCTGGCCACGGGAGCCGGTGACCAGTACCTTCAGGGGAGATGTCATCAGTCAAATACCTCAGCATCGGCCAGTGACGGGCCTGCAGCATCCTTGGCAGACAGCTGGGGTGGCTGTCCGTCCACCAGCGGCCAGTCAATACCGATCTCTGTCGCATCCCAGCGGATACAACGTTCAAGCTCCGGCGCATAAAGCTGGGTGCATTTGTACAGGAAGTCGGCTGACTCGCTCATGACATAGAAGCCGTGTGCAAAACCTTCCGGTACCCAGAGCATACGGTGGTTGTCGGCGGACAGTTCCACCCCGGTCCACTGGCCGAAGTGTGGTGAGCTGCGGCGGATATCGACAGCCACATCAAATACCCGCCCTGCGGTGACGCGCACCAGCTTGCCCTGCGGGGTGTGGAGCTGGTAGTGCAGACCGCGCAGGATGCCCTGTCGTGAGCGGCTGTGGTTGTCCTGTACGAAATCCAGGTCCAGACCCCGGGTTGCAAAAGTCTGCCGGTTCCAGCTTTCCAGGAAAAAACCGCGCTCATCGCCGAAGACCTTCGGTTCAAGAATCAGCACGCCTGGCAGTGTTGTTTCAATAATATTCATGCCACCAGTCCTGTCAGATAGTGACCATACCCGCTTTTTTTCAGCGGCTCGGCCAGGGTGAGCAGGGTGTCGGTATCAATGTATTTCATGCGCCAGGCTACCTCTTCCGGGCAGGCGATCTTGAGCCCTTGCCGCTCCTCGATCACGCGGATGTAATTGGCGGCATCCAGCAGCGAGGCATGGGTGCCGGTATCAAGCCAGGCCGTGCCACGCTTGAGGATTTCGACCTGGAGCCGGCCCTGCTGGAGATAAATCTGGTTCACCGTGGTGATTTCAAGCTCGCCCCGGTCAGAGGGTTTGACGGTGCGGGCGATATCGACGACGTCATTATCATAGAAGTAAAGCCCGGTGACCGCATAGTGTGACCGTGGTCGGGTCGGTTTTTCCTCGATGCTCAGGGCTTTGCCGCCGGTATCGAATTCAACCACGCCGTAACGTTCCGGGTCACGCACGTAATAGGCGAACACACAGGCACCTTCGGGTTGATGCGCGGCCTGCTGCAGACGTATCGAAAGGCCTTCGCCATAATAGATATTGTCCCCCAGAATCAGGGTGCAGGGATCGTTGCCGATAAAGTCCCTGCCGATCAGGAAAGCCTGGGCCAGACCGTCCGGGCGGGGCTGAACGGCATAATTGAGGTTGATGCCCCACTGCGAGCCATCGCCCAGCAGCTGCTGAAACTGCTCCCGGTCCTGAGGGGTGGTGATGATCAGGATGTCACGAATGCCGGACAGCATCAGTACTGTCAGCGGGTAGTAGATCATCGGTTTGTCATAGACAGGCATCAGCTGCTTGCTGACCGCCTGGGTCAGCGGGTAAAGCCGGGTGCCACTGCCGCCGGCAAGAATGATGCCTTTTCTGTTGTTAGCCATATTAACCATTATGCGTTCTGCTTGTGTCGTCGTGCGCCATTGCTGCGAATTTTAGTCGATCGGGGTCGTATCGCACCAACTCTCCCGGCGAAAGGCGGCATTTTAGCGTGCGATGCCGGTCAGTCACAGCATTGTTTTTTCCTGATTGCCAAATCCCGGAAGGCTGGCGACAATGCGGGCATGAAAATCCATGAAAACCATTCCCTCAAGGCGCTGAACAGTTTCGGGCTGGATGTGCAGGCACGTTTTTTCTGTGAGCTGCGCAGGCTGGGTGGGCTCAAGTCCGTGCTGCAATGGCGCAGGCAGCATCCTGACTTGCCCGTCTTGCTGCTGGGCGGAGGAAGCAACCTGTTGTTGACACGGGACTACCCCGGCCTGGTGCTGCGGGTGCGTTTGCTGGAGCGTGAGGTGCTGGGTTCGGATGCCGGGTTCGTCTATGTGCGGGCCGGGGCCGGGGAGAACTGGCATGATTTTGTGCGCTGGACCCTGGAGCAGGGGCTGGCCGGACTGGAAAACCTGTCGCTGATTCCGGGAACCGTGGGTGCCGCCCCGATACAGAATATCGGTGCTTACGGTATTGAACTGAAGGATGTGTTTTATGAACTGCAGGCGCTGGACTGGCGCACGGCGGAGCTGCGCGAGTTCAGCCTGGCCGACTGCCGCTTCGGTTATCGGGACAGTTTTTTCAAGTCGGTGGAGCCGGGGCGCTGGCTGATTGCTTCCGTCACCTTCCGGCTCCCGCTGCAGCCACAATGGAAAACGGCATATGCCGGGATACAGGAGCAATTGCAGGGTGCTGAACCCAGTGCATTGCGTATCAGTGATGCCGTGATTGCGCTGCGACGCAGCAAGCTGCCGGATCCGGCAGTGCTTGGCAATGCGGGCAGTTTTTTCAAGAATCCGCTGGTGTCACCGTCGCAGTGGCAGGCCCTGCGTGCGGATCATCCGGCACTGCCGGGCTGGCCGCAACCCGATGGTCAGGTGAAACTTTCTGCCGCCTGGCTGATTGAGCAGTGTGGCTGGAAAGGGCGGAGTGAGGGCGATGCCGGGGTCCATGCCGGGCATGCGCTGGTGCTGGTGAACCATGCGGCTGCCACGGGTACCGAACTGTGGCAGCTGGCCTGTCGCATTATGGTATCGGTACAGGCGCGCTTTGGTGTGGCTCTGGAGCCTGAACCGCTGGTACTGCCGCGTCCGCCCTGTCCGTCGCCGGGTGTTTGAGCCACCGGGCGATGTCATGGCAGAGCACTTCTCTGGAAACCGGCTGCAGCAGGTGACCGTCAGCGCCCGCCTGCAGCCACTCCGGCTGGCGGGGCTGCAGGGCATGCGGAACCAGCGTCAGAATGACAGTAGCCGGGGCATTGCCCGGATCATGCCGGCGAATCTTGTGGATCAGCTGGCTGGTGTCCTGTACCGGGAAGGCGGTATCCAGCAGGATGATGCGATAGGGGTGCAGGGCCAGTGCTGATTCCAGGTCACCACTGTTATGGAGGGTCTGGAGCAGAACCGGCAGGGGTTCCAGCATGGTTTGCAGGATAATGGCATTGATCGGGTTGTCCGTCAGCAACAGGATGCCGGCCTTGCGGGCTGTCGTATCCATTGCGGTTCGCTGGCTCAGGTACCGGTTCAGGCGGTTACGCAGCACATCGGCAAACAGCGGGTACTCCTGTGCGTCGTCCGGGTTCAGTTCAAGCCGTAGCAGCGGCGGTTCATCTGCCGGACGCAGGGGCCAGGTAAAGCCACGGGTTTCGGTATCGCCGGGGCGTTGGCAGAGGATGGCGGCTGCCACGGCATTCTGTTGCCTGCCGGCCTGTTGCAGCTGTCGCAGGGCTTCCTGGCTGTTGCCGGCACCGAGTACCCGGATGTGCCAGTTTCTGAGGTGCTTTTTCAGGATGTCCAGGCTGGTTTCATGGGGGTCCAGTACCAGCACGACCAGACCGGCCATGGCGTGATCATCCATGCGTGCCATATGAGGGCGAACGACCGGCAGCACCACATCAAACCAGAAGCGGCTGCCGATACCGGGGGCGCTTTCCACGTGCACGGAGCCGCCCATCAGACTGGCCAGCTCGCGTGCGAGGCTGAGCCCCAGGCCGCTGCCGCCGGTATGCGGGGGCCGGGCCTGTGTGTCCAGCCGGACAAAGGGGGCGAAAATATGCTCCTGATCATCCAGTGGAATACCCTTGCCGGTATCGCGCACCTCGAAATGCAGCCGGGTCAGGTTGTTATGGCTTTCCACCTCTTCCAGACTCAGGCAGATTTCACCGCTGTCGGTGAAGTGAACCGCATTTTCCAGCAGGCTGTCCAGAATCTGGCGCAGGTACTGCCGGTCGCCCAGCATGGTCGTGGGCAGGCTGTCGAGTGCCAGGCAGTGCAGTGCCAGCCCTTTGGCGCGTGCGGCCCTGCGCCAGTCGCGACAGGCGTCCTCCACCAGCTGGCGGGGTGAAAACTCATCCGGCCTGAGCTTCAGCTCACCGGCCCGCAGCAGGGCATGGTCGAGGATGCGGCTGACCTGTTCACACAGTTGGTCGCAGCTTGCCGTCGCTGTCTGCAGTCCGTCTTGCTGGCCGGCTGTCAGTCCGGTCTGTGCCAGTGCCTTCAGCCGGGTGCGCAGACCCTGGATCGGGGCATGCAGCCGGTGGCTGAAGTGGGTCATGGCGTGCAGTTGCTGACGTGCCAGGGTTGTGGTGCACTGGTGCTGGTGGCGCTCATTGTCCAGTTCTGCTTCCAGCCGTACCAGCTGCTCTTCCTTCAGGGTCAGGGTTCGCTGCAGGTGGTCAATCAGTTTCTGGTCCTGTTCGTAGCTTTGGCTGATCAGGTGCAGCAGGCTGGTCCAGCGTGCCGGATTGATCGGGGGCAGGAGGGCGTTGCCAAGGCCGCTTTTGCACAATTGCTCCTGCAGTCTGGCGCTGGCGGGCTGTATCGGTCTGTGAGGACTGTTTTTATTATTCATGTCTGATGGCTGTCACCGGGCCGTCAGTGATCACAGCAGGTGGCAGCAGTTGGGTTGTATTGATTCCGGTCGCTTATCTGATTTTTATACCATAAATAGAATTTATTTTCGAATGCCTTTCATCGTCTTTGGCCGACGATCATCGGCTTTACTTTTACGCTCTGCCGCTCTGAGCTATACTGAAGTTCATCACCCTTTGAGATTGCAATACTGTTTGAGTACCGTAATTCCTTCGCCGCAGACCGATGACCGGATCACTGTCCGTTTCGAGCTGGAAACCGTCGATACTGAGCGGCTCATCAACCTGTGTGGCCAGTTTGATCGTCACCTGCGCCAGCTCGAAGCTGCCTTGGGAGTTGACATTCTGAATCGCGGGCACCAGTTCAGTGTGACCGGCTATCCGGATGCTGCCCAGGCTGCTGTCAACCTGATCCGCAATCTTTACCGGGAAACCCGTGAGCAGGTGCTCAATCCCGAACAGGTCCACCTGTTTCTGCAGGAGGCCAATCTGGAACAGCTGGCCGCTGCACGTCAGGATGGTGTGCGCATCCGGACCCGCCGGGGCTATATCAAGCCCAAGGGGGCTGCCCAGGCCCGGTATATCGAAAACATTCGCCGTCATGATGTCAGCTTCGGCATCGGTCCTGCCGGTACGGGTAAAACCTGGCTGGCGGTGGCCTGCGCAGTGGAGGCGCTGGAGCGTAACGAGGTGCGGCGGCTGGTGCTGGTGCGTCCGGCAGTGGAGGCCGGGGAGCGACTCGGCTTTCTGCCCGGTGATCTGGCCCAGAAGGTGGACCCTTATCTGCGCCCCATGTATGACGCATTGTTTGAAATGCTGGGGATGGAGAAGGTGAACCGCCTGATCGAGCGCAATGTGATTGAGGTGGCCCCGCTGGCCTATATGCGCGGGCGGACCCTGAATGATGCCTTCATCCTGCTGGACGAGGCCCAGAACACCACGCTGGAGCAGATGAAAATGTTTCTGACCCGGCTCGGTTTCGGTTCCACCGCCGTGATTACCGGCGACATCACCCAGATTGACCTGCCGCGCCACCAGCAGTCCGGCCTGCGCCATGTGCTGGATATTCTGCACGGGGTTGAGGGTATCAGCTTCACTTTTTTTGAAGGGCGTGATGTGGTGCGGCACAAGCTGGTGCAGCGCATTGTTGAAGCTTATGAGGCCGGTGCAGGCAGGCGTGAGTCTCCCGTTTCCACTTCGGAAACTTCGGGAGGGGAGGCATGAGCCTGCTGGTGGATATTCAGAACCCGGCGGGATTTGAGGATATTCCGCTACCGGCGGAATTTATTGCCTGGGCCCGAGCTGCCTGCCCGCTGGAGGAGGCGCTGGAAGTGGTGATCCGGATTGTGGATGACACCGAAAGCCACACGCTGAACCACACCTACCGGGGCAGGGATGCACCGACCAATGTATTGTCCTTCCCGTTCGGAGCACCCGAGCTGCCACCGGGACTGATGCTGGATGAGCCGAGGCTGCTGGGTGATCTGGTGCTGTGCCATCCGGTCATTCGCCGCGAAGCCCGGGAGCAGGGCAAGCCGCCGGCTCAGCACTGGGCGCATATGGTGGTGCATGGCCTGCTGCATCTTCAGGGTTATGACCATATTGAAGCGCATGAGGCCATACGCATGGAAAACAGGGAAACGGAAATTTTACAACGACTGGGATTTCCCGGTCCCTATGAACCGCAGTAAAGGAACAATGAAACCCGAACCCCCCGAATCATCGCCCCGACCGCGATGGAAACAATGGCTGATTGAAGTTCTGGACCTTTCTTCCCAGAGTCCGAACGACCTTCTTGATGAAATACAACGTGTCAATGATAAAAATATTCTGCAGGACGACGTTGTCAACATGCTGCAGGGTGTCATGAAATTCAGCACCCTGCAGGTGCAGGATGTTATGGTGCCACGCTCCCAGGTCCAGTTTATTTATCATGATGATGACTTTGATACCATTCTGGCGCGTATTGCCGAATTTGAGCACTCGCGTTATCCGGTGGTGGATGATGACCGTGATGATTTGATTGGTATTTTGCTGGCCAAGGATTTGTTGCGCTACATTGGCAATCGTGATGCCTTTGATATTGACGACATTATCCGTCCGGCATTGCTGGTGCCGGAAAGTCAGCGCCTGGACCGGCTGCTGACCGAGTTCCGCAACAGCCGCAACCACATGGCGCTGGTTCTGGATGAGTATGCCGGTGTGGCCGGACTGGTGACCTTCGAGGATGTGCTGGAGCAGATCGTTGGCGATATCGATGACGAATATGATGAAGAGGATGAGGAGGCCGGTATCCACCAGAACGGGGATGACAGTTACCTGATCCAGGCCACCACCCCGCTGGAGGAGGTCAACGAGGCGCTCGGTACCCGTTTTGAAAGCGAGGAATTCGATACCATTGCCGGTCTGGTGATCAACCGGCTGGGCCGGATTCCGCGCCAGGGTGAGGAGCTGTTTCTGGCCGGTTTCATTTTCCGCATCCTGCGCAGCGACAACCGCCGCATTCTCCAGCTGGAGGCCTTGCGGATGGGGGCGGATGAGTACGCCCAGGCCGTTGCCTGAACTTTAGTATTTTACCCTCAAGGAGAACAGGTATGGATATCAGTACATTGCTGAATCAGATGTTGCAGTCAGGCAGGGACATGGCAGCCAAGGGACAGAATATGGCCGAGCAGCAGCTGGGCATTCCGAAGCAGGGGGAGCAGCGTGACGCCATGATGTCCGGGATCAAGACCGGTGCTGCGACTGCCGGGGTGCTGGCCCTGCTGCTCGGTACCGGCACCGGGCGGCGTGTGACCGGGACGGCCTTGAAACTGGGCAGTCTGGCGGCTGTCGGCGGACTGGCCTATCAGATGTATAACCGCTGGCAGCAGGGACAGGCCGCACCTGATACCGGTGGGGTAGTGGCACAGCTGCCAGCCCCGGAAGCACGTCCGCCGAAAGTGGATGATCGCGTGCTGCTTCGGGCCATGGTGGCTGCTGCCAAGGCGGACGGGCATGTGGATCAGAACGAGATGGCAACCATTCGCGGCAAGCTGGATGAGTATCAGCTCGGCAAGGAGGCCAGTACGCTGATCCTGAACGAGCTGACTACGCCGCTGAATGCGACCGATATTGCCGCGCTGGCTCAGGGGGACAAGCAGGCAGCTCTGGAAATCTATCTGGTTTCCTCCTTGGTAGTGGATGATGCCAGCCAGGCCGAACAGCAGTATCTGGCCGACTTGCAGCAGGCACTCGGGTTGCCGGATGAGGCGGTGAAAACCGCCTGAAAACACAACCATTCCGGTCGGTGCTGGGCTATACTTTCCCGGTCTCGGTATTGACTGGATTATTGCATGCTGTCTTTCCATGAACGGATATCCGGGTGGGAGTATCTGTTGGCGCTCCTGCTCGGATTCCCGGCATTTCTGGCTTTTGCCCCGTTTGAATTCCGGCTTTTGCTCTGGCTGTCCCTGGCTCTGTTTTTCTGGTTGAACCTGCGTGCCATGCCGTCCCGGCAGCGCATGCGGCTGGCTTGGTGTTACGGTATCGGGCTGTTTGCGGGCGGGGTACACTGGATTTATGTCAGCATCCACTTTTTTGGCGGTGCCAACAGCCTGATTGCTGCCGTGATGGTCTGTCTGTTTGTACTCATGGTGGCCTTGACCCTGATGCTGTTTGGCTGGCTGGTGGCCCTGTTTCCCTATCAGTTGCGCAGTGTCAGGCTGCTGCTGGTGTTTCCTGCGGCCTGGACCCTGACCGAGTGGTTCAGGAGCTGGTTCCTGACCGGTTTTCCCTGGCTTTTGGTCGGTAACGCCCAGATTGATTCGCCACTGGCCTCGATGGCACCCGTGCTGGGGGTGCTGGGCGTCGGCTGGTTCATGGCGACAGCCTGTGGTGCGCTGGTGCTGCTGGTGCTGGGTCGGTTGCGTGAACGCCTGCTGGCATTGGGGGCGCTGGTGCTGGTGGCCGGTTTCAGCTTCGGGCTGGGGCAGGTTACGTGGGTGCGGCCGGCGGGTGAGCCGTTGCGTGTCGCCATGGTACAGGGCAATATCGCCCAGCAGGACAAATGGGTGCCTGAGTACCGGACTGCCCATATCCAGAAGTATATTGACCTGATGCAGCCTTATATCATGAACTCCGATCTGGTGATCTGGCCGGAAACTGCGGTACCCGGTTACTATCACGAGCTGAATGATGAATTATTCAGCCCCCTGCAGGCCTTGTTTGCCCGTACCGGCAGTGACTTGCTGACCGGGGTGTTTTATGTCGATCCGGATACCCGCGGGGTCTACAATGCCATGCTCAAGGTCGGTGCCGAAATGGATGTGTATGGCAAGCGTCATCTGGTACCATTCAGTGAATATATTCCGTTGCTAAAGTATCTGCGCTGGATGGAGCGCTTTGTCATTCTGCCTTATGACAATGTGACGCCCTGGACCGGGGGCACGGTGATGGAGCTGGCCGGGCAGCCCATGCGCCTGTCGGTCTGCTATGAGGATGCTTACGGGTCGGAGATGACAGATGGCCTCCCGGAGGCGACCATGCTGGTGAACGTCAGCAACGATGGCTGGTTCAGCGGTTCGATTCAACCCCGTCAACATGCCGAGATTGCCCGCATGCGGGCGCTGGAGGCCGGTCGTTACCTGCTGCGGGCGACCAATAACGGTGTGAGTGCCGTTATTGACCCGCGTGGACAGGTGGTGGCGACTGTTCCCCAGTATCAGGAGGCGGTGCTTCAGGCCGAGGCCCGGCCCATGCAGGGCATTACGCCGTTTGTGCGCTGGGGAAACTGGCTCCTGATTCCGTTATTGTTTTTGTTGTTGTCGGTCATCTGGTGGCAGGGGCGAGGCAAGTTCCGTTGACTGCCCCTGGTGCGGGCAACCTGTTTCATGCTGCAATGCCGCAAGAATATACGCATTTTGTCGACAATCAGGGCCTTTGTGATTTGACAGATATTCCATAGGGGGTATAATGTCGACAATCCAGCCAAGAGCTGAAATTATCATCAGTGTCATGAGGTATGCAAGACCAGCCCGAAACAAGACATGTCTGCCCGTGCAGCATGACCCGCTCCACAGTCTGGAACAAACAACCCGGAACCGGTCCTGAAAGCCGGTTATAACAGAAACTGGCTTCGTTGTGGCAATAGCTGTCTGAAAAGGGCACTATCCCGGATGATTTATCCCTCACCACCAATTATTGCTTAAGAGGATGTGGAACGAATGAGTAGTGAAATCTTGACGCCTGTACTGCCGGAGTCCGTGGCTGATGGCACGGTTATCACCTGGAACAAGAAAGTGGGTGATGCGGTAAGCAAGGACGACGTGCTGGTTGAAATTGAAACCGACAAGGTCGTACTGGAAGTGGCTGCCCTGGAGAATGGTGTTCTGGCCGAAATTGTTGCCGAGGAGGGTGCTACGGTAACCAGCAGCCAGCTTCTGGGCCGCATCACTGTCGGTGCCGTTGCCGCTGCGGCCCCTGCCACACCGGTACCTGCTGCGGAAGCCGCCGCACCGGCAGCCGCTGGCGAGACGGCCAAGGCCGGGCCGGCTGCCCGCAAGCTGATGGATGAGCAGGGTCTGAGTCGGGATGATGTCGCAGGCAGTGGCAAAGATGGCCGCATCCTGAAAGCGGATGTCCAGGCCGGTACAGCCGCACCGGCTCCCGCTGCACCGGTACCTGCACCCAAGGCTCCCGTGAGTGCCTCCACTTCCCGTGCTGATCGCGAAGACAAACGCGAGCCGATGAGCCGTCTGCGTACCCGCATTGCCGAGCGTCTGCTGGATGCCAAGCAGTCGACCGCGATGTTGACGACCTTCAACGAGGTCGACATGAAGCCGTTGATGGATATGCGCAACGAATACAAGGATGCCTTTGAAAAGGCGCACGGCGTCAAGCTGGGTTTCATGTCCCTGTTTGTCCGGGCGGCCAGCATCGCCCTGCAGCGTTTCCCGGAAATCAATGCCTATATTGATGGCAATGACATTGTCTATCACAACTACTGCGATGTCGGTATCGCCGTTTCTTCCGAGCGTGGACTGGTGGTACCGGTGCTGCGCAGTGCCGAACACATGAGTCTGGCCGATATCGAGTCCGGCATCGGGGATTTCGCCCGGAAGGCGCGGGCCGGCAAGCTTGACATGTCCGACCTGACCGGTGGTACGTTCACCATAACCAACGGGGGCGTTTTTGGGTCCTTGCTGTCAACCCCGATTCTGAACCCTCCCCAAAGCGCGATACTGGGGATGCATGCGATCCAGAAGCGCCCTGTCGTTGTCGATGACCAGATCGTGATCCGCCCGATGATGTACGTGGCCCTGTCCTATGACCACCGGATCGTGGATGGCAAGGGTGCCGTGACTTTCCTCAAGACCATCAAGGAACTGGTGGAAAATCCGGTTCGTATCGTGCTGGACGTGTGAGGAGGGTGAGGAACAATGGCTGATCAATATGATGTAATCGTGATAGGCGGTGGACCGGGTGGCTATGTCGCTGCCATCCGCTGTGCCCAGCTGGGCCTGAAAACCGCCTGTGTGGAAAAATGGATCAATAAACAGGGCAAGCCGGCGCTGGGCGGCACCTGCCTCAATGTCGGCTGCATCCCTTCCAAGGCGCTGCTGGACAGTTCCGAGCGTGTGGAGCAGATTCAGCACGTGAATGCTGAACATGGCATCAGCGTGAAAGGCATGAGTGTGGATGTGCCGACCATGATTGCACGCAAAGACAAGATTGTGTCCCAGCTGACCGGTGGCGTTGAACAGCTGTTCAAGGCCAATGGTGTTACCTGGCTGCAGGGTCGGGGACGTCTGCTGGCGGACAAGCAGGTCGAGGTGGTGGGGCATGATGGCAAGGTCAGTGTCTACGAGGCCGGAAATGTCATCCTGGCGATGGGGTCGGTGTCCATTGAGCTGCCGATTGCCCGCTGGCTGGATACCCGCATTGTGGATTCCACCGGTGCGTTGGACTGGGAAACCGTACCCAGGCGTCTGGGGGTGATCGGAGCGGGTGTCATCGGCCTGGAAATGGGCAGTGTCTGGCGGCGTCTGGGCGCTGAGGTCGTGGTTCTGGAGGCCATGGACGAGTTTCTGGGGACGGCTGACCGTGACATTGCCAAGGCCGCGACCCTGCAGTTCAAAAAGCAGGGTCTGGATATCCGGCTCGGCTCCAGGGTCGGCAAGGTCGAGGTGTCCGACAAGGGCCTGCTGATCAGCTATGCCGATGCCAAGGGTGAGCAGACTCTGGAAGTGGATCGCCTGATCGTGGCGGTGGGGCGCAAGTCCAACGCACCCGGTGCCGTGGCGGAAAATGCCGGTGTCAGCCTGGACGAGCGCGGACGCGTTGTGGTGGATGATCACTGCCAGACGGCGGTACCGGGTGTTTATGCCATCGGTGACTGTGTACGCGGGCCGATGCTGGCACACAAGGCGTCTGAAGAGGGCATTGTGGTGGCGGAGCGGATTGCCGGCCAGAAACCGCATATTGATTTCAATACCATTCCGTGGGTCATCTATACCCATCCGGAAATTGCCTGGGTCGGCAGGACGGAGGCCGAGCTCAAGCAGGCAGGTGTTGCATACCGGGTTGGAACCTTCCCGTTCGGGGCCAATGGCCGGGCCAAGGCCATGAGTCAGGATAATGGCCTGATCAAGGTGGTGGCCGATGCGGCAACGGACCGGATTCTGGGGGTGCATATCTGTGGCCCGATGGCATCCGAGCTGATTGGTCAGGGCGTGATCGCCATGGAGAGCGAGAACACATCCGAGGACGTGGCACGCATGGTCTTTGCCCACCCGACCCTGTCCGAGTCCATGCATGAGGCCATGCTGTCCGTGGATGGACGTGCCATTCATGCCATCAACCGCAAGCGGTAAGCGCATTCAGAGGAGAACAAGGGAAAGCTTATGAACTTACATGAATATCAGGCCAAGGCCGTGTTCCGGGAGTATGGTCTGCCGGTACCGGTCAGCAAGGTGGCTAAATCGGCAGCAGAGGCAGAGGCCGCTGCCCGCTCACTGAGCACCGACAAGGTAGTGGTCAAGGCCCAGGTCCATGCCGGTGGACGCGGCAAGGCCGGTGGTGTCAAGCTGTTTGATAATCCGGTTGAGGCCGGCAAGTTTGCCGGTTCGCTGCTGGGTACCCATCTGGTCACCTTCCAGACCGATGCCAACGGTCAGCCCATCAATACCGTGCTGGTCGAGGAAACCTGCAATATCGCCCGTGAACTGTATCTGGGGGCCGTGGTGGATCGTGCCAGCCGGCGTGTTGTCATCATGGCTTCGACCGAAGGCGGGATGGAAATCGAGAAGGTGGCGCATGACACGCCGGAGAAAATTCTCAAGACCCAAATTGATCCGGTCTGCGGCGTCATGCCCTATCAGGCGCGTGAACTGGCTTTCGGTCTGGGACTCACCGGTGACCAGATCAAGCAGTTCACCAAACTGCTGACCGGTTTCGGCAGGATGTTCCAGGAAAAGGATCTGGCGCTGGTTGAGGTCAATCCGCTGGTGGTGACCGCTGAAGGCAACCTGCTGTGTCTGGATGGCAAGGTGAACGTGGATGGCAATGCCCTGTTCCGCCAGCCGGCGCTGGTGGACATGCGTGACAAGTCCCAGGAGGATGCCCGCGAAATTGAGGCTTCCGAGTGGGACCTGAACTACGTCTCGCTGGATGGCAATATCGGCTGCATGGTCAATGGAGCCGGTCTGGCCATGGCGACCATGGACATTATCAAGCTTTCCGGTGGTCAGCCGGCCAACTTCCTCGACGTGGGCGGTGGCGCCACTGCCGAGCGTGTGGCTGCGGCCTTCAAGATCATTCTGTCCGACAGCAACGTCAAGGGCATTCTGGTCAATATTTTCGGTGGTATTGTACGCTGTGACCTGATTGCCGAAGGCATTATTCAGGCAGTGCAGCAAGTCAATGTCGGCGTACCGGTTGTTGTGCGTCTGGAAGGCAACAGCGCTGAAAAGGGTGCGGAGCTTTTGAATAACAGCGGCCTGTCCGTGATTGCCGCCAATGACCTGGGCGATGCGGCCCGCAAGATTGTTGCTGCTGTAGGAGGTGCTGCATGAGCGTCCTGATCAATAAAGATACCAAGGTGCTGTGCCAGGGCTTTACCGGCAAGCAGGGTACCTTCCACTCCGAACAGGCCATTGAATATGGCACCAAAATGGTTGGCGGTACCTCGCCGGGCAAGGGTGGCAGCACCCATCTGGGCCTGCCGGTCTTCAACACCATGCGGGAAGCCGTGGCTGAAACCGGTGCAGATGCCAGTGTGATCTACGTACCGGCCCCGTTCTGCAAGGACTCGATTATTGAGGCTGCCGAATCCGGTGTGAAGTTGATTGTCTGCATCACTGAAGGCATCCCGGTTATGGACATGCTGGAAGCCAAGGTGATTGTGGACAGTCTGGGCGTGCGCCTTATCGGCCCCAACTGCCCCGGGGTCATCACCCCCGGTGAGTGCAAGATCGGCATCATGCCGGGCAGTATTCACAAACCGGGCAGGATCGGCATCGTGTCCCGTTCCGGCACCCTGACCTATGAGGCGGTCAAGCAGACCGGCCAGTGGGGACAGAGTACCTGTATCGGTATCGGCGGCGACCCGATTCCGGGAACCAGCTTCATCGATGCCCTGAAACTGTTCCAGGACGATCCTCAGACTGAAGCGATCCTGATGTGCGGCGAGATCGGTGGTTCTGCCGAGGAAGAAGCCGCTGCTTTCATCAAGGAATACGTGACCAAGCCGGTTGCTTCCTATATTGCTGGTGTGACTGCACCCAAAGGCAAACGCATGGGCCATGCCGGTGCCATCATTGCCGGTGGCAAGGGAACGGCACAGGAAAAATTTGCTGCCCTGGAGGCAGCCGGCGTTTATACCATCAAATCCCCGGCAGAAATGGGCCAGGGTGTGGCGGCGGTGCTGGGTTAATCCCGGCACTGGCCATGAGTCATGCCTGCCTGCTGATGCCGGCGAATAACAAGGGAGTGCCCCGATGACCAAAGCTAGTGTTACCCTGACTGACAACCTGAGCGGTAAATCCGTTGAGCTGGATGTTTTGAGCCCGTCCATTGGTGTAAAAACCATCGACATTCGCAAACTGCACAAGGAACTGGGTTATTTCACCTATGATCCCGGCTATCTGGCCACTGCCAGTTGCTCCAGCTCCATTACCTATCTGGATGGTGACGAAGGTGTGCTGATGTACCGTGGCTATCCCATTGAGCAGCTGGCCGAGCACAGCAGCTTTCTGGAAGTCTGTTACCTGCTGTACTACGGTGAGCTGCCAAGTGCCGAGCAGCTGCGGACCTATGAAAACGTGATCACGCATCACACCATGCTGCATGAGCAGGTACAGAACTTCTATCGGGGCTTCCGCCGTGATGCGCATCCGATGGCCACCATGGTGGGGGTCGTCGGTGCCCTGTCTGCTTTCTACCACGATGACCTCGACATTCATGATCCGGCCCAGCGTGAGCGCTCTGCCCATCGCCTGATTGCCAAGATGCCGACCATTGCATCCTGGAGCTATCGGTATTCCGTGGGCCTGCCGTTCAACTACCCCAGGAACCGGTTGACCTATCCGGAAGATTTCCTGCACCTGATGTTTGCGGTACCGACCGAGGAATACGAGATTGACCCGCTGATGGCCAAGGCGCTGGATGTCATCCTGATCCTGCATGCCGATCATGAGCAGAATGCCTCCACTTCCACCGTGCGTCTGGCGGGTTCATCCGAAGCCAACCCGTTTGCGGCAGTTGCGGCGGGCATTGCCTCCCTGTGGGGACCGGCACACGGCGGGGCCAATGAGGCGGTTATCAACATGTTGCGCGAGATTGAAAGCTCCAACCAGCCGCTGGAGCACTGGGTCAGGCGGGCCAAGGACAAGGATGACCGTTTCCGCCTAATGGGCTTCGGGCATCGGGTGTACAAGAACTATGATCCGCGTGCCAAGATCATCCGCAAGCTGGCCAACCAGATTCTGGATCGCCTGCCGCCGGGTAATCCGAACCAGAAGCTGTTTGATATTGCCCGCGAACTGGAACAGATTGCCCTCAGTGATGATTACTTCAAGGAGCGCGGCCTGTACCCGAATGTGGATTTCTATTCCGGGGTTATTTTCCTGAGCATGGGGATGCCGGTGAGCATGTTTACCGTCATGTTTGCCTTGGCACGCACGGTGGGCTGGATTTCCCAGTGGAATGAAATGATGAGTGACGAACACAGCCGGATCGGGCGTCCGCGCCAGCTGTATACGGGTGCCGCCAAGCGTGATTATGTCGCGCTGGATCGGCGCTGATGGATTGCCGGCTGTCGGCATAGACTGAACTGTTTTTGGAGGTGTGATTGCCATGTTGGAACAATACCGCAAGCACGTAGGGGAACGGGCTGCAGAAGGCGTGCCCCCCCAGGCACTGGATGCTGAGCAGACCGCTGCCCTGGTTGAACTGTTGAAGGCCCCGCCTGCGGGTGAAGAGGCTTTTCTGGTGGATCTGCTGGAAAACCGCATTCCGCCCGGTGTGGATGACGCCGCTTATGTCAAGGCCGGCTTTCTGGCCGCAGTGGTCAAGGGCGAGGCCAGTTCTCCACTGGTCAGCCGGGTGCGTGCCGTCGAGCTTCTGGGTACCATGCTGGGTGGCTACAATATCCAGCCGCTGATTGCCGCACTGGATGATGCCGAGCTGGCTGATGCCGCGACTGAGGCGTTGTCTCATACCCTGCTGATGTTTGATGCCTTCCATGATGTGAAGGAAAAGATGGATGCCGGGAGTGCTCCGGCGCGCAAGGTGATGGATTCCTGGGCCAATGCCGAATGGTTCACCTCCCGTCCGCAGCTGGCCGACAAGATCACCCTGACCGTGTTCAAGGTGCCGGGTGAGACCAATACCGATGACCTGTCACCGGCTCCGGATGCCTGGTCGCGCCCTGACATTCCGCTGCATGCCAATGCCATGCTCAAGATGGCCCGTGACGGCATTGAGCCGATTGATCCGGGCAAGATTGGCCCCCTGAAGCAGATTGAAGCGGTGAAAGCCAAGGGCCATCCGGTGGTTTATGTTGGTGATGTGGTCGGTACCGGTTCTTCGCGCAAGTCCGCCACCAACTCGGTGCTGTGGTTCTTTGGGGATGATATTCCGCATGTGCCCAACAAACGGGCTGGTGGTTTCTGCTTTGGCGGCAAGATCGCCCCGATTTTCTACAACACCATGGAAGATGCCGGTGCCCTGCCGGTTGAGATGGATGTATCGCAGATGGCCATGGGGGATGTCATTGATGTCTATCCGTATGAAGGCGTGGTCAAGCGCCATGGTACGGATGATGTCATTTCCACCTTTGAGCTCAAGACCCAGGTACTGCTGGATGAAGTGCGGGCCGGCGGACGGATTCCTCTCATTATCGGACGTGGCCTGACCGGTAAGGCGCGTGAAGCACTGGGACTCCAGCCCTCCGAACTGTTCAAGCAGCCGGAGCAGCCGAGAGATACCGGCAAGGGTTACACCCTGGCCCAGAAAATGGTCGGCAAGGCCTGCGGTCTGCCGGGGGTACGTCCGGGAGCCTACTGCGAGCCGAAGATGACGACTGTCGGTTCTCAGGATACCACTGGCCCCATGACCCGCGACGAGCTCAAGGACTTGGCCTGCCTCGGTTTTTCTGCCGATCTGGTCATGCAGTCCTTCTGCCATACCGCAGCCTATCCGAAGCCGATTGATGTGGTCACGCATCATACCCTGCCGGATTTCATCATGACCCGTGGCGGTGTCAGCCTGCGTCCCGGCGATGGCATTATCCACTCCTGGCTCAACCGCATGCTGCTGCCGGATACGGTCGGTACCGGTGGTGATTCGCATACCCGTTTCCCGATGGGCATTTCCTTCCCGGCCGGTTCCGGTCTGGTCGCGTTTGCCGCAGCGACCGGTGTAATGCCGCTGGACATGCCGGAGTCGGTGCTGGTGCGTTTCAGCGGCAAGCGTCAGCCCGGTATCACCCTGCGTGATCTGGTGCATGCGATTCCGTATCAGGCGATTCAGGAAGGGCTGCTGACCGTGGCCAAGCAGGGCAAGAAGAATGTCTTCAATGGCCGCATTCTGGAAATCGAAGGTCTGGAAGACCTGACCGTAGAGCAGGCGTTTGAGCTTTCCGATGCTTCTGCCGAACGTTCCGCTGCCGGTTGCACCATCACCCTGAGTGAGGACTCGGTTTCTGAATACCTGCATTCCAATATTGTGATGCTCAAGTGGATGCTGGCCGAGGGTTATGGTGATGTACGCACCATCAGCCGCCGTATTGACGAGATGGAGAAGTGGCTTGCCAAGCCGAGCCTGATGCGTGCCGACAAGGATGCCGAGTATGCCGCCGTTATCGAGATCAATATGGACGAAATCCGGGAGCCGATCCTGTGCGCGCCCAATGATCCGGATGATGCACGCAAGCTCTCTGATGTTGCGGGTGATTCGGTGCAGGAAGTCTTTATCGGTTCCTGCATGACCAATATCGGCCACTTCCGTGCGGCCGCACGTTTGCTGGAGAAGGTGGATGTCCTGCCGACCCGCCTGTGGCTGTCACCGCCGACCAAGATGGATGAAGCCGAGCTGATGGCCGAAGGGGTGTACAATATCTATGGCCGTACCGGTGCACGGACTGAAATGCCCGGTTGCTCGCTGTGTATGGGTAATCAGGCCCGTATTGCTCCAGGATCAACCGCGGTTTCCACCTCCACCCGCAACTTCCCGAATCGACTGGGTACGGGGTCGATGGTGTATCTGGTCTCTGCGGAGCTGGCAGCAGTCACGGCCCTGATGGGCAAGCTGCCGACAGTAGCTGAATACATGGCGTATGCCGAGCAGATCGACAGCATGGCCGGTGACATCTACCGTTACCTGAATTTCGACAAGATGCCGGAATACCTGGAAGCGGCTGAGAAAGCCAAACTGGCAGCCTGATTTTCATTTTTCCCTTACTCTTGATTTAAACCCCGCTTCAGCGGGGTTTCTTTTTTGCGTGCTACAGGGTTGTGTGCAGGCCATCAATTTATGGTAACACGCTGTTTTACTTCTGAGGATGCTTGCTGAGGGTGATCCTGCCAACGGTATGGCAAATCCTGAACATTAAACTTCATCAACTTGCATTCTCCGGCCTGATCTCCCATGCTATTGCCCATCACACCCAGGAGGACATTCAATGACCGCTATCACCCCGTTGTGGACACCATCTGATGCACAGGCCCGGTCCACGCTGATTCACCATTTCCTGCAGTCTGTGAACGAACGTCACGGACTGAAGCTGGACGGCTATTTTGATCTGCATGCCTGGTCTGTCGCCGATAAGGAAGCATTCTGGGTGGATGTCTGGGATTTCTGCGGAGTGATCGGTGAGCGGGGTGAGCGGGTGCTGGTGGACGGTGAGCAGATGGAAAAGGCCGTCTGGTTCCCGGATGCCCGCCTGAATTTTGCCGAGAACATGCTTCAGGAGCCGCCCGGTGGGCCGGATGCCGTGGTCATGCATTTCCGGGCCGAGAATCAGGTGGCCTACACCGTGACGCATGCCCGGCTGCTGGATCAGGTCAGCCGGCTGGCGGCATGGCTGCGTCAGGCCGGCATCCGTTCCGGAGACCGGGTGGCGGGGTATCTGCCCAATATGCCGGAAACGGTGGTTGCCATGCTGGCAACGACCAGTCTCGGCGCGGTGTGGACTTCCACCTCACCGGATTTCGGTGAGGACAGTGTGATCGAGCGCTTCGGGCAGACGGAGCCACGCATTCTGTTCTGTGTGGACGGCTATTTCTATAACGGCAAGGTGCAGGATATTCGTGCCAAGGTGGCTGCCGTGCAGAAAGCCATACCCAGTATTGAACAGGTGGTGACGATACCGCTGGCGGGTCTGACGGGTGAGGTGCCCGGCATGACCTGGGGCAGGGTGCTGGAAACGGTGGCGGAGCCGCTGCAGTTCGAGTACACCGGTTTCAACCACCCGCTGTATATCCTTTATTCATCCGGAACCACCGGCAAGCCCAAGTGCATTACCCACAAGGTGGGTGGGGTGCTGCTGCAACACCTGAAGGAGCATCAGCTGCATGCCGATGTGCGACCGGGGGATCAGGTTTTCTACTTCACTACCTGTGGCTGGATGATGTGGAACTGGCTGGTATCGGCACTGGCTTCCCGTGCCACCCTGGTACTGTATGACGGTTCACCGTTCTACCCCGATGCCAATGTGCTTTGGGATTATGCCCGTGATGCGGGTGTGACCCTGTTCGGTACGTCCGCCAAGTACATTGATGCCCTCAAGAAAGGGCAGCTTGAACCGATGCAGACGCATGACTTGTCGGCCCTGCGCACGCTTTGTTCCACCGGCTCGGTACTGGCACCCGAGAATTTCGATTTCGTGTACCAGTCCATCAAGTCGGATTTGTGTCTGTCTTCGGTGGCGGGCGGGACCGATATTGTCTCCTGCTTTGTGCTGGGTACTTCCATCCTACCGGTCTATCGGGGCCAGAACCAGTGTCCGGGGCTGGGGATGGCGGTTGATGTATTTGATGATGCGGGGCGTTCGGTGCGGGGGGAGAAGGGTGAGTTGGTCTGTACCACCACTTTCCCCTGCCAGCCTTTGTATTTCTGGGGTGATGCAGATGGGCAGAAATACCATGATGCCTACTTCGCCCGTTTCGAGAATGTCTGGCATCATGGCGATTATGTGGAAATCACCCCCCAGGGCGGCATGATCTTCTACGGGCGCTCGGATGCAACCCTGAATCCGGGCGGTGTGCGCATCGGCACTGCAGAAATCTACCGCCATGTGGAAGAGCTGGAGGAGGTGCTGGAAAGTATTGCCATCGGTCAGGATTGGGATAATGATGTCCGTGTGATCCTGTTTGTGGTTCTGCGGGAGGGGCTGGTGCTGGATGAGGCACTGACCAAAAAGATTCGCACTACCATCCGTACCCAGTGCACCCCGCGCCATGTCCCGGCCAAAGTGATTCAGGTCAGTGCCATCCCGCGCACCAAATCCGGCAAGATTGTTGAGCTGGCGGTGCGTGAAGTCGTGCATGGCAGGCCGGTGAAGAACATACAGGCACTGGCCAATCCGGAGGCACTGGAATTGTATCGGGATTTGCCGCAGTTACAGGCACAGGACATATCCTGATGCACTGTTTGTCATGGCCCGGCCTGACGGATAAGGGAGAACGATGATGCCATCAGCCGCCATGAAGCCAGGGCGAAAGTACACCTTTGCTGACTACAGGCAATGGCCTGAAAATGAACGCTGGGAATTGCTGGCAGGGCTGCCCTGTGCCATGGCGACCCTGCAGCGCATTCATCAGAAAATCGTGTTTGAAATGGGGCTGCAGATGGGGTTGTTTCTGTGTGGTAAAAGCTGTGAAGCTTATGCAGCCCCTTTCAGTGTGCGCCTGCCACACCGCGATGAAGCGGATGACCGGATTGATACGGTTGTTGAGCCTGACCTCTCCGTGATCTGTGATCGCAGCAAACTGGACAGATATGGCTGTCGGGGAGCACCGGACTGGATTGTGGAAGTATTGTCTCCTTCCACCGCCCTGCGGGACATGAACAGCAAGCGCAGCCTGTATGAGCAGCATGGGGTCCGGGAGTACTGGATTGTTCATCCTGCTGACCACTGGATCATGGTTTACCTGCTGGATGAGCAGGGCCATTACGGCCAGCCGCAGGTCTTTGGTATGGAGGAGCCTACCCCCGTGAGCCTGTTTCCCGAGCTGTCTCTGGTGTGGGATTTTATGGCGGGAGAGACCGAGGTATAGCCGCCATGCTAATCATCATCGTCGCCATCCACCTCCTTCCAGCGTTTACGTTCAAATGCGATGCGTGCACCGGGGCCAAGCAGGGCGGCGACGGTGGTGATAATGAGCAGGATGACGAAATAATAACTGCTGATGTAGCCCTGCCGTACCGTGAGGTCCAGCGTGGTTTGTGGTGGTGTGTTGCCGGTTTCACCGGTACCGCCACCGGCAAGCTGGATATTGAGCTGGTAGCTGCCGGGTTCCGGTACCTTGAACAGGGCACGGGCACCGGGGCTGCCTTCCGACCAGTAGCCATCTGAATCCCGGCCTTCATAGAAGGAAAATTCCTTGCCCATGCTGAAGATTTCTTCACCATTCTTCAGTACATCAATATCAAAATCAGCCCAGGCATTGCGGAGATTGGTCTGCATTTCCAGTGCCACCAGCCGGTTCGGACGCGTGATTTCGATTTCAGCGCTGTGACGTCCGGTCTGCAGATCGCCGGGGAGGAAGGTTTCATGATGAATCCGGGTTCCACCCCCGAACAGCCATAAGGCGGCAGCAATCACACCGCTGATAATGACAAATGGTCGTGCTGCCCGGCTCAGGGCATCCTTGAGCGGGCCGTGATAGGGCTGGGCCGCGTGTACACCGGCGCGGGGCCAGGTTTTGCCGCTGATATTGAAAGCGCGATAGACGGTCTCCGGCTCCAGGTATTCGCTCAGGTGGTACTCGGTTTCGGTATTGCTGCGCTCCCCGGAAAGCAGGAAGGGCGGGGCAATGGCTTCCACCAGCTGTATCCGGTCGCCGACTTTGGCCACCCAGGTCAGCTCACCGGCGACATAGGTAATGTCGGCCATGTAGCGCTCATAAAGCTTGTAGCTCCGTTTCCCGTCACTCACGCTCTGCCGTGGCTGCAGGCTCCAGATTGTGGCACTGGGCAAGTGCCGTGTTTTGCGCACAAAGCAGATGTGCCCGCGTTCATAGCCGAGCCAGGCATAACCATGGGTCTCCGAATACAGCAGCAGATCAACCCAGGCATAACCCTGACTTTCCCAGCCGATCATGCCGATGATGGTGAACGGTACATCATGGATTTTGCCCTGCATGCCCAGCTCAAAAGGGGAGAAGGGGGGCTGCTGGCCATGGAATCGTGCCAGCACGGCATAGTTTTTGTGCGCATCCATCACCGTGCCGCAATGCGCGCAGTTGAGGCTCAGAATCTTGTGCCCGCCACCCAGCAAGGTCAGGGGTGCACCACAGCCCCGGCACTGGATGCTGCGGACCCGGCTGGTATTCTCCGGGCTGCTGTCCTGATCCTGATGTGGCTGTTCCTTCATGTCCTGATCCTGATCTCGAACGGGTCCACCCAGTAGCCGCGTGAGACGTTGACACTCCCGTCCTGCGGGTATTCCAGCGTCAACAGGCTGGCATCAGGGCCGGACAGGTGGGCATAGAAAAAAGATTCACCTTCCGTCACCCGTGCCGGCAGCTGGCCCCGGAAACCCTCGCAATGACCCCGGTCGCGTTCGGTGACGGTCCAGTCCTGCTCCAGCAGGCGCACAGAGCGATTCAGTTGCAGCTGCTTGAAGCCTGGCAGTGGTGTCGCGGGCAGCCGTTCCGGCTGCAGCGGTTGCTCAAACACGAAGTCCCCCTCATCCACGCTCAGCCACAGGCCATCACCGTTCCGGTCCAGAATCCACCATTCATCCCAGAACCCCAGCTTGTAGCGGTAGCGCAGGTGACCGACCGGCAGGTAATCCCGGGTGTCGTAGCTGAACCCCTGGCCCAGCTGGATGAGGCTTGGCATCGCTGCCAGTACCGAACGGGTACCGGCCAGACGCATGCCGTCATCCTCCAGAAACAGGGTGGAGTCGCAGTGCTCGCATACGGCCATTTTGGCATAACGGAACCGTAACGGAAGCTCGGCCCCACAGTTCGGGCAGTGGTAGCTGGCAGGCTGGTCGCTTGTAATCGGCATGTTGACCTTATTTTTACAGCTGATGGAAGGGACTGTAGCAGAATCCGGCCCGCTTGGGCAGTCAGTCAGCCGGTACGAACCCCGATGGCAAAGCGTGCCAGGTAGCCGCCAGCCCCCGGTACCGGAGCCATTGTCAGCTCGGATCCGCCCCGTCGGTAGATGCCGTCCTGGGCATTGCGCGGATAGCGTGAAGTGCGTCCGGCATAAGGTGGCTGGCGGTAGACCGCATCGGTGATGCGATCATCAAAGTACAGCTGGGAGGTCAGGAGGTGCATGCGACCGTTACCGGCATCGGCGCGTACCTTGAAATGAATATGTACCGCCCGGCCCGGATACCAGCCGGGATAAATGGTGAGAAAACGCACCCGTCCCTGTGCATCGCTGATTTGGTAACCGCGCAGGAACTGCTGGCTGCTGGTATCGGCGTACCGGTCGTGCACGCCGGAGTACAGGCCGTCGGCATCACAATGCCAGATGTCGACCATGGCATTGGCCAGCGGACCACAGCGGTTGTTCTGCACCGCCAGCAGCTGCAGCTGCAGCTGCAGTGGCGTACCGGCGCTGAGGGTACCATCGGCAGGATTGCTGCGGATGTCGGAGCGTTGCGGGGCTTCCGGCACGAAATACGGTCCTTCGGTCTGGGCTGGTGTCAGCAGGCAGTTCGGCGTTTCCTGGCCCCAGCTGTGAGGGCTGGCGATGACCGCGCCAACAGCCGCCAGCTGCTGCAGGGTTTTACGGCGTGCGGGGTTGGTTGGGCTTGATACGGGTTGTTTCATCATGGTCTCCCTGAGAATGACAGGCTCTTACGTTTTTTTGCAATGGTTCCGGTTTTTGACCGTGAATGACGGGAAAAATTGCCCGACCAACGGCAGAAGCCCCGAATATTGCCCCGCTGCCGTGCATTTTTCGGGGTGGGTGTATCGATCACTGGCTCCACTTTACTTGTTGCCAGCCCGCAAACAGCGTACATTACGCCACCCTTTTTTATATGGATGCCCCTGGCTCCGTTTTTGACCCACAGGTTCCCGCATGTCCGACAATGCTCCCCAATCCCCCGATCCGCTGCGTTTTGCCGATCTGGCTCTTGCCCCTGCCATTCTCCAGGCGATTCAGGCTGTGGGGTATGAAACCCCTTCCCCGATTCAGGCCGAAAGCATTCCCCCCCTGCTGGAAGGGCATGACCTGCTGGGACAGGCCCAGACCGGCACCGGCAAGACCGCCGCTTTTGCCCTGCCGTTGCTCAGCCGTCTGAATCTGGACCTGCTGGCACCACAGCTGCTGGTGCTGACACCAACCCGTGAACTGGCCATCCAGGTCTCCGAGGCCATTCAACGCTATGCCCATTACCTGCCGGGTTTTCACATTCTGCCGATTTACGGAGGCCAGGGTATGGGCCTGCAGCTGCGCCAACTGGAACGCGGTGTGCATGTGGTGGTCGGTACACCCGGACGGGTGCTGGACCACCTCGGGCGCGGGAGCCTGAAGCTGGAGTTCCTCAAGGCGGCCGTGCTGGACGAGGCTGATGAGATGCTGCGCATGGGGTTCATCGATGACGTGGATGAAATTCTGAGCCACACCCCGGCGCAGAAGCAGGTTGCACTGTTCTCCGCCACCATGCCGCCACAGATCCGGCGTATTGCCATGCGTCACCTCCGCGAGCCGGTGGAAATCAAAATTGCCAGCAAAACCAGCACGGTTGAATCCATTAATCAGCGTTACTGGGAAGTGCGCGGGGTCGGGAAGCTGGATGCCCTGACCCGGATTCTGGAAGTGGCCGACTTTGATGCCCTGATCATCTTTGTGCGTACCAAAACCAGTACCGAAGAACTGGCTGACCGCCTGCAGGCACGCGGGTTTGCCAGTGCCGCCCTCAACGGCGACCTGAACCAGCAGCAGCGTGAGAAAACCATTGAGCGTCTGCGCAATGGCCAGCTGGATATCGTGGTGGCGACCGATGTGGCTGCACGCGGTCTGGATGTACCGCGCATCAGCCATGTGGTCAATTTCGACATTCCCTATGATACCGAGTCCTATGTGCACCGCATTGGCCGCACTGGACGGGCCGGACGCACAGGCGAGGCCATTCTGTTTGTGGTACCGCGTGAGAAGCGCATGCTGTATGCCATTGAACGGGCTACGGGGCAGCGCATCGCGCCCATGAAGCTGCCGACCCGCAGCGAGATTGCCGGACACCGGATCAACCAGTTCAAGCAGACGGTCATGGATGCGCTGGTTTCCGATGATCTGGATTTTTTCCGGGGACTGGTGCTGGAAATGGCTGAGGAGCAGGGGCAGGATATGGCCGCGCTGGCGGCCAGTATGGCCTGGCTGTTGCAGCGTGACCAGCCGCTGCAGCCGGAGATGGAAGATGAGCCGTTCGTGCCGGAAGGCCGTGGTCGGGGGCGTAATGAGCGTGAACGGGGTGAGCGTTCCGGGCGGGGCGAACGGGAGCGTCGGCCCCGGCGCATGGCGGATGAGGAAAGCCGTGAGCCACCAGTCGATATCGACATGTGCACCTACCGCCTGGAGGTCGGACGCAGCCATGGTGTGGAGCCCAAGCACCTTGTCGGAGCCATTGCCAACGAGATCGGGCTCGACAGCGAATACATTCAGGGCATCAATATCCATGATGAATTCACCCTGCTGGACCTGCCGGATGGCATGCCCAAGGATGTGATGCAGCACCTGAAAAAGGTCTGGGTTTGTGGCCGGAAGCTCATGATCAGTGTGGACCGGGGCAAGCCACCGGCCAGGCGTTCACGTCCAGAGCCGCGGGATGCGCACGGTGATGGTGGTGGGCGCGACCGGAAACGTGAACGTCCGGTACGGAAGCCGGGAGCCAGACCCACCCGCAATACCGGAGTCGGTCGGCCCGGAAGTGCCGGCAAGCCGCCGCGCAAGAGCAAAAAATAGGCTTTTTGGCCTATGGGTAAGGTAGCACTTGGCACCCCATGTGCGCTACATTGTGGACTTTGTTACAAGACCGTCTGCGACGGTCGGGATGAGACCCCATGTCATGCCCTGTCAGTCCCTTCAGCCTGGCTGCTTTACCTGCCATCGAGTTCGGAGCCGGGGCGCTGGAACGGCTGCCCGCCATGGCTGCCGGTTTCGGTCGGCATCTGCTGCTGATTACCGGCGCTGCGTCATTTACCCGCTCAGCACCGGGTGAGCGTCTGCTGGCTTTGCTGGCACAGCAGGGGTTTAATGTGGAAATTCGCCGGGTCAGGGAAGAGCCATCACCGGCCTGGGTGGATCAGACCGTAGCTGAGCTGCGCGGGCGTGACTTTGATGTGGTGGTCGGTATCGGTGGCGGCAGCCCGCTGGATGCGGCCAAGGCGGTGGCCGGGTTATTAAAACCGGGTAATTCCATCATGGATCATCTGGAAGGGGTTGGGCCGGAATTGCCTTACCAGGGGCCGGCCACCCCCTTTATTGCGGTACCCACTACTGCTGGTACCGGATCGGAAGCGACCCGAAATGCCGTGCTGTCGGTATCGGGGCCCCAGGGCTTCAAGAAATCCTTCCGTGATGCACAGCTGATGGCGCGGGTGGCGATTGTTGATCCTGACCTGCTGGCCGCCTGTCCACCGGCACAGATCGCCGGTAATGGCATGGATGCCTTCACCCAGTTGCTGGAATCTTATGTCTCCACCCGCTCCAACCCCCTGACCGAGGCGTTGGCGCTGTCCGGCATGGCGGCGGTGCGTGACGGGCTGCCGGCTTTTTATAACAACCCTGATAATGCCGAAGCCCGCAGTCGGATGGCTTATGCAGCGCTGTTGTCGGGCATCTGTCTGGCCCAGACCGGGCTGGGTTCGGTACACGGCATTGTGGCACCATTAGGCGCTTTTCATTCGGTACCGCATGGCGTCGGCTGCGGCATGCTGGTGACGGAAGCCACCCGCATGAACATCAGTCGGCTGGAAGAGCGTGAACCGGATCACCCGGTACTGGCCCGGTACAACCGGGTCGGCAGCCTGCTCCGGGACCGTAACCGCCCGCTGGAGGCGGATAGTGCCCGCATGTTCATTGTACATACCCTGTTGGTCTGGGCCCGTGAGCTGAATCTGCCGCGCCTGTCCGATTACGGTGTCACCGAAGCGGACATCCCGGCACTGGTGGCCCATTCTCGCGGCTCCAGCATGAAGACCAATCCGGTGGTCCTGAGTGATGATGACATTGCCGAAGTGATTCGGGGGAGTTTGTAGCTCCCCGGATGGGGGGTTTCACCGGCTCAGTTCCAGCTTGCCGGCATCCGCCAGTAACCCCGTGCGCACCAGTTCAGTTGCCGCACGGATGTCTGCTGTCAGCAGCCGGTCGGTGGTCAGGGGGGGAACCTGCTCACGCAGGGTGTGGATCACGCGGTCCAGGCTTGCTGAGGTCTGCAGGGGAGCACGGTATTCAATTCCCTGTGCGGCACAGATGGCTTCAATCCCCAGAATGACCGCCAGATTGTCCGTCATGCGCAGCAGGCGGCGTGCGGCATGGGCTGCCATACTGACGTGATCCTCCTGATTGGCTGAAGTGGGGGTGCTGTCGGTGGAGCAGGGGGTGGCCAGGTACTTGTTTTCACTCATCAGGGCCGCCGTGGTGATTTCCGCCACCATCAGCCCCGAGTTCAGGCCCGGATCCGGGGTCAGGAACGGCGGCAGGTCATGGCTCAGATTCGGATCAACCATCAGCGCCACCCGGCGTTGGGCAATCGCCCCCAGTTCGGCCAGTGCCAACGCCATCTGGTCGGCGGCGAAAGCCACCGGCTCGGCATGGAAGTTGCCGCCGGAAATGATTTCACCGGTTTCGACAATTACCAGCGGGTTATCCGTGACGGCATTCGCTTCAGCCTCCAGTACCCGGCCCGCACCGCGCAGCAGGTCCAGTGCTGCCCCGGCGACCTGCGGCTGGCAGCGAATACAGTAGGGGTCCTGTACGCGGGTATCATCACTGCGGTGGCTTTCCCGAATCTGGCTGCCCTGCATCAGCCCGCGCATGCGTTGTGCCACTTCGATCTGTCCCGCCTGTCCGCGCAGCCGGTGGATGGCCGGATGCAGCGGCGCGGTTGAGCCCATGATCGCATCAGTGGACAAAGCGGCAGTCACCAGGGAACTGCGTGCCAGCTGCCAGGTCTGGAACAGGGCTGCCAGGGCACAGGCGGTGGAGAACTGGGTACCATTGATGAGTGCCAGTCCTTCCTTGGGGCCAAGCACCACCGGCTCCAGTCCGGCCCGCTGCAGGGCCTCAGCCCCCGACAGTCGCTCACCCTCCAGCAGCGCTTCACCCTCGCCAATCATGACAGCCGCCATGTGTGCCAATGGTGCCAGATCACCGGAAGCTCCCACCGAGCCCTGTACCGGTACCACTGGCAGCAGGTCGGCAGCCAGCATGCCTTCCAGCAGGGCACAGATGTCCCAGCGCACCCCGGAAGCGCCCCGGCCCAGTGACAGCAGTTTCAGCGCCAGCATCAGGCGCACGGTTTCCGGTTCCAGCTCCGCTCCCACCCCACAGGCGTGCGACAGGATCAGATTGCGCTGCAATTGCTTCAGCCCGGCTTCCGGAATCTTGACGCTTGCCAACTTGCCAAAGCCGGTATTGATGCCATAGACCGGGGTGGCACCTGCTGCGGCCTGTTGTACAAGGCGGGCAGCGGCCTCAACGGCAGGGCGGCATTCCGGTGCCAGTATTGCCGCATCCGGCTTGCGCCACAGGGTTTCCAGAACGGGCAGGCCGGTCTGGCCGGGAATCAGTAACAAAGTCATGGTGTTTTCCTCAGAAACAGCCCATCCGGCTGGTTGTCAGGTAATTCAGTCAGGCCCACTGGCCGGCAAACAGACGCCAGTACAGGGGACGGTCAGCCATGCGCCAGGCCAGCTCTGCCGGGCTTGCCACATTCCAGACGGCCAGATCGGCCCGCCATCCGGGGGCTAACTGCCCGCAGTCGGTCAGTCCCAATGCGCTGGCGGCATGACGGGTCACTCCGTTCAGGGCTTCTGCCGGGGTCAGGCGGAACAGGGTACAAGCCATATTCATGGCCATCAGCATTGAATACAGGGGGGATGAGCCCGGATTCAGGTCGGTTGCCACTGCCATCGGCACCTGATATCTGCGCAAGGCGGCGATGGGGGGCAGCTGTTTTTCCTGCAGTGCATAAAAGGCACCGGGCAGCAGCACAGCGACGGTGCCGGCAGCCGCCATGGCTTTTGCATCGGCCGCTGTAGCGTACTCCAGATGGTCGACCGACAGGGCCTGATAACGGGTTGCCAGTGCGGTACCGCCCTGATGCGAGAGTTGTTCGGCATGCAGCTTGCACGGCAGACCCAGTGCCTGTGCCGCCCTGAACACGGTTTCGATCTGGTGCGGGGTGAAGGCAATGTTTTCACAGAACCCGTCCACCTGATCCACCAGTCCTTCAGCCTGTGCCTGCTGCAGGGTGGGCAGGCACACCGTCTTGATATAGGTATCGGCATCCAGTGGGGCCGGAATCGCATGGGCTCCCAGATAGGTGCTGATGATACGCACCGGACGCACCTGTGCCAGCCGGCGTGCCACCCGCAGCATCTTCAGTTCTGTCTCGGTATCCAGCCCGTAGCCGGACTTGATTTCCACGGTAGTCACTCCGTCCATTATCAGGCTGTCAAGCCGGGGCAGGGCTGCCGCCAGCAGTTCATCTGCGCTGGCTGCCCGGGTGGCACGCACAGTGGACAGGATGCCGCCACCGGCCCGGGCAATGCCGGCATAGTCTGCCCCTTGCAGGCGCAGTTCAAACTCATGTGCCCGATTACCGGCAAAAATCAGGTGGGTGTGACAGTCAATCAGCCCCGGTGTTACCAGCCGCCCTTCCATATCCATCCGTTCCCAATGCCGGTAAGTGGCCGGGCATTCGGCTTCCGGCCCGATCCAGGCAATCCGCTCCCCGTCAATGGCGATCGCAGCCTGTGACAGCAATCCATCGTGCTGTCCATCCTGCATCAGGACCGGGGACAGGGTAGCGGCCTGCAGGTGATGTAGCAGCAACTGGGACATGGTGTGACTCCACAGGTTTATTTGTCTTTTAAAGCATGATGTATAAAATATTAAGCATGCACATAAAAGTCAACGTAAACTTAATCAGGAGTGATCATGATGGCAACCGTCGTTCGCAGCCGCTATGCCTTGACCCCTGCGGGCTGGCAACCGCATATTGTGCTGGAAATCACGCCGGATGGCCGGATTGCCAGTCTGCGGCAGGAGCCGTCCCTGTCAGTTTATGATACCGAGCTGTTGCTGCCGGCACCGGCCAATGTGCACAGCCACAGTTTTCAGCGGGCGCTGGCCGGGCTGACAGAGGCGCGCAGTGCGGGACGGGACAGCTTCTGGAGCTGGCGCAGTCTGATGTACCGCTTTCTGGCACGGCTGGGACCGGAACAGCTTGAAGCCATTGCCGCCATGGTGTTTGTGGAAATGCTGGAAGCCGGTTATGCCAGCGTGGGTGAGTTTCATTACCTGCATCACCAGCCGGATGGCCAGCCCTATGCCTGGGGACCGGAACTGTCGGCACGTCTGGTCAGTGCCGCTCACAGTGCCGGTATCGGCCTGACCCTGTTGCCGGTGCTGTACCAGTATGGTGGCTGTGACCGGCGTCCGCTGCAGGGCGGGCAGCTGCGTTTCCGGCACACCCCGGACAGTTTTACGCGCCTGTATGAGGACCTGCAGGGATTGTTTCAGACGACCCCGGCAGATTTCCGCCTCGGGCTGGCTCCGCATTCCCTGCGGGCTGTGGACCGGGAAGGGCTGGAACGGGCGCAGACCCTGTGTCCTGCAGGACCGTTGCACCTGCATCTGGCCGAGCAGGAGGCCGAGGTGGCGGAAGTGCTGGCCTGTCATGGTGCCCGCCCGGTGGAGTGGCTGCTGGCGCAGTTTTCGGTGGATCAACGCTGGTGTCTGGTGCATTGCACGCAGATGACAGCGGCAGAGACCCGTGCACTGGCGGCAACGGGAGCGGTTGCCGGTATCTGCCCGCTGACCGAGGCCAGTCTGGGTGACGGTATTTTCAATGGCAGCACGTATCTGGCGGCTGGTGGACGGATCGGTGTGGGTACGGATTCCAATATCGAGGTCAGCTATTTCAGTGAGCTGAAGATGCTGGAGTATTCCCAGCGCCTGCAGGCGCTGGGCCGGGCGATACTGGCTGATCCGGTACATTCCACGGCCCGACGGCTGGTCGGGGAAACGCTGGCAGGCGGTGCACAGGCGCTGGGGCGTCCGGCAGCTCAATTGACAGTCGGGGGGCTTGCCGATATGGTGGGACTCACGCTGGACCACCACCTGCTGGAACGCCTGTCGGGGCAGGCTCCGGACGACAGCTGCCTGGATACGCTGGTATTTGCCGGTATCGGGGATGCCTGTGTGCGGGAGGTCTGGTCGGCAGGGCGGCATGTGGTCACCAACGGGCGGCATGTCCACCGGTCTGTGCTTGAGCAGGGTTATCGCCGGGCCATCCAATCCTTGAAGTCAGCAATGTAACAGGTATGGGGAACGACAGTCAGAACCGGAACAACAGCCGGGCCACCTGGATAGGGGTCCGTGATGCCATCCATGCCCGGATACTCTGCCGTGATTACGGTCCGGGTGCCCGGCTGCCACGGGATGAGGAGCTGGCCGAACAGTTCGGCTGCGCCCGTACTACGGTACAGCGCGCCATGCGTGACCTGCAGGACAAAGGGTTGATTGAGCGCCGCCGCAAGGGTGGAACCTGGGTGCGTCAGCATCCGGTCACCCGCGCCACCTTCGAGATTCCGGTGATCCGTCAGGAAGTGGAGGAAAAAGGCAGGACCTATGGCTACCAGCTGGTGCATCAGGAAGTGGCACAGCCTCCGCTGGATGTGCAGGCCAATTTCGGGAGCTGGGCTGCCGGGCCAATGCTGCAGGTGCAGGCGATTCATCTGGCTGATCACCGGCCTTATGTCTATGAGGACCGCTGGGTCTGCCTGCAGACCGTGCCCGATATCCGTGAGGCGGATCTGCAGCGGGAGAGTGCCAATGAATGGCTGGTGCGGCACCAGCATTATGACCGCCTTGACCTGCGCATTTATGCACGCAAGGCGACAGAGCGCGATGCCGGGCTGATGGGGATTGCCGGTGGGGAAGCCCTGCTGGTGCTGGAGCGTACCACCTGGATCGACCAGCGCCTGATTACCTCGGTCCGGAGCATCACCCGCCCGGATTACCAGCTGGTGGCCAGCACCTGACAGATTGCCATTGTCCGGGGGCTGTCCCGTGAAGAATGCAAACCCTTGTGACCCTCAAATAATTGACAGGAGAAGACTGATGTATCAATCCCGGCACTACCGCCTGCGCCATCTGGTACTGGCGCTGCTGATGGCGCTGACCACCGGCGTAACCACTGTGCATGCGGCTGATAATGCGGCTGATCCGGCCCCTGAGACCATTGCACCTGGCGGGACAGGCGTTGATAACCTGCTGATTTCAGCGGTGGCCTGGAAGCAGACGGCAGCAGAATACCGGGCGCTGTATTATCAGGGCTACAACATGGCACGTCTGCAGCTGGAAAAAGCTCTGAGTGCGCATAAAGACGGTGACAAGCCGCTGGCCGTGGTGACGGACCTGGATGATACCGTGCTGTTGCCACTGGCCTACTGGGGTTATCTGATTAACCATCAGCAGGATTTTTTTGATGATGCGGCCTGGGATCAGTGGATTCCGAAGAACCAGATGGTGCTGGCACCGGGGGCGGCGGAGTTTCTGAAATTTGCTGCCGACAGCGGTGTTGAGGTGTTCTATGTCAGCAGCCGTGATCAGGGGGAAAAGACCTTTGAGTACGCTTTGGCACAGATCAGGGAGGCCGGGTTGCCATTTGCGGATGAGGCCCATGTCACCATTCTGCGGGATACCTCCAACAAGGAAACCCGGCAGCAGGAAATTGCAGAAAAGTACGAGATTGCCGTGTTTCTGGGGGACAGCCTCAACGACTTTCAGCGCAAGTATTATTCCAAAGACGTGGATGAGCGCATCCGGCTGATGGCGGAGGACCGGGACCAGTACGGAACCCGCTTTATCGTGTTCCCCAATCCGACCGACGGCCATTGGGTCCGCGCCATTTTCGGTGAGAGCGAGCCGCCGGCATCAGAGGCCAACCGCGAGATTTTCCGCAAAGCAGCAACCCGGAACAGCTGGAACGGGAACTGAGCTTTTACCTTCAGCCCCGCCGCCTGTCAGGCCGGTGTGCTGCCAGGTAGCTGCGTACCTGTGGCGGTTTACCGTTTGTCAGGAAGGTCAACACGGCTTCCTGCAAGGGCGTATCCGCATGAGGCAGGCGGTCATGGTGGCGCAGGTGCTCGGCCCAGGTTTCCTCCAGATAGTATTCGACATAAGCACCGGGCTGGCGGGTATCTTCATAAATACCCCAGCGGTAGGCTCCATTGCGCTTGCGTGAGGCTCTGAGTGCATACAGCGCTTCCAGAAAGGCAGTACGGTTGGTTGGGTCAATCCGGTAACGGACCTGAACCAGTACCGGCCCGGCATCGTGGTTGATTTCCTGATACGTCACCGGTTCCGGCCAGTAATGGGAGGGGGAAAAATCCAGATTTTCACCCTGCTGCAGCTCAAAGCGGCGTGCAAAGGCAATGAAGATCAGGGCACCGGCAGCCGCACCCAGCATGGCGGCCCGGATCGAGGCGGCATCCGCGAGCCAGCCCCAGAATGCTGCCCCCAGGCTCATGCTGCCGGAAAACGTCATCAGGTAGACCGCCAGCCCCCGTGCCCGTACCCAGTCCGGCAGTGCCACCTGAGCCGAGATGTTGAGTGTGGACAGCACCAGTATCCAGCTCAGCCCGAACACAAAGCTGGCTCCCAGTGCCAGGGCCTGATTCCGGGTGAAGGCAAGCAGGGCAATGACCAGTGCCGCACCAACTCCGCCCAGGGCCACCAGCTGGTTGGCGCTTAATCGGGCCTTGAACGTGGGCAGCAGAAAAGCACCCAGCACGCCGCCGATACCGATGGCCGCCATCATGAAACCGAAAAAGCTGGCACCACCGGCGAGCTGGCTGCGCGAAATCAGGGGCAACAACCCCCAGAAGGCATTGGCGAAAAACATGAAACCCAACACATGCCAGAGTGTGTTTTTCATCGGCTGGCTGTGCCAGGCATAGCGGGTACCGGCCCGTATGGCGGGGAAAACGCGTTCCGGCGGCAGGGTACGGCTCGGGGTCGGGGATTGGTACTTCCACCAGACCAGTGCCAGGATGATGAAAATGAAGGAAGCGGCATTGAGGACGAAAGGGGAGGCCAGCCCGTAGAGGCTGATCAGGATACCGGCCACTGCCGGTCCCACGGCACGGCTCAGGTTCATGCTGATTCCGCCCAGGGCAATGGCCTGCGGCAGGTCTTCCCGGGGGACCATGCGCGGTATCACCGCCTGCCAGGCCGGAGCCATGAAAGCCGTGCCGGCACCGAGGCAGAAGGTAAGCAGCAGCAGCCAAAGTGCCGTGGCCTCCCCCCGCCAGACCAGAATGGCAAACAGGATGGCCGCGACAAACATGAAGCCGTTGGTCAGCAGCAGCAGGGTGCGGCGGTTGAAGATATCCGCCAGCGCCCCCGCCGGCAGGGCGAACAGAAACATGGGCAGCATGGCGGCACTCTGTACCAGCGAAATCAGCAGCGGTGAAGGTGAAAGGTCCGTCATCAGCCAGCTGGCCCCCACTGAATGCATCCAGGTGCCGATATTGGAAATCAGTGCAGCCAGCCACATGATGGCAAAAGTACGGTGTTTGAACGGGCTCAGGGCCGACGGTTTGTTGCGTTGGGACATGCGTTTTCCTTATATCTGACAGGCCCGGCATTGACCGTTCCGGGTCGTGCAGCATGGTAGCACGATGGCAGGGAGCGGCAGGAGCGGTCTGTCATTCTGTCATGCCGGCCAGCCCGTTTTCTCCATCAGAACCTGTGCCACAATGCGCAGTGCCAACAGCGTCAGCAGCCATTTGACGGCGACCTTGAAGCGTGCATCCGGTACCCGGTGACGCAGGCGGGTGCCGACCCAGGTTCCGGCGATCACCGACCCCATCATGGCCAGCGTCACCGGCCAGTAGGTGGCAAAGCTGAAGCCCAGCAGCCCGAACAGTGCCAGCTTGACCAGGTGGGTGAGGCTCATGAACACGGCGGAGGTCGCCACCATGGCATCACGTTTCAGCCCCTTGCGCAGCAGGGTCGACTGTCCCAGCGGGCCGGTGGCACCGGACAGCATGCCCATACCGGTCTGGATGAAACCGATGGTCAGGAACTCGCCTTTGGGACTGGTGCGGAAGTTGATGCCACCGCCCCAGACATTGAACAGAATAAAACCGGCAATCAGCAGCGGAAGGTAGTCAAGGTTGATCAGTACGGCGATGCGGGCGGACAGCAGACCGCCCGCGATGGAGCCGATCAGGAACGGTGTCACAAACAGCCACTGAATGTCACGCCAGGCGAACAGTGCCCGGCTGGCATTGGAAACCAGCTGGGTGGCGGCATGTACCGGAATGATGGCCAGTGGCGGCAACAGGCCGGGCATGAGTGCGATCAGGATCAGCCCGCCACCCAGCCCCATGATGGCTGTGAGCAGGGAAGTCAGGAAGGCAAACAGCATCAGCAGCAGTTCATTGACGGGCATGGCGCAGTTCCGGTTATGCGGGAGGGCAGAGCATAACGCTGCCGGGGCCATGAGCCAACGGGTAAGGGCGGCTAGGGCAGGGGAGTCGCAGTATTTTCATGAACAGCGGCATTCAAGCTGTCAGCCTGCCTCATTTGATGCTGGAATCAAACTCACGCTTCAGGATCATCCTATGTTGGCGAAAGCTACTCCTTCCCTCAAACAATCGGATCATTGTAAAATTCCAGGTATGAGTCCAATGTCGCCTCCGTTAGGCCCAAGCCACCTGAGTACCCGCCTCAACTTAACCACCCAACCAGAGAAATAACAGAAAGTCATGATTCACCGTGAGCGCGTAGGCGAACTCTACATGGTAGGTGCTGCCACACTTTGGGGGCTACTGCCCGTCATATCCAAACAAGCCTATGAACATATCCCCATTTTGGTCTGTGCGGCGCTGAGTGCCAGTGTCACGGCCATCTTTTTTGCATGCCTCTTGACGCTCAGGAAAGAATGGCACGACCTGCTCTGTAAAGAAGCCCTCACCAGCTCGGTCATATCCGGGGTGGGCATCGGGGTAGTGTTTTACGGCCTGGTATTTTGGGGGCAATCGATGGTGCCCGCCAGTACCACCAGCGTACTGTTATTGCTGGAAGTGTTTTTTTCCATGTTGCTGCTGCGCATTATCGCGCACGAACGGCTGACCCGGAGGCAAATGTTCGGTGCTGCCATCATGGTAACCGGTGCCGTGATTGTCCTGGCACCGGACTCGGCCAACTTTCTTGGCTTTGGGGAGCTGGTGCTCCTGCTCGCCGCTGCCGTCCCACCCATCGCCAACCTCCACATGCAACGTGCGCGCCAATACGTGGGCGTCTCCAGCATTCTTTTTTTACGCAGTTGCATTAGCCTTGTCATGCTCTGCATGCTCGCCTTGTGGACAGAACCCCTTCCCACCCCATCCGGGCTGTGGGCGGCGGCACCCTGGGTCCTGATTAACGGGATACTGATACTGGGTGTATCGAAAGTGTTTTGGGTGGAGGCCATCCGTTTTATCCCCATCTCCAAAGCAGCGGCGATGAACTCCCTCGCCCCCCTAGTACACCGCCCCGTAAACTTATCGGATAATGGCAGCCCGACCTATTGAGTATGAGACCCAGAATGGCACGCCCGACCCAGTCAATCCAGTTGACAGCAGAACAGGAACACGTCCTCCA
>Ga0116152_10000028_pt1 | contig 102986 bp, 98 predicted proteins | sample AD_UKC119_MetaG_FD_89894 | JGI IMG/M metagenome (GOLD analysis project Ga0116152, IMG submission 89894) | Active sludge microbial communities of municipal wastewater-treating anaerobic digesters from Hong Kong - AD_UKC119_MetaG | ecosystem: Engineered > Bioreactor > Anaerobic > Digestate...
ACGGGAAAAGAAATTTGATGGATTGACAACGGAAGATTTTCATACTATAATACTCCGGAATAAGGGAGTAATCGGCGCAATAGGCGCGGCAAAGTCAACATACTGGATTTTCCGTCCTGGCTTTGTATCAAATGATGAGACTTATCCGCCAAGGGCGGATAGGTCTCTTTTTTATCACGGAGGGAGTACGAAAATTGGGATTTTTGGAACTTTTTGCAATCGCGGTCGGCCTTTCGATGGATGCGTTTGCGGTATCCGTCTGCAAGGGCTTAAGCGCCGGAAAAGTAAGACTGAAACATATCCTCTGCGTGGGCCTCTGGTTTGGCGGATTTCAGGCCGGCATGCCGCTGCTGGGGTATTTTTTAGGCTCGCAGTTTGAGGGAATTACAACAAAATACGATCACTGGATCGCCTTCGTGCTGCTGTGCATCATCGGGGCCAACATGATCAAAGAGGCCCGCGCCAAGACGGAGGGACTGGATGCCTCCTTTTCCTTTAAAACGATGTTCCTGCTTGCCGTTGCGACGAGCATCGACGCGCTGGCCGTCGGCATCACGTTTGCTTTTTTACAGGTGAAGATCATCCCCGCCGTGCTCCTGATCGGGCTGACAACCTTCGCTTTTTCGGCCGTCGGCATTCAAATCGGCAGCGTATTCGGCCTCAAATACAAATCCAAGGCGGAATTTTTCGGCGGATGCGTATTGATCTTTTTAGGTGTCAAGATTTTGATCGAGCACCTGTTTTTCTCATGATTTCAGAGTTTTAGGATGTCAAGTAAAATGACCTTACATATGTTATAGGAGGAAACCGGATTGAAAGAATATTTGATGGAAGCTCCGGAAGTGCTCAGCGAGCTTAAAAGCGGCGGTTCCGGTCTCGGCGCCGAAGAGGCGGAAGCGCGCCTCAAAAAATTCGGGCCCAACAAACTCGCGCAGCCGCCGAAGAAGACCCTGCTTCAGCGGCTTTTGGGTGAGCTTGCCGATCCGATGATTCTGGTGCTGATTGCTGCTGCGGTCGTCTCGGGGATTACCGCCGTTTATGCCAACGAGTCCTTTTCCGATGTCATCATTATTATGACCGTGGTCATCCTCAACGCGGTGCTCGGTGTCGTGCAGGAGAGCAAGGCGGAGGCCGCCATTGAGGCGCTCAAGGAGATCACCGCTTCCACTTCCAAAGTTTTGCGCGGCGGCCGTCAGCTCACGGTCAAAAGTGAGGAAGTCGTCCCCGGCGATATTGTGATTCTGGAGGCCGGCGATTCTGTACCGGCGGACGGCCGCCTGATTGAGAGCGCCTCCCTGAAGATTGAGGAATCGGCTCTGACGGGAGAGTCGGTGCCGGCGGAGAAGATCTGCGGCGCGCTCGGTCTTGCGGAGGGCGAAAAGGATGTCACGCTCGGCGACCGACGCAACATGGTCTACATGGGCAGCACGGTGGTTTACGGCCGCGGCACGGCGATTGTCTGCCGTACGGGCATGCAGACGGAAATGGGAAAAATCGCCGATGCCCTCTCCAGAGCGGTCGAGGAGAAGACGCCGCTGCAAAAGAAGCTCGGTCAGTTCAGCAAATGGCTCAGCTTTCTGGTTCTGGGCATCTGCGTGGCGATTTTCGCAATCGGCGTCATCCGGGATTATCCGGATGTTTCGATGACAACGCTGCTGGATACCTTTATGATCGCCGTCAGCTTGGCGGTTGCGGCGATTCCGGAGGGGCTGGCCGCGGTTGTGACGATCGTTCTTTCCATCGGCGTGACGAACATGTCGCACCGAAACGCCGTTGTGCGGAAACTGACCGCGGTCGAGACGCTGGGCTGCGTCCAGATCATCTGCTCGGACAAGACCGGCACATTGACGCAGAACCGCATGACCGTCGTGGAATCCGTCTCCGACGATAAAAATCTGATGGCCTCGGCGATGTCGCTCTGCTCGGATGCGGTTCCGGGAGAAAACGGAAAGGCAATCGGCGAGCCGACGGAATGCGCGCTCGTGGATTACGCCGAATCGCTGGGCCTGCCGAAGGACGGACTGACTGCGGAGCATCCGCGTGTCGGCGAAGCGCCGTTTGACTCTGACCGTAAGATGATGACAACCGTCCATAAGGATGGAGAAAAATTTGTCGCTTATACCAAAGGCGCGCCGGATATGCTTCTGGAGCGCTGCAAGTATTATCTGGAAGGCGGGGTCATGCATCCGGTGGATGCCGCGTTCCTTGAAAAGGTCGCCGCCGCGAATAAGGCAATGGCGGACAAGGCCCTGCGCGTTCTCTGTGCGGCGGAGCGGTTTTTCGACGAGATGCCGGCGTGCACGCCCGAGAATCTGGAACAGGATCTCTGCTACATCGGCCTTGCCGGCATGATCGACCCGATCCGCCCGGAAGTGAAAGCGGCCATTCAGGAATGCATTGGCGCCGGAATTCATCCGATCATGATTACCGGCGACCATAAGGATACCGCCGCCGCCATCGCCATGGAGCTCGGCATTATCAAGGGACCGTCGCAGGTCATCACCGGCGCCGCGCTGGCGGAGATGGACGACGAGGAATTCGAGCAGGAAATTGGGAACTATTACGTCTATGCGAGGGTGCAGCCGGATCAGAAAGTCCGCATCGTCACCACATGGAAAAAACGCGGAAAGATTGTCGCGATGACCGGGGACGGCGTCAACGACGCGCCTTCAATCAAGACGGCGGATATCGGCATCGGCATGGGCATCACCGGTACGGACGTCACGAAAAACGCTGCGGATCTTGTTCTCACGGACGACAACTTTGCCACGATCGTCGCCGCCGTGGAGGAGGGCAGACGCATCTATGCCAACATCCGCAAGGCGATTCAGTTTTTGCTTTCCTCAAACCTTTCCGAGGTGCTCACAATCTTTTCCGCCATGCTCATCAATTTCACCGTGCTCAAACCGTCGCATCTGCTCTGGATCAACCTGATTACGGATACGTTCCCGGCGCTTGCGCTCGGCATGGAGAAAAGCGAAAAGGACAGCATGCAGAATCCGCCGCGCGACCCGAAGGAAAGCATCTTCGCGGGCGGCATGGCGTTCGATATCCTTTTCCAGGGGACGGTCGTCGCGGCCATCACGTTTGCGGCTTACCGGATCGGGCATTTCATGGAGGCCGGCAGATGGGAGTATGTCAACAGCCCGGACGGCATGACCATGGCGTTTCTGACGCTTTCCATGGTGGAGATTTTCCACTCCTTCAACATGCGCTCCAGCCTGCATTCCGTCTTCTCTCTTCCGACGCAGAATAAGGCTCTCTGGCTGTCGATGCTCGGCTCCCTGATCCTCACCACGGCGGTCATCTATATTCCGTTCCTTTCCAATGCATTTGGATTTGAGCACATCTCCGCCACGGAATATCTGGTCGCCATGGCGCTCGCCGTCTCAATTATCCCGATCGTGGAGATCGAAAAAGCGGTTAAACGAAAAATCCACAAAACCGCATAATCAAAAAAAATAAAACGCCCCGGAAGCCGTCTTTTTCGGCATCCGGGGCGTTTTAAATTAAAAAAGATATTTTGAGCGCCGTGCAATCCACTTTTGCATTCTGCTTTTAGCAAGCCCGGCGCCCGGCCGAAACGATCCTTCAGCCGGAAGAAGATACTTCCGCCTCGGCCTCAGACTTTTGCACAAACGCGGTTTTCCGGTAGAGGGCCGCGTTCTTTTGTTTTCCGCATTTCTCCACGGCCCCGACGGCGGACAGAATCCGCAGCCCGGTTCTCGCCGCGAAGATGCTGATATGCGCCGCCTTGGAAAACTCGGCGGAAGTGAACGGCTCCGGCAGGTTTTTCGGCATCAGTTTCTGATAATCCTCCGATTCTTCAATCGAAATCTCGTCGTAAAGCGACTCCGGTACACGCTCGCAGCGGGTTGAGCCGCTTTTTTTATCCTGGCTCCAACCATCGAGATACCGGTACTCCACAAGGTCGATCAGCAGAATCTTAAAACGGAGGTGCTCCGATTTCAAATAGGGGAGAATCCACCGCAGCTCGAGGAAGCAGTCGCAGGCGGAGCCGGTTTTCGGGCTTTTCCGGCGCTTTGTGACTTCTCCGCTCTCCGGATTGATCCAGCAGAGCCACTTTACATGAGCGACAGGGTAGACGACCGTGATAGGGTACTCCGCCAGAAGCGCGTCAAATTTCTTTTTTAAGCCAAAAAAATTCCGCGTCTGAATTTCGATGATCCTGTCGTCCTCCAGAATATCCACGACGTTCGTCCCGACCCAGATCTCGTGGCGGGAGACGTCGGGCTCCAGATAATATTTGAGCACGGCATGCATCGTCTTCTCCGAGAGCGTGCCGATGCCGCCGGAGCAGACCCGGCACTGTTCCGTATTCCCGCAGATCTCCGAAAAACGTTCCCTGTCCATGCCGTCCTCCGCCGCAACTTGATAGGCCCATTATAGCACGGATTCTTTTAGAAAACAAAAAAAGCGGGAATCCGAGAACAGAGCCGGAAATTCCGCCTTTCCCGGAGCCGATTTCTTCGGAATACGGGGTTTTCGCCCTTTGGAAAAAGAACTTTTTCGCCGAGGAATTCCCCAGAAAACGAAAACAGGCGGCCTATGTGCCGCCCATAAAAATGATTTTGTCTCCGATGAATTTTATCTTGGTAAACAGAGTTTTTCCAATATGAAACTTTCACAAAAATAAAAAGCAGGCGGCCTTTTGTGCCGCCTGCGGAAGAATCATTGTGCCATTTTCATGCGGAGCCGCAGTTTGTCTGCGATCAGCGCGATAAACTCGCTGTTTGTGGGCTTTCCACGGCCGCTGTGGATGGTGTAGCCGAAGTAGGAGTTCAGCGTATCCACGTCGCCGCGGTCCCACGCGACCTCAATCGCGTGGCGGATGGCGCGTTCCACCCGGGATGGAGTCGTGCCGTGCTTTTTGGCGACGGAAGGATAGAGACATTTTGTCACAGAATTGATGATCTCCATGTCGTCCACCGCCATCAGGATCGCCTCGCGCAGATAGTGGTAGCCCTTGATGTGAGCCGGGACGCCGATCTGGTGGATGATGTCGGTGACGATCATCTCCATATCCGGGCCGGAGACTTCGGCATGGCTTTCCACCGGAATTTCGGATTTCCGCTGTGCGCCGAGGATATGGACGACCCGTTCGGCCAAAATCTCCATGTCAAACGGCTTAATGAAAAAATAGACCGCGCCGGCAGAGAGGATCTCGTGTTCGAGCATCGAATTATCGACGGAGGACATGATCATAAACAGCGGGTTTTTCTCCAGATTGAGCGCCCTCGTCTGCTCCATTACGGCGAAGGCGTCAAGCTGCGGCATGAATACGTCGCAGAGCACGACGTCCGGTTTATATTCGGAAATGGACTGAAGGAGCTCTTTTCCGTCCCGGCAGACACAATATGCTTCAAATCCGCAGGACTGCATAATCTCCGCGCACTGTCCGCAGAATTCCTGGTTTTCGTCACAAATGATGATTTTTGATTTTCTCTCCATTTATCCTGCCTTATCTCCGCACCGCTATCATTTATTGCGGGAAGCCGACGTCATAGTGCGGAAGACGACGGCGTTTTTGTTCAGGCCTTACTGTTCCTATAGAAAAGAATACCATATTTTTCCAAACTGTCAATAGATTTACAGGAATTTACATAAATGTTTTGTCAAAATCAGTTCGACCGGCTCCGACCGTTTTCTGCGGAGACAGGTATCTATTCGATTTCCTCGGCGATCTCGGCCATGTTTTCGGCAAAGATCGCATAGCCACGGGTGGCGTCGTTCACGAAAACGTGCGTCACGGCTCCGACGAGCCTGCCGTCCTGAAGGATCGGGCTGCCGCTCATGCCCTGTACGATGCCGCCGGTCTTTTCCAGCAGCGCGGGGTCGGTTACGCGGATCACCATGTTTTTGGTGGGGTTGCCGTCACTGTAATTGATCCTTTCAATTTCAATCGTATACCGCTCCGCCTCCGCGCCGTCCACCGTCGCCAAAATTTCCGCAGGGCCTTCCCGAACCTCCTGTTTCGGCGCAATAACCATGGATACGGCCCCTTCCGGCACGGCCTCCATCGTGCCGTAGATCCCGGCTTCGCAGTTTTGTTTCAGGATGCCGATGGCTGCGGCATCGAGAAAAATGCCCTTGAGCTCGCCGGGATTTCCCGAGATGCCGCGCACGACGCCCGTGACCGAGGCGGAGACGATCTCGCCGGAGAGCAGGGGAAGGACGTCGCCGGTATCCACGTCGCAGACCGCGTGCCCGAGCCCGGCAAAGGTTCCGTTTTCTTCATCATAAAAGGTCAGCGTGCCGATGCCTGCGGAGCTGTCCCGCACCCAGAATCCTCCCTTGTAGCCGGAGCCGTCGTTCATTTCCGCCGGCGTCAGTGAAATCTCCATTTTTTCTTCTTCGCGCCGGATCGATAAAGTCAGGGAAATTCCTCCGGAGTTTTGGATGATTTTGGCGATATCCTCGTTGGTCGCGACCGCCTGCCCGTTGACGGCATAGATCACGTCACCTGTTCGGAGACCGGCGGAGGAGGCGGGGCAGATGGTGCCTTCCGCCGCCTGAAGCCGTTCCATGCCGACCACAAGCACGCCTTCGGTAAACAGTTTGATGCCAAGCGGCGTTCCGCAGACCCAGACCTCGTTTCCCTCGCTGACTTCCACGCTGACGGTTTTAACATTTATAAAACCTAAAAGACGCAGATCTGCGTGAAAACGGCTGCGGTTTCCGGCGAAGACCTCTTCGGTTCCGGCATTTCCTGCCGAGGTCGTGATCAGATTCCCATAGCGGCTCGAAAAAGAAAAGGTGCTGTTTTCATAAATGGTGTAATGATCGGGAAGGATAATGTGGAAAACAGAAACTGTGGCCATTGATGCGGCAATAAAAGAACAAATTACGTATTTTATGCGATTAAAATTTATTTTATGCATGGTGCTGCGCCTCCTTAACGCTTTTAGTTTTTTCGGAAGCGGCTGCAATATGTCCGACAATTTTTATCTTGATTGTCAGGGGACGGCGTGTTATAGTAGATTTGTGGAAAAAATAATAAGATTAAGATCAAAAAAACGCTTGACGGAGCCTGTCCGATATGTTATAGTAAGGATACCTCTAAAAGGGTTTATTTTTTTGCGCAAAAAACCCAACCAAAAGAGGGAGGCAAAAAATTCCGAGAATCAGGAGGTGCCGCAATGCGAGTCAAGATCGTGCTCGCCTGCACGGAGTGCAAGCAGCGCAACTACAACACCATGAAAAACAAAAAGAACGATCCGGACAGAATCGAAGAGAAGAAATATTGCAAATTCTGCCGGAAGCACACGCTCCACAGAGAGACGAAATGATGAAAGGAAGGAACTACCGTGGCAAATGAAAATACCGCGAAAAAGCCGTCTTTCATCGCGAGACTGAAGCGCTTCTTCAAGGACATTTACGGTGAGATCAAAAAGATCGTCTGGCCCAATAGAAGACAGGTGATCAACAACACCGGCGTTGTCGTTGTGGCGGTGGTAATTTCTTCGGTTTTCATCAGCCTGATCGATTACTTTTTCGGTCTGGTCACAAAATTGTTTTTCGGCTCTTAAAACGCGAAAGGAACTATGTCTATGGCTGAAACTCCCAAATGGTATGTCGTTCACACGTATTCCGGCTATGAAAATAAAGTGGCCGGCAACATTGAGAAAGTTATCGATAACCCCAGGTTTCATGACTTGATCGTGGACGTGAGTGTTCCGACCGAGAAGGTTGTCGAGGTCACTGACAATGCCAAGCGCGAAGTAGAACGTAAAATTTTCCCGGGATATGTTCTCGTGAAAATGATCCTGACGGATGAATCCTGGTATGTGGTCCGCAATACCCGCGGCGTGACCGGATTTGTCGGCCCGGCATCCAAACCGGTGCCGCTGACCGACGAAGAGGTCGCCAAACTGGGCATTGGCACCAAGACCGTGGAACTTCGCTACAAAGTCGGAGACGTTGTGGCAATCGTCGGGGGACCGCTGGAGGGCTTTGAAGGAACCGTCGAAACGATCGATATGGAGAACAACAAGGTTCGCGTCATCGTTTCCATGTTCGGAAGAAACACGCCGGTGGAACTCGAGCTGGAACAGGCATCCCCGAGAGAATGATGGGCTTTTTGAAACGGCCGGCCGGAAAGCCGGCAAACGCGGAAGATCGTTTTTTCCGCGTGTGGGAGGAATCGAAATTTATCCGATCGGTTCCGCAGACCACGTAATGGTTGGAGGTTAAAAAAATGGCACAGAAGGTAACCGGCTTAATTAAGCTGCAGATCCCTGGTGGAAAAGCCACTCCGGCGCCGCCTGTCGGTCCTGCTCTGGGACAGCACGGCGTCAACATCATGGCGTTCACCAAGGAATTTAATGAACGTACGAAAAACGATATCGGCATGATCATCCCGGTCGTCATCACCGTGTATGCCGACAAATCGTTCTCTTTTATTACCAAGACCCCGCCGGCGGCCGTTCTGCTCAAGAAGGCTGCCAACATCGCCAAAGCTTCCGGCGTCCCGAATAAGACGAAGGTCGCCAAAGTCACTTCCGAGCAGGTCCGCAAGATCGCAGAGCTCAAAATGTGCGATCTGAACGCCGGCTCCGTCGAAGCCGCCATGCGCATGATTGCCGGTACTGCCCGCAGCATGGGCATCACGGTGGAAGAGTAAGGGGGAAGTGAAATTATGAAACACGGAAAAAAATACGTTGAGAGCACCAAGCTCTTTGAGCATGCGAAGCTTTATGAGGCTCCCGAAGCTCTTGAGCTTGTCACCAAGACCGCTACCGCAAAATTCGATGAAACCGTCGAGCTTCATGTCCGTCTGGGCGTCGACTCCCGCCATGCCGACCAGCAGGTCCGCGGCGCCGTCGTTCTCCCGAACGGAACCGGTAAAGACATCCGCGTCCTCGTCTTCGCCAAAGGCGATAAGATTCAGGCCGCTCTGGATGCCGGTGCGGAATATGCCGGTGCGGAAGATTATATGCAGAAGATCCAGGCCGAAGGCTGGATGGACTTCGATGTCGTTATCGCCTCTCCGGAGATGATGGGCATTGTCGGTCGTCTCGGTAAAATCCTTGGACCGCGCGGCTTGATGCCGAACCCCAAGGCCGGAACCGTTACCCCCGACGTCGCAAGAGCCGTCAAGGAAGCGAAAGCCGGTAAGATCGAGTACCGTCTCGACAAAACCAACATCATCCACTGCCCGATCGGCAAGGCCTCTTTCGGCGCTGAGAAGCTCCAGGAGAACTTCGATACCCTGATGGGCGCCATCGTCAAGGCCCGCCCGGCCGCGGCGAAAGGCCAGTATGTCAAGTCCTGCGTCGTCTCCGCGACCATGGGCCCTGGCATCAAGATCAACCCCGTTAAATTTATCTGATTTTTTCCAAAGAAAATCATTTGGTTTAAAAAGACCGATGCGGCAGAAGCCGCACCGGTCTTTTTTTTGTTGCCGCAAAAAAGGCGCTGCCCACAGAACGGCTGCCGCTTTTGACAGCCTTTAAACAATGTCGGCTTCTGTGAGGGCCGCCCTATACGCTAAAGAAAACATAAAAGAGGAGAAAGCCCCATAATACCGGAAATGCAAGGAGAAACGAAAAATCCTGCATTTTCAGGAGAAAACCAATGTTTTCCCGCTAAATCTCGCAAGGATAATTTTATGAAGAATTCCAGTTCAAGGAAATTATTCCAAATTGAGATAGGGAATACAGCTGTATCTATGTAAATATCCTACACAAAACGATATTTTCTTAAGTTATATTTGTGCAATGTATATTTCATGGGGTAAAAAACAGCGTTTTTACAACATTTCAAAACAAAATGATTAGAAAACAGGCATATTCTCCGAATATTTTTTGCTAACTTGACAATGGAGATTCCGACGAATATGATAGTTTCATCGTATTCAGGGAACCGCCTTTATAGCGGGTCCCTAAGAAAACCCGCAGACGGCGGAAATAGGAACATGTTCGGAGGAAGCGGAATGAACGAAAAAATCGACGCAAAGACGGCACGGGTTCAAATCTGGGAGGAATTGCTGAAGGTTGCCAGACCGGATTCCAAATTCAGCTGGCAGTTTTCCGAATTTATCTGCGACTACGAGGGCAGCGAAAAAGGAACGGCCCTGCTGACCGCGACGGAGATGTATCGCCGCGCGAACGTGATTTTCATCACCCCGGATAACAACCTTGAGACGCTGCGTGAGCAGGCGTTCCGGGATAAAAAGACCGTCGTCATGACGAACTATGGCATCACGCGCGGCTTTTTCCTGATCGCTCCGGGCCAGATCCCCGAGGGCAAGGAGGAGGTTGCTTCTCTGCTGGACGGCGTCTCCCGTTACTGGAAATTTCAGACGCTGGCGCAGCTCAAAGAATCGGTCGGTCATGTGGATATGATGGTCACCGGCGCCTCCGCCATCACGCCGAGCGGCATCCGCTTTGGCAAAGGGCACGGCTATTTCGATCTGGAATGGGCGATGCTCTCCTCCTGTGGAATCGCCGATGATAGCACCGTAATTGTCGGCGCCGGGCACGACTGCCAGGTGGCGGACGTGGATGTCACCGTCGAAGAATATGACACGGCGATCGACTATATCGTCACGCCCACCCGGATCATCGAGACCCGCCACGAATTCCCGCGCCCCAAGAAGGGGATCATCTGGTGCCGTCTGGCTCCGGGCATGCGCGAACAGATCCCGCCGGTTCAGGAGCTCTGGTGCCGCGTCCACTGCAAGTAAATTTCTTTTCCTTATCTAAATATGAAAGAAAAGGAGAGGGCCTATGAAAAAGGAAACGCCGCTGCTCGAACTGCGCGGAATCACGAAGACGTTTGGGACTTTTGTCGCCAACGACCATATTGATCTGGATGTCCGCGCCGGAGAAGTACACGCGGTTCTGGGTGAAAACGGCGCCGGCAAGAGCACGCTGATGAACATCATCTACGGCATGTATCACCCGGACGAAGGCGTCGTCCGCGTGAACGGCGAGCAGGTGCAGATTGCCTCTCCGAAGGATGCCTTGGCTCATAAAATCGGTATGGTTCACCAGCATTTCATGCTGGTGAATGTCTTTTCCGCTATAGATAATATTTTTCTGATGGGCGATGAGAAACCCTGGGCGCTCCGGAAGAAAAAAGAGATTGAAAAGCACCTGACGAGCATTCAGGAGCGATATAAAATCGACGTGGATATCCACAGCCCGGTGGAACAACTGAGCATCGGCATGCAGCAGAAGGTGGAAATCCTGAAGCTCCTTTATACCGGGGCGGAGATTCTGATTTTCGATGAGCCGACCGCTGTACTGCCGCCGCAGGAGTGCGACAGCCTGTTTGAGATTATCGCAAACCTGACCGCCGAAGGCAAGGGCGTCCTTTTCATCAGCCACAAGCTCGACGAGGTGCTGCGTATCAGCGACCGCATCACCGTGCTCACGCGCGGAAAGGTGACGGGCCGGATGGATACCGCCGATGCGGACAAGGAGATGATTGTCCGCATGATGGTAGGGGAGGATGTGGAGATTCCCGAGGCAGAACGCGGGGAATCCTCCGCGCAGAGCCCGGTGCTGATGCAGGCCGAGCATCTCCGCGCCAAGGACAGCCGTGGCGTTCTGACGCTGGACGGCGTTTCGATGGAAATCCGCGCCGGGGAGATTGTAGGCGTCGCCGGCGTCGAGGGCAACGGTCAGATCGAGTTGGCCGAGGTGCTCTCGGGCGTGCGCCGCGCGGCCGGAGGACGGGTTCTGATCGACGGGCAGGAGGTTTCCACCCGCTGTGCGAAGCCGTTTATCGAGCAAAAAATCGCCTATGTGCCGGCAGACCGGAACCATGTGGGCTCCGTGCCGGATTTCCCGTTATATGAGAACTGGGCCCTCCGCAGCAGCCACCTGCCGAGAAGGGGCATTCTGTTAAATTATCAGGCCATCCGGAAGGAAGCGGCCGAGACCATGACGGATTACGACGTCCGGGCGCGCGGCATTGAGGACCGTACCGCCGATCTTTCCGGCGGAAATCTGCAAAAATTCATCATGGCAAGAAGTTTGAAAGAAAAGCCGCGGGTTCTGATCTGTTCGTATCCGACCCGGGGTCTCGATATAAAAGCCACCTGTTTTATCCGGGAGAAGATCCTCGAGGCCCGGAACCGGGGCTGTGGCATCGTGCTGCTCTCCGGCGATTTTGAGGAGCTGTTTTCGCTCTCCGACCGCCTTGTCGTGCTCTGCCGCGGCAGGATTGCCGGGGAGGTGCGGCCCGCCGAGGCAACGGTGCGGCAGGTCGGCATGATGATGATGGGGGTGGCCGGAGCATGAAATCCTTTGGAGCCCGCATCGACGACACGATCCGGAATTTTTCTTCCAGGATGGTCAGGCAGTCCGTCGGCCGGAAGGCGGCGATTTTTTCTCTCTCCGTGCTGGCGGCGCTGGTGATCGGCGCGGCCTTCCTGCTGGTGCTGAAGGTGAATCCGCTGACCGCCTATTATTATTTGCTGATCCGGCCGTTCGGGAGCTTCAACAGCATCGGTGAAATGAGCATCAAATTGGTTCCGATCCTGCTGGTGGGCGTGGGCGTATCGTTTACTTTCTCCGCAAAGCTGAGCAATCTCGGCGGAGAGGGGCAGATGTGCCTCGGCGCCATCGGCATGACGATCGTGGGCACCTCGGCGCTGGGTACTTCGCTCGGTGGGTGGTCCATCCCGCTCGGCATGCTGGCGGCGGCGCTCTTTGGGGCAGTATGGGCCGGAATCGCCGGTTTCGTCAAGACCTGTTTTCATGCGAGCGAGATCATCACGACCCTTCTTCTCAACTATATCGCGGTGCAGTTTCTGAGCTACTGCGTCTACTATCCGCTGCGGGATCCCGGCGGGAATATCCCGCAGTCCGCCAAAGTGGCGGCCGTTCTGCCGAAGCTCTTTTCCGGCTCCCGGATGAACGCGGGTATCCTGATCGCCCTTGCCGCCGTTGTGATTTATGCGGTGGTGATTCGCCGTACGTCTTTTGGCTATCGGCTGCGGGTCTTGGGCGGCAGCGTTCCGGCCGCGGAATTCAGCGGCATCCGCCGCGGCAAGTATTACTTGCTCGCCATGATGCTCAGCGGCGTTTTTTCCGGGATCGCCGGCGCCGTCGAGGTGGCCGGCACCCAGACCCGGCTGCTGGAAGGGCTTGCCGGTTCCTATGGATTTGACGGCGTGGTGGCGGCCCTTTTGGGAATGCTTCATCCGGTGGGCGTGGCGGCGGCCTCCGTGCTGCTGGCCGTGCTCAACGCCGGCGCGGAGACCATGCAGGTCAAGACGGGCGTCTCCTCGCTTTTCGTCAACGTGCTGGAGGCGCTGATTGTCCTCTTCATTCTGCTGGGCATGAGCTATGCTTCCGAAGATAAAAAACCGCGGGCAAAGGAGGGTGCGAAATGAACGAAATTCTGACTGCTGCGTTTCTGATCCCCCTGCTGACCGCCGGAATCCGGATGAGCGTTCCGCTGATCCTTGGCTCCGTGGGCGAGGTCGTCTCGGAGAAGACCGGCGTCCTCAACATCGGCCTCGAGGGGCAGATGCTGACCGCCGCGCTGATCTCCTTCATCGTGGCTTATTATACCGGCAGCCTGACCCTCGGGATTCTGGCTGGAGGAATTTCAGGCATGCTGGGCGCCCTGCTGATCGCCTTCTGGTGTGTCAGCCGGAGGCAGGATCAGTCCGTGGTGGGCATCATGTTCAATATTTTCGCCATTGGTTTCACCAACTTCCTCTATCGGGCGATCTTCGGCGTGAGCACCAATAAAGCCAAGGTGGAGATCCTGCCGACGATCGAGATTCCGGGCCTTTCCAGGATTCCGTGGCTCGGCGAGATCCTGTTTCGGCAGAATATGCTGGTCTATCTCGCGCTGATCGCCGCGTTTCTGGTGCTGTTTTTGCTGCGTAGAACGAAATTTGGCCTCCAGATCGAGGCGACCGGTGAGAATCCGAAGGCTGCGCAGGCCTCCGGCATCCGCGTCCGGCGCGTGCGGTATTCGGGCAGCCTCTTCTGCGGCTTCATGGCGGGCATCGGCGGCGCGTTTCTCTCCTGCGGCATCGTCGGTACCTTTACGGAGAATATGTCCGCGGGGCGCGGCTTCATCTGCCTTGCCGTAACGATTCTGGCCCGCTGGAATCCGGCCTTTGCCGTCGTTGCGGCGCTCTTGTTCGGCACCGTGCAGGCGCTTCAGCTCCGGCTGCAGGCGCTGGGCTCCACGCTTCCTTACCAATTTTTTGTGGCGCTGCCGTATGTGGTGACGCTCGTGAGCCTTGCCGTTTTCGGCTGGAACATCCATGCGCCGAGCGATCTCGGGCAGCCGTACAACGAAGAGAGCCGCTGAAAGGAAAACCCCGTTCCCGGAGGGGAACTGTAATAAAAATTATGAGAAATAAGAAGGAGAAAACCATGAAAAACCTGAAAAGAATCCTGACGCTGCTGATGAGCGCCGTGATGCTCCTCACCTTGCTTGCCGGATGCGGCGGCGAGACTGCCGAGGACGCCTCCTCCTCTGAGCCCTCCGAATCTGCTGTCGTTTCCGACGAATCCTCCTCCGCCCCCGAAGAAGAAAAAGCCGTTTCCAAGATCGCGATCCTGCTGCCCGGCTACATCACCGACCAGTCCTGGAACCAGGGCGCCTACGAAGGCCTGCTGGAACTTGAAGGTCAAGGCTATGAGATTGCCTACACCGAGGACGTTCAGGCCGCCGACATGGAATCCACCTTCCGCACCTACTGCGAAGACGGCTATGATTTCGTAATCGGCCACGGCGTGCAGTACGGCGATGCCTGCGTGCGCGTCGCTGCGGATTATCCCGATGTCAACTTCTTCATCACCGGCAATCCGCCCGAAGGCGAGAATCTGCCCGGCAACATCGCTTTCTATGACTATAAAGAATTTGAAGGCGCTTACGTCTGCGGTTATCTTGCGGCTCTTATGAGCGAGAGCGGCGTCATTGGCTACATCGGCGGTGGAGACAACACCACCCAGTGCTCCGATAAGAACGCCTATGTGCAGGGCGCCAAAGCGGCCAACGCGGACATCGAAGTCAAGACCGTCATCACCGGCACCTTCAACGATTCCTCCGTCGGCAAAGAGACCGCCATCGCGATGATCGAGCAGGGCGTGGACGTCATCCTCCAGACCTGCGACGAGACCGGCCTCGGCGCGTTTGAAGCCTGCAACGAAAAGGGCGTCTACTGCATCGGCTACACCTCCGACCAGTCCGGTCTGGTGGACGAGGGCCTGTGCCTCACCTCTCTGCTGGTCAGCATCCCGACCATGATCACCTCCCAGATCGACATCATCGCCGCCGGCGAATTCGGTGGTCTTGAGCAGCCCGGTCTCGCCGAGGGCGTCATCGGCATCGCTCCTTACAGCACCGAAGTTCCTGCGGAGATTCAGCAGCAGGTCGAAACCGTCAAACAGTCCCTGATCGACGGCACGCTGACGCTGACCCCGGATTACAGCAACAACTGAGACAAAACGTCAATACCCCGGGCGGCCTTCCCTGTGGAGGCCGCCTTTTTTGTATCCCGACCCCCCGGAGATACGGCGGAAAACAGAAAGCGCTGCCCGTATCGGTAAAATCGGCCGCTTGACGAGCGCCTTTCTTTTCCCAAATCATGAATTTCCGTACCGCAATAATTTCAAAAATTCCGATAAAAATGGAGAAACATCGGGACTTTACGGATTCTTTTGAAAAAACGGTCATTTTAACTTGTGAAAAGGGGAGCGGTTTGTTATAATACGAATATCTCACGATTCTCAGGGGGTTACAGGATGAAAAAACCGCTGATTGGGCTGACCACTTTGATTGACGAAGAACAGGACAGCTATTGGATGCTTCCTTTATATACGCAGGCCGTGGCCAGGAGCGGGGGAGTCCCCGTGATCCTGCCGCCGCTTTCCGATGCATCCGGGGCGGCTTCGGCGGTCGACGCGCTCGACGGGCTGCTGTTTACCGGCGGCCACGACATCGATCCAAGCTATTACGGAGAGGAAAGGCATTCCTCGATCGGTAAGATCAGCGCGGAACGAGATGTTTCCGAGTTTCTATTGATGAAGGAGGCCGCCGCCGCGGATAAACCGGCTTTCTGTATCTGCCGGGGATTCCAACTGCTGAACGTCTTTTTCGGAGGAACGCTGTATCAGGATCTTCCGTCCCAATACGCTACCGGCATCAGACATAATCAGGAGAAGCCCTACGACGAACCGGTCCATGCGGTCTCCGTCACCGGGGAGAGCCCGCTTTTCCGGATCGCCGAAGCCGGGGAATTCCGGGTGAACAGCCGCCACCATCAGGCCGTGAAGGAAGTGGGCGAGGGCCTTTCCGTCATGGCGGTTTCGGAGGATGGCCTCGTGGAAGCCGCTTTTGCACCGGGATATTCGTTCTTGATGGGCATCCAGTGGCACCCGGAGCATATGTTTGAGCAAGATGAAATCAGCCGGAAGCTGTTCTCCGCCTTTATTGAGGTCTGCAAATAACAAGCCGCTGATTTGCAATTTCTGTTGATGCTCATGCGCGTTTTTTCATGCGATAATGGAATGCGTCGTGCCTTTTTAGATGTCATCCTCCGGGACGAAACCCCGCTTTATATGCAGCCGGGTGAGATCCCCTCGTACTCGGCTATGCCCCACATGTGGAGGCTCAGTCTCTCCGGACGAAGGAATCTTCGTCGGCATCGCCCTCCGGAATGAAAAAATTGTTTTACGCACAATTGTTTTGGCTCTCTTTGCATACGACTGTTTTCCGTATATGGGGTTCTTGGCTTTTCAAACAAAGGGATTCCCGTCGGCGCCACCCTCTGGAATAGAGGGAAAGCCATTTTGCGCTGGAAAATTTTCATAAAAATACGCCGCCCACGTTGTTGTGAGCGGCGTTATTTTTATAATGCGAACGCTTTATTCTATCGGGGTCTTCGTGAGCTGTTCGAGATGCTCGAATTTTTCTTCGGCATTCTCTTCGGCTTTCTTGAACAAAACTTCGGCACGGTCCGGGAACGTGCGGACCAGGCTGCTGTAACGGACCTCGTTCATGATGAAGTCGCGGTAGCTGGCGGTCGGGGCCTTGCTGTCGAGCTGGAACGGATTCTTTCCTTCGGCGGCAAGTCTCGGATCGTAGCGGAACAGGTGCCAATAGCCGGCATCGACCGCTCTCTTTTCCTCACCCATGGAGTTGCCCATGCCGCCCTTGATGCCATGGTTGATGCACGGCGCGTAGGCGATGATCAGGGAAGGCCCGTCGTAGCTTTCGGCCTCCGCCATCGCCTTGACGCACTGGGACATATCGGAGCCCTGCGCGACCTGTGCGACATAGACATAGCCGTAACTCATGGCGATCGCCGCAAGATCCTTTTTCTTAACATCCTTGCCGGCGGCCGCAAACTGTGCGACGGCGCCGGTCGGGGTGGCCTTGGAGGACTGGCCGCCGGTGTTGGAATAGACTTCGGTATCGAAGACGAGAATATTGATGTTTCTGCCGGAGGCGATCACGTGGTCGAGACCGCCGAAGCCGATATCGTAGGCCCAGCCGTCTCCACCGAACGCCCAAACGGACTTCTTGGCGAGATAATCTTTTTCTTTGAGGATCTCTTCGGCTTCGCTGCAGTCGCAGGTTTTCAGCGTGGCGACGAGTTTTTCGGCCGCGACGGCATTTTCGGCGCCGTTATCGACGGTGTCGAGGAATTCCTTTGCGGCGGCGACGACGGCCTCGTTTTTACCGGTCTCCGCGAGCACCTTCACCTTTTCGATCAAGCTTGCGCGAATCGCATCCTGGCCGAGCAGCATACCGTAGCCGTATTCGGCGTTATCTTCAAAGAGGGAGTTTGCCCATGCGGGGCCTTTGCCGTCCTTGTTGACGGTGTAAGGGGTGGAAGGCGCGGAGCCGCCCCAGATGGAGGAGCAGCCGGTGGCGTTGGCGATATACATCCGGTCGCCGAAGAGCTGGGTCGCGAGTTTCGCGTACGGGGTTTCGCCGCAGCCCGCGCAGGCGCCGGAGAACTCCAGCAGCGGCTGTTTAAACTGGCTGCCTTTGAGCGTGGCCGGCTTGAATTTCTCGTGCAGCTCCGGTTTTTCCGGAAGAGCGACGCCGTAGTCGAAGATCTCCTGCTCGTGAAGCTGGTTCTCAAGGCTGTCCGCAACGAGGGCCTTTTCGCCCTTTCTGCCCGGGCAGACGTTGATGCAGGAGCCGCAGCCGGTGCAGTCGAGCGCGGCGACCGTCATAGCGAAATGCAGGCCGGGCATGCCGGTCATCGGAACGGATTTCGTGCCTTCGGGAGCGGCGGCCAGCTCGGCGTCGGTCATGACGGCCGGGCGGATCGAGGCGTGCGGGCAGACATAGGAGCACATGTTGCACTGAATGCAGGTTTCCGGCTTCCAGACCGGCACATCAACGGCGATGCCGCGCTTCTCGTAGGCAGCGGTACCGGAAGGCATCGTGCCGTCCTCAATTCCGTTAAATACGGAGACCGGAAGCGTATCGCCCTTTTGTGCAACGGCAGGGAAGAGCACGCGGTTGACGAAGTCGACGAGATCCTTACGACCGCCCTTTGCGACGGGAACCGGAATCTCTCCCTCCGCCTGTTTCCACGCCTCAACCGGATAATCAACCTTCACGACACTGTCCATGCCGCGGTCGATTGCCGCATAGTTCATGGCGATGACGGCGTCGCCCTTTTCTCCGTAGGAGGCTTTTGCCGCCGCTTTCATATAGGTCACGGCATCCTCGGCCGGGATGATCTTGGCGATCTTAAAGAACGCGGACTGCAGGATTGTGTTGATCCTGCCGCCGAGGCCGAGCTCACGGGCGATGCCGATGCCGTCGATGGTATAGAATTCGATCTCGTTCTCCGCGATGAAGCGCTTCACGGAGCCGGGCAGATGTTCCTCAATTTCTTCGAGGTTCCAGCCGCAGTTGAGCAGGAATTTGCCGCCTTTTTTGAGGGCGGAAACCATGTCGTATTTTGTGATATAGGAGGGGTTATGGCAGGCGACGAAATCCGCTCTATTAATATAATAAGTGGATTTGATCGGGTTGGGGCCGAAGCGCAGATGCGAGACGGTCACGCCGCCGGATTTCTTGGAATCGTAGGCGAAGTAACCCTGCGCATAGAGGTTGGTGTGGTCGCCGATGATCTTGATGGAGTTCTTGTTCGCGCCGACCGTGCCGTCCGCGCCGAGTCCCCAGAACATGCAGTTGGTATTGCCGGCGGGCGTGGTGTCCGGGCATTCCGAAGTGTCGAGGGAGAGGTGGGTGACGTCGTCGTCGATGCCGATCGTGAATTCCTGCTTGCCGCCGGATTCCGCGTTGCGATAGACGGCGATGATCTGGGCCGGTGTGGTATCTTTGGAGCCAAGGCCGTATCTGCCGCCGAAAAGTTGGGCGTTTTCATACGGCGTACCCCGGATTGCCGCGGCAATATCGAGGAAGAGCGGCTCGCCGAGGGAACCGGGCTCCTTGGTGCGGTCGAGGACGGAGATGGTTTTTACCGTCTGCGGCAGAGCGGCAAGAAGGTATTTCTGGCTGAAAGGACGGTAGAGACGGACCTTGATAAGGCCGTATTTTCCGCCTTTGGTATTCAGGTAGTCGATGGTCTCCTCGATGGTATCGCAGACGGAGCCCATGGCGACGATGACATGCTCGGCGTCCGGAGCGCCGTAGTAGTTGAAGAGCTTGTAGTCGGTGCCGATCATGGCGTTGACTTTGTTCATATATTCTTCGACCACTTCGGGCAGGGCGTCATAGAATTTATTGCAGGACTCGCGGGCCTGGAAGAAAATATCCGGGTTCTGGGCGGTGCCGCGTGTGACCGGATGGTTCGGATTGAGCGCGTGCTCACGGAAGGCGCGGATCGCATCAAAATCGGTCAGAGCCTTGAGCTGATCATAATCCCAGACGTCGATTTTCTGGATCTCGTGGGAGGTGCGGAAACCGTCGAAGAAATGAAGGAACGGAACTCTGCCCTTGATCGCTGAAAGGTGGGCGACGGCACAGAGATCCATGACTTCCTGCGGATTTCCGGAGCAGAGCATGGCAAAACCGGTCTGTCTGCACGCATAGATATCGGAGTGGTCGCCGAAGATGCTCAGCGCATGGGAGGCGACGGCACGGGCGGAGACATTGATGACGGCCGGGAGCTGCTCGCCTGCCATCTTAAACATATTCGGAATCATCAGCAGCAGGCCCTGAGAAGCGGTGAACGTGGTGGTCAGCGCGCCGGCTGCGAGGGAACCGTGCACCGCACCGGAGGCGCCGGCCTCGGACTGCATCTCAATGACCTTTACGCGGTTACCGAAGATGTTGGTTCTGCCGTTTGCGGACCATTTGTCCGCAAGTTCGGCCATAATGGAAGACGGGGTGATCGGATAGATCGCGGCAACGTCGGTGAACGCATAGGATACGTGGGCCGCCGCTGTATTTCCGTCCATGGTTTTCTTGAATCTTGCCATACAGATCCTCCATTCAAAAAAGATTGGTACTGCTTATTTTACCATATCTCTCCCATTTTGAATAGGGCACTTCCCCAAAAATCAAATATTTTTCGACCGTTCTCCTGCCGGATAAAGGTCTTCGGGAGGAAAGCACATCCGCTGTCGAAACTGTGGATTGAAATTGGCATAATTGAGTTATATAATATAAATTAGTATGCGCGGAAATTTTTTTCCGGGAGGGAAGTTTATGGCGGGATACAGCGTCAAGCTGACAAAGTTAATCAAGGAATATCATCTTGAGCAGATCTGGGTTCCGGAAAATCTTGACGAGATCGTGATCGAGACGGCCGAGCTCAACCGGCCTGGCCTTCAGTTCGCCGGCTTTTATAAATATTTCGATCCGGAGCGGATTCAGATTATCGGCAAGAGCGAATTCGGCTACCTCAGCGGACTTTCCCGGGAAAAAAGGCTCGAGATGGTCGACCTCTATTTTTCCAAGCAGCCGAAAGTCGTTATCACGACATGGAACCTGACAATCACAAAAGAGCTCGTCGCCCTCGGAGAAAAATACTCCGTCCCGATCCTGCGCACCTCGGAGGGCACCTCCGAATTCATGGCCGCGCTGACGGTCAGCCTGAGCGTCGCGCTGGCCAAACGGATCACTCGGCACGGCGTTCTTGTGGAAGTCTACGGCGAGGGCATCCTGCTCTTTGGCGAAAGCGGCGTCGGCAAGAGCGAGATCGCGCTGGAACTGATTAAGCGCGGCCATCGACTGATCGCCGATGATGCGGTTGAGATCCGCCGCGTATCGCCGCGCGCCGTCGTCGGAGCCGCGCCGGAAAATATCCGCCACTTTATGGAACTGCGCGGCGTCGGGATCATCAACGCGAGAAACCTCTTCGGCATGGGCGCCGTCAAGACGACGGAGAAGATCGACATGGTCATCCAGCTTGAGCAGTGGGATGACACCAGAGCCTACGACCGGATGGGCGCCACCGATATTTTTACGTCCATCCTCGACGTCAAGCTACCGCTGGTGACGATTCCGGTGAAACCGGGTCGCAACCTCGCGGTGATTATCGAGGTTGCGGCCATGAACAACCGCCAGAAGCGGATGGGCCACAACGCCGCGCAGGAACTGCTGGATCTGCTCGGCATGCCGCCTCAGGAAGAGGAGCTCGATGAGAGCGAATGGGAAACCTTTTTCGCGCTCGACAACTGAGACAGGGGAGGTTCCGGATTGGATTCTGTCAGGGAGTTTGCCGCTTTTGCGGAAAAAAACACGATCAAATATAGTTTGGATGCGCCGATGGCGGACTATACGAGCTTCCGGATCGGCGGCCCGGCGGATATTCTGCTGGAGCCGGCAAACCGGGAACAGCTCGCTGAAATTTTAACCTACTGTGAAGAACATTCCGTCCCCCGTGAGGTGATCGGAAAAGGCTCCGACCTTCTTGTCTCCGACGAGGGGATCCGCGGCGCGGTCATCCATATGGGAAATCTGTTTGCCGGGCTGCGCATGGCCGATGAGTCCGTCATCTATGCCGATGCCGGCGTCAGCCTCGCGTCGCTCTGTAACTTTGCAAAGGAACATAGCTTTACAGGCCTCGAATTCGCCTACGGAATCCCGGGGTCGGTCGGCGGCGGCGTCTATATGAACGCGGGCGCCTACGGCGGCGAAATGAAGGACGTTCTGATTGCCGCGGAGCATCTGAAGGCGGACGGGAGCGCCGGAAGCTTTGAATCGCAGGAACTGATGATGTCCTACCGCCGCAGCGCCTATACGGACAGCGGCAGAATCATCACGGGTGCCTATTTTCGGCTGCAAAAGGGCGATCCGGCCGAAATCGGAGCGAGGATGGAGGAACTGATCCGGAGGCGCTTCGACAGGCAGCCGATGGATCTTCCAAGCGCCGGCAGCACGTTCAAACGACCGGAGGGCGCCTTTGCGGCGGAGCTGATCGACCGGTGCGGGCTCAAAGGCTTCCGGATCGGCGGGGCCGAGGTCAGCGAGAAGCATGCCGGCTTCGTCGTCAACCGGGGCGGCGCAACCTGCCGGGAGGTTCTCGAGCTGATCGATTATGTAAAAAAGACCGTCCGGGAGCAGACGGGGTTCCTTCTGGAGCCTGAAGTGAAATTTCTCGGATTTTAAGGAGGAACCGCCATGTCCTTCGCAAGCGAACTGAAAGACGAGCTTTGCCGCCGCGCGCCGGAGGAGGAACCCTTTCTCCACGCGCTGCTTTATGGTTTTTTGCTTTTTTCGCGGAAGTTTTCCGCGGAGGAGATCTGCTTTTCCGTCGCGCACGAGCCGACGGCACACCTCTTTGCGGAATGTCTGGCCGTTCACTGCGGGATTTCCGCCAAAATCAGCTTTTATGAACGCGTCCGCGGCACGCTTTATCATGTGAGCATCGACAGCGCCGCCGACCGGAAGCGCCTGCTTGCGACGTTCTATCATTCGGAGAAGGAGCCGCATCTGCGCATCAACCGTGCGAATCTGGAAAACGAGGAGAGCTTTCCGTATTTTTTGCGCGGCGCGTATCTGGTCTGCGGCAGCATCTCCGATCCGCAGAAAGATTACCATCTGGAATTCGATATTGCCCGCATGAATCTCTGCCGGGATCTTGCCACACTGATCGGCGAGGTGCTCGAGGAGCCGAAAATCTCCATACGGCGCGGCGTTCATGTGATTTATTATAAAGAAAGCGAAAATATTGAGGATATGCTCACTTATATGGGCGCCTATGTCTCCTCCATGAACATGATGAATGTCAAGATCGTCAAGGAGGTTCGCAACAAGGTTAACCGGCAGCTCAACTGTGAGAACGCGAATCAGGATAAAGCGCTGGACGCCGGCATTCAGCAGGCCGCGGACATCCGGCTGATCTATAAAGAAAAGGGCAGGATGTGGCTTTCGGACGAACTGCGCGCGGTCGCGGACATCCGGCTCGAAAACCCGGATCTGACACTCCGCGAGATCGGCAAACTGCTGGAGCCGAATCTCTCCCGCTCCGGCGTCAACCACCGTCTGCAGCGCCTTCACGCGCTTGCGGAGGATCTGAGAAGAAAAAAATAAACCGCAGAAAAGGGATTGCAGGGAAACCACCAAAAAGCGGGGAGATATGCCGAAACAGGCAGACTTCCCGGCCGGCTTTCCGAATCCTCTGCATACGGCACCGGAACTGCCCGCTTTGCGCCGACAATTCGCGCAGAACTCGGTTTGCCGAAGAAAAAGGAAAGTCGGAGGAACTCCATGTACGATAAAAAAGAAATTGCCAGGCAGGTGCTCGCCTTTGGGATTCCGGTCGCGCTGCACAACTTTGTGAATGTGGCCGTCAACATGCTGGATACCATCATGGTCGGCCGGCTCGGCGGATTGCAGCTTGCGGCGGTCAACCAGTGCAACCAGCTCTACCTGTTTTATACGATGTTTATCTGGGGCATCTGCATGGGTGCGGCGACGCTCTCCGCAAGATATTGGGGAAAAGGAGAGACCAAGCCCATCCGCGACCTGATCGGGCTGACGGTGCAGATCTCCGCGACGGTGGGCGTTCTGCTCTCCGCCGTGATTCTGATCTTCCCTCACTTTGTCATGCGCATTTTCGCAAGCGACCCGGAGGTCATCCGCTACGGCGTGGAGTACCTCAAAGTGATCGGCTGGGCCTATATTTTCCCCGCGTTTACGCTGACCTATCTCTCCAATCTTCGCGCAGTCGGCAACGTCAAGGTTTCCCTCATGGTCTCGCTGGCCTCCTGCTTCATCAACGGTTTCCTCAACTGGATTCTGATTTACGGAAAACTGGGCGCGCCGAGACTCGAAGTGCGCGGCGCCGCGATCGCTACGGCGATCTCCAAGGCCTTTGAACTTCTTGTCGTGCTTGCCTATATGTATTTCAAAGAGAAAGACGTCGGCTTCACGCTCAAGAGTATTTTTGTCAATACGAAGCCGTATCTTCCTTCATTTGTTAAGTTCGGCATCCCGGTGTTTTTCAGCGAATTTATCTGGGGCATCGGCATGACGGTGCAGTCCGCCGTGCTCGGCCAGTATGATGCGGAGTTTCTGGCGGCGTACAGCCTCGTGCTCGTGGTCGGCGACCTTTCCACTGTCTTTATGTGCGGCTTTGCGAACGCGGATATGGTGATCCTCGGCAACATGCTGGGTGCAGGCCGGGATGAGGAAGTGAAGAAGCTGGCGCGTTCGTTCACCTATATCGGGCTGGCGCTCGGCGCGGTCATGGCGGGCATTGTGCTTGCCCTGCGCCCGTTCGCCCCGGATTTTATCGTTTCCACCGAAAAGACCAAAGAATATATTCGCATTATGATGCTGATTGTGGCGTATGTCGTCTTCTGCTACGGTTCAAGCTGGAACCTTTCGGCCGGCGTGCTGCGCGCGGGCGGAGATACGGCCTTCTGCGCAAAAGTCGACACCTATGTCACCCTGATTATGAAGTGCGGAATCGGGGCCTTCCTCGGATTGGTGCTGCGTCTGCCGGTGTTGATCGTCTATTTCGTCATGTGCAGTGAGGATCTCGTAAAGGGCATCCTGCTGCTGATTCGCTATCTGAAAGGAAACTGGCTGCATCACGGCCTGACTATCCCGCAATCTCAGATCGAGGCGGTGGAACCATGAGCTTTGTCCATCTCCATCTTCATACGGAATACAGCCTGCTGGACGGCGCCTGCCGCATCACCCAACTGATGCCGAAGATCAAGGAACTGGGGCAGAACGCCGTGGCGATCACCGATCACGGCGCCATGTACGGCGTGATCGACTTCTACCGGGAGGCGGAGAAGTGCGGCCTCAAGCCGATCATCGGCTGCGAAGTCTATGTCGCCAACCGTTCCCGCTTCGACAAGGTCAATTTACAGGATTGGAGCAACCATCTCGTCCTGCTCTGTGAGAACAACGAGGGCTACAAAAATCTGATCAAGCTGGTCTCCGCCGGCTTCATCGACGGCTTTTATAAGAAGCCGCGCGTGGATAAAGAGCTGCTCCGGACCTATCACGGCGGCCTGATCGCGCTTTCCGCCTGCCTCGCCGGCGAGATTCCGCGCAAGCTTACCGAGAACGACTACGACGGCGCAAAAGCGACGGCGCTGGAATTCCGGGAGATTTTCGGCGAAAACAACTTCTTCCTCGAACTTCAGGACCACAACTACGAGGAGGAAAAACACATCCTGCCGAACCTCGTGCGGCTCTCCAGAGAGACCGGTATTCCGACCGTGGCAACCAACGACTGTCATTATCTAGACAGAGACGACGCCCGCATGCAGGATGTGCTCATCTGCATCCAGACGAACCATACGGTCGGCGAGCAGAACGATATGGCCTTCCGGACCGACGAATTCTACGTCAAATCCGAGGAGGAGATGCGCACCCTGTTTTCCTATATTTCGGAGGCCGTCGAAAATACGCAGAAGATCGCCGACCGCTGCGAGATGAGTTTTGAGTTCGGCAAGACGAAGCTGCCGGCCTTCCGCGCGCCGGATGGGCGCGACAATGACGAGTATTTTGAATCCATGTGCCGGGAGGGGCTCCGCCGCCATTACGGGGAGAATCCGCCGCAGGAATATATCGACCGCATGAATTACGAGCTCGGCGTTATCAAACGCATGGGCTATGTCAACTACTACCTGATCGTCTACGATTTCGTCCATTATGCCAAAAGCATGGATATTCCGGTGGGGCCGGGAAGAGGTTCCGGCGCCGGAAGCATCTGCGCCTACTGCATCGGCATCACGGATATCGACCCGATGAAGTACAATCTGTTGTTCGAGCGGTTCCTCAACCCGGAGCGGGTCTCGATGCCGGATTTCGACATCGACTTCTGCTACGAGCGCCGGCAGGAGGTCATCGATTACGTCAACCGTAAATACGGCGAGGACCATGTCGCGCAGATTATCACGTTTGGAACATTGGCGGCCAAGGCGGCGATCCGCGACGTCGGGCGCGCGCTCGGCATGCCTTACCAGAGTGTCGATAAAATCGCGAAGCTTGTGCCGTACGACCTGCATATGACGCTTCAAAAGGCGCTGGAGATCTCATCTGATCTAAAAGAGCAGTACAACGCCGACCCCAAGATTAAAGAGCTGATCGACACGGCGCTCAAGGTCGAGGGTATGCCGCGCCATTCCTCGGTGCATGCGGCTGGCGTCGTGATCGCGCCGGAGCCGGTGACGAATTTTGTGCCGGTTGCGAAGCCGGAGGAATCCGTCGTCACGCAGTTCACGATGACGACGCTCGAGGAGCTCGGCCTGCTCAAAATGGATTTTCTCGGACTCCGGAACCTGACGGCCATCCGCGACTGCGAAAAAGCGGTTCAGAAAAAAGATCCGGGCTTCGATATCACCAAAGTGCCGGAGGATGATCCGGCGGTCTACGAGATGCTCGGAAAAGGGCAGGCGCAGGGGGTGTTCCAGTTCGAGTCTGCGGGCATGCGCAGCGTGCTCGTCGCGCTCGGGCCAAGATCCATCGAGGATCTGACGGCCGTCATCTCGCTCTATCGCCCCGGCCCGATGGATTCCATCCCGAAATATGTCGAAAACAGCCATCATCCGGAGCGCGTCGTCTACAAGCATCCGCTGCTCAAACCGATTCTCGAGGTGACCTACGGCTGCATCGTCTATCAGGAGCAAGTCATGGAGATCGTGCGGAAGCTGGCCGGCTATTCTTATGGCCGGGCGGATCTCGTGCGGCGCGCGATGTCGAAGAAAAAGGCCGACGTCATGGCGAAGGAGCGCGAATATTTTATCCATGGCAAATATGCCGAGGACGGGAGCCTTGAGCTGCCGGGTGCGGTGCGCAACGGCGTGCCGGAATCCGTCGCGAACGAGATCTTCGACGAGATGAGCAGCTTTGCGTCCTACGCCTTCAATAAATCCCATGCGGCGGCCTACGCGACGGTCGCTTACCGGACCGCCTACCTTAAATGCCGCTATCCGGGTGAATACATGGCGGCGCAGCTTTCGTCCGTACTCGACAATACGGATAAAGTCATCGAGTATATCGGCGAATGCCAGAAGATGGGGCTCAACGTGCTTGGCCCGGATGTCAACCACAGCGAGATGGGCTTCATTTATGAGGAAAACGGCGTCCGCTTCGGTCTGCTGGCCATCAAGAACCTTGGAAAGGGCTTGATTGCAGGGATGCTCAAAGAACGGGAAGATAATGGCAAGTATAAAAACTTTACAGATTTTTGCCGGCGGGTTTACGGCCGGGAGCTAAACAAACGTGCGTTGGAGAGCCTGATCCGGTCCGGCGCGCTAGATTCCCTTGCGGAAAACCGGCGCCAGATGCTCGACGGATACGAGGGCCTGCTCAGCTCGATCGACGCGGAACAAAAGAGCAATCTGTCGGGCCAGATGAGCCTGTTCGGAGGCCCGCAGGAGAGTGCGGCGGACAGCTTTGTTCTGCCGAAGGTGGCGGAATACTCGCTCCGGGAGAAACTGAGCATGGAGAAGGAGACCACCGGTCTTTACCTCTCCGGCCACCCGATGAACGAATACCGTTCGCTTTCGGAGAAACTCGGCGCCAATACCATTCTGGAGGTCAAGACGATGGCCGCGGAAGGGGGAGCCGGCGACCGCACGGTATTGATCTGCGCGATCGTGCTCACCAAGCGGATGAAGACCACAAAGAGCAACGACGTCATGGCGTTCATCACGATGGAGGATACGACCGGCAGCCTCGAGGTGCTCGTTTTTCCGAAGGTGCTGGCCGCATACGGCGGCGTGCTGAATCTCAATGAGGCCGTTGTGATCGAGGCGAGGATCAGTTCCCGCGACGAAGAGGATACCAAGCTCGTGGCCTCCCGCTTTTTTGCGCCGGAGGATGTGAAGAACGGGATTCCTTCCGCAAGATCCGGAGGGCTTTCTTCCGCCGAAAACGCCGGAGGCGCCGGCAGATTCTCTTCGGAACCGACGGCTCCCGTATCGGCGAACAACAAGGGGCTCTACATCCGCGTACCGTCGCAGGAGAGCAGGGAATACCGCAGAGCCATGGCGTTCCTCGCCGTATTTTCCGGACTGACGCCGCTGTATATTTATCTTTCGGACAGCAAAAAGACATTAAAGGCGCCGCCGGCGCTTTGGGTGGATACCTCCGAAGGCGACGGCTATGTGATAAAAAGGCTCTCAAAACTGCTCGGCGAAGAGAATGTCAGGATAAAATAGGAAATCATTCGCATAAAATGATGGCCGGGGAACCAATCCCGGGCCATTTTTTTGTCTGTCTTTTGGAATTTTATCCTTCCTTCTTGCAATAAAATGTAGAATCATATATACTTTTATAATATAATGACAGGTAGAGTCATACATCATTGTCCAGCATTCGGAGGTACAGAATGAAAGCAGCTTTGTCCGCAGCTTTGGCGTTTCTTCTCATGCTTTCCCTGACATCCTGTGGTTCTGACAGCTCGGATCCGACATCGCTTCTCTCTTCCGAGGCGGATCTTTCCGTTTCGGCGGACTCTTCTTTTAAGGAAGAAGCAATTCCTGAGAAGTCCCTTTCTGATACCCCGGAACTTTCGTCCGGACAAACTTCGGAGCAGACCTCCGTCTCCGCGGAAACGGAACCGGGTTCCTCGGCGGCGGTTTCCTCTCAGACGCAGAATTCCACTTCCCCGGCGGCATCTTCCTCGGTGGTCTCTTCTTCCGCACCTGCCTCTTCGGAGACGGTCTCGGAAAAAGAGTCCTCTTCGAATACGGGGAAAAAGAGCTCCGTCTCCTCTTCCGACGAGGTCCGCGCGGTCTGGATCTCCTATCTGGAGCTTTACAACATGCTGTGCGGCAAGACAAAATCCCAGTTCCGCAGCAGCATCGGCACCGCCTTTGACAACGCCGCGGAGCTTGGGCTCAACACGGTTTTTGTGCACGTCCGTTCCCACAGCGACGCATTCTATGACTCCGATCTCTTCCCGTGGTCGGTCTACTGCACCGGAACGGAAGGGAAGGACCCAGGATTCGACCCGTTGGAGATCATGGTGGAGGAGGCACACGACCGAGGCCTTTCGATCGAGGCGTGGATCAATCCCTACCGCATTAAAGGGACGGCCGATACCTCGAAAATCTGCAAAAGCAGCCCCGCCTACGACTGGCTCGATACGGACAAGGTCGTAATTCTCTCCGGCAGCGGAATTTATTATAATCCGGCGGATGAGGATGTCATTGATCTGATCGTCGAGGGCGTCGAGGAGATCGTTCAAAATTACGATGTTGATGGCATCCATTTCGACGATTACTTTTATCCGACGACCGATAAGTCGTTCGACGAGGATTATTATGACGACTATCTGGACGACGGCGGCACAATGAGTCTTTCGGCATGGCGCAGGGATAATGTCAACCGCATGATCAAGCGCGTTTATAAGGCGATTAAATCGATCAACAGCGGCTGTCAGTTCGGCATCAGCCCCGCCGGAAACATGGATAACAACTACAATACGCTGTACTGCGACGTATATACTTGGGTAGAGAATAAAGGATACGTCGATTATATCTGCCCTCAGATCTATTTTGGATTTGAGCACGGCAGCGCGCCGTACCTGGAGGTGCTCGAGACCTTCGACGAGATGATCTCCGTCTCCTCCGTGCGGCTGATCTCCGGTCTTGCGGCATACAAGATCGGCGTAAAGGATACCTATGCCGGCGATGGCGCAAAGGAATGGATCCAAAACAGCGATATCCTCGCGAGACAGGTGGATGCCGCGAGGGATGCGTCCCATTACGGCGGATTCGCCCTTTATACATACAGCTCCCTGTTCACCCCGTCTTCCGATGTGGAATCCGGCGTGGAGGAGGAGTGCGGCAATCTGGAGGACATTCTTTCCTGACATCACAGACAACAGAGATTTCTGAAACGAAAGGATCGCCAAACAGGATGAAACGATTGTTCCTGAACAAACGACTGACATTTCTGATACTTTGTATTACGCTCACCCTTGCCATCGGAGGAATCGGCGCCTATGCGGCCGTCACCTGTGGGCTGCCCGGCCTTGATCTTCTCAAGACCGCAGCCGAGTCCGGGCTGAGCGAAGAGGAGGATCCGGACCTGTCGATTACGCCGTCCGAGTCCGGAGATTCGGAGGAGCCGGTGGTGATTGTTCAGCCGACCACCTCGGAGACCGTGACGGAAATTGAGTACGACCGTCCCGACCGCATGATGGCGGTCACGCTGACGGCCGGCGTGGATTATTACACGGACTCTGCCATGACGGATGAGCAGATCATGGCCTCCGTCGATACCGCGCTTCAGGATGCGAACAATCTCGGCGCCAACACCGTCATCTTTGACACGACGTTTGGGGACAAGGTACTCTACCGCTCGAGCGGAATGCCGCAGGCGGAAGTGACCTACGATATCCTGAATTACGCCGTGTCGAAGGCAAAGAGCATGAATTTTTATGTCTATGTCATTTACGACATGCTGCTGACCAATCAGGACGGCGCCGCGGTTCCCGTCGATTATGCGGACCGCGAACAGATCAAGCTGATTGATTCCAACCTCCGTCAGTTGGCCGACAGTTACGACATCGACGCCGTTCTGCTCGACGACTTCACCATCGTGCAGGACAGCACGACCTATCAGGATTACACGCAGTTCGGCAACGGCATCGGTTACGAAAACTATCTGCGCTCCACGACGGAATCTGCCGTGGAGACCGCCTATGCCAGCGTCAAGAAGAGCAATCCCGCCGTGGAAGTCGGCCTGATGGTCGACGCGGTCTGGGCAAACAGTACGAGCCTTTCGGAAGGCAGCGATACCGAGGCGGATTGGGAGAGCTACGGCGACGGCTGTGCCGACACGAAGAAATTCGTGGAGAGCGGATATGCCGATTTTGTCGCCGTAAAATGCCCGTATGCCATCGGCAACACAAATGTCTCCTTCACCGAATATATGACATGGTGGAACGGCGTTGTCGCGGACAAGATCCCGCTTTATGCCTTCCAGTATGCCACCAAGGCCTGCACGTCGGAAAAGGGCTGGTCCGAGCCGTCCGAGCTTTCGGAACAGGTCATCGCGGCGGAAGGGTTATCCGGTTTCTGCGGCAGCATGTTCGATTCGCTCTCCGCGCTGAAAGCAAACCCGGAGCAGTCCACCGACGCGCTGATCCAGTACCTGACCGATAAAACGGACCCGAGTTTTCTGCTGACGCAGCTCGAAATGACGCGTCCGGCCAAGACCACCTATTCCACCTTTGAAACGCTGGCCATCTTTGCCGGCGCTTCCGATATCAATTTCCCGCTCACCATGAACGGCGAAGAGGTGGAGCGCGACGAAAACGGCGCATTCTTCCTCCGGATCGACCTTGAGCCGGGCACCAACACCTTCACTTTTTCGCATAAGGAAAAGACAATCACCTACACGATCACGCGCCAGGTGCAGATCATCAAGGAGATTTCGCCGCTCGGCAACGTCACGATCAACGGCGGCATGGATATCACGATTTCGGCCACCGCCTACGAGGGCGCCTCGCTCACGGCAAAGCTTGGCAGCACGACTGTCACGCTGACGGAGAGCAAAGAGGACGACGACGACACCGATAACGAGTCCACGTACGTCCAATATACCGGAACCATCACGGTTCCTGCGTCAACCGCCTCCGCGCAGAAGCTCGGCAACATCGTCGTCAACGCCACATGGGAATCTTCTTACTCGGAGAGTGCGACCGGAGCGTACGTGACCGTCGCCGCAAAGGCGGGGGATGGCGACCTTGTAAAAGTGACCGCCAGTTCGGCGGAGACTTTCCCGACGAACACCCTGAACGACCTCTCGGATTACGACTGTTATCCGCTGCCGAAGGGCGCGCTCGACTACACCGACGGCGACGAGATTGTCTATAAGGAAGGGGACAACACCTTTACATATTACAATCTTCAGTCCGGCCAGAGGGTCTATTCAAAGGATGTCACCTCGGCGGGCAGTGAGGATCTCGGCGGCAACAGCATCAACGGCGTGACCGTCAACGCGAACAGCCGCTATACCTATGTCATCTTTAATATGGATCAGAAGGTCTCGTATGTTGCAAAATACACGTCGGGCGCCTTCACGATCGATTTCCAGTACACCTCCGAGGTGCCGGATAATCTATCCCTGACGAAGAATCCGCTCTTCAGTTCCGCCAACTGGAGCGGCACGAAGGTTTCGCTCAAATTCAATACGACCAACGGTTTTCTCGGCTATTATGCCTATTTCGACGGGGACGACCTGATTTTCCGTTTCAACAATCCGACCGGTGAATCGAGCGTCGACGGGGTGACCGTCGTCGTCGATGTGGGGCACAGCAAGCTCGGCGTCGGCGCGCTCGGCTTCCTCTCCGCTTACGGAGAATATGAGATCAACCTCGCGGTCGGCGGCTACCTCAAAAAGGAGCTCAAGAGCCGCGGCGCAACGGTCTATCTGATGGATACGGAGAGCCAGCGCCCATCGCTTGCGGATCGCGTCGCCTATGCGGAATCCGCGAGGCCGCTCGTCTTTGTCAGCGTTCACTGCAACTCGAGCACGTCAAGTTCCGGGAAAGGGACCGAGTGCTGGTATTTCAACCGCTTCTCCGCCTCGCTCGCCTCGTATTTCTCCGATGCGGTCTCCGACTCCCTCAATACGAGCAACCGGGGCCCCATGATCGGGCGATATTATGTCACACGAGTTTCCCAATATGCGGCGGTGCTCGGCGAGCTCGGCTTCGTCAGCAACGAGAGCGATTACTACAAGCTGATTAAATCCTCTTATCAAAAAGATATCGCCGATGCCATCGCGGATGCGATAGAGAGCTATCTCGGCGCTGTCGGAGACGACGGAAACTACAAATATGGCACGCAGTATGTCGGCGAGAAATCCTCGGTTCCGGACGACGACTATGAGGAGCCGGAGGATGAGGAGGAGAGCAGCTCTTCCGCAGCATCCTCATCCAAGACGGAAAAGAGTTCCTCCGAGGCGGCTTCCTCCTCCAAGACGGAGAAGAGTTCCTCCGCGGCGTCCTCCTCCAAGGCGGAGAGCAGTTCCTCCGCGGCGGAGTCTTCCAGCGGGGAAGAACATTCCTCAGAGAGCAGCTCGGAGCCGGGTTCCGAAGGGGATTCCTCCGGAGAAGGGGCGTCCTACTGAGGTTCTCTCCGGCTTGCATTTCCCAAAAAGCCGAACCGGCCAAGGGAGTCCGCTTTTTTCCCGTTCGGGCTTCGGTTAAAAAATAATACGGATTTTATCTTCCTGCCGCAGTCCCGAAAGGGCCGCGGCATTTTTTTATCCCGTCTCTCATATTTTGGGGGGAACGGGGGATGGGATGATGAGAAGAAAGACTTTGAAATGGATCGCCGGCTCCTTGATCATGCTGCTTTTGCAGATTCCTTTTCTCTGCAGGGATATGCCGCTGCTGGTTTTCCGTTTGATGTCGGAAAGCCCGCTTGCGTGCGGTACGGTGACCAGCGGATACGGCCTGCGGATTGCGCCGATCCGCGGCGGGATCGAATTTCACGACGGCGTGGATCTTTCCGCGCCGGAGGGTACGCCGATCGCCGCCATCGCGGACGGAACGGTCGTGGAGACCGGTTACGGCTCCGGATACGGCAACTATATCGTGCTCCAGCATAAATGTAATGTGAAAAGCCTTTACGCCCATTGCTCCGCCGTTTTTGCAGAAAAAGGGGACAAAGTCGAGCGGGGCGAGATCATCGCGGCGGTGGGCTCCACCGGGCTTTCCACCGGCAGCCACCTGCATTTGCAGATCGAGTACCGCGGCAAGACAATCCCGCCGCGAAAGGCGGTGCGCTATTGATTTCTTTTCGGATCGGACGGACGAAAATATCGATTTCGCCTTACTTTTTTGCGCTTTTAACGCTGTTTTTGCTTATGGACCGCAGCGGGCTTGCCGGGATTGCGCTTGCCTCCATGGCGGCGCATGAGGCGGCGCATCTTCTGGCGGCGCTGATAGCCGGAGATCCGCCGGCCGCGCTGCGCTTCTCCGTCTTCGGCATGGTGCTGCGTCAGGAAGCGGAGATTCCGCTCAAAAGCCATATTCTGATCTGTCTCTCCGGCCCGGCCGCCAATCTTCTTCTGGCAGTGGCCTTTTTTGCGGCAGGGGAGATGTCAACCGCCGCTGTCAACGTGCTGCTCGGCCTTTTCAGCCTGTGCCCAATGCGCTCCACGGATATGGGCAGCATCCTTTCTGCCATGATGCCGGAAAAGGCCTTTTCCGTTCTCAGCGCGGCCGTATCCGTCACGCTGTTTTTTTTGCTGGTCTATGCCGCCTTTCGGCTCAAAAATCTGTTTTTGCTCCCGGCGGCGGCCTATCTTCTGCTCGGAGGTCTCTTGAAATAAGCGCGGGAATCGTGTATAATTTTTGAATCATGATTTCCGAGGTGGTTCCATGGCGTCGATACCGGAAAAAATCTTCCGGATGGTTGAGAAGCCGGCCCGATACACGGGCGGCGAACTCAACAGCATTGTAAAAAAGAAAGAGGATGTCAAGGTTCGGTTCGCGTTTTGCTTTCCGGACTTATACGAGGTCGGCATGAGCCACCTCGGGATGAAAATTCTCTACTCTCTCCTGAATAAAGACGACGAGGTCTGGTGCGAGCGGGTGTTTGCGCCGGATGTCGATATGGAGAAGCAGCTTCGCGAAAACGGCCTGCCGTTGTTTGCGATCGAGAGCCGGGATGGGCTCGCGGAATTCGATATGATCGGCTTCACGCTCCAGTATGAGCTTTGCTATACCGGCGTGCTCAACATGCTGGATCTCGCGGGTATTCCGATCCGCCGCGAGGACCGCAAAGGGCTCAAAAACCTCGTCGTGGCGGGTGGGCCCTGCGCCTGCAACCCGGAGCCGATGACGGATTTCATCGACCTCTTTATGCCCGGCGAGGGCGAGGAGGTTTTGCCGGAGATTGTCGCCCTCTATAAAAAAGCGAAGGACGAGGGCTGGACGAAGGAACAGTATCTTTCGGAGGCGGCCCGGATTCCCGGCGTCTATATTCCGTCGCTCTATGAGGTGTCATATCACACCGACGGCACGGTCAAAGGCTTTCTTCCGAAAGAGGATGCGCCGATGCCCGTCCGGAAACGCATCATCAAGGATTTGGACAAGGTCTTTTTCCCGGAAAACTTCGTCGTGCCGTATATCGACATCGTCCACGACCGCAGCATGCTCGAGATCATGCGCGGCTGCATCCGCGGCTGCCGTTTTTGCCAGGCGGGATTTATCTACCGGCCGGTTCGGGAAAAACATGCCGATACGCTCTGCCGCAACGCTCATGACCTCTGCGACAGCACCGGCTACGAGGAGCTTTCGCTGACTTCGCTCAGCACGAGCGACTACTCGGAGCTCGAGCCGCTGCTCGACGGTCTTATCCCGTGGACGGAGAAGGAATATGTCAACATCGCCGTGCCATCGCTGCGCATCGATAATTTCAGCGAGAGCATGCTCGAAAAGATCACGAAGGTGCGCAAGAGCGGCCTCACCTTTGCCGCCGAGGCCGGAACCCAGCGCATGCGTGACGTTATCAACAAAAACGTGACGGAAGAGAATATCCTCGGTACCTGCAAACGCGCCTTCGAGGGCGGCTACACTTCGGTTAAGCTCTATTTCATGATCAGCCTGCCGACGGAGACCGACGAGGACGTCCTCGGCGTCATCGATACCGCGCAGAAGGTGGTCGACCTCTACTACAGCCTCAAGAATCACGCAAAAGGCAAGGCCGTGCAGGTGACCTGCAGCGTGGCGAGCTTCGTGCCGAAGCCGTTTACGCCTTTTGAATTTGAGCCACAGGACACCATGGAGGAATTGCAGCGCAAGCAGCAGCTGATGCTGCACCATCTGCATACGCACAAGATTTCGCTCGATTGGCATGACGCAAGGACTTCCTTTATCGAAGCGGTTTTCGCGAGGGGCGACCGCCGTCTCGGCAAGGCCGTCGAATGGGCATGGCGGCACGGCTGCAACCTCGACGGATGGGACGATCATTTCAAATTCGACGTCTGGATGCAGGCATTCGCCGAGACCGGACTGGACCCGGCTTTCTACGCGAACCGCCACAGGGCCTTCGACGAGGTGCTACCGTGGGAGCTGATGGATTACGGGGTCTCGAAGGAATTCCTGATCCGGGAGAACGAAAAGGCCCGGAACGCCGTGACCACGCCGAACTGCCGCCTCCAGTGCGCCGGCTGCGGCGTCACCGCGCTGAAAGGAGGCCCCTGCTTTGAATGACGTCCAGAATTTTACGGAGATCCGGCTGTTTTATACGAAAACCGGCAGCGCAAAATATATCTCGCATCTCGATGTGATGCGGGCCTTCCAGCGGGCGCTCAAGCGTACCAAAATCAAGTTTTGGTATACGGAGGGGTTCCATCCTCACCTTTATTTAAACTTTGCCTTGCCGCTCTCCCTCGGCTACGAGAGCCTCTGCGAAAGCGTGGATTTCCGCCTTCTGGAGGAGATTCCGCCCGAGGAGCTCGCAAAGAGGATCGGCGCGATGCTTCCGGTCGGATTTCAGGTTCTGTCCGCCGGCCTTCCGGTCATGAAAGCCTCGGAGATCGCTTCGGCGGACTATGAAATCACGTTTTCCGTCCCCGGCAGCGGGGAGGAGGACGTGCTCGCGGCCTGGAAGGAATGCTTCGGCCGGCCGGAAATTCCGGTGCTCAAAAAGACCAAACGCGGGGAGCAGATCGTCGATCTGAAGCCGCAGGCGGAGATTTCCGCGCTTTCCTGCGAGGATGGCCGGTTCCGTTTTCGGGTGAGGCTCGTTTCCGGCTGCAAGGAAAACATCAATCCGGCGCTGCTGTTCGAGGCGTTTTCCGGGTTCTCCGGGATCTCCGCGGACGATATTTCCGTAATAAGGACAGCGGTTTATCACGAAAACGGGGAGATTTTCCGGTAATTCGGTAAAATGATGCTTGCAATTTAAAAAACGATATGATAATATAATAAGGCTGTCGGTATGTCGACAGCTTCCGTCGTGTTCCAGCGACGGGAACGGCACATGGATGCCGGGCGGGCAGTCCTCTGTCACAGGATGATATCCGTGAGCATGAATGTCTGAAAAACAAGTAGGAGGATATTTTATTATGGATGCATTGAAACTGATTACAGAGAGCTGCATGAAGCAGGATCTGCCGGAAGTTGCCGTCGGCGACACCGTGCGCGTATACTGCAAAATCAAAGAGGGAGACCACGAAAGAATTCAGATCTTCGAGGGTTCCGTCATCGCAAAACAGCACGGCGGCATCGCCGAGAGCTTTACCGTCCGCCGCGTCGCTCATGGCTGCGGCATCGAGAGAGTTTTCCCGATTCATAGCCCGCTGATCGACAAAATCGAGCTTGTCCGCCACGGCCGCGTCCGCAGAGCGAAACTGTATTACCTCCGCGACAGAGTCGGCAAGGCCGCCAAGGTCAAACAGGTCCGGTAATCGAATCTTGGAATTTCGTACTCCTCCATTTTTTCATGGAGGAGTATTTCTTTCTGCCTCTTTTTGAGGTATAATTACAATATTATGGATACATGGATGCAGGGAGGCGAGTGTATGGAAGGCGAAGAGATCAGTATTCAGTGGTTTCCGGGGCATATGGCAAAGACCCGGCGTCTGATGAAAACAAACCTGCCTCTCGTCGATATCGTCGCGGAGGTGAGGGACGCAAGGATTCCGATCTCCAGCAGCAACCCGGAGATGAGGAATCTCGTCGGCGGAAAGCCGAGGATCATCCTGCTCAACAAATGTGATATGGCCGATGAGCATCTGACGAACGAATGGGTGGAGTATTACCGCGGCAAGGGCATCCCGGCGATTGCGACGGACTGCCGCAGCGGAAAGGGATTTAAACAAATCTCTCCGCTCGTGAAAAAAACGCTGGAAAAAGAGCTCGAAAAACGGGAACGGAAGGGCATGGCCGGGAAGCCGATCCGGATGATGGTCGTCGGCATCCCGAATGTCGGAAAATCCTCGTTCATCAACCGCTTTTCCGGGACAAAGAAGACAAAGGTCGAGGACCGCCCCGGCGTGACGAGAGGAAAACAGTGGGTCACTCTGGATAACGGCGTGGATCTTTTGGATATGCCGGGCGTGCTCTGGCCGAAGTTCGAGGATAAGACCGTCGGCGAGCATCTGGCATTTACCGGCGCCATCAAGGATGACATCATGGATACCGAGTCGCTGGCCGCCCGGCTTGCGGGTCTGCTTGACCGGGAGTACCACGACCTGTTCTGCGCGCGCTATAAGCTCGCGGAAGGGGAGACGGACGGAAAAGAGCCGCACGATCTGCTGAGGCTGGTCGGCGAAAAGCGCGGCATGAAGATCGCCGGCGGAGAGATCGACATGGATCGAGCCGCCGCTATGTTGCTTGATGAGTTCCGCGGCGGAAAGATCGGCCGCATCACCTTGGAGAAGCCGAATGAGTCTCTATGAATTTGAGCGCGCGAAACGCGTGGAGGGATATTCCGTCATCTGCGGCGTGGACGAGGCCGGAAGAGGGCCGCTCGCCGGTCCGGTCTATGCCGCAGCAGTGATTTTATCTGCGGATTATGAAATCGAAGGCGTCAACGACAGCAAGAAACTTTCCGCACAGAAGCGCGAGCGGCTTTTTGATGAGATCACGGCGCATGCGCTCGCCTATGCGGTCATAAGCTGCGATAACCGCGTGATCGACGAGATCAATATTCTGGAAGCCACGATGCAGGCGATGAAACAGGCGGTGGAGAGCCTCTCCATCCGACCGGAGATCGTCTACATAGATGGCAACCGTACTCCGAAGCTCGAGATTCCCTGCAAGGCGGTGATCGGCGGCGACGCCGTTTCGGCAAGCATCGCGGCGGCCTCGATTCTGGCCAAGGTGAGCCGTGACCGCTTTATGCTGGAGATGGACCAACAATATCCGGACTACGAATTTGCAAAGCACAAGGGCTATCCGACGGCGCTGCATTACGAAAAGCTCCGGGAGCATGGTCCCTGTGAGATCCACCGCCTGACTTTTTTGAGAAAGATGCACTGACACAGGCGAAGGAAGATTCCACCGGCAGGCGTCGGCGAAATGCCCGCGGAGACGGGGAATCGTGGTACGCGAAAGGACATGGGAGGGCGTGTTTTCCGGAGAAAATGACTCTCCCGGCCCGATCATGAGAAAGCTGGAACGGATATGGCGACGGAAAAAAGGCGGCGCGGCGACCTCGGCGAGGAATTTGCCGCGCAGTGGCTGGAGCAGCAGGGCTATCAGATCCTTGCGCGGAATTTCTTGACGAAGATGGGAGAACTGGATATCGTCGCAAAAAAGGACGGGATCGTCTCCATCGTCGAGGTGAAAGCCCGCGCGGAGGACTGCCTCTATGCGCCGCGAGAGGCCGTGACGGCTTCCAAGCGCCGAAAGATATGTAAAGCTGCGATTCTTTACACAATAGAAGCCGGTGAAAAAGCCAAAATCCGCTTCGATGTGTTTGAAGTGATCTACGATAAAACGACATTGGAAATCAAATCACACACGTTTATTTTAAATGCTTTTGAGATGGAGGCCGGGCTGTAAATCCGCTTTGGCCGTTCCATAAAACCGGAGAACAATCCGCTTCGTATTTGAAGTGGCTACGATAAAACGACATTGGAATGCTTTTGAAATGGAGGTCCGGGCTTGAATTATTTTGATCTTCACTGCGACTCCTTAACCACCGCCCTGCAGCACAGCGGGGATATGGATGCCGACCAGTTGCAGGTTTCCCTTGGCAAAACGGCTTCGTTGGAGAAGTACTGTCAGTGTTTCGCCGTCTTTCTTCCGGATACGATCCGCGGAGAGGATGCATGGAACTATTATCAGATTGTCCGGCATTATTTCGGCCGTCAGCTTGAAGAACTCTCCGGCCTCTGGGAGCAAGCGAAAACCGGCTCCGAGATCGGCCGGATCACCGCCGCCGGAAAAACCGCGGCTGTCTTTACGCTGGAGGGCGGCGCCATCCTCGGCGGAAAGATGGAACGTCTCGCCGAAGTGAAGGCCGACGGCGTGAAGATAATGACCCTTACATGGAACGGCGAAAACGAACTCGGTTTCGGCGCGCCGGATCCGAAAAAAGGGCTTAAGCCTTTCGGCATCGAGGCAATCCGGGAGATGGAGCATATCGGCATTGGGATCGACGTCTCCCACCTCTCCGACGCGGGGATCGAGGATGTGTTCCAAAACGTCTCCGGTCCGGTGATCGCCACCCATTCCAACAGCCGTCCGCTCTGCGGGCACAAGCGGAATCTGGAGGACGAATATTTCCGTGAGATCGCGAGGCGCGGGGGACTTGTCGGCATCAATTTCTACAAGGCTTTCCTGAACGACGATCCGGAGAAGTCCACCCTAAAAGATATTGCCCGCCACATCGCTCACTTTGTGGAGCTCGGCGGAGAGGATACGGTCTGCATGGGCAGCGACTTCGACGGCTGCGAAGTCGTACCGGGCCTCGAAGACCTGACGAAGCTTGAGGATCTTTCCGCCGCATTAAGAGAATCCGGTTTTACGGAAACTCAGGTGGAAAAATTCTTCTGGAAGAACGCCTATCAATATTTTATCGGTCATTTTTGAGGACGGAAGCATGAAATTTCAAAGCACCAGAAATGTAAACGGCAAAGTAAAGCCTTCGGAGGCCATTTTTTCCGGTATCGCGCCGGATGGGGGCCTCTATGTCCCGGAGGAGTTCCCGGTGCTCTCCATGGAGGAGATCGCCGCCTTCGCCGGCAGGCCCTATTATGAGAACGCCGCGCGGATTCTCGGAGCCTTCTTTACGGATTTTACGGAGGAGGAGATCCTCTCCTGCACGAAGAGCGCCTATCTCGGCAGGTTTGAAAACGATATCCCGGCGCCGCTCACGATGCTGGGGGAGAACTGCTGCCTGATCGAACTCTGGCATGGGCCGACCTGCGCATTCAAGGACATTGCGCTTCAGCTCCTGCCGCATCTGCTGACGAAGGCCGCGGAAAAATGCGGCGGCGGGAAAAAATCCGTGATCCTTACCGCAACCTCCGGCGATACCGGAAAGGCCGCGCTCGAGGGCTTCTGCGACGTCCCGGGAACGGAGATCTTCGTCTTTTATCCGGAGGACGGCGTCAGCAGCATGCAGAAGCTTCAGATGGACTCCCAAAAAGGCGAAAATGTCCACGTCCGCGCCGTAAAAGGAAATTTCGACGATACGCAGACCGCCGTCAAGCGGATTTTTACGGATGAAGCCGTAAAGGCCGCGCTTGCGGAGAAAGGCATGGCTTTTTCGAGCGCGAATTCGATCAACATCGGCCGTCTCGTACCGCAGATCGTCTATTATCTCGAGGCCTATGCGAAGCTCGCCGCCGATGGCAAAATCAAGGCGGGGGACGAGATCAATATCGCCGTGCCCTCCGGCAACTTCGGCGACATCCTCGCGGCCTATTACGCAAAAAAAATGGGCCTGCCGGTCCATAAGCTGATCTGCGCCTCCAACTCCAACCATGTGCTGACGGATTTCATCCGCACCGGCGTCTACGACCGCAACCGTCGGTTTTATGCCACGGTCACCCCTTCGATGGATATTCTGATCTCCAGCAACTTGGAGCGCCTGCTGTACGACTATTCCGACAGAGATGCCGCCGCCGTCCCCGCGCTAATGAAGGCGCTTGCGGAAAAGGGCGTCTACGAGGTCTCCGACATAGTGAAGGCAAGGCTTCAGGCCGATTTCTGGGCCGGCTGGTGTTCGGAGGAGGATACCTTCCGGACGGTCGGGGAAATCTTTGCGGACTATCATTACCTCTGCGACACCCATACGGCGGTCGCGCTGGAAGTCTGCCGCCGCTATCAGCAGGAGAACGGAGACCGCCGTATGACCGTAACCGTCTCGACGGCGAGCCCCTATAAATTCCCCGCAAGCGTGCTCAAGGCCGTCACCGGGGAGACCACCTCCGACGAATTTGCCGCCGCAGAGAAATTGGAGCAAATTTCCGGCATGCTCATGCCGGAATCGCTGCGCGCGCTCAAAAACGCGGAGATCCGGTTCACCGGATTGAGCGGGAAAGAAGATCTGAAAGAGTACGTTTTGAGCACGATAGGAGGGTGACATGGCGCTTTTTGCGATTGGGGACCTGCATCTTTCTCTCGGCACCAATAAACCGATGGATTCGTTTTACGGCTGGGACAACTATGTCGCCCGGCTGGAACAGAACTGGCGCGAAACGGTCGGCAGCGGGGATACTGTCGTGATTCCGGGGGACTTTTCGTGGGGCATTTCCTTGGAAGAGGCGCTGCCGGATTTTCGGTTTCTGGAATCCTTGCCCGGAAGAAAGCTGCTCCTGAAGGGCAACCATGACTACTGGTGGAACACCCGTCATAAGGCGGAGGCCTTCTTCGAGGAACAAGGTCTCAGGACGATTGGGCTTCTGCATAACGGCGCGGAGACCGCGGACGGCATGATCCTCTGCGGCACGCGGGGCTGGGTTTTCATGCCGGATGAGGAGCACGATCTCAAGATTTCCGCAAGGGAGGCGCTCCGGCTGGAGTTATCCCTGAAAGACGCGGAACGCTTTGGCGAGGGCGAAAAAATTGTCTTTCTTCATTATCCGCCGGTATATGCGAACGAGATCGTTCCTAATATGATTGATATGCTGCTCAAATACGGGGTCCGGCGCGTCTATTACGGCCATATCCACGGCGCGGCAAGAAGCATGGCGAACGAAGGGGAATATATGGGGATTTTGTATAAACTTGTCTCCGCCGATCATCTCCGCTTTACGCCAAGGAGAATTGATCCCTCCGACACATAATCTTTTAGAAAATTTATAGAAATTTAATATTTCTTATGATATAATAATCAAGTTACTGAAAAACGCAACTATCGGGAGGAAACAGAATGGAACTGACACATTTCGAAAAGACCGGAGCCAATGAGTGCAAACTCACCGTCTCTGTAAACGCCGAGGAATTTAACCGCGCGATCGAATCCGCTTATCAGAGCAACGCGAAGAAGCTGACCGTTCCGGGATTCCGCAAAGGGAAAGCGCCCCGCGCCCTGATTGAAAAATATTACCCCAAAGAGCATTTCTATCAGGATGCTATCCGGGATTCCTATCCTGAGGCCTATGAGTATGCGGTCGAGCAGGCGGGTATCGAGCCGGTTGACCGTGCCGAGATCGAACTGCTGGACTGCAGCGCCGACGGCTATTCCTTTACCGCGACCGTAACCGTAAAGCCGGACGTCGAGGTCAAGAACTATACAGGCATCGAAGCGAAGAAAACCGTCAAGACTGTTACCGACACCCAGGTCGAGGCCGAGCTGGACAAGCTCCGCACGCGCAATGCGAGACTGGTCGACGTCGAGGACCGCCCGGCACAGATGGGCGACCGCGTGACGCTGGATTATGACGGCTACAAAGACGACGTCGCTTTCGACGGCGGCAAGGGCGAGAATTACGAGCTGGAACTCGGTTCCAATACGTTTATCCCGGGCTTTGAAGAGCAGATCGTCGGCCACGGCGTCGGCGAAGAGTTCGACGTCAACGTGACCTTCCCGGAGGATTATCACGAGGAGTCCCTCAAGGGCGCGGCCGCGGTCTTTAAGTGCAAAGTCAACAAAGTCCAGTTTAAGGATGTCCCGGCCGCCGACGACGAGTTTGCGAAGGATGTCAGCGAGTTCGACACGCTCGACGAGCTGAAGGCCGAGATTAAGAGACGCAACGAGGAGCGGAACGCGTCCGAGAGCGACATGGACGTGGAGAACCAGCTGGTTGACGCCGTGCTTGCGAACACCACCGTCGAAGTGCCGGAAGTCATGTATGAGATCCGCATGGGCGACATGATGGAGGACTTCGAATCCCGGCTCAGACAGAGCGGACTTGACCTTGAGAGCTATCTGATGTATACCGGCTCCGACAAGGAAAAGTACAAGGAAGGCTTCCGTCCGCAGGCCGAGCGCCAGGTCAAGATCCGTCTTGCGCTGGAGAAGATCGCGAAGCTTGAGGGCATGGATGTCACCGACGAAGAATATGATGATGAATATAAGAAACTGGCCGAAAAGTACGGCATGAAGGAAGAAGAAGTCCGCGCCGCCATCCCGGCCAAGGATCTGAAGCAGGATCTCCTTGTGGAAAAGGCCATTAAATTCGTCCGCGACCACGCGAAGATCACGGAAGCGGCGGAGGGCGAAGAAGCCGCTCCGGCGCCGAAGAAGCGCGCCGCCAAGAAGAAGCCGGCCAAAGAAGCGGAGACCGCCGCGGCGCCCGCAGAAGAGACTCCGGCTGAACCGGCTGTGGAAAAACCGGCGGAGGAAGCTGCCGCCGAGGAAGCTCCGGCTCCCAAAAAACGCACCGTCAGAAAGAAAAAATCCGATATCGACATGGATATCGACTGATTTTGCACCGGCAGAGACATGTTCAAGCATTGAAGAAACGAGGTAAGGCAAATGAGTTTAGTCCCAATGGTCATCGAGCAGACCAACCGCGGCGAACGTTCGTATGATATTTTTTCCCGCCTGCTCAACGACAGGATCGTGATGCTTTGTGAGGAAGTCAACGACACCACGGCAAGTCTGGTTGTCGCCCAGCTTCTCTATCTGGAAGGACAGGATCCGGATAAGGACATCAGCCTTTATATCAACAGCCCGGGAGGCTCTATTTCCGCCGGTATGGCGATCTATGACACGATGCAGTATATCAAATGCGACGTCTCCACCATCTGCGTCGGCATGGCGGCCTCGATGGGCGCGTTTCTCCTTTCTTCCGGAGCTAAGGGCAAGCGTTTTGCCCTGCCGAACAGCGAGGTTGTGATCCATCAGCCGCTTGGCGGCGCACAGGGTCAGGCCTCGGATGTCAAAATCCACGCGGATCACATCATCCGCATCCGCGAGAGACTGAACCGTCTGTTTTCCGAGCAGACCGGCCAGCCGCTGGAAGTGATCTACCGGGATACGGACCGCGACAACTTTATGTCCGCGGATGAGGCCCTTGCATACGGTCTGGTGGACCGTGTCATCACTAAGCGCCAAGAGGTGTGACGAATGGCAACAAAAGACGATCATAACAAAATGCTGCGCTGCTCCTTCTGTGGCAAGACGCAGGACATGGTCTATAAAATGATCGCCGGCCCCGGCGTCAGCATTTGTGACGAATGCGTCGAGTTGTGCCGTCAGATCATCGAGGAAGACACCAAAGAACAGGTGCACGGAAAAAAGAATCATCGCCCGAAAGAGATCATCGATCCGGCGGCGATTCTGAAGCCGGCCGAGCTCAAGGCTGTGTTGGACGAGTATGTGATCGGCCAGGAGGCCGCGAAGATCACGCTCAGCGTGGCGGTTTATAATCACTACAAACGCATTCTTTCGCGTCTGGATACGGAGGACGTCGAGCTTCAAAAGAGCAACGTCCTGCTGATTGGCCCGACGGGCACCGGAAAGACGCTGCTTGCGCAGACGCTGGCAAAGACGCTCGGCGTTCCGTTCGCCATCGCGGATGCCACGACCATCACCGAGGCCGGCTATGTCGGCGAGGACGCGGAAAACGTCCTGCTCCGGCTGATTCAGGCCGCGGATTTCAACATCGAGGCGGCTCAGCGCGGCATCATCTACATCGACGAGATCGACAAAATCTCCCGCAAATCCGAGAACCCTTCGATTACGAGGGATGTCGGAGGCGAGGGTGTGCAGCAGGCGCTGCTCAAGATGCTCGAGGGCACGATTTCCAATGTTCCGCCGCAGGGCGGCAGAAAGCATCCGCAGCAGGAATTCATCAAGATCGACACGACCAACATCCTGTTTATCTGCGGCGGCTCATTTGACGGAATCCTGCCGATCATCGAGAAGCGCATCTCCAGTTCGGCGCTCGGCTTCGGCGCCAACGTGCGGAGCAGCAAGTCGAAGGAATCCTCCGATCTGCTCCGGCAGGTCAATCCGCACGATCTCGTAAAATTCGGCATCATCCCGGAAATGGTCGGCCGCCTTCCGGTGATTACGACGCTTGACGATCTCGATCTCCATGCGCTGGTGCGCATCCTGACCGAGCCGAAAAACAGCCTGGTCAAACAGTATCAGAAAATCTTTTCCCTTGACGGCGTCGATCTTCAGTTCACCGACGATGCGCTTCATGCGATCGCGCAGAAGGCCATCGACCGCAAAACCGGCGCGAGAGGCCTGCGCTCCATCATGGAGGAGACGCTCTCCGGCCTGATGTTCTCGATCCCGTCCGACCCGACGGTGGAGATCGTGGTGATCGGCTCCGGCTGCATTACCGACGGAGCCGCGCCTGAGATCGTCCGGAATCCGGCAAAGAAGGCCGTTCCGCTCGCGATCGCCGCGGACACCTCCCGGGACGCCGCCGATTTCTGAACCAAAAACCCAATACACGAAAACCGTCCGTTATGATAAATGCGATGCGTTTGTCGTAGCGGACTTTGTTCATCTCCCGAAAATCAAGACCCGAAACGGAGGTTTCGAACATGGATGAAAAAATCACGGAAAACCCCTCGGTTATCATGCCAATGATCGCCATGCGCGGCATCGTGCTGTTCCCGAAGGTCGTCCTGCATTTCGACGTGGGACGCAAAAAATCCATTGCGGCACTCAATGACGCCATGAAGAAGGACCAGCTGGTCTTTCTTTCCGCACAGAAAGATATCAAGGATGAGGATCTGAAGCCCGGTCAGATGTACGACGTCGGCGTTGTGGCGGAAGTCCGCCAGGTCATCAAGACCGGCAGCGACGTGATGCGCATTCTTGTGGAGGGCAAATACCGCGCGAGACTGATCGAAATGGTCTCCGAGGAGCCCTATTTTGAAGCAAAAATTCAGGAATATCCGCTGCACAGTCTCCGCCCGAGAAAGAGCATCCTCTGCGATGCGCTGATGCGCACGGTGAAGGAACTCTTCAACGAATACTGCTATCTGATCCCTAAAATGCCCAAGGAGATCGTCGTCAGCGCCCTTGGCACGGACGATCCGATCTTCCTCGGCGAGTACCTGACGGGGAACCTGAACCTTGAGGTCGACGACAAACAGGCGATTCTTGAGGAATCGAGCTATGTCAAGCGGCTGGAGCTGCTCGCCTCCGTGCTCGAAAACGAGAACTCCATTCTCAATGTTGAGCACGATATTTTTGAGAAGGTCAAGGATCAGGTCGACCAGAACCAGCGCGAATACTACCTGCGCGAGCAGCTCAAGGCCATCAACGAGGAGCTGGGCGAAGGGGAGAATGTTCAGGAGGAAGCGGACGTCTACCGCGACAAGATCAGCGCCATGCACCTCAGCGACGAGGTACATAAAAAGCTGTTGGAGGAGGCGGACCGCCTTGGCAAACAGCCGGTCGGCAGCCATGAATCCGACGTGATCCGCAGCTATCTGGATACCTGCCTCGCGCTGCCGTGGAATACCGAGACGACGGACCGTATCGACATTGACCGGGCAAAAAAGCTCCTTGACAGAGACCATTACGGCCTTGAGAAGGTCAAGGAACGGATTCTTGAGCTGCTTGCGGTACGCAAGCTTGCCCCGGATGTCAACGGGCAGATTCTCTGCCTCGTCGGGCCTCCCGGCGTCGGCAAGACCTCCGTCGCCAAGTCCATCGCCAACACGATGGGCCGCAAATACGCCCGGATCTCCCTCGGCGGCATGAAGGACGAATCGGATATCCGCGGCCACAGAAAGACGTATATCGGCGCCATGCCGGGCCGCATCATGAATGCCGTGAAGCTGGCCGGCAGCAAAAATGCGCTGATCCTGCTTGACGAGATCGACAAGATGGGCAACGATTTCCGCGGCGACCCTGCCTCCGCCATGCTGGAGGTACTGGATCCCGAGCAGAACGTCGCCTTCCGTGATCATTATATCGAAGTGCCGTTTGATCTCTCCAAGATTCTTTTTATTACAACGGCAAACGACATGAGCGCGATTCCGGAACCGCTGCTCGACCGTATGGAGGTCATTAACCTGACGACCTATACCCGCGAGGAGAAATTCCAGATCGCAAAGCGCCACCTGCTGAAGAAGCAGATGAAGCGCCACGGCCTCACGGCAAAGGAATTCAGGGTCACGGATGAGGCGCTCTACGCCGTCATCGATTTCTATACAAGAGAGGCGGGCGTCCGGAACACCGAGCGCAACATCGCCGCTCTCTGCCGGAAGGCTGCGAAACAGATCGTCGGCGGGAGTACGGAAAAGGTCGTCGTCACGGATAAAAATATCCACGACTTCCTCGGTGTCAAAAAGTTCAAACCCGAGAGCATCCAGAAAGAAAACGCGGTCGGCCTCGTCAACGGGCTCGCCTGGACGGAAGCCGGCGGCGAGATGATGCAGATCGAGGCGGCAATTCTCGACGGTTCCGGCAAAGTGGAGCTGACCGGAAACCTCGGCGACGTGATGAAGGAATCCGCCCATGCGGCGATCAGCTTCGTGCGTTCCTGCACGGAGAAATACGGCATCGATCACGATTTTTATAAGACAAAAGACATTCATATCCACGTTCCGGAAGGCGCGGTTCCGAAAGACGGTCCTTCCGCCGGTGTGACCATCTGTACCGCAATCGTTTCGGCGCTCTCCGGCACCGCGGTCCGCCGCGAAGTCGCCATGACCGGCGAGATCACGCTGCGGGGCAGGGTGCTTGCCATAGGCGGCCTCAAGGAGAAGACCATGGCCGCCTATGCCGCGGGAATCAAGACCGTCATCATTCCGGAGGACAACCTCCCCGACCTCGAGGAGATCGACCAGATCGTGAAGGACGGGGTGGAGTTTATCCCGGCCGACAACATCGAGACGGTGCTGAAGGCCGCTCTGGTGCATCCGCTGGAGCCGACGGTCGTCAAGGAGCTTCCGTCTCTGGAAGATCAGCTCCCGGTGCTCAGCTACAGTCCGAATCAGCCGGTCGGCACGACTATCGCACAGTAAGGAAGCATACGGGCGGCTGCCTGTTCGGAAAAAAGCAAAGCCACGCATGGAATCGATCGCGTGCGCGGATGTGAAAAAAGGAAGAAATATGGATTTCAAAAATGCGGTCTTTGAAGCCGCTTACGGGACATCAAAACAGCTTCCGCCGGATAATGCCGTGGAATTCGCATTTGCCGGGCACTCCAATGTCGGCAAATCCTCGCTGATGAATAAAATTTTCGGGCGAAAAAATCTTGCGCGCGTCTCCTCCCAGCCGGGCAAGACCGCCACGGTCAACTTCTTTGACGTGGACGGCGTAAAGTTCGTGGACTTGCCGGGATACGGCTACGCAAAAATTTCGCTCAGCGAGAAAAAACGCTGGGCCGATCTGGTGGAAGGCTATCTGATGAGCGGGCGGGATATCCGGCTCGTCGTCCAGTTGGTCGACAGCCGGCACGCGCCCACGCAGGACGATCTCGACATGATCAATTTCCTGATCGACAATGAGATGCCGTTCATCATCGCGCTGACAAAGTGCGACAAGCTCAATAAGTCGGAGCGGCAGAATCGGGCGGAGGCTTTCGCGGAGGAGATTCCCTGCGCGGATCAGATTACGATGCTTTTTACCAGTACGGAAACCGGGGAAGGCATCGAAGAGCTGAAGACGATTTTTGAGGATCTGGCAAAAGACGACGAATAAATCAATGAAAAAACTCCGTGGCAATGGCCGCGGAGTTTTTTATGGTTTTGTTTTCCGAAGGGGGCCCTATACCGTTTGGTTTTGGCAGGAAGCATATTAACGATCGGCCGGTACAGCGAAAAGTTTCTGTTCGGTAATGATAAAAGTCTATTCCCACTTAAAAAAGCGGAGGGAAATCGTGGTGCATACCCCTGCAAGTGCAACCATTACAATCACCGGAATGAAAACACGATCTGTCGGCAGACCGAGCGAAGCAGCCTTGAGAAGCTTAATTCCCTGTGTCAACGGCAGGATATCCGCGATTTTTTGCAGGGTCGGCGGCATCACTTCATAAGGCAGAGTGGCACCCGAAAAAATAAGCATCGGAAAGTACAGCAAACTGGCGATAACACTTGCGATTTTCATATTAGGCGCGATACCTCCCACCAACAGCCCGATGCTGAACATAGACAGCATAACCAGCAAGTATGCGCCTAAGAACGGAACCCATGAACCGTGTAACTGATAGCCGAAAAAGACCGCGCTTGTCGCATAAACCAGGATAAGCGAAACAATCGAATAAAGTGCGTAGATGACAATCTGTACCGCCAAAATAAGAACGGGGCTGATCGGTGTCACCTTGAACCGTTTTAATATTTTTCGGCTTCGGTAATCGGATACCACTAAAGGAAGCCCCATCACGCCTCCGGCACAAATGGCGATGGTTGATACCGCACCAAAGGATTGTTCCAAAAAGGTATATGCCGTGCCATCGAAAGCAGGCTTGTTTCCAAACACCGCTCCTAAAATAACAATGACAACAACGGGCATGCAGATGGCAAAAATGAACATATCCATCCCGCGAAGGGAGAGTTTGATTTCCGTTTTAAGCAAAGCTTTAAATGCGTTCATTTTCTGCCTCCTCGTCCGTATACCAAAGATAGGCATCTTCAAATTTATCATAAGGACTGGATGCAACCGCTTCCTGCACCGTTCCATAAAAAACGCTTTTCCCATTTTTTAAAATCATAATTTTGTCGCACAGGGCTTCTACCTCGTCCATAAAATGAGAGGTCAGTAGAATCGTAATTCCTTTTGTTTTTAATTCGGAAAGGTTTTTCCACACATCCCGCCGCGCCTTGGCGTCCAAGCCGGTGGTCAGCTCATCCAAGAACATTACCTCAGGGTTTGGAATCAACGCAAGCACGATAAAAAGCCGCTGCTTCTGACCACCCGAAAGCTCGCCGATCAGGCTTTTCATCTTGTCGGAGAGTCCGAATTGTTTTAGAAGTTCGCCATAATCCAGCGAAGTTTTGTAAAGCGAAGCCGTAACCTCACAAAGTTCAGCAACCTTGATTTTATCCTGATAACTCGCTTCCTGAAACTGAACGCCAACGCTCTCGAACAATTTTTTTCGCTCTTTCTGCGGATTCATCCCCAAAACAGATACGGTTCCGCTGTCTTGTTTCTTTGTTCCTAAAATACATTCGATGGTTGTACTTTTACCCGCCCCATTCGCACCCAGCAGGCCGAATACTTCTCCGCGGCAAACGGAGATATTGATATTTTCCGCCGCTTTGATGCGGCCGTAAGACTTGCATAGGTTTTTTACGTCGATCGTTGTTTCCATGCGATGAAATCCCTCCTTTTCTTTGCAGAAAAAGAATAACACCGGAACAAAGTCTGGTGTTAAAGTGTAGGGTTTGCCTGAAATTGTTTTTTCATGGTTTCAAGATGAGCAAGCATCATTTTTGCGTTTTGTTCGGCGCAATACAATGAGGTGAGCAGCTTATCGCATACGGAAATGATATCGTCGTTTTGCTTTGGGGTATCGATCACCTGCCGGATGTCCGCTTCGGGATTTCGGGATAGGGTATTCAGCATTCGCAGAATTGCTGAAAGAGAGTAGTTTGCGCAACGCAGGGAACGTATGATTTTCAGCCGCCGAAGATCTTCGTCACCATAAACGCGATATCCGTTCTGTTTCCGTTTTACGGTAAGCAATCCGTTCATTTCCCAATTCCTTAAAGAGTCGATTGAAATTTGCAGATCGTCGGCCGCTTCTTTTCTGGTTAAAAACGCAGAACCTGTTTCCTGATTGCCGCCTGATAACAGCTTTTCGGTAATCGCGATGGCTTCTTCGGCATTTCTTTGCTCATTTTCAATCTGCCGCAGATAAGATTCCGTCAGGCAAATTGCCTTGTCGAAATCCCCAAGCGCGGAAGTTTTAATAATCGTGATCGCTTGCTTTCTCAGGCCGTTTTGCAGGACTTCAACCTTTAAAGCAGTTCTCGCCAGTTGAATCTGCTCCATATGAAAATCCGTAAAGATGCGGTAGCCGTTTTCTTTACGTTCCGGCTTGGGGATAAGCTCAAGTTCTTCATAAAGCCGCACGGTGTTGGGATGGATTCCAATGCGCTGTGCAATTTCGGATGTCCGGTAAGTACTCATTTTTTTCACCGCCGTTCTGTTTCACCATCATATCACCCTGTCAAAGCCTGGTGTTATAATGGAGGGTTTTCATTGTACCTCATGAAAATAAAAAACGCAAGCATATAAAGACGATGGTTACCCGATAAAATAAAAACAGACGTGTCGTCCATTTGGAACGATACGCTTGTTTATAGACATTTTACTTAGCGGGGCCCGGAAACAGTTTGGTTTTATACGGTTTATACAGGGCTGCCGGAGGCACTTACATAATTTCAAAAAGAATTTTTACTTTTTCATCTTGATTTTCACAAACTAAAGTATTAAAATTTTATTGAATGAAAGCAGGAGGCGTTTGAATGAATAACAAGTTGAAAAATTCCAACATGGATTTTTTGTTTGATGCGGTCCTGACGCTGAAAACACGCGAAGAATGCTACAATTTTTTTGAGGATCTCTGCACCATGCCGGAGATGAAGGCGTTATCTCAGCGTATCGTTGTGGCGAAGATGCTGACCGAGCATAAGGTTTACAGCGATATCGTCAGCGAGACCGGAGCTTCCACGGCAACGATCAGCCGGGTCAACCGCTCGCTGATCTATGGAAGTGACGGATATGCGGTCGCCTTCAAGCGGCTGATGGAAAAGGAGGCCGACGGCCAAAAGGAGCCGGCCGATCCCGCAGAAAAGGATTCTCCGGAGGATGCGTTTTATCAGGCCGAGGAATGACCGCCCGGGAGATAAGATTAAACTATAAAGGGCTGTTTCGGACAGCCCTTTTTCATGCGGAGGAGTTCAGATGTCAGATTATTCCGGATTTGCCCCATATTACGACCGTTTCACCCAAAACGTGGATTATCCGGCTCGTGCCCGGTATTTCGACGCGGTAATCCGGCGGTATGCACCGGGCGCAAAGCTGGTTCTCGACCTCGCCTGCGGAACCGGCAGCCTAACCTTCGAGCTTGAACAGCTCGGGTACGACATGATCGGGGTGGACGGCTCCTGGGAAATGCTCTCCGTTGCCGCGGCAAAAAGGGGAGAGCAAAAAAGCGAGGTGCTCCTGCTTTGTCAGGAGATGCAGGCGCTTGACCTTTATGGCACCATCGATGCCGCGGTCTGTGCGCTGGACAGCCTCAACCACATCCTCGACGAGGCGGAGCTGCGGGAGACATTCAGGAAAGTGTCTCTGTTCTCCAATCCGGGGGCCTGTTTCGTTTTCGACGTGAATACGCCTTATAAACATCGGGAAATCCTCGGGAACAACAGCTTTGTCTACGAGGATGAGGGCGCGCTCTGCGTCTGGCGCAACAGCTGCGATCCCGGGGACGATACGGTGGACATCACGCTGGATTTCTTTGAGCACGAGGATGAACACGGCCTTTATCGCCGCAGTACCTCGGAGTTCTCGGAGCGGGCATGGCCGCTGGAGGATCTCCGCTCCATGCTCGAAGAGAGCGGCTTTGCGGTGGAGGCGGTTTTTGACGAGGACAGTTTCTTTCCGCTGCGTCCGGAGAGCCAGCGGGCCGTCTTTGTCGCGCTGAAAAAGTGAATTTTTTAGCGGATTGCCATGCTGATTTTTATCGTATATTGATCGGAAACAGGAGGGGAGAGCGCCATGCAAAGTCGGCTGGGAAAACGACGAGCAGGCCGTGCTTGACGCGATCAACAGCGGCCGCAGCGATATTTTGGCGGCTTCCTGCCTCATGATTTTTCGGGAATACCAAAAGACAAAAAAGAAAGACGGTTCCAAACAGGAGCCGTCCTTTTTTATTTTTATCGGACAAACGGATGCGGCCGCGGATGCAGGGCGGGAGAAAACGCCCGGCAGGACGAAAGGATGGAAACTCGTTATGAATGCGCCTCGTCGGGCGTCTGCGTATGTGAGAGAGTTCCGTTTGCTCGAAGCTCCTTGATGATCAGGACGCTGACCGGCAAACCGAAGAGCCCAATCACGCCGAACAGTTTTGCGCCGAGCCACATGCAGAGAAGCGTTGCCAGAGGATGCAGGCCGACTCGCTGCCCCACGATTTTCGGCTCCATGATCTGGCGGACGATTACGACCACGACATACAGGACAATCAGCGCGATGCCGTGACCGACATTGCCCTGCACGAGCGAAATGATCGCCCACGGCAGGAGGATCGTACCGGATCCGACAATCGGCATAATATCAAATACCGCGATAATCAGCGCGATCAGAACGGCCTTTTTATAGCCGACCAGCAGGAGCCCGACGGAAAGCTCCGCAAACGTGAGGAACAGGATGATGGCGTAGGATTTTGCATAGTTCCCAAGGATATTCCCGAGGCTTCTTCTTGCCGAGCGGAGAACGGCAATGGCCTTTTCCGGAAGATGTTTTTTGATATAAGCGTTCACCGTACCGAAATCCGCGGCCATAAAGACCGTCGCAATGATGCAGATGACGGCGGCCATCAGTTTGGCCGGGAACTCCACGGCCGTTCCGGAGGCCCATGATACGGCCTGCTTGGAGAATTTCGTCACCGCGCTGCCGAGAGAGGAGAGCGCGTCGGGGACCATATCCTCGATTGTTTTTACGGTGGAGGGGTCAAGATGGGAGAGCATATCCAGAATCTTGTTGCCGAGCGTATCGAGAGCGGGGGCAATGCTGGAGGTATAGTATTCCGGCATGCCGCTTACGAGATCCACCACTTCCGTGACGATACCGACAGAGAGCAGGATCAGCGCGCCCGCAACAAAAATATAGACGAACAGAGCCAGTACCACCGAGATCGGTCCGCTGCGGATATGCAGCTTTTTTCCCAGCCAGACAACCGCCGGACGCAGCAGGCTCGCGACCGCATAGGCGATCAAAAACGGAAGCAGATATACGAACAGATACTTCCAGATCAGATAGACGATCAGCGCAATGGCGGCCCAATATCCGAATTTCAGCAGAAAATCCTTATATTTTTGCGTTTCCAAGGAGTCACCTCTTTCAGCTCTCTTCTTTTCAGGATTCAGTATACCAAAAATTCGGGAAAGTTTCATCAAAGAATAACTTTTTTAACGGAAAAAACCTGTCCAGCCAATCGGTTGGGCAGGTTTCGTTTCATACGCAGAGAGTTATATTTTCTTTCAATGGGGCTTTGACGGTCCTTTTCTTGCCGGTGGGGAAGAGCGGATTCGGTGAGATACCGGTGATTGCGGCTACCAATGCCAAAAAGCTGAGCATCCCGGCGCAGGTACAGCAAAGAATAAAGGCCGCAGTGCTTTTTTGCAGAAACCACATCACCCTGCGGACGATCACGGCGGCTGCCTGTGCGGTCGGCACCATGGAGAAAACGAGAAATCGGGTATGCCGAATTTCTCCACGAGGATGTTTACCGTTCGGAGAGAGAAAACCGGGGAGCGTTGGCTCGGGAGAAAATGGGATCAGTTGTTGATCAGCAGATCGATGTCGTTGTCAACGGTGCCGATGCCCGCGAGCCGAATTTCTCCACGAGGACGTTTGCCGCGTTCGGAGAAAGGAAGCCCGGGAGCGTCGGCCCGAGATGGATATTTTTGATACCCAGATAGAGAAGCGACAGCAGGACGATCACGGCCTTTTGTTCATACCACGCGATGTTGTAGACGATCGGCAGCTGGTTGACGTCGTCGAGGCCGAACACCTCCTTGAGCTTGAGCGCGATCACCGCGAGCGAGTAGGAGTCGTTGCACTGGCCGGCATCCAGCACCCTCGGAATGCCGCCGATGTCGCCGAGACCGAGCTTGTTGTAGCGATATTTCGCGCAGCCGGCGGTGAGAATCACGGTATCCTTCGGAAGTTTTTTGGCAAACTCGGTGTAATATTCCCGTGAGCGCATCCGCCCGTCGCAGCCGGCCATTACGACAAATTTGCGGATGGCGCCGGATCTGACGGCGGCGACGATTTTATCGGCCAGCGCGAGCACCTGATTGTGAGCGAAACCTCCGACGATGCTACCGGTCTCGATCTCCTCCGGGGCGGGGAGGGCCTTTGCGAGCGCGATGATCTCGGAGAAATCTTTTTTCCCGTTTTCGTCCGCTTCAATATGTTTGCAGCCGGGGTAGCCGGTGGAGCCGGTGGTGAAGATCCTGCCGCGGACCTCCTCGCTTCTGGGCGGCACAATGCAGTTCGTGGTGAAGAGGATGGGCCCATGGAAGGAGACGAATTCGTCGAGCTGCTTCCACCAGGCGTTGCCGTAGTTGCCGGCGAAGTTCTCATAGTTCCGGAAGGCGGGGTAGTAGTGGGCGGGGAGCATCTCGCTGTGGGTATAGACGTCCACGCCGGTGCCTTTCGTCTGTTCCAGAAGCTGCTCAAGGTCGGTCAGGTCGTGGCCGGAGATCAGGATGGCCGGGTTCTTCCGGACGCCGATGTCGACTTTGGTGATCTCCGGATTGCCGAATCTCGACGTATTTGCTTCGTCGAGCAGCGCCATGGCTTTTACGCCGTACTCGCCCGTCCGGAGCGTCAGCGCAACAAGATCGTCCGCGGTGAGCGAATCGTCGAGCGTCGCGGCCAGAGCCTCATAAATGAAGGCGTCGATGGAGAGATCCTCCTTGCCAATGTTGTTCGCGTGCTCAGTATAAGCCGCCATACCCTTGAGGCCATAAGTGATCATCTCCCGCAGGGAGCGCACATCCTCATTCTCGGTCCTCAGCACTCCGACGGTGGTCGACTTTTCCGAGAGGGAATCGGCGGAGAATATGGGGAAAGTTGCCGCGTCATGAAGGCCCTCGGAGGAGACGGATTTCCGGAGCTCGTTGCGGATCGCGATCATTCTCATGATCTGATTCTTGATTGAGGCAGCGTCAAAATTCGCATTGGTGATGGTCATAAAGAGACTGTTGAGCACCTCGTAGTTCGTACTGCCGAGCGAAGAGACGTCAAGTTTTCCCTTGACGACGATCTCCGCAATGCCCTTCAGCGTGTAAATTAGGAGATCCTGCAGATGCGCTACATCCTCGGTCTTGCCGCAGACGCCGCGCACTGTGCAGCCTTTTCCTCCGGCGGTCTCCTGACACTGGAAACAAAACATGCTCATTTTGCGTGTTCCTCCTTTTTAGATTTCGTCTTCGACAGGCTCAAAATCTTCCTTGCCCACGAAGCAGATCGGGCACTGCCAGTCGTCGGGCAGATCTTCAAAAGCCGTGCCGGGCGCGATGCCGGCATCGGAATCGCCGAGCGCGGGATCATAAACATAGCCGCAGACCACACATCGATAGCGTTTCATTCGATCTTCCTCCTTTTCTCGTGTTCAGTTCTTTGGAGCGGGCGCCTTTATGACAAGCAGCTCCAACGTTTCCGGATACAGGTTTCTGGCGTCCATTCTGGTTTGAAAGGGAATTTTCAGCAGGGTGCCGGCCTCATATTCATGGATGTCCTGTTCATTGAGGCCGATGGAGAGTCTGCCGCGGACGACCGTCATGTATACGTTCGCATTGGTGACGTGCTCAGGCAGACGGTCGTTCTGATTGAGCACCATGTGCAGGCAGTGCAAATTTTCGTCGAGCAGCACCTTTTCAATGACCGTTTCATCGGTTCTGGAAAACTTATACTCTTTTTCTATCATATACTTTCCCTCCTGTCAATCAAGAATCCTGCCGTCGGTGGAGATGGTTACGACCTGCCAGGGGATGAATTTGCCGCTTTCCCGGAGAGCCGTTTTCACGGCGTTTTCGATCCCGCCGCAGCAGGGGACTTCCATCCGCACCACCGTGACACTTTTAATGGAATTGTTTCTTATAATGGCGGTCAGCTTTTCGCCGTAATCCACGCCGTCGAGCTTTGGGCAGCCGATCAGGGTCACCCGATTCCGGATAAACCTGTCGTGGAAGTCGCCGCAGGCGTACGCCGTGCAGTCGGCCGCGACCAGAAGGTTTGCGTCCGTGAAATACGAGGCGCTTACCGGAGCAAGCTTGATCTGGACGGGCCACTGGGAGAGCCGGCTTTTGGTTTCGCCGGAGTCGCAGCAGGCGCTCTCGCAGCCGCCTTCCCGGCAGATGCTTTTTGACTGCGTGCCGGGGCATCCGCAGGGCAGGGGAGCTTCGGAGTTTTTCTGCCGGTGTTCCTGCACGGCCGCCTCGTTATATTCCGCCGCATCCCGCTCCACGAAGCGGATGGAGCCCGTCGGGCAGACCGGCAGGCAGTCTCCCAGACCGTCGCAGTAATCGTCCCGAAGGAGTTTTGCTTTTCCATTCACCATGCCGATGGCTCCTTCATGACAAGCCGCAGCACATAATCCGCAGCCGTTGCAGGTCTCTTCGTCGATCTCGATGATTTTCCGGTTCAATCCGGTCACCCCTTTTTCATAAATTATTTTGAAATTCTGTTGACTTTACGAGCTCAGTCTACTATATTTGAGAAAATAAGTATGTTGGAATTCCAACAAAACGCGGCTCCGGAAACAAGTTTCAGCGCTTTGGTTTTTTGATAAAAGAAGATGCTTATGGACGCTGCCGCGACCGTCATTGCGGTTTGGCTCTTCGCCGATGGTACGAATTGAGTTTACAGGATTCAGAGAAATAAGTATGTTGGAATTCCAACAAAAGAGGGACTTATGGAAAAAAATCTGGAGATGCTGAAAGCGGTAAATTTGTTTCAGGGCATTGAGGAATCGGATCTGAGGCCGCTTTTATCCTGCCTTTCGGCAGAGACGGCGCATTACGACAAGGGACAGACCGTGTTTTTCGGCGGAGAGAATCCAAAGCGCTTCGGCGTTGTGCTCTCCGGGGAGGTGCAGATCGTCAAGGACGATTATTACGGAAACCGGAGTATTCTTGCCAAAATCGGTCCGGGGAACCTGTTTGGGGAGTCCTTTGCCTGCACGGAGATCCGGACGCTTCCGGTCAGCGTAATCGCGACGGCCGACAGCGAGCTTCTGTTCATCGACTGCCGCAGGCTGGCAACGCCCTGCGCAAATGCATGTGAATTTCACGGCCGGCTGATCCGGAATCTGCTCAATATCGTGGCCATGAAGAACATTGCGCTCACGCAAAAGATCGAATTTACTTCAAAGCGCACCACCCGCGAGAAGCTGATGGCCTACCTTTCGGCCGAGGCAAAAAAGGCGGGGAACAGCCGCTTTCATATTCCGTTCAGCCGTCAGGAGCTTGCGGATTATCTCTCGGTCGAGCGCAGCGCCATGTCGGCGGAGCTCTCCCGCCTGCGGAACGACGGTGTGCTGAAGTATCATAAAAATGAGTTTGAACTGTTATAGGGTTCCGGCGCAAAAGGGGTTTCTTTTATCATCTTTCAGATATGGTTTATAGGACGGCGGTCTGTAACCCGTTTTCTGAGAGACGGAAATTTAAAATAAAAAAGCCGGCGTCCCATGCGGGGCACCGGCGGAAAGAGGAACAACATGAAACTGTATATTCGCCAGAAAGTTTTTTCCTGGGTGGATAAGTTCACCGTAAAAGAGGAGTCCGGGGAGGACAAGTATTTTGTGGAAGGCGAGTTTTTCTCCTGGGGAAAGAAGCTGCACGTTTACGACGCCGCAGGGAACGAGACGGCCTTCATTCAGCAGAAAGTATGGAGCTTTCTGCCGAAGTTTCTTGTCTTTGTGGATGGCCGTCAGGTTGCCGAGATTGTCAAGGAATTTACCTTTCTGCGGCCGAAATACAGCATCGAGGGGCTTGGCTGGGAGATTGACGGCAGCTTTATGGCCCATGATTACGAGATTACGCAGCAGGGACGTCCCATCGTGACGATCCATAAGGAATGGATGACCTGGGGCGACTGCTATGAACTGAATATCGATGACGCGGGGGACGAGATCCTCGCGCTGGCGGTGGTGCTGGCAATCGACTGCGTCATGGCTGCCGCCGCGGCCGCGGCCGATTCCTCCGGCGGTGCCAATTAAACTCGGGATCCGGATGGATGCCGCCGGGAAATACCGCGTGAGATCTGCTTTAATACGGGCAATTTTAGGCGTTTTCCAAAGCTTTATACTTAGTTGCCATAACAATCCTCTTTTTCTACAAAAATCGACAAAAAGTATTGTAACTATCGTAATAATTTATTATAATTAGCTGCATAAATATTCTACGCATATAAAGCAATTTTTCCCATAACTTAGGCCATAAATGTCCATATGGGACATACAGCGCCGTAATGGCGGTCGCCGGATGTAGGACATTGTGCAAAGCCAACACAATCCGGTCAAAATGAACCGATGAGGAGGAACATGCACCGTGAGGATTCAGGAAGCAGGAAAGAAAGAAAAGAAGAATCTTCAGCTTGTCTGTAATCTGATTGCCCGTTTTCCGTTGGGGTGTGCATGTTATCAGGCCATCTTCAATGAAGAAGGAAAGGTTTCCGATTACATCATTGTGGGGATGAACCAATGCTTTGAGGCGCTTAGCGGGCTTAAAAGAGAGAATGCGCTCGGGAAGAGCGTCACCGAGATATTCCTGCGTTTTAAACCTCAGGTTCTCGAACGATTCATGCAGCTCGGCAACGAGGCCCTTTCCAGAACGGAAAAGACGGCGGAAATCAACGTCAGTATCTTTAATCATCCTTACCGGATTTCGTTCTTATGTGTGAATGAAGAGCTGATGCTTGGGATTTACGAGGATATCCAGTCGCCGGTCTATCGGAAGTATTTCCGGCGTGCGATTCCGCGGGAAGTCATCGCGCGGAGCATCTCCGAGCGAGCGGCCGATCCGGTCGTCAGTGTGGATCATATGAAATCCTGCGAAATCCGGAACAGACTGTGGGCGGAGGACAACGACCCGCTGAAATTTTTCCCGGATACCTGCGATCTCCATGAGCAGGCCGACGCGGTCTTTCACGATTCGCTGACGGGCCTGTATGACCGCCGGTTTGCCATGGAAACGCTGAAGATGTATCTCGATCAAAAAGCGGTTCTGTTATCCATCGTACTGGGCGACGTCAACGGGCTTAAGAAGATCAATGACGCAAATGGTTACAACGCGGGCGACGAGGTGCTCATAAAAATCGCATGGATTCTTCGGGAACGATGCCGTGGGAGGGATATTGCCGCGCGCTGGAGCGACGACGAATACCTTCTGGTGCTTCCGTATACTTCCGCGGAGGAGACGCAGCTGCTTCTGAACCAGCTGAGGGAGGCGCTGAAAGAGGTATCCGATGATATCGGGGACGGCAGCATCATGACCTTCGGGTATGCGACGAGCAGCGCCGATATCCGGGGCGCGGAAGAGCTTGTCAGGGAAGCCGAAAAATGGATGTACCGCAAGAAAATGCTGGTCAGCCAGAGCTACCGGGGCAGTGTCCTGAGGCTGTTATTGTCGACGCTGCATGAAAAAAGTCCGGAGACACAGGAGCATTCCAACCGGATGGCGGATTACTGCCGCTGGGTCGCCGGAAAGCTTGGCCTCTCCGATGAGGCGATCAATGATCTCGTTATTTTGGCGATGTTGCATGATATCGGAAAGATGGGAATCAACCGTAAAATTCTCAACAAGCCCGGTCCTCTGTCTGTCCGGGAGCGCCGGGAGATCGAGCAGCATCCGGAGATCGGATACCGGATCACGCGGAATATTCCGGAGCTTTCTCAGGTATCCCAATACATTCTGGCGCACCATGAGCGCTGGGACGGCACCGGATACGCGAACAGACTGCGCGGAGAGGAGATTCCGCTGGCCAGTCGGATTATCGCCGTGGTCGATGCGTACGACGTCATGACCTCCGGCAGGGTTTATCGGCCGGCCCGCAACGCAGAGGAGGCCCTTGACGAATTGAAGCAGTGTGCCGGAACGCAGTTTGACCCCAAAATTGTGGATATCTTTACGGAACTGATCGCCGAAAAGGTGCTCCATGCGAATTCCACAGAGATAAAAGAAAAGGTTCCCGGCAGCCGGGCCGACGGGCATTCATCCGAAGAAAATGGCCGCCCGAGTTCAGAAAAAGAGTAAAGAATTTTTAGAATACACTTTGTCGCCAAGCCGGGAAAGTGGACAAAAAAATCCGCACGGGAAAGCCGAAAACGGCCTATCCATGCGGATATTTTGGTGGAGACAACAGGGTTCGAACCTGTGACCCCCTGCTTGTAAGGCAGGTGCTCTAACCAGCTGAGCTATGCCTCCGTGCGACCTTAATACTATATAATATTGCAGAAAAAAAGTCAATAAAGAAAAAAAGAGACTTCCATTTTTGCTGAAAAAGTGTATGATATTACTATTATTTCTCAGGAGGTGCCGACATGGCCGATTATGAAAGTATCAGTCTGCTGCTTCAGCAGGGAAGAAAAGCAAAGGTTATCGAGGCAGTACAGGCCGCCATGGATGAAGGTGCTCCGGCACAGGAAATCCTCGACGAAGGCCTGATTGCCGGCATGAATGTGGTGGGGGAACGCTTTAAAAACAACGAGGTCTTCGTCCCGGAGGTTCTGATCTCCGCCCGCGCGATGAATGCCGGCGTGGAGGTTCTGAAGCCCGCGCTGACCCAGGCAGGCGTTGCTTCCAAGGGAACCGCCGTCATCGGTACGGTTCAGGGCGATATGCACGATATCGGAAAGAATCTGGTCCGCATGATGCTGGAGGGCAAGGGCCTCAAGGTTGTCGATCTCGGCGTGGATGTTGCCCCGGAGCGGTTCGTTGAGGCTGCCGCGGAAAACGACGCGGATGTGATCTGCTGTTCCGCGCTGCTCACGACCACGATGGGCGTGATGGCGGATGTGGTGAAGCTCGCAAAAGAAAAGGGAATCCGTGCGAAGGTTCTGGTCGGCGGTTCTCCGATCACGCAGGCGTACTGCGATGCCATCGGCGCGGACGGATATTCTCCGGATGCGGCCTCCGCCTCCGATCTGGCGCTTTCCTTCTGCAGCTAAAAAATAAAGGCAAGAAGCTCCGGGCCCTGATCCGGAGCTTTTTCTTTTCGGGTCCGACCGGGCCGCGTTCCGCTGTATCTTAAGTTGAGCATGGCTTATGTGCGGAAGGCCTGCATCCCGCCGCCCTGAAACGACGGTCGGCTCATATGCAAAGGCATCAAACGGCTGAGCACCTGCCTTACGAGCAGGGGGTCACAGGTTCGAGCCCTGTTATCTCCACCAAAATGTCCGCTCGTTCCACAGAGCGCATCATGCCGGCCTTCCGTCTCTGACGGAGACTTGAGCTGCCGCGCCTGTTTTTCCGGGAAAAAGATTCGCCTTTCCTCGCTCTTTATGGTAAAATGGGTATAGAGATCCCGCCGGCCGCGTATGATTTCCCGATCTTGTTTCGGGAAGGGATTACATGGAGAATTATATGCTGCGGCTGCTCGGGATGCTGGTCCCACTTCTGCTGGTGCTGACTGTTGCAAATGTGATGGCAGGAAAAGCTGTTCCGGCTTCGGCGGAAGCGGATTTTTCGAGCGGAGGACCTGTCGTTATCGTGGATGCCGGGCACGGCGGAGAGGATGGCGGCGCCGTCGGGATCGGCGGTGTTCAGGAAAAGGACCTCAATTTTTCGATCGCCTTAAAAACGGCGGATCAGCTCCGCTTTTTCGGCTATACGGTGCTCATTACACGGACGGCGGATCAGATGACCTGCGACGACGGGCTTCCCACACTGCGGCAGCGAAAGAAAAGCGACATCCAAAATCGCCTTGCGCTGCTGGAGGAAACGGAGAACGCCTTTCTGGTCTCGATTCATCAGAATTTCTTTGGCGGATATGCGAAAGGCGCTCAAATCTTTTACAGCGGAAACAACCCTGAGAGCAAGACGATCGCGCAGATCATGCAGAATGCCTTCGCCTCAATGCTTCAGCCGGAAAACGAGCGCCTCCCAAAAAAGGCCACCACGGATATTTATCTTCTTTATAAGGCAACCCGGCCCGCGGTTATGGCGGAATGCGGGTTTCTTTCCAACGGCACGGATATTGCAAATCTCACGGACTCCGGCTACCAAAGCAGGATTGCATTTGTGATTTCCTGCGCGATGACGGACTATTTCGGCGGCGGGCAGGCCGCACAAGATGTTGCATAAAAGGATGATTCGGAATGGGAAAGCTCAAGACGATCTATGTCTGTACCTCCTGCGGCTATGAATCGCCGAAGTGGTACGGCAAATGCCCGGACTGCGGTGAATGGAACAGCATGACCGAAGAGGTCCGGGAAGAGGCGGCTCCCTCCAAACAAAAAACCGTCGAGACAAGCGAGCCGGTGCCGGAGGCGGTCTCCAGCATTCTGGAGGTCTCCGCGGAGGAAGAGGCGCGCTATCCGACGCATATCGACGAGTTGGACCGCGTGCTCGGCGGCGGCATCGTCAAGGGTTCCGTCGTGTTGCTCGGCGGAGATCCCGGCATCGGCAAGTCTACCATGCTGCTTCAGGTATGCGGCAAGCTCTGCGGGCAACTGAAAATCCTGTATGTCTCCGGCGAAGAGAGCAAGGCTCAGATCAAGCTCCGTGCCCGGAGACTCGGCGTCGACAGCCCCAATCTGCTGATCGCGCCGTATACGGATATCGGACATGTTATCAACGCCATCGCCTCTGTGAAGCCGGATATGGTGATGATCGATTCCATCCAGACAATGAATTTTTCGGCGCTGTCCTCCTCGAGCGGCAGCGTCTCGCAGGTGCGCGAGTGCACGGCGATTCTGACAAGAACCGCCAAAAAGACCGGGATTCCATTTATGATCGTCGGCCACGTCAATAAGGACGGAGCGATCGCGGGCCCGAAGGTGATGGAGCACATCGTCGACACGGTGCTTTATTTTGAAGGCGAAAAGACGATGAACTACCGCATTCTCCGCGCGGTGAAAAACCGTTTCGGTTCCACCAACGAGATCGGAATCTTTGAGATGGGAACGAACGGCCTCTCGGGGGTCGAGAATCCCTCCCAGATGCTGCTTTCGGAGAGGCCGGAGAATGTGTCGGGAACCTGTGTCGCCTGCGTTATGGAGGGCTCCAGGCCGATCTTCGCCGAAGTGCAGGCGCTGGTCTCCAAAACCGGATTCGGCATGCCGCGGCGCACCTCAACCGGATTCGACATCAACCGAACGACGCTGCTTCTGGCCGTACTCGAAAAACGCGCCGGCTATTTCTTCGGTAGCATGGATACTTATATCAACGTGGTCGGCGGCCTCTGGCTGGACGAGCCCTCGGCGGATCTGCCGGTCGTGATTGCGCTGATCTCAAGCCTTACGGATACGCCGGTCGCGAGCGGGATCGTTGCATTCGGCGAGGTCGGTCTGGCGGGCGAAATCCGCAGCGTGGGCAGCGTTGAGAACCGGATCCGTGAGGCGGAAAAGCTCGGCTTCACGACCTGCATCCTGCCGAAACCCTGCCTGAAGAACCTCAGCGCAAAGGACTATAAAATCGGGCTCGTCGGCGTCCGCTCGGTCGGCGAGGCCTTCCGGATCGTCCGGGATGCCGCGGAAAAAGAGACCGCGGAAAAAACCGGCGCTGCGAAAGAAACCGCCGGAACGGCCGCCGAATAGAAAAACACGCTTCGGTTTCCGCCGGAGCGTTTCTTATATTTCTAATCTGTATGCCCGGCATGGGGCCCGGGAAAAATCGCCGCGTTTGCAAAACCTTCGAGAGGCCTTTACATAGCCGATCAGCGGGAATTGGACGGAAACGCGCCGATCATCGCGGCAGAAGCCGCAGAGCCTCGGATGGGTTTAGAGTCTTCGATCATCGGATTCAGAGGGATACTTCTGCCGTGTCATGATTTAGGCGGAAATTTCTTGAGCACCGGCGTCTTCAACTTTCATTTAGGATCCTCCATCGAAAATAGAACATGCGGAGCTTTTTCTTTTCGATTCCGGCGGCGATAATGCTGCTAAGATGGCCGAGGCTGTCCCGATCGGAGCAGAAGGATTGGGCCGGGATAGTTCATTTTCTGTGGAGAATTAAAAAAAGATAAAAATTCATCGCATTCGGGTTGAAAAAACAGTTCAGAAAGCCTTTTTGGAGGAATTATGAATTTCGTAAAATCCCCAAACCTTCCGGAGGGGGAGGTCTGTTTCGCCGCGGTCTCCGAAGAGGAACAGGAAATCATCCGATATTTGCAGAGCTGCGGGATTGAAACCGTGCAGGTGCCGCCCTGTGAAGAACTGCCGCGGGGGCTTCAAACGCACCCGGATCTGCGGCTTCTGCATCTCGGCGGAGACGAGCTGCTGACGGCCTCATGCCCCGAGTCGGTCCGAACGGTGCTCAAAAAAGCCGGGTTCCGTTTTCTGAAAGAGGATATCATGCTCGGTGCCCGTTATCCGGAGGACTGCCGGCTCAATGCGGCCATCTTCGGCGCAAAAATCATCTATAACCCGCGGACGGCCGATGCGGCAATCGCGGAGCTTGTCGAAAAAAGGAATATTATGGAAATTAAAGCGCGGCAGGGATATGCGAAATGTTCGGTCTTTGTTGCGGCGGAGGATGCGGTTATCACGGGGGATCCGGGAATTGCGGCGGAGGCCGAAAGGGGAGGGGCTGAGGTTCTGAGGATCCGGCATCCGGAGGATATTGCGCTGGAAGGATTCGATCATGGTTTTATCGGAGGCTGCTGCGGGCTGCTTGAGAAAAAGCTTGCGTTCTGCGCGGGTAATATCAGACAGCTGCGCGACGGTGAAAATCTATTGAGCTTTTTGCGTAACCGCGGAATTTATCTGGAATCCGTGTGCGGCGGCGTGCCGAAAGACATCGGCGGAATTCTGCCGCTTGGCGAAAAGAGCCCCGGCGCGTGATTTTTGCGGCTGCGGCTTGACAAAGGGGAAAGGCCGTGCTACTATTTCAATAGCACATCAATTTCGCTAAATAGAAATTTAGCGAAATTTAGGGGAGGCGAAATGCCGTTTGAATCAAAAAAACCTGGATGACTGCCCGGATTATCTTCGGGAGTTCCTCTTTTATATGGAAACGATCAAGGGCCGCTCTCCGCGCACGGTTGACGGATATTACATAGACCTGCGTTCTTTCTTTCGTTTTCTGAAAATCAAACATGGGTTTGTTTCTTCCGAAGATTCCTATGCGGAAATCAAAATCGGCGATCTGCCGTTTGAAATGGTTAAGGCCGTCACCCGCTTCGACGCAATGGAATTTTTGAGCGAGTTCCAGCGGAATCACGACAATCAGGCCAAGGCGCGTTCCAGAAAGGTATCCGCGCTGCGTTCTTTTTATAAATACCTGAGCGTCTCCGCCGGAAAGATTGCGGAGGATCCGATGCGGAATCTTGAGACGCCGTCGCTCAAAAAGTCGCTGCCAAAATACCTGACGCTTGAGCAGGCGCTGGAGCTTCTGGCGCACATTCAAACGGATTTTACGGAGCGGGATTATTGCATGATTACGCTGTTTTTGAACTGCGGCATGCGGCTTTCGGAGCTGGTCGGCATCAATCTGAACGATATTCATGAGAACCGGCTAAAGTTGCTCGGCAAGGGCAACAAGGAGCGGATTGTCTATCTCAATGATTCCTGCCTTGCGGCCATCGACAGTTATCTTAGCGTGCTGAATAGCGGTGCCAAGGTCAAAAGAGCGGATAAAATTGCGCTTTTTCTGAACCGCAGCGGCAAGCGGATCGGTGCGCGCAGGGTTGAGCAGATCGTGAATAACTGCCTCAAAGAGGCCGGGCTCGACGGAATGGGCTATTCGCCGCATAAGCTGCGGCATACGGCGGCGACGCTGCTCTATCAGGACGCCGGCGTGGACATCCGCGTGCTTCAGGAGATGCTCGGCCACGTCAGCCTTTCTACGACAGAAATCTATACGCACGTCAGCAACCGCCAGATCGAGGAAGCAGTCACAAAATCGCCGCTCCGGAATGTGAAGCCGAAAAAGCCGCCGGAGAAAAATCCTGAAAATTCCGAGGAAGAACCTTTGCCGGAAGATTCCGAAAATCCGGGGAATCCTGCGGCGAAATCCACAGATTAAAATCCGGAGTCCTAATTTTATGTATTTGAGCACGGTCGCCGTTTCTGCATATTTTCAAACTGTTTCAGTAAACGATTTGGCATGATTGTATCTCGCCGAAAGCGCCATAAAGTAAAAAAAGAGGGGGTCTCTCCCCTCTTTTTTAACACATTTTTTATTGGGAACACAAAGCGTTCTATATCCGTAAGATGCTGCTCGAAGAGACAGATCCCGGATAATTCGTTGTCCGGACCGGACCTGCCGCCGAGTTCGGTTTTATAGGTACGACACTATGCCGCGGGAAGCATTGGATTGACGGCGAGGATGAATCCGTTATGCCGGACAGAAAAAACGGTCCCTTTGATACCGAAAATCCATGAGGCCGCGCAAATTTATAAAAATAACAGTTTAAAAAACGCAGACAACGCCGAAATCAGCGCACAAAATGATGCAAAGATAAAATACTTTACAATATAATCTATCGCGTAATCAATGGCTTGTTCATGCGATTTCTCAATGGATACAGCCCCGGAATCCGGCGAAATGACGACGGACTCTCCCCTTCCGAAAACTTGCCGGAACAGATTGCCCGAAAGCCGGACGGAGGCCTCTGAGGCGATCAAAAACAGGAACGCGAACAGAAATCCGTCGGCAAACAGGAGCTCCAGCGCCTCCGGAAGCTGCACGGAGCCGCTTTTGAGAAAGAAAATTCCGCAGAGCAGACCGTTTGCGGCGGCCTTGAGCGCCACGGCAAATACGGTGACGGTTTGACCGAACGCGCAGAACCCGGAGAACATCACGACGGTGAGAAACAAGAGCTCGGAGCAGAATTCGGACAAAAACATCGGAAAAAAGGAGCCGCTCTCCACGGTAAAGACCTTTTCCGCAAGGGTACCGATCTCTGTGAGCATCGCCTCCGGGAGATAGGAAATGCAATAAATCCCGGCCGCGCTTCCGGAAATATAGACCAGCGTCAGGATGAAAAATAGACCGTTGCCCCGGATATCCCGCTTGATTTTCCTGCTCATCTTTCCATCTCCGTTCTTTGGGACAGGCTTTTCATCTCACTATATGAAGAAAGGCCCCGGCATAGAACCGGGGCCTTGATTTTCTTCAGGAGGTTTTATCCCTGCTCGAGGCTGAAGATCAGAACGACTTTAAATAGATCGCCGTCCAGATAGAGGTTCAGCGTACCGCCCATCTGCTCCGTCAGGGATTTGGCGATGGAGAGCCCGAGGCCGCTCCCCTCCGTGCTGCGGGAGGAATCGCCGCGGATAAAGCGTTCCATCAGCTCATCCGCCGGGATGTTGAGCGATTCCCGGGAGATGTTTTTCAGCGTCAGAACGGCTTTTCCGTAGGATTTTTTGAGATCTACATAGATCCGCGTCCCGGGCAGCGCGTATTTGACGGTATTCTGGAGCAGATTGTCGAGCACGCGCCAGAGCAGCCGTCCGTCTGCGGAGACGGTCGCCTCCTCTTCCGGCAGGCCGACGACCGGCTCAAGGTTTGCGGCTGCAAATTTCTCCGCATATTCTCCTACGGATTGGCCGACCAATTCCGCAAGATCGAGATTCTCCTTGTTGACGGCGATCGTGCCGGAGGAGGCTTTGGAGGCTTCCACCAGATCCTCCGTCAGCTTTTTGAGCTTTGCGCTCTGGCGGTCGAGCACGTCGATATATTCCAAAGCATTCTCGTTTTGAATATCTTCTTTTTTCAAAAGATCGATATAGGAGACGATGGAGGTCAGCGGCGTTTTGAGATCGTGGCTGACGTTGGTGATCAGCTCGGTCTTGAAACGCTCGCTGCGGAGCCGCTCGTCGACGGCCTTGGACATGCCGATGCCGATGTTGTTGAGGTTCAGTCCGTGTGTTTTAAAATCCAGCCAGAGTTTCGTAGTATCGACCTTGTACTCCAGATTGCCGTCCGCCAGCGCGGTTCCGGCCTTTTGAAGAAGACGGAGCTGCAGCGCAATCCCGACCAAGGCGCAGAACGCGGAGAAATCGATCATGAAAAGCAGGAAGAGAAAGAAAAAGGATCCGTAGTTGAAAGCCGCTCCCGCAAAAATCGCGCTGAAAATTAAAAACATCGCAGCGGTTACCGCCGTTTTCCAGACCAGAGGCAGCGCCCCGAAAAATCCGGAAATGGTGCGGAAAAAGAATCTGAGCACATAATAAATGACGGTGTTTTGCCACCACTTGCCCGCCTTGAGCCTCGCCGAAACGGTGATGCAGAAAGCAAGGCCGATGATGGACCAACCGATCAGCCCAATGACGATGCTGGCAGTTTCAAACAGAATTCGGGTGCTGTAGCCCCAAAGAAGATCATCGGCCGTCCAATAGACGCCGGCTCCCAAAAAGAGGCACAGCCCGGCATAGAGATCCAGCGGAATTTTATTGTGACCGCGGAGCACGATGCCTTCTTCCCCGTCTTTATGTCCGGCGGCTGCCATCAAAAAGAGAAACAGAAACACAAGAAGCAGCGCCGAACCGATGCAGATCAGGAGGAATTCGTCTTTTAACCCATATACCCAATTATAAATCATGGCGGCCGTATGGAATTCTCCGCTCCCGACCGGCAGCGTGACATATCCGTCGATGGTATAAAGGATTCCGTTTTCCGTATCGCCGAACTCGCCGTCCTCTTCGTCAGGAAAATCCTCCATAGTCGTGGTGGTGATATACGTAGCCTGATCCGTCGTTGTATCGGCAAGCGATTTTCCGTCCTCCGTATGGATCACATAGGAGAAGCCTTCTGCCAAAAGATCCGGCTGTTCCTCCAGAAAAGTGATCGCATCGTCGACCCCTTCGGAATCGATCGTGTTGACAATCCGATTGAGATTATCATAGGCACAGGAACGGCACCATTGACTATCTGTAAAGGAGATTTCCTTTCCAGAATACCAGTTCTCCTCATAGCCATAATACAGGCCCAGAGCGCTGCCGACAGCGACCGGTACCAGCAGACAAAACAAAAGAAAGGCCAACGCCTTTGCCCAGAGTTTTCCCGTCAGTTTTTTCATTTTCCCGCCTCCAGTTTATAACCCTTGCCCCAGACCACTTTAAGGTACCGCGGATTGGCCGGGTCGATTTCCAGTTTTTCACGGAGGTGGCGGATATGTACGGGGATCGTGCTGTCGGCCCCGAGCGGCGTATCCTTCCAGATCAGGCTGTAAATTTCCTTGGAAGAATAGACCTTGCCCGGATTTTCGAGCAGCAGCTTCAGAATGTCGTATTCCGTTGGCGTCAGGGAGACCGCCTCTCCATCCAGCGTGACGGATTTGCCCTCATCGTCAAGCTCGATACCGCCGGCGCAGAGGGCCTTCGGTTTCTTTTCCATGCCGCCGAGATAGGCGTACCGGCGAAGCTGGGCCTTTACGCGCGCAATGACCTCCAACGGATTAAAAGGCTTCGTGATGTAGTCGTCGGCGCCCACGGTCAGCCCGAGAATCTTATCATTGTCTTCGCTTTTTGCCGTCAGCAGGATGACCGGTACGTTGCTGGTCTCCCGCAGTTTGGTGGTAGCCGCCATGCCGTCGAGCTGCGGCATCATGATGTCCATCAAAACGAGCTGGACGTCTTCCCTGCCGATCACCTCGAGCATCTCACGCCCGCTTTCCGCTTCGAGCACGTTCCAGCCCTCGCTGGCCAAATAAATTTTCAGAGCATTTCGGATATCTGTCTCGTCGTCACAAACCAGGATGTTGTACATTTCCTCGCCTCCGAAGATCATTTTATCGGAAAAAGGTTTAAGAAAACAGCGGCGGAACCTTTAAGATTCCTTTAAGATGATGATTTTCCGGGGAAAACGGCGCTCTTCCCGCCTGAGAAGGATTCTTTTTGCATGGAGAGAGAGCTTCGCGGAGGAACGTACAGCCGCAGCGTTTTCCGAATGCCATTATACCACAAACGGGCCCCAGGCCAAAGTTAATCAAAAAGCCCCCGCCTTTCCGTTTCCGGAAGCGGAGGCTTTTGTCAGCGGATAAAATTCGTGCGGAGGCGTGGCTCCCGCTCGGGAAGCGCGATGCCGGCTCTCTCTCCGGCTTCCTTGCATTTGAGGAACCAGGCGAGGTTTCTTGCCAGCACCCGCATCGTCTGAAGGCCTTCCAAATCCTCTTTTACCTGCTCCGGCGTATTCCCGTGTACCATGTTCCAGTACTCCGAAGAGATCACTGGCATCTCGGCGATGGTAAAGTATTTGTTGATCTGGTCGAGAGCCGTCGTCGTACCGGCGCGCCGTGCGCTGCAGATGGAGGCACCCGGTTTGAGGAGGAAGGTTCCGGCCGGCGCCGCATAGAAGACGCGGTCCAAAAAAGAGGTCAGCGCCCCGGAAGCTGCGGCATAATGTACCGGGGAGCCGAAGACGAAGCCGTCCGCCGTCTGTGCAAGATCAAGGAATTCGTTGACCGGGTCGTTTTTGATCACGCAGCGGCCGGTCTTGGCGCAGCCTTTGCAGCCGAGGCATCCGGAGATTGGTTTTGTGCCGAGCTGAAATATTTCCGCCTCAATGCCCTCTGTTTTCAGGGTTTCAGCGATTTCACAAAGGGCTGTAAAGGTGCATCCCTTTTCATTCGGACTTCCGTTTACAAGCAAGACTTTCATGCCCATTCTCCCTTCCAATCCGGTCAAAAATATCCGCCGCGCCGCAGAAAAATACCATTTTCTGAAAGAAGCCACATTTACGTCAGAATGAAATCCCATCCCGACCTAAAACGGCTTCTTCTTGCCTTGGGGGAAAAGAAAGCCCCGTTCTCCGTCTTGCGGCGGGATGGGGCTTTTCGGCATTTTTATGCGTTCTCCGCCATAGCGGCTTTTATCATAATGGAACACTCCACGCGCTTGCGCTCAATTTCGCAGGAGAGCTTTGTCGGGATGTTGATATCGCCGTTATGCTCGTAGTTGTTGGCATTGCATCCGCCGGAGCAGTAGAATTTTGCCCAGCAGTCCCGGCATCCCTGTTTTGTGTAGACGTTGGAGCAGGCGAATTTATCCTTGATTTCGGTGTTGAGCTCGCCGGTTTCGAGGTTGCCCATCTTCCATTCCTCCTTGCCGACAAACTGATGGCAGGGATAGATGTCGCCGTCGGGCGTAACCGCGACATACTCGTTGCCGCAGCCGCAGCCGCGGAGCCGCTTGATCGCGCACGGCCCCTGATCGAGGTCGATCATGAAGTGGAAGAAATTGAAGCAGTTCCCCTCTTTCTTCCGACGGATCATCTCTTTGGCGAGTTTTTCGTATTGCTCGAAGATCACCGGCAGATCCTCCTCCGTCAGCGCATATGGCTCGGAGGGATCGGCGATGACCGGCTCGACGCTCAGCTGGTCGAAGCCGAGCGCGTCGATGTGGTAGACATCTTCCGTGAAATCAAGGTTATATTTCGTAAAGGTGCCGCGGGCGTAGTATTCCGGGAACGGGCCGTTTCGGCGCTGTTCCACCAGCTTCTGAAATTTCGGCACGATGATGTCGTAGCTGCCGCCGCCGTTTATGGTCACGCGCAGATTGTCGTTGACCTCCTTGCGGCCGTCGAGCGAAAGGACGACATTTTTCATCTCTCTATTGATGAAATCGATGTTCTCGTCGTTGAGCAGCACGCCGTTTGTCGTGACCGTGAAGCGGAAGACTTTATTGTATTCCGCTTCTTTGGAGCGGGCATATTTGACGATTTCTTCCACGGCGCCCCAGTTCATCAACGGCTCGCCGCCAAAGAAGTCGAGCTCGAGGTTGTGGCGGTTTCCGGAGTGCGTCAGCAGAAAGTCGATGGCCTTCTTTCCGGTTTCGACCGGCATGAGCATGCGGCCCGTTCCAAAATCTCCGGTAGAGGCAAAGCAGTATTTGCAGCGAAGATTGCAGTCGTGGGAGATGTGCAGGCACATGGATTTAATCGGTGCGCCCTTCATCAGATCCGTAAAGCGCTCGTAATCGTCCTCGCTGAAGAGCTGTCCGTCCTGCTGGAGCCGGTACAGCTCGCCGTAGATTTCGCGGATATCCTCCTCCGGATATTTCCCGGAGAGCGCCGCAACGACATTTTCCCCACACTCCTCCGGAATCGGCCCGGGCAGCAGCGCGTTTAAAATATCGTAGGTCTCCTCGTCGAGCACATGAACGGCCCCGGAGTTGACGTCGAGCGCAAGATAATATCCATTGAGAAAAAACGTATGTACCATGATTTTTTTATCCTTTTTCAAGAAAAACGGGCGCGCTTTCCGCGTGCCCGATTCACGTCGATTTCCGAAGTTATTTGGACTGGATTCTGGACTGGTTCTCACATTCCTGGTTGGCAACCGTGCAGGAAGTTTTGCAGGCAGACTGGCAGGAGGCCTGGCATTCGCCGCAGCCGCCCTTCGCGCAGGATTCTTTCAGATTGGCTTTGTTAATGGTTTTAATATGTTCCATGATTGACATCCTCCTATGTTTTTTATAACGCAGAAATTATACCATACATGTTGCGTCTTGACAACAGATGATTTATCGGATCCGGTTGACCCCGATGATTCCGCCGATCAGGGCGGCACATTCGGTCAGCGCGAGCCGGACGAAAGCCTGAAAACTGAAATCTCCGATTCCAAAGATCCCGCCGGCTGCCCAGATCACCAAAAACATCAGTATGCCGGCCACGGCGCCGCATAAAAGGCCGTTGCTGCCGTTGATCTGTGCGGCGAGAAATCCGCCGGCAAAGCTCCCGGCGCCGATGGCGACCATGGCCATCGGAAAGACGGCCGCGGCGGGCAGATCGATCTTTGCCATCGCGAGCGACATCAGCGCCATCAGCGCGGCGGCGATCAGAATCCCCAGCCCCGCACCGAATAAAGAGGACAGAAACGCCCCGGAAATCCCGTTGTCTTTTATACGCAAGTCGATCCCTCCCGAAAGCAGCCTGATTTACTGTATGCTTTCAGGAGTCGGTTTATGAATTGAATTATTTGCTCTGATCCTCGTGAACGGTGTTATTCTGCTGGATGGCCCATTTGGCGATTCTCAGCTTGCTGCGGTCGCCGCCGGTTTCGATGATGATGTTGTCCTCTTTGATAGAGAGTACTCTGCCGATTACGCCGCCGGCAGTGATGATTTCATCGCCGACTTCCAGCGAATTGCGCATCTGGTCCGCTTTTTTCTGCTGCTTCTGCTGCGGGCGGATCAGCACGAAATAGAAGACGATCAGGACGGCAACGATCGGCAAAAAACTGATCAGACTCTCGCCGAGAGTACCTCCGGAAGCAGCGTCCGCTTCCGTTCCTTCGGCAAGCGCGGTGACAAAAGGTAAATAATTGAGCATCGGTTAACTTGCACCTCCGTTTTGGCCCTTTCCGGGCTATGTGTTTCATTATAGTATAAATATTGAATCCTTGCAAGAAAAAATCAGATTCTTCTCCCAAGAATCGGCACATATTTCGCGCGGAATTCCTCAAAGGTCCCGGTTTCGATGGCCGCGCGGATGCGTTCCATCAGCGTATTATAGAAAAACAGGTTGTGCTGAACCGTGAGCCTGTGCGCGAGCAGCTCCTCAGAACGCAGCAGATGCCGGATATAGGCGCGGCTGTGGAGACGGCAGGTCGGGCACTGGCATTCCGGGTCGATCGGGCCGTCGTCGCGGATATAGCGTTCGTTATTGAGGTTCCGGATGCCCTCCCATGTAAAAAGCGTGCCGTGGCGGGCATTGCGGCTCGGCATCACGCAGTCGAAGAGATCGACGCCGAGATGGACGGCCTCGATGATGTTGACCGGCGTGCCGACGCCCATCAGATAACGGGGCTTATCCGCCGGCATGTAGGGCTCGACATCGCCGATAATCCGGTACATCTCCGAGGCAGGTTCCCCCACCGCAAGGCCGCCGATGGCATACCCGTCGAGATTCAGCTCCGCGATCTCCTGCATATTTTCGATGCGCAGATCGGAGAACGTGCATCCCTGGTTAATGCCGAAGAGCATCTGGTTCGGATTGATCGTCGTATCCAGCGCGTTGAGGCGCTCCATCTCGTCCCGGCAGCGGTAGAGCCAGCGCACGGTTCGCTTGCAGGACTGGGCCGCGTAGGATTTCGGCGCGGGGTTCTCGACGCACTCGTCAAACGCCATGGCGATCGTGGAGGCGAGGTTCGACTGGATGCGGATGCTCTCCTCCGGGCCCATAAAGATCGCGTGGCCGTCCAGATGGGAATGGAAATAGACGCCCTCCTCTTTGATTTTGCGCAGCTTTGCGAGAGAAAATACCTGAAAGCCGCCGCTGTCGGTCAGAATCGGGCGATCCCAGTTCATAAAGCGGTGCAGACCGCCGAGGTCGCGGACCACTTCGTCGCCCGGGCGGAGCGAAAGATGGTAGGTGTTGCAGAGCGCCACCTGACAGTGCAGATCCTTGAGATCGAAGGAATCAATGCCGCCCTTGATGGCACCGCAGGTTGCGACGTTCATAAAAGCGGGCGTCTGCACGGTGCCGTGGATGGTCTCCAGCGTTCCCCTTCTTGCCCGGTCCTCGGTTTTGAGTATAGTAAACATGTTTTCTCCTTATCCAATGAACATGCTGTCGCCGAACGAGAAAAAGCGGTATTTCTCCTCCACGGCGACCTCATAGGCGTGCATGACGTTTTCGTAGCCGGCAAAGGCGGATACCAGCATAATCAGCGTGCTCTCCGGCAGATGAAAATTGGTAATCAGCCCGTCGAGCACCTTGTATTCAAATCCGGGATAGATAAAAATACTAGTGGTGTCGTCGTCGGCCTGAATCTTTCCGCATTTTGCGGCCACGGATTCGAGCGTCCGGCAGGAGGTGGTTCCAACCGCGATCACACGGTGGCCGGCGGCCTTCGTCTCGTTGATCCTGTCGGCAGTTTCCTGCGACAGCATATAATGTTCCGAGTGCATGATGTGGTTCTCGATGTTCTCCGCCTTGACCGGGCGGAATGTCCCAAGCCCGACATGCAGCGTCACAAACGCCGTGCCGATGCCCTTGTCGCGGATTTTATCGAGCAGCTCGTTCGTAAAATGGAGGCCGGCGGTCGGCGCGGCGGCGGAACCCACCGGCTCGGAGTAGACGTTCTGATAATCCTCGTTGTTCCGGAGTTCCTCCGTGATGTACGGCGGCAGCGGCATCCGGCCGATCTGATCGAGTACGTTGTAGATACTGCCTTCGTGCTCAAATCTGACGATTCGGTTGCCGTCCTCGATGATATCGGTCACCTCGGCGCGGAGCAGGCCGCCGCCGAAGACAAACCGTTTTCCAATCTTGGCATGTTTGCCGGGGCGGACGAGCGTCTCCCAGTCATCCAGCTCATGCTGATTCAGGAGCAGAAACTCAATCGGAGAGCCAGTATCCTCCCGCTGCCCGATCAACCTCGCCGGCAGGACGCGGGAATCGTTGAGCACCAGCAGGTCGCCCGGCTCGAGAAGATCGGGAAGATCATAAAAATGCTGATGCCGGATGGCTCCGGTTTTCCGGTCGAGCCAGAGCATCCGGCAGGAATCTCTGGGATCGACCGGGTGCTGGGCAATCAGCTCTTCGGGCAGGTCGAAATAAAATTCGCTTGTTTTCATTTTTTCCAAAACACTTTCCATAACAATTGACTTTCGGGGGTAACCAATATATTATATTGCATATATATTTTGATTTCAACCGATTTTTGAGGAGGGATGTCACATGAAAGAGTATAATGTCGGCATTTTGGGGGCAACCGGCATGGTCGGCCAGCGGTTTATCACCTTGCTGGCGGATCATCCGTGGTTCCATATCAAAGTACTTGCCGCTTCCGCCCGGTCCAAAGGCCAGACGTATGAGGAGGCCGCGGGATGGAGATGGGCGATGACTTCCCCGATGCCGGACTCCGTCAAAGATATGGTGATTTACGATGCCGAGGCCGATGCGGAGGAGATTGCCTCCATGGTCGACTTTGTTTTCTGTGCGATCGCTCTAAAAAAGGACGAAACAAAAGCGCTCGAGGAACGCTACGCGAAGCTGGAGTGCCCGGTCCTTTCCAACAACAGCGCCAACCGCATGGTGCCGGATGTGCCGATGATCATTCCGGAGCTCAATCCTGAGCACACGGAAATCATCCGCGCCCAGAGGGAACGCCTCGGCACCAAACGCGGTTTTATCGCCGTCAAATCCAACTGTTCGATTCAGTGCTACGTTCCGGCGCTCCATCCGCTGCGCGAATTCGGCATCACCAAAGTTCTCGCCTGCACCTATCAGGCGATCTCCGGCGCGGGAAAGACCTTTGAGCGCTGGCCGGAGATGGTCGACAACCTGATCCCTTATATCGGCGGCGAGGAAGAAAAAAGCGAAAAGGAGCCGCTGAAGGTTTGGGGAACGATCGAGGGCAACGAAATTATCCCGGCCGCCTCCCCTGCCATTACGACCCAGTGTCTCCGCGTTCCGGTCAGCGACGGCCACATGGCGGCGGTATTCGTCTCCTTTGAACGGAAGCCGTCCATAGAGGAAATCAAGGAGAAATGGGCCTCTTTTTCCGCAAAGCCGCAGGAACTCGGCCTTCCGAGCGCGCCGAAACAGTTTCTCAAATATTTTGAGGAGCCGGACCGCCCGCAGGCAAAGCTCGACCGTGATTACGAAAACGGCATGGGCGTAACAATCGGCCGTCTCCGTGAGGACAGTCAATATGATTATAAATTTGTTTGCCTCGCGCACAACACCCTGCGCGGCGCGGCGGGTGGCGGCGTCCTGTTGGCCGAACTGCTGGCGGCCGAAGGTTATTTCGACCGTTAAGCGTAAGGAGACACAAACCGAATAATTAAAGCCTCCGCAGCATAGGAATTTATGATTCTGACTGCGGAGGTATTTTTATATGAAACAAACCATTTTTACGGGATGTGGAACCGCTCTTGTGACGCCGATGAAAGACGACCTGTCCGTCGATTATCCGCGTCTTCAGGAGCTGATTGAAAATCAGATCGCAGCCGGCGTCGATGCGATCGTCGTGAATGGAACGACCGGAGAATGCGCGACGCTCTCCGACGACGAGCAATATAAAATCACGCTTGTGGCCAAAGAGACGATCGCGGGCCGGGTGCCGCTGATCGCCGGCGCCGGCAGCAACGACACGGCGCATGCGGTGAGGCTTGCCATGAGCGCCCGGAATGCCGGAGCCGACGCCATTCTTGTCGTAACCCCATACTACAACAAAACGTCCCAGCAGGGCCTCGTGGAGCATTACAACCGAATCGCAAACCATGCATGTCTGCCGATGATCCTCTACAACGTCCCTTCGCGCACGGGCATGAACATCGCGCCGGAGACCTGCGCCATCCTCGCGGAGAACGAATATATTTATGCGGTTAAGGAGGCCTCAGGCAATATCGCGCAGGTGGCCCGCATCCGGGATCTCTGCGGCGATGCGCTCGAAGTCTATTCCGGCGGCGACGAATATATCGTGCCGATTCTCTCTCTGGGCGGCAAAGGGATCATCTCCGTGCTCAGCAATGTTGTGCCGGAGGAAGTACATCAGATGTGCGTGGACTATTTTGCAGGAGAAACCGCCAAAGCCGCAAGAAAACAGATTCTTCTGATGCCGCTGATCGACGCACTTTTCAGCGATGTGAACCCGATTCCGGTCAAGGAAGCGATGTGGCTGATCGGCTTCAATGTCGGCGAATGCAGGGCTCCTCTGTGCCGGATGGAATCCCGAAAAGCTGAGCATTTGGAAGAAATTCTTCGAAAATACATGCTTATCCCATAAATGTAAAGCCAATTAACTTCACAATGAACTTTCGCATATACTTCACGGAAACGACATTTTTTATTAAAAAAATAGTACTTGACTTCCCGGACGTGTAGGTTATAATAGGAAACGCGCAAAAGCGCAGAAAAGAGGATTTTTTGAATGAAAAAGATTATTAGTGCGATTCTTGTTGCTACGCTGCTTCTGATGATGTTCACCGGATGCAAAGATTCTGAAACCCCGCCGACCTCCGAGCCGGAAACCTCCGAATCTGAAGTTGCAACCGAGCCGGAATCCACTGAAGCCCCGGAATCTGAAGCCGTAACTGAGCCGGCCTCCACCGAGACCCCGGTTGAAGAAACCTCTGAGACCGAGACTGCTACTTCCGAAACCGCTCCGGAAACTTCTGAAACCGCTCCGGAAACTGCGGAGACTGAGACTCCGGTTGAATCCGTTCCGGCCGACGCGACTACTTCTACCGCTGCCTGATAAGGTTCAACGACAGAACACAGAAAAGAGGATTGTGGAATGAAAAAGATTCTTAGTATAATCCTCTCCGGTATGCTGGTTTTGGCCATGCTCGCCGGATGCTCGGATTCCGGGACCCAATCCGTACCGGAGCAGGAAACTTCTGAGACGGAGATTACGGTTGAGCCGAACTCCGTTCCTGAAACTTCGGAGGCGGTATCCGCTGCAACGGATCCGTTTCCCGCGATGACCGCGATCCTGAACGACATCTCTGCGAATTACTGGCCCGGTACTGCCGGCTGTTCCCTCTCCGCCGCGATCAAAGCCGCCGCGCTTCTTGACTGGTACGCAAAGAATCAGCCGGAACCGGATGCAATCGCTTCCGCGGTGCAGGGATGGTTCGACAATCTGACGGAAGAAGACAAAACATTGTTCGCCCAACAGATCAGCGACATTTATTATGCCGCAAAAGAGCTCGCCGGCGAAAATGCGGCCGGCCTGATGGAAGACGCCGGAATTACCTCGGACTACTATCCTTGGCAGGAAGACGCCGCAAAGACCCTTTTCGGCGCAATTTATACCGGAGTCGGTATGGATCTGCCGGAGGATTCCGATGAAAGCTATCGGAGCGAACTGGGGTATTCCCTGGTGTATGATCCCTCCTGCTTCAGCGCGGAGAACGATCATTTCCAGGCGATTGAAAACAGCGAGCCGCTGAATGGAACATATTTTGCCGTGCAGGGTTACCCGGATTCCTCCGCAGCGGAGCTTCAGTCCGGACTTGTCCTGCAAAGCGGCGTGGATGATGCCAAACAGAGCACTTCCTACATGGGAACCGGAGCCTATCCGGTTCTTACCGTCAGCTATACGAAAGACGGTGCAGAATACCGGTTCTTTGTCTACGACACCGGAACGACGCGCCTGCTGTTTGAATACAGCTTCGCCGCGGGTAACACCGAATGGTCCGATCGTCTTGACACGATGCTTTCCACCGTCACTATCGAAACAGCAAAATAAAACAGGCCCCGCCTCAATTGCGAAGCCTGCCGAAAGCATTGGAATTGCCCGCCCTGACCGGCGGGTAATTTTTATATGCCGAAATCCCGCCATGTCGGCCGTTTTGCCGCATCTGCGCCACGATAAAAAAAACATCCGCACCGAAAAGCCTGAAACGGCTCTCCTGTGCGGATGTTTTTTTATTTATGAGTTTGGAAAGCATGCTTGGAAAATACCGCTGACGGTTCCAAACGAATCACGGGCGCGACCGAAAAATCTTCCGCGGGAGCGCCGCGTCCGGGATGGGATCGGGACCAAGATCGACTTTTGTACCGACGAACAGGAATTCGTCCCTATTCTTCAAAACCGCATTGAAGCGAATCGACGTCATCTGCCGCCTGAAACGCAAGTACGGCCGAACTGATTTTTTATTCCAGAACGAGCTTATAAAAAATCTTTTTGCCCTTTTTGAGAATGACTTCGTTTTCAAACGCCGTCTTTTCGATCACGGCGGATGCATCGGTGATCTTATCCTCATTGACGCAGATGCCGCCGTCCGCAATCAGGCGTTTGCCCTCGCCGCGGGACTTGGTCAATCCGGTCTTGATGAGCGCGTCGGTGACGAGAATCTTCCCGTCGGTAAAATCGGCATCCGAAAGCGGAGTGGTGGGCATGTGTTCGGAGGAGGCGTTTTCGGAAAAGAGCGCGCGTGCGGCCTCGAGCGCTTTGGCGGCTTCCTCTTCCCCATGGACGATCTTCGTGACCTCGTAGGCGAGCGTCTCCTTTGCCTTGTTGAGGTCGCTGCCGGTCATCGTGCGCTCCATCTCCTCGATCTCCTCAACCGGGATAAACGTCAGGAATTTGAGGCATTTGATGACGTCCGCGTCGGCGACGTTCCTCCAATACTGGAAGAAATCAAAGGGAGATGTCTTGTCGGGGCTGAGCCAGACGGCACCGCCCTCAGTCTTACCCATCTTTTTGCCTTCTTTGGTGGTGAGCAGCTGGAAGGTCATGCCGTAGACATCTTTATCCTCCACCCTGCGCACAAGTTCGACGCCGCCGAGGATATTGGACCACTGGTCGTCGCCGCCAAGCTCCATAAGGCAGCCGTATCTGCGGTTGAGCTCCAGGAAGTCGTAGCTCTGCATGATCATGTAGTTGAATTCGAGGAAGGTACAGCCGCGTTCAAGACGGGAGCGGACACATTCCGCAGTCAGCATCCGGTTGACGGAAAAATAGGCGCCGTAATCGCGCAGGAATTCGATATATCCGAGTTTTTTAAGCCAGTCGCCGTTGCGCGCGACGATGCATTTGTCGATATCGACGATCTGCCTCATCTGATCGAGAAAGCGGTCGGCGTTGAAGTCTATCTCTTCCGGAGAGAGCATCTTGCGCATGTCGGTTTTGCCGGTCGGATCGCCGACGAGCGTGGTTCCGGTGCCGAGCAGCAGGATCGGCGCATGCCCGGCGTTGATCATCCTGCGGATAATCAGCAGCTGGAGCAGGTGCCCGACGTGCAGGCTGTCGGCCGTGGCGTCGAAGCCGATATAAAATGTAACTTTTCCCTCGTCGAGCTTCTTCCGGATGTCCTCCTCGTTGGTGAGCTGAGCAATCAGATCCCTGCGCTCCAGATCTTCGTAAATGTTCATGATAACGCTCCTTTGAACGAAATTTTCGGCTGCGGTTCGCCGGTACCGACCGGCATTCTTGCAAGAAAAACCATTTTATTTTGTTAATACCATGGATACCGGATGATCGGTAACGATCAGATCATTCCTGCATACGGCGACAGACAGATCGAAGAAGCCATGGGGGCGGGTGATGATGACCGTCTCCTTTTCCTGTCAGGCAGGACCGTGTCGGCAGACGTAAAAAAAGTTCTTCTGTTTTCCGACAGACCCAGGAATTTATGAAGCTGCCGTTTTGGCGGACCGGCGTAAAAAAATACCCTCTGCCGCTAAAAAACGGCAGAGGGCGAATAGATCGCGATACCACCTCTGTTTGCCGCAATGCTCACGCACTGCGGCCTCGGTGAGTTGCAGGCAACTCCGCGCGGTAACCGGCGCACCGGACGGGGTTTCCCTCTCGGTTCCTCCCCGCAGCTCCGGGATCGTATTCGCCGCCCTGCGCGCGCTTCCTTACACCGGCCGGAAGCTCTCTTTGCCGTAGACAGAGCCGCTACTTGTTCCCTTCCCCGCTTTTTTCATATGCGATGGATTATATCGTATTTCTGCGGATTTGTCAACCTCGCCGCCCGCAGAAACAGCATACCTGGCCTAAACGGACGCTCTCTCGTGCGGAAAATGCACATGGGTTTCCCACCTCAGTTGCCCGAGAGGCGCAGCAATTCCTCCGCGCTTTTTCGGATGGAATCGGTGACGTTCGCGCCGCCCATGATTTTGGCGAGTGCCTCGATCCGGCCGGGGCGGTCGAGCTCCTCCACATTCGTGTATGTACGCCCGTTTTCGGTAAATTTGGAGATGTAGAGATGGTTGTCCGCATAGGCGGCAACCTGAGCGAGATGGGTGACGCAGACGATCTGGCGGCCCTTGGAGACCTGCTTGAGTTTACGCCCGACCTTTTCCGCCGCCGAGCCGGAGATGCCGGTATCGACCTCGTCGAAGATCAGCGTGTCGATGCGGTCGTTTTCCGCGAGCACGTTCTTGATGCTCAGCATGATCCGGGAGAGCTCGCCGCCGGAGGCAATCTTGACGAGCGGCTTCAGCGGCTCGCCCGCGTTGGTGGAGATATAAAATTCCAGAACGTCCTGACCGTCCGGGGAGAGTTCCGAGATTTCAAAGCGAACCTCAAACCGGGCATTCGGCATGTCGAGATAGGAAAGTTCCGCCGAGACGTTCTGCTCAAACCGGGCGGCAGCTTTTTTTCTCGCATCGGTGAGCTTCTCGGCAAGTTCGCGGGCCTTTGCGGACAGGATTTTCTCCTGCTTATGGAGTTCCGCGAGCCTTTCTTCGGAAAATTCGATGGAATCCAGCTCCTGCTTCGCCTTTTCATAATAGGCGAGCATGGCCTCCACCGTGCCGCCGTATTTGCGTTTCAGGCGGTAGATCGCGTCGAGCCTTGCTTCGGTGCGGTTCTGGAGCGCCGGGTCGAATTCCAGTTCATCGGCGCAGGAGCGGATCTCGTTTGCGAGCTCCTCAAATTCATAATACATGCCGCGGAATTTCTCCGGAACGCCGGAAAAATCCGGGAAATATTCGGAGAGCCGCGCCGTATCGTCGATCACGGTCTCCATACGTGTGAGCATGCCCTCGGCGTCGTCGTTTCCGTCGATGGCCTCGACGGCTTCTCCAATCAGGCCGGAGAGCCTCTCCGTGCTGTCCATCCGCTTCTTCTGGGCAAGAAGTTCCTCCTCCTCCCCTTCCGCGACGGAAGCAGCTTCAATTTCCTTAACTTGATAGCTCAAAAGGTCGATGCGCTGGGCCTTTTCCGCGTCGCTGCCGGAGAGCTTTTTGATCTCTTTTTCGACGGTCTTCAGCGCCTCGTAAGCCTCCCGGTATTCGTTCCGGAGCGGCTCTGTGTCGCCGTAGGCATCGATATAAAGCATATGGAGTTCCGGGTCGGAGAGCATCTGGCTGTCGTGCTGGCCGTGAATGTCGATCAGCGCGGCGGAAAGCGCCTTGAGCACCGCGGCGGTCGCGGGGCTCAGGTTGATTTTGCAGACGGAGCGGCCGTCCGCAAAGATCTCGCGCGAGACCAGAAGCTCGCCGTTCTCATCCGGTTCATAGCCGAGAGCGCATACCGCCTCGGCGTCCTTTTCCGAAAGGCCGGAAAAGACCGCGCTGACGGAAGCCTTGTCGGTTCCGGTACGGATCAGGTCCCGGCGGGTTCTTCCGCCGAGTACGGCATGGATCGAGTCGATCAGGATGGATTTACCGGCGCCCGTCTCACCGGTGAGCACATTGAAGCCGGGCCGGAGTTCCAGCGAGACGTTCTCGATCACCGCAACATTTTGAATATGCAACTGTGAAAGCAAGATAATCCCTCTTTCAGCGTCAGCCGATCAGACGCCTGATTTCGTCGACCAGTACGAGAGCCGTTTTTTCATCCCGCATCAGAACGAAGATCGTGTCGTCCCCGGCGAGCGTTCCGACGATGCCCTGGCGGTTCATGGCGTCAAGGACGGCGCAGGCGGCGTTCGCCATGCCGGTGAAGCATTTGATCACGATGATGTTGCCCGCGTAATCCACGGATTTCGCCGACTGGCTGAACACCGCGTATTTGCTGCCGATGTCGGAATTGACTTCGCCGGCGGAGGCGGTGTAGCGGTATTTCCCATTCGGAGAAAGCGTTTTTACGAGGCGAAGCTCCTTGATATCGCGGGAGACGGTCGCCTGCGTGATCTCAAAACCGCTTTCCCTGAGCCATGAAAGAAGCTCTTCCTGCGTGGTGATGTCTTTTTCGGAGATGAGTTCCAGAATCTTGGAGTGGCGTTTTGTTTTCATTTCATCGTCTCCCTATGATTTTCTCGTTGAGGGTCTCATAAAATCCACGGCCTGTAATGTTGATGAAGCGGATATACTTATCCGAGCGGCGAACCAGAATTTCGTCGTTCGATTTGAGTACCATGCGTTTTTCGCCGTCGATCACGATGCTGAGGTCCTTTTCCGTATCGGAGCAGGCGGCCCTTACCGAAAGGGTCTTGTCCCCCGCGCAGACAATCGACCGCGAAATCAGGGAATGCGGACAGATCGGCGTCATAATGATCGCGTCGAGCTCGCTGTCCATCACCGGGCCGCCGGCCGACATGGAATAGGCGGTGGAGCCGTTCGGCGTGGCGAAGACGATGCCGTCCGCCCGGTACTGGGCCACTTCCCTGCCGTCGCACCGGACCTCGAGATCGACGATCTTTCCGGGCTCGGTTTTGGAGATGAACATGTCGTTGACGGCGGTCTCGACTTCATTGCCATAAACAATATCCAACATCATGCGCCGCTCAACCTGACAACCGCCGCGTACCAGTCTTTCCAGCAGCGGAAGCTCATCCTGTTCGAGGTCGGAAAGAAATCCAAGATGCCCGGCGTTGATACCGAGGATCGGCACATCGTAGAGGATGGCGCTCCTCGCCGCGCGCAGGATCGTTCCGTCGCCGCCGATTACGATCATCAGGTCGGATTCCGGCAGGATCGTTTCGGAAGGTAAAAATTCGGCGCCCGTCCCGGAAAACACCGGCTCAAAAGAAGAATCCAGATAGGGAGTAACGCCGATTTTCAAAAGGAAGGCGACGACCTTCTCCGCGCAGGGCCTCACCTGTTCCCGCGTCAGGTTGACCGAGAGAAACGCCTTCGGCCTGCGGGAAGGATGAAGCCTGAATTTTTCGAATTTTTTCTGCATAGGAAAACTCCTCTCAGTTGAGCGTTTCGTGCGAAGCCGAAACTACGGCTTCCGGGGAAAGATCGGTTCTGTCGAGAGACGGATCCTTCGACAGAGCTAAAAGATATTCAATGTTGCCCTGAGGGCCTTTGACCGGAGAAAAATCAAGACCGAACGCGCCGTATCCGGAGCTTCTCGCGAAAGCAAGCACCTTTTCGATGACCTCGAAATGCGTCTCCGGCTCCCGGACGACGCCGTGCTTGCCCACCTTTTCCCTTCCGGCCTCAAACTGCGGCTTGACAAGGCAGACGACGACGGCATTTTCCGTCAAAAACGGCAGCAACACGGGAAGGACGAGGCCCAGCGAAATGAAGGACACGTCGATGCTCACAAGGCCCACCGGCTCCGGCACCTGTTCCTTTGTAAGATAGCGAACGTTGGTGCGCTCAAGGTTGACGACGCGCGGATCCGTGCGGAGGCTCCATGCGAGCTGACCATAGCCGACGTCGACGGCATAGACCTTTTCGGCGCCGTTTTGCAGCATGCAGTCCGTGAATCCGCCGGTGGAGGCCCCGACATCCATACAGACCTTCCCGGCGGGAGAGATGCCCGGAAAAACCGCCAGCGCCTTCTCCAGCTTGAGCCCGCCGCGGCTTACATACCGGAGCGTATCCCCGCGGAATTCGATCAAATCCTCCGCCGTGACGGGATCGCCGGCCTTGTCTGCCCGCTGACCGTTCACATAGACCTCTCCGGCCATGACCGCGGCCTTGGCCTGTTCCCTGCTGCCGAGGATGCCCCGGTCGACGAGTTCCGCGTCGAGGCGTTTCTTTTCACTCATCGGGGGTGCCTCCTTTGCCTTCGGCTTTTTGCAGCATCGATTCCGCGTCAAGCCCCTGCTTTTTGATTGCGGAGGCGGCGCTCATCTGCGGGATGAAGCCGGAAATATTCTGTGGAGAATATTTGCCGCGGAAGCCTTTTTCCGTCAGCGCCGCGCCGAAATGCTCGGCGATGCTGCCCGGAAAAACGGCCTCCTCAAAAAAGAAAATATGTGGATACCGTATTGCGGCATCGACGGCTGCTCCGTCGAGAGGCCAGACCTTGTTGAGCTTTAAGATGGAGGCACAGCCCGCTTCCGCCGTAGAGACCGCTTCGGCAAAGAGCCTGCCGTAGCAGACGATCAGCGCATCGGAATCCGGCTTTTCAAAGAGATCAAAGTCTCCGCCACCGGTATGATAAGTCTCGGGAACAAATTTTTCACAGTCACGCGGATAGCGGACGGCACAGACGCCCTCCCCGTTCAGCGCGTTTTTCAGCATGAAGCCAAGCTCCCGGTAATCCGCCGGGCAAAAGATCGTCATGCCCGGCACTGCAGTCAAAATGGCGATATCGAAGATACCCTGATGGGTTTCGCCGTCACCGCCGACAATGCCCGCCCGGTCGACGGCCAGCACGACATGCTTCGGTTCGATCGAGGCGTCGTGGATGATCTGGTCGCAGGAGCGCTGCAAGAACGTCGAATAAACGGCGAAGACCGGCTTCATGCCGCCGGCGGCAAGCCCTGCGGCAAACGTCATCGCATGTTCTTCGGCGATACCGACGTCGAAGAACCGTTTCGGATACTTCGCCGCGAACCTGCCGAGGCCGGTGCCGTCCTTCATTGCGGCCGTGATCGCGCAGATGCGGTCGTCCTCTGCCGCGAGCCCGGTCAGGATCTCACCAAACGCCTCCGAGAAACTCCCGGACGGCGGTTCCAGCAGTTCTCCGGTCTCTTTATCAAACGGAGCGATCCCATGGAATTTGGAAGGGTTCTGCTCCGCCGGCAGATAGCCGTTTCCCTTTATCGTATTGATATGGACGAGCACCGGGCAGGAGAATTTCTTTGCCCGCTCAAGAACGCGCACCAGCGTGGAGACGTCGTGGCCGTCCACGGGGCCTAAGTAATAGAATCCAAAATGCTCGAAATAATTGCTGCCGTAAAAATGGTTTTTCAGCATGTTTTTGACCGCGGAGGCGAAGTTCCTCAGGCTTCTCCCGATGAGCGGGATCGCCAGCAGAAATTTCTCCACGTTGTCGCGGAAACGAAAATAGCTGCGTCTCGTGCGGATTTTTGCGAGGTATCTCGCCATGGCGCCGACATTTTTGGAGATGCTCATCTCGTTGTCGTTGAGCACGACGATGAGCTTTGTGCCGCTGCGCCCGGCGTTGTTCATGGCCTCGTAGATCATACCGCCCGAAAACGCCCCGTCTCCGACGACCGCGATGACGCTGCCGTTCTCCCCCCGAATCTTTTTTGCCTGCGCAATTCCGAGCGCCGCGGAAATCGAAGTGCTCGCGTGCCCGGCGACAAAGGCGTCGTGCACGCTCTCGGCCGACTTCGGGAATCCGGAAAGGCCGTTTTCGGTGCGGATACCGGTGATGTCGCGCCCGGTCAGGATCTTATGGGAGTAGCACTGGTGGCCGACATCCCAGACGATCACATCCTTCGGCGTCGAAAAGACGTGGTGCAGCGCCACGGTGAGCTCCACCGCACCCATATTGGAAGCGAGGTGTCCGCCGGTCTTTGAGACTTTATCCAGAATCTCATTTCGCAGCTCCCCGCAGAGAGTTTTCAGTTGTTTATCGTCCAGCTCCGAAACGCCCTCCGGCAGCCGGATCGTATCCAGAATTCGTTCTTTTGGCATAGGTTCTCCCATCAAAACTCAATCAGTTCCTCCGCAAACAGGCGAAAGAATCGGGTATCGATCCCGCTTTTATCAAGGGGATCGAGATAGCCGAGCGCGAAGGCCATATGTTTTTTCGCATCGGTCCGCGCGGCCGTGATGCCGTGCACGGTGACATAGGAACTGGGCTCGGCGGATTCCGGCTTCTCCATGAAATCCCGGATATCATCCGCAATCTGAAACGCAAGCCCAAACTCGTTGGCATAGGAGATGGAAAAATACGTCTTTTCGGCATCCGCGCCGGCGGCGGCACAGCCCATTCCGGCGGCGCACCGGATCAGCGCGGCGGTTTTCAGTTCATCCAGCGTATAGAGCTCGTTTTCGGAGAGCTCCTTTCCGGCGCCCGCAAGATCGAGCACCTGTCCGCAGACCATCCCGCGGTATCCGGCGGCTCTGGAAAGCAGACTTGCCGCCTTCAGCGCCCGTTCCGGATCTTCTTTTGCAAGCTCACACTCTGCGAGGATGGCAAATGCCTCCGTGAGCAGCGCATCTCCGGCGAGCAGCGCGTTGGCCTCACCGAAACGGATGTGGCAGGAGGGTTTCCCACGACGCAGGTCGTCGTTATCCATGCAGGGCAGGTCGTCGTGAACCAGCGAGTAGGCCTGAACGCATTCGATCGCCGCGGCAAAAGGCAGCGCATCTTCTGCGGAGCCGCCGAAAAGCCGGCAGAATTCCAGCACAAGGATGCCGCGCAGCCGCTTTCCGCCCAAGACGGAATAGCGCATGGCCTCGGCGATCAGGGCCTGCTCGGAATTTTCCGCGGCAATCCGCGCCGAGAGGTAACCGCCGATCTTTTCCCGGTCGTCTTCCAAAACGGATAGGAAGGTTTCTTTCTCCATGAATTATTCGTTCCCCTCTTCGGAAAGCTCCGTGATCTTCTGTTTTGCCTCTTCGAGGATCTTGGAAGCCTTTTTGCAGAGATTCACGCCCTCCTCATAGAGCGAGAGCGCCTCCTCGAGCGGCATATCCCCCGCCTCGAGCTTTGCGTTGATATAGTCCAGCCGTTCCACAGCCTTTTCAAAATTCAGCTCTTCCGCCATGGGAACGCTCCTTTCTTTTATATGATTCTCGCGCCGGCCTCGCCGTCCGAAAAGCGCAGCCGGACCTCATCCCCGGGCTCCAGTTCGCCGACCGACCGCACGGGGCGGCCCTCTTTTTCCGCGAAACAGAAGCCTTTTTTCAGAATCTTCGCCGGATTTGCCCCATCGAGCCGCGTGAGCGCCCGCTCGAGCACCCAGCCGGAATCACTGAGGATTTTTGTCATGTTCCGCTCCAAAGAAAGCTTTTCGTCTCCGAGGAGATCGGTTCCGGCCGCCAGCGCCACGGATGTAAAGGAGCTTAGCTTTTCAGCATACCCCCTGATTTTCTCGCTCTTTTCACGCTCAAGGAACGCTTGGATTTTTGCCGTCAGCGCCGTGGAAACGGTACCGAAGTAGTATTTGAGCTCTACGCCGTCCGGGCTGCAAAGCTCCGCGGCGGCGGAGGGCGTTGGAGCACGGAGATCGGCGACGAAATCACAGATGGTGAAGTCCGTCTCATGCCCGACGGCCGAAACCACCGGAATGGCGCTCGCATAGACGGCTCTCGCAATGCGCTCGTCGTTAAAGACGGAGAGATCGTCCGAGCTGCCGCCGCCTCTGCCGAGAATGAGCACATCCGCGTCGGTCAGTCGGTTGATTGCCCGGATCGCATCTACAATCTGCGGGGCGGATTCGGCCCCCTGAACGGAGACCGGATAGAGCAGAATCTCTCCAAGCGGCCACCGGCGCTCCAGAATCTGCTCAATATCGTGCAGCGCCGCCCCGGAACGGGAGGTGACGACGCCGATTTTCTTTGGATAGAGCGGAACCGGCCGCTTGTGCTCGGCTGCGAAGAGGCCTTCCTTCGAGAGCTTCTCTTTGAGCTGCTCAAAGGCAAGGTAGTTTGCGCCGAGACCCTCCGGCTGAATGTCGTAGACGACCAGCTGGCAGGTGCCGTCCCGCGAATAGAGCGTCACGTCGCAGCGCAGGATAACCGACATGCCGGAGGCCGGCTCAAATTTCAGCCGGGAGGCGCTTGAGCGGAACATCACGCAGCGCAGAGAAGCATCTTTTTCTTTCAGGGTGAAGTAGACGTGCCCGGAGATAAAATTCGGGCGGTAATCACCGATCTCTCCCCGGACGTAAAGCCCCTTGAGCTTTTCGTCCTCCTCGACCGTCGACTTGAGATACGTCACGATCTGGGATACCGTCAGGATTGCGAATCCGGCCATTCCGGGTCCCCCCTCCTTCTTTGGTCGGCAATGGAAGCCAGCACGGCGATGCCCGCGGCGTTGTCGGAAGAAAACACGGGTTCGGCGAAGATACCGCCGTAGTCTTTTTCAAAATGCTCCCGGAGGATCGTATTCGACATGACGCCCCCGGCGTAGAGAACCGGCAGCTTTCCGTATGTTGCGAGCGCGGTATCCGTCATGCCGGAGACCGCGGCCGCGATCGAATCGAGGCAGAATCTCGCGATGTCCTCCGGGCTCTCCCCCATCGCCCGCATCGTCTCGCAGCGATTCTCGATACCGGAGAGGCAACAGTTTCCGTCTTTCATCGTCGGCTTTATTTTATAAGTTTTATCGCTTTTTTGTGCAAGTTTTTCGAGCTCCGGGCCGGCAGGAAACGGCAGCCCCAGCATGACGCCGACGCGGTCGACGGCTTGTCCGGCCTTGAGATCGAGCGAATCGGCGATCTTATCGCAGCGGAAAATCCGTTCCTTATCCGGCTCCACGAGCAGGCATTCCGTCGTGCCGCCCGAGACATGAAAGGCGAGAAAACGGGTTTGCAGCAGATTGAGCCTCCCCGCGGAATAGAGCGCGGCGGCGACATGGCCCTGCTGGTGAGAAAACAGATAGAGCGGCGCCTGATGGGAGGCCGCGACGCACTCCGCCGTCATGATACCGACGAGAAAACACGGCATGTAGGAACCGTCAATGTCGCGCGGACGGTTTGAGACGCCCACTGCGGCGATTTCCCGCGCGCCGGATTCCGCAAAGACGCCGGTGACCATCTCTCCAAGCTGTTTGACGTGCTCAAACACAGCGTCGGACTGCCGCAGGCCAAGGGTACCCTCCTTCACGGGAAGAAGGCGTTTCTTCTGAATGAGTTTCCCCGAGCCGCCGTCGTAGAGCGCGGCCGAGGTGGTATAGTTGCTGGTGTCAATCCCCAGATACAGCGGCATTGTTTGCCTCCAGCTTCTTTTTGTAAACCGCGCCGAGGACGCCGTTCACGAAGGAAGGATCCTCGTCGCCGCCGTACGTTTTTGCAAGTTCGACGGCCTCGTTGATCGAGACGCTGTCCGGAATATCGTCGAAGAAGTACATTTCGCAGACCGCGTTGCGCAGGATCGCCAGCGCGACGCGGGACATGCGGCTGGTCTTCCAGTGGGAAGAGCACGCGGCGATTTTTTCATCCAGAAAATCCAGGTTTTCCAGCGTTTTGGCCGCCAGTTCCTTTGCGAAGGCGCCGATCTCAAGCGGTTCCTCGCTGGCCTCCGCCGCGTTCTCGATGATATAGTCGAGGCCTTCCTTTTGAAAGGCGCTTTCAAAAATCAGCGCAAACGCCTGTTCCCTTGCTTCTTTTCTTGTCATTCCTTTTCCTCCGAAAAAAAGATCCCTCCCCGTTTTTATCAAGGAGGGGAATCTTGTCCAAATTTTCAAAATGCACCGGCCCGCGGATTTCTTCCGCAGCCGTCGTTTTTTTGTAAAATTATTATATCATAATAAAATTCATATACAAGTTTTTGATGATAAGAAAATACAAAATTTTTGAATATACACAGATGTATAAAAAATAGAGCCTTGAGAAAAAACGCATGTTTTTCCAAAAGGCTCTGTCCGAATGTTTCGTTATTCAAATGTATATGCAGCGTTTAGCTTACTTCCACGATCGTGATATTTTCGACGGGGACAGTGGTTTCTTCCAGGATGGACGCCTTGATCTCCGCGGCCTCAGCGGCAAGCAGGCCGTCGGTCTTGACGATCACGTCCGCATATTCCTCCGTGATGTAGACAAGGCAGTCCTCGAACCCTTTCGCCTTAATCAAACTTTCAAGTTTCGTCTCGAGCTCCATGTTTGCGGCGATCGCGGAGGCCTGCTGCGCAAGTTCCGCCATCTGCTCTTCGGTCAGGTTTTCCGTCACGGAGAGATTCTGGATTGTCTCCACGGCTTCATCCCGGTTTTGCTCCTTGGAGATCCGGGCTTCGCTGAAATAGGCGTCCGCATCCATGGCGACGCCGTCCGCTCCCGTTGAGACGAGCAGCGAGTCTCCATAGTTCTTGGTCTCCGTCGGCGTGATGTCAAGTCCGTTGACCGAATAGAGATAATTGACATAAACCGCCGCGGTGAGCACCATCACCAGCGCGGCGACAATCACATGTTTTTTGCGCAGCACGAAACGGAATTTTGCCTTTTCTCCCGTCTTTTTTCCTCCGAAATGAAAGAATCCGCGTTTTGCTTTTGCCGGCACGGCGGCCAGCTCCACGCTTTCATAGTTGTTGACGCTTGTCATTGCCTACCCCTCCATATTCAAGCCTTTTTTGCCACAAAAACCTTTGAGGAAGAAATCCCCAGCGCCGTCGATACCGCCCGGATCACTTTTTCCGCAACCTGCGGATTTCCGCCGCCCTCACAGATCACTGCCGCACCGTTGATCTCGGGCACCAGGATTTTTCTGACCAGGGCAGAATCGCCTGCGGAGCCGTCAACGATTATATATGTTTGAGTTTCAGATTTTAATACGCTTTCGGCGTTTTCTTCCTCTTTCATTTCCGTATCGGAGAGGTATTCGTACTCATATCCGCCCGAGAAAGTGATCAGGACCTCCGCCTTTCCGGCACCGTCGATTCCCTCCACGAGCAGGCGGACCCGGTTCTCCAGCTTCGTCTCCAGTTCCGGCAGATAGGATGGAATCTCCCCCGTCTCCGTCGTTTTGGCGCTCCCGCCGCAGGAGACGAATTCAGAAAGAAAAATCAGCGCGATCCCGGCAAATCCGAGGATCAGGATGATTCTGCCGCCGGCCGCGGACGATTTGGCACCGGACAGCCCGAGCTTATTGAGGATTTTCTTCAGCGCTTCCATGCTCTTCCCCCTCATAAAGAATCTCCGGCTCGATGCCGGAAAGCTCCCGCACGGCTTCGGATACGGCGGCGGGATCGGCGGAGCTGTTTTCCGGAAGCCATACGGTGAGCGAATTGATCACCAGCGTGGCGCCGTCCTCCTGCAAAGAGATGCTTACGTTGATCCCAGAAATCGGAATTCCGGCGGACCGAAGCCCGGAAGCGAGCTCGGTTTCGAGATTGGATTCAAAATTAGAAATCACGACGGATTCCGCAGCCTTTTCCGCAATATCGGAAGCGGCGGAAGAGGGCTCGGCCAGATCGGAAAAGGCATCGGCGCCAAGGCCGGAGAGCAGCGGCGCCAAAATTGCGGTGAGAAAGAAGACGCTGGCCGCAATTTTAAAAACCTTTGCGATGCTTCCCTCCGGCAGCAGAATTTCACAAAGAAAGACGGCGATTCCCGCCGCGCAGAGGGAGATCGCCCAGCCGGCCAGAGATTCCATGTTATCCGCCTCCTACGGTCAGCAGCAGAACGCCGGTGGAGATGATGACGGTCAGCGCCGAGCATGCGAGCGCCGCGAAAAGAATTCCGGTCACATCGGAGGCCGCCGCGAACAGTTTTTCCATCTTCCCCTGCTCAAAGGAGGCACAGAAAGCCGCGCACAGGTTGAGGGCAATCTGCCAGAGAATCAGTTCGATGATGGAGGGCAGACAGGTCATCGCGGCGGCAAGGATTCCATAGGCACCGACGACGTTCCGCGCGAGCCGCAGACAGCCCTGCGCGGTATTCATTGCATCCGAGAGCGCGCCGCCGACGATCGGAACGAAGGTGCCGATCACGAATTTGGCCGAGCGGTCCACAACGCTGTCGGCGGAGGCACCGACCAAAGTTTTAAGCCCAAGGATGCCGGTATAAATGACCATCGAAAAAGAAAGCGACCAGACCGCCGCTTTTTTGAGCATGGCCGTGATTTTTCCGACGTCAAAAGGCGTAAAGGGCGCCACCATCGAAATCACAAGCAACAAGAGGGAGAGCGGCACAATGTATCCGGAAAACAGCTTCGCCGCAAGGTTTGAAGACAGCAGCAGCATGGAGGAATAAGCGGCGGCGGAAACCGGGCTCCCTGCCGCCGTGACGATGGAGGCAAACACGGGAATATAGCCGACGAGCATCTCCTGGCAGGAGGAGATCACTTCCGCGGCGGACCGGAAGGCCTCTTGTAACGGATAGAGCGCCATTGCGGAGAAATACAGCACGCCGGCAACGGAGAGAAGCCTGTCCAGCGTACTCTTGCCCGGTGAGATCGCCCCGACCGCGGAGATGACCATGCTACCGGAGAGCGCCGCGGCCATTGCACGGAGAGGCCCGATATACCGCTCCCGGACGGCATCCTTTACGGATTCAAACACCGTCTCGATCCGCAGGGATTCGATCTCCGCAGGATCGAGACTGTCGAGCCCGAGCACCTCCATCACGCTTTCCAGTTCCGGAGAAAAGTAATCCAGAAATGAGGCGAAGTCGAAGCTGTTGCCGATATCCGGTTCCGATCCGGCCGAATCGGTTTCGGGCGCTGCCGTATCGGCACCTGACGTCTCCGAGCCGCTTTCCGGTATAGGCTCGTCCGTTTCCGGCACGGCGGCTTCGGATTCCTGCATAGGCCCTTCAGCTTCCGATGCCCCTATACTGTCTTCGGGCGCGGATATGCTTGTTTCCTGTATGGCGGCCGCGGATTTCTGTACAGTATCGACGACGGTTGCCAATGCCTCTGCACTATCTTCAGATGCGGGCGTATTTGTTTCGGGCATGTCCGCACCGCCGACCGGCATGGCGGCTCCGGAAAGAAAGAGTGCCAGCATCAGCGGCGCCAGAAGCTTCAGATTCCGGGTACTCATAGGCCGGCGATCCTTTCCGCAAGATGCAGGTATTCTTCCAGAAGAGGCAGCAGGATCAGCAGCATGGCGATTTTGCCGCCGAATTCCGCCTGATCCGCGAGCGCGCGCTCGCCGCAGTCCCGGCAGCCGTCGGCAACGAAATGCGTAATCAGGCAGACGCCGGCGCACCGCAGAAGCAGGCCGAAATTCTCGGGAAATTCGTTTTCGACCAAACTGTTTGCAAAGTCAAACAGCTCGGTCATTTCTCCGGAGACGGCCAGCAGGATCAGCATTCCCGCACCGGCGGAGACGGCAAACGCAAGCTCCGGTTTATATTGCCGGAGCAGAACCGCAAAAATGGCGGCAGCCAAAATCACGCCGATCAATGTAAAGATATTCACCTTTTCATAGGCCGAAGACCGACTTGACCGTCTCAAAGAGGTTGCTGATCTCGGTAATGAGCATCATCAGCACCACGATCAGCCCGGCAAGCGTCGTCATCATGGCCTGCTCCTCCCTTCCGGAACGAATCAGCAGTTGGTTCAATACGGCAACGATAATCCCGATTGCCGCGATCTTAAAAATCATATCCACGTCCATGTCTCCGCCTCCGCCTCAAATCAGAACAAATGCCGCTGCAGCGCCGATACCGACTCCCAGGGAGCGGCAGAGCCTCGCTCTTTTTTCCGTCTCCAGCCTGACCTGCTCGCTCAGCTGCTGCAGGTTTTTCCGCATCGCCTCAAGCGTACGGGACTGATTTTCCGCCCGGCCCGCCCCGAGAAGATTCCCGAGCGGGAAGACGGCGTCATAGTATTCGGGACATCGGTTTCCCCGGCAGAATTCCGATAGCGCATCCTCAAATGCCTCCTGAAAGCCGGCACCGGTTTGCATGATCTCCAGCGTCCTGCCGAGGTACGAAAGTTCCGTGCAGTTTCCGGAACGGGAAACCCGGCTCAGCAGATCGGCGAGAGCGGGCGCGTCATATTGGAGAAAAGCGATCAGCATGCCGGTCATCGTGACGGTCTGCGCATAGATCCGCTCCAATTTCTTTTGCTTTGCCGCAAAAAACAGCCCGCATGCCGCGGCCGAAAAAAAGATCAGGATACAGCCGGTCACTCTCATCTTGCGCCTTCTTTGCAGAGATTCCGGATCTCCCGGATCCGGCAGTCCTTTCCCATCAAAACGGCCAGATCAAAAACCCCGCTCTCGATCAACGGGCGCAGATTTGGCCGCAGAAGAAAACTTTCGAGAGAATCCGCATGAACGCTCGCGGCAAGAAAAGCCCCGCACCTCGAAGCTTCCAGCAGGGCATCCATATCCTCCGGGCCGCCCAGTTCGTCACAGACGATCATCTCCGGGGCAAAAGCGCGGATGGCGGTGAGAATTCCATCCCGTTTCCCGAAACCGTTGAGCACGTCGCAGGTGGCGCCGACGTCGTTCTGCGGCTCGGATTCATAGACGGCGGCGAGTTCTGACCGCTCGTCGATCAAGCTTGTCCGGATAAAGGCGCCCGTTTCGCCGGAGGCGAGCTGGCGCACAAGATCCCGCAATACGGTCGTCTTGCCGGAACAGGGCGGCCCGACGATCAGGATATTCTGAAGCCCGGTTCGTTTCAGCTCCTCGAGAATCGGGTCCGCCGCCCCGAAAATCTGGCGGGCGATCCGGATGTTGACGGAGGAAATATGTTTCTGCGCCGTCGGGAACGGAATTCCCTTTTCGTAGACCGCGGTGCCGCAGATGCCCGCCCGGTGTCCGCCCCGGATCGTGACGAAACCGGCGGCGATGTCATCCGCAAAGGCGTGGATCGAATACTGGCAGACGGCACGGAAGACCGCGTCGATCTCGGCGGCATCCGGGTACCATCCCCAATCCGGCCCGGCGAAGGCCTCCCCTTTTCTGGAACAAAAACAGAGACCGTCGGCGGTAACAATCTGCATCGGGCGGCCCACGGAGAGGCGAATCTCCCTTGCGTCTTTCCGAATTTCCCGCCCGACATGAAGCAGAATTTCGGAGACGGCCTGCCCGCAGCAGCTCCGGATCTCATCAAAGATCTCATCGATGGTTTTAGGAGTTCTGCCGCCGTTTCTCATACGCTCACCGCTTTCCCGTCATGTCCCCATTCTATGAGGCCTGTCCGGAAAGTATTCCGACAAAAATGGGGCGCTATAAAAAGCTAGGAGCTTCTTTTAAGCGGCAGCCCGGATATATATTTCAAGGGGAACCTGCTGCCGAAAAGCCTGAGGCCTGTTCCATGAGGCAAGAGAAAACTTCGTTTTCGGAATACGGCCAAGCAGAACCGCATCTCATAAAAAAGAAGCCCGGAAAGAAATTCCGGGTACAAAAAAACGCCCCGCCGTAAGGCAGAGCGTTTTAATAATTATAGGAAGACTTTTGCAGAAAACGGTTTTTCGGCAGCGTTTCCGCACCGGAATAGGAAAGAATGGGCAATCGTGTCAGATACGAGGGAGGTATTTCTCCGGAGCCGGAGAGCATCGGAGAAGCGGCCTAATCGGTGTTTCCGTCCTGCCATTCTAAAATGCGCCGGGAACGGAGAGCATCATCAGGTAGGTGGCGAATGTTTTCCGAAGCCAACGGAGATTGGGAGGCTCCGGTTTATATTCCGCCCCGAAGAGATACCGGCATAGCGAAAGCCGTCCGTCACTCGCACATTTTAAGGAACTCATTCTCACCGATGATCGGAACGCCAAGCGCCTCGGCCTTGGTATATTTGCTGCCGGGATCCTCTCCGGCGAGGACGTAGCTCGTCTTTTTGGAGACGGAGGATGAGGTCTTTCCGCCCAGAGCGACAATCTTTTCCGTCGCCTGCTCCCTCGTCATGGTTGGAAGCGTGCCTGTGAGCACGAAGGTCAGGCCAAGGAATTTATCGCCGGTCGCCTTCGTTTCTGCGGCCATGGAAACGCCGTTTTCGCGGAGGCGCTCGATCAGATTGCGGGACTGCGGCAGAGAGAAGAAATTCACGGCGGAATCCGCCATGATCTGCCCGAAGCCTTCGATGGTGCAGATTTCGTCGGCGGAGGCGGCCATCAGGGCATCCATATCGCCGAAATGCTGCGCGAGAAGCTCCGCGGCCTTCTGCCCGATGTTCCGGATACCGAGCGCGTAGACCAGCCGGGAGAGCCCGTTCTTTTTGGAGCCCTCGATCGCCGCGATCAGGTTTGCGGCGGATTTCTCGCCCATCCGGTCGAGCTGCCGTACTTCCTCCGCTTTGAGATCATAAATATCCGCCTGAGAGCGGATCAGATTGGCGTTGATGAGCGCGGAGGCGAGCGCCGGGCCAAAGCCGTCGATATCCATGGCGTCTCGGCTCGTAAAATGGATGAGGTTGCGGAGAAGCTGCGCCGGGCAGTCCGGATTCGGGCACCGCAGCACCGCCTCGTCCTCCTCACGGACGGCTCTCGTTCCGCAGACGGGGCAATACTCCGGCAGGCGGAAATATCCCTCCAGCGGCCCTTTCTCCGATACGGCGACGACTTCCGGGATGATCTCCCCCGCTTTCCGCACGACGATGGTGTCGCCGATGTTGACGTCCTTTCCGGCGATGAAGTCCTGGTTATGAAGGACCGCCCGCGAGACCGTCGTCCCGGCGAGCTGGATCGGCTCAAAGACCGCGGTCGGCGTCAAGGCGCCGGTCCGGCCGACGTTGATCTCGATGTCAAGGAGCCTCGTCGTCTTTTCCTCCGGCGGATACTTGAAAGCGACCGACCATTTCGGGTATTTAGCCGTGCTGCCGAGCACGGCGCGGTCCGCAAGGTTGTTGACCTTGATAACGGCGCCGTCGATATCGAAAGTAAAGGCATCCCGGCGCTCGCCGATCTCCATGATATTCCCGACGCAGCCGGCGATGTCGTCGAACTGTTTATAGGAGACGGAGACCGGGAATCCGAGGCTCTTTATAAAATTTAAACTCTCGCTGTGCGTCTCAAAGGTGCGCCCCTCGCACTGCTGGATATTAAAGACGAAGATATCGAGTCCCCTGCTCGCGGTGATCCGCGCATCTTTTTGCCGCAGGGAGCCGGCGGCGGCATTCCGCGGATTTTTAAACGGGCGCTCGCCGTTTATTTCCTGCTGCTCCACAAGTTTCAGGAAGGTCTGTTTGGCGATGTAGCATTCGCCGCGGAGTTCCAGATAGGCAATCTCCGGGCAGTCGATCTGTTTGGGAATTGAGGCAATTGTCATCAGATTGTGGGTGACGTCCTCACCGACGAAGCCGTCCCCGCGCGTCGAGCCGCGGACGAACAGGCCGTTTCGGTATTCCAAAGAGACGGAGAGCCCGTCGATCTTCGGCTCCACCACATACTGCGGCTTCGGAATCACCGAACGGACTCGCTCGTCGAAATCGTAAAGCTCCTCGACGCTGAAGACATCCTGGATGCTGCCCATCTGGACGGCATGGACGACCGGCTCGAATTTTTTGGAGGCGGCGCCGCCCACCTTTCTGGTCGGGGAATCCGGCGTGATAAACTCCGGATAGGCGTCTTCCAGATCGAGCAGCTCATGATAGAGCATATCATATTCGTAGTCGTCGATTTCCGGCCGGTCCAGCTCGTAATATAGATAGCTGTAATACCGGATTTTATCGCGCAGTTCGGCAATTTTCTTTTCGGCTTCCTGTCTGTCCATCGGGCGCCTCCGGGAAATAAAAATAGCAGGCCAATTCATGGCCGCTTTACAGTTCTTACAATTATTATATCACAATCCCCGGTCTTTCGGAATATATTGCAGTGAAAACTTCGGGAGGCGTCCATGAGAAGAAAAGTCTTTTTTTTGCTGTTTTTCGCGACAGCGCTGCTGATTCTCACCTTTCATTTGATGAATATGGCGCTGCGCCCTTTCCTTGAAAAGACTTCGGTGTATTACGCCAAAGTGTGCGCGGAGGAGACGCTCAACCGCACGGCCGAGCAGGTCTTTTCCGAAAACCGGAGCATGGCCGAGGGAATCGTGCGCATTCGGACAAACGAATCCGGGGAGCCCGTCTCGGCGACTCTGGACAGCTTCGCTCTGGGCGTTTTAAAGGAGCAGATCTCCTCCGGCTTCATCCAAAGCATGGGAGACCCGGAGGTCTGTACGGTCTCCGTCCCGGTGGGAACACTTTCCGGCTATGCGCTGTTTTCCGGGGTTGGCCCGCCGGTGAAGATGAAAGTCGTCTGCGCAGGCGCGCCTTCGGCCGAAATTGAAAGCAAATTCGAGAGCGCCGGTATTAACCAAACCAAATATTCCGTCAAGTTAAAATACCGGATCAGCCTCTACGCGATCCTTCCCCTCGCGGTATCGGAAGTGGAGGCGACTTATGAGATCCCAGTCTGCGAGGTGATTATCGTCGGCAGCGTGCCGGAGGTGGCTATCCAAAAATAGCAGCATAGAAAAACGGCACCTGTTTTTTGGGTGCCGCTTTTTGTAATATCCGGAAATTTCAGCCATCCACAACCTGGCGGTTCTTGTCTGCCGCACGAATATCTTTGCGCATGATCTTGCCGCTGATGGTTTTGGGGAGGAATTCGACATATTCGATGATACGCGGATACTTATAAGGTGCCGTGGTCTTTTTGACGAAATCCTGAAGTTCCTTTGTGAGTGCGTCGGAGGCGGTATAGGCCTTTGTCAGGACGACGGTTGCCTTGACGACCTGCCCGCGGACGGGATCCGGAGCGCCGGTGACCGCGCACTCCATGACGGCCGGGTGCTGCATCAGCGCACTTTCGACCTCAAACGGGCCGATCCGGTAGCCGGAGGCCTTGATGACATCGTCCGTCCGCCCTACGTACCAGAAGTAGCCTTCCTCATCCATCCATGCGGTGTCGCCGGTGTGATAGAGGCCGTCGTGCCAGGCTTCTGCGGTGCGCAGCTCGTCGCGGTAATAACCGATAAAGAGGCCGGGGGTGGTCTTCCCTCTTTCGGCACGGATACAGATTTCTCCGACCTTGCCACGGGGCACCTCTTTGCCGTTTTCATCAAAGATGCCTGCGTCATAGAGCGGCGAAAGCCTGCCCATGGAGCCGACCTTGACTTTGGAATTCACGAGGTTTGCGAGAACGAGCGTTGTTTCGGTCTGGCCGAAGCCCTCCATGATGTCGAGCCCGGTTTGCTCCTGAAAACGATTAAAGACCTCCGGGTTCAGCGCCTCTCCGGCCGTTGTCGCATATTTGAGCGAGCTCAGGTCGTAGTTCTCCAGACCGTTCTTGACCAGGAAGCGGTAGACAGTCGGCGGCGCGCAGAACGAGGTGACCTTATATTTCCGGATCATCTCCATCAGATCCTCCGGGACGAATTTGTCCGCATAGTCGTAGACAAAAACCGTCGTTCCGCAGAACCACTGGCCATAGAGCTTGCCCCAGACGGCTTTACCCCATCCGGTCTCAGCCACTGTGAGATGAAGGCCGTTTGTCTCGACGTTATGCCAATGCCTCGCCGTGATGATATGGGCGATTGCATAGGTATAATCGTGGAGCGCCATTTTGGGGTTTCCAGTTGTGCCGGAGGAAAAATAGAGCAGCATGCCCTCTCCGGCATAGGTTTCCTGGCGAATGAGCTGATCGGAAGCGGAAGCCACTTCCTCATCAAAGTCGAGCCAGCCCTCTTTTTTGCCGTGGACGAGGAATTTTGCTCCGAGGGGCCCGGATTCCTCTTCCGCATGGTCGATTCGGTCCTCGACGCCGCCCTCCGCGGTTGCGACGATTGCCTTGACGCCGGCCGCCTCAAAGCGGTAGACATAGTCCTTCTCCATCAAAAGGTTCGTTGCCGGCA
>Ga0116152_10000029_pt1 | contig 101268 bp, 62 predicted proteins | sample AD_UKC119_MetaG_FD_89894 | JGI IMG/M metagenome (GOLD analysis project Ga0116152, IMG submission 89894) | Active sludge microbial communities of municipal wastewater-treating anaerobic digesters from Hong Kong - AD_UKC119_MetaG | ecosystem: Engineered > Bioreactor > Anaerobic > Digestate...
ATCGATCGTGGGGCGGTGACCTCATCGGTATGACCTGCATGCCGGAGGCGAAGCTCGCGCGCGAGGCGGAGATCTGCTACGGTCTGCTGGCGCTGCCGACGGACTATGACTGCTGGCGTCCGCATCCCGAAGGTGTCGATCAGCAGGAACTGCTGAAGGAGATCATCGGCAACCTGCAGGAGGCGACGCGTCGCTCAGTCGCCCTGATACAGGCCGCCTTGTCGATCGCGCCGGCTCGCCTCAATACGGGCTGCGCCTGCCAGACGGCGCTGGATCTGGCCGTCTGGACGCCGATCGACCAGATTCCGAGCGAGCGGAAAGAGACGCTGAGCCTGCTGCTCGCTCGACGCCTCGCGGGAACGGGACATGTCTGACGTCAGTTCGCAGGAAGACCAGGCCGGCGCGATTCAGGCGCCGACGCGATCTGTCTACGATCGCGTGCTACTGTTCATCGGATCGATGGCGTTCATCGGCTTCGTTCCATTCGCTTCCGGGACAGTGACGGTGGCCGTGTGGGGGATCCCGCTTGCGATCATCCTGCTCGTTGTGCTGAAGCTTACGCCGCTCGTGTTCCTCGGCTTCATCGTCGTGTTCACGCTGGTGTCAATCTGGGTCGCCGGTGAGGCCGATCGCGTCCTCAACGAGAAGGACAGCAAGCGGAATGTCATCGACGAACTGCCCGGGTATTTCATCGCGCTGGTCGCGCTGCCGACGACCTGGCCCGTCCTTATCGCCGCGTTCTTCATCGAGCGCGCCATCGATATCGCCAAAGTCTGGCCCGCGAACTGGATCGAGCGAAAGCTCCCCGGCGGCTGGGGCGTCGTCCTGGACGACGTCATGGCGGGGATCTACACGCTCGCCATTCTGCATGCGGCCAACTGGCTGAAGCCGGCCTGGTTCTCCGCCTGGCCCATCGCCGCATGACACACCTGTCAGACAGAATTCACCCGCCGCTGACCAAAGCGCGGTAAGCTCTCCCTCGATATGCCTCGATCGTCGCCCATTGCGTCACTTGTCGAACGCGTTCGATCCGCGGATTCGACATTCCGAATCGGCGCCGGCGTTGCGCTGTTGTCGCTCATCGTCATGTGGCTTGCGGACCGTCTCCAGGCGACAGTTCTGTATCACGTGTTCGGAATGATCGCCGCGTCCGTGATCATCTGGTTCGCCTGCGATCCGTTCGCGGAGGCGGCGCAATGGCTGGGCAAACGGCTGCATCTGCCGGGATCGATTCGTGGGGCGACGCTGGACGCAATCGCAAGCAGCATGCCGGAGCTCTTCGTCGGCGTGCTCTTTGTGGCGGAGTTCCAGGATTTCGGGGCAAGCGTCGCCACGTGCGCCGGCAGCGCGATGTACAACATGGCGCTCATCCCCGCGGCCTGTGCGATCGCGATCTCCTTTGGGGCCCGAGGCCGATCCGCATTGCAGGTCACGCGGGAAGTGATTGTTCGAGATGGTCTCTGGTTCATCGCGGCCGAGATCTTCCTTGTCTATTGCCTCTTCGAGCGGCGGATAGAAGTCTGGTCGGCGATCGCGCTGCTGGCGCTGTATATCGCCTACCTGATTCATCTCTGGCGACACGCCGCCACACATCGACGGGAGAAAAAACGCGCGGCCGCCGCGGCGGCGAACGAGTCGGAACAGGACGATGACACGCCGGACCATGTGCGCGTCTTCGGTGGCGTATTCAGTCCGAAACTCGGGTGGGCGACCTGTATTCTCACGCTGCTCGTGTCCACACTCGTTGTGGGCGCCGTGTCGCACAGCCTCGTCGTCGCCTGCGAGCAGATTTCCGAGTCGATCGGCGTGCCGAGTTTCCTGGTGGCCGTGATCGTCGTGGCCGCCGCGTCGAGCGTACCGGACACGCTGTTGTCGATCGGCGCCGCGAGGCGCGGGGACGACGCCGGCGCCGTGTCGAACGCCTTCGGCAGCAACACTTTTGATGTGACGATCTGCCTGTCCGTGCCCGTCCTGATTCACGCGATTCGCTATGGCGGCGATCTGAAGCTCGAGCATGACGCCGCCGTCGCGCCGCTCGGGTTGCTGCTCGTCGCGCTGTCGATCGTGACGCTGCTCGTCATGCGATGGCGATACGCCATCGATCGTGGAAAGGCCGTTCTGCTGATCGCGCTCTACCTGATCTTCGTGGCGTTCGCGATTCTCTCGGCCATGGCCTAGGGGGCGGCGCGGGCGCCATGCGAATGGCGCCCGACCAAAAAAGAAACCGCCTCGCAGAACGAGGCGGCTTCTATAAAGCGCCAGGCTGTCTCACCATCGCAATGCCGTTCGGAGGCAAATTCCTTGAACCCTGACAAAGCAGGTGGGCGCTGTTCGTGACGGCCGTACCGCTTCGTGAAAAGTCGAAGTTCGCACAGCTTACAATCGCAGACCAGCTCCCGGTGGTTCAAGTCTTAACGGTTCAACGAATTTCGGCTCCCGTATCGAACATGACAGAGAAACAACCTGATGCAACAAGCTCATTTTATGCCCGTCGTGCAACGGTTGGCAACATTCATTGAATCGTCCGAAATCGTTTCCTTTAACAAGAAAATAATGTGCGGATGAGAAGCTTCGATCGGGGCTCGCGATGCGCGCAATGGCACGCGATTTGCTCATTTGAAATTGACTTTGTTGATGGGGTAGACTTGTTTGCGAGTCGTTGTGATGCGCCGCTGCGGGCGCCCTGGCAGCGTGGGCTGCAGGCGAATCAGTCCTTCGCCATCTCCGTCAGTTCTTCGATGGTCTTACCCGGGTATTTCTTAAGCAGCTTGGCGCGCTCTTTGGCGGCGTCGTCTGTCAGTCCATTGACTTCCAGCGTGTGAATCGTCGACAGCGATGACGCGATGTCGCGCCGCGTTCGTTCCCGTCGGATGGCTTTCCAGATTCTGGCGTCGTTGCGGAGCTTGATGGCCTGCTCTGCACAGTCTTTTCCCGTCGGGCAATCCGGGAAGCGCTTGGCAATTGTGCGATACGCCTTGTAGAGATCGTAGTACTTGTGCGGCTTTTCCCTGACCTGCTTTTCGAGAGACAGGACGCGCTTCAGTTTCTTCGTCGCTTCGTGCTCCTGGATCTCCATCTGCGCCTTGGGATTCTTGTCGATCGCCTTGATGATGCGCTTGCAGAGACGGGACACATTGGGAAATGTCTGCGGCAGTTCCAGACCGCTGAACAGGTTCGCGTAGATTGACTTGGTCTTCTCCGCAACATCCAGGGCCTCGACAAACTTGCCCTCGTCGTAGAGACCCTTTGCGCGCATCACTTCGCGCATGCCCTCGTCGTGGATGCCCTTCAGGGCCGTGAACGCCGCGGCGCCGGGGCCTTCGAGACCGATGATGCCGATGGCCGCCTTGAACTTCGTCTTCGCCTGGATGACCTTGCCATCGGCGAGCAGCTTCTGGCCATCCTGAAGGTACTTCTGGGCCTTCTCCTCGATCGCCCGGCGCATGGCCTCGGGATCCGTCGGATCGCCGCCGAAGCCGGGCGGCAGCGCCACGGCGGGACGCGCCAGACAGATCAGGGTGAGCGCGCAAAAGAAAAGCCCCGGTCGGCGTATCGCTTTCCGGGGCTTGTATTGACAGATCAACATGGATCGAGGCGTACCTTACTTGGTCGATCGCGTCACAGGACGCGTTTCAAAGATCGACTGCGTCCGGAGAATTCGCCATTCGCCCGGGAACGCGTGGTAGGCGTGAATGTGCAGCTCGTACTGCCGCATCTCGAAGTCGATGAAGCTGAACGGGACCAGACCGTTCGTGGCCCACTGCTCGTAGGGGACGTACATGCCCCGCGTCTGGGCGTACTGCGACAGGTCGCGATAGGTCGTCCGGAAGATGTGCTCCGTCGTTTCCTCGACCTGGCTGCTGAAGATGTACCGCATGTTGTCGCCGAACCGGTAGGTAAAATCACGCTCGCCGCGGAAGCGGAACTGCGTGACCAGACCTCGATCCGTCAACAAATCACAGGGCGGCGACGTCAGTTCCGTCACCAGCATGCCGCCACTCTGGACCGTGACCAGATGGCTCAGACCGACAACCCAGATGTCCGCCTGGAAGTTGCTGTATTCGATGTGCTTGTCCAGGTAGATATGGAAAAGCTCGGGATGCAGCGCGCGGCGATACAGATAGAAATTCAGATCGGTGCTGCGCTGTTTTGTCAGGCCAAGTTCTGGCACGGTTGAATCCTTCATCTTACTTACGATGCTCCCAATAAATGGGCGATTTCCTTCATACTCTACGCCCGGTACCCACGAGCGGGTCATTATATCTGACCCGTTTCTCCCTATTCAACGAAATATTCGTGCGATTTTTCACAAAGTCGACTCTACGGACCTTGCGGAAACCTAACACGATGCCAATCATGCCCTTAGCTGCGAATCTTGCGCGAATCGCCGCGACGCAAAACGATCCGCTCCGCTATTTCGCATCGCTGTTCGAGGTGTTGTCATGAGCAAGGTAAAGATCGGGACTTTCGAGGTCGGAGAGGGGGCGCCGCTCGCGGTCATTGCGGGACCCTGTGTCATCGAATCCACGGATCACTGCCTTCGCGTTGCTGAATCCGCCATCGACGTCTGCCGAAAGCTCGGCGTGCCCTACGTCTTCAAGGCGAGCTTTGACAAGGCCAATCGGACCAGCGTGTCCGGCTTCCGCGGCCCGGGTCTGGAAGAGGGCCTCGGTTCGCTGGAGGCGGTCAGGAATGCGTTCTCCGTCCCGGTGCTGACAGACATCCATCTTCCGGAACAGGCGGACGCCGTTGCCCAGGTTTGCGACATTCTCCAGATTCCGGCGTTCCTCTGCCGACAGACGGATCTGCTGATGGCCGCCGGCAGGACGGGGCGCGTCGTCAACATCAAGAAGGGGCAGTTCATGGCCCCCGAGCAGATGGGGCAGGCCGTTGCAAAGGTCACGTCGGCGGGTGGCGCCGCGATGCTGACGGATCGCGGCACGTTCTTCGGCTACGGCCGCCTGGTCAACGACTTTACCGGAATTCCGATCATGCGGCGTTTCGCCCCCGCCGTCATCGACGCCACGCACAGCTGCCAGATCCCCGGGGGCATGGGGGATCGATCCGGCGGCCTCCGTGAGCACGTTCCCGTGATTGCCAGAGCCGGCGTCGCCTCCGGGGCCGACGTCCTGTTCCTCGAAATCCATGACCATCCGGAGGCGGCCCTGTCGGACTCGGCCACTGTGTATCCGCTCGATCAGCTGGAGCGGCTCCTGGGTGAGTGTCTTCGAATCAGCGAGGTGGTGCGCGGCGTCTGATCAAAGCGACGTCCGTGTTACAAAATCCCGCCGCGTTGTGAATTGACGCGATATTCCGGGCTACCTAGCATGCCCGTTCGACAGTCAGGCGGCCCGCACAGTGGACAGGACGCGGGACCGTCGATGAACACACAGGATGGGACGCGCCGGCGCCCCGATGACGAGCGAAAGACCATGAGCGAATCGAATTCAACGAGCGGGCCGGTCATCGATCCCGAGTTTCTGAAGATTCTCGCCTGCCCGAAGTGTCGGGCGTCCGTTACCTGGGACGCGCCCGGTGCGGAGGATTCGAAGGATGAGAAGCTGGACGGATGGCTCGTGTGCCAGGGGGCCGATTGTGGCTTAAGATACCCGGTTCGAGAGGGCATCCCTGAAATGCTGATCGACGAGGCCTCTCCGCCGAAGCGGGCCGGCTGACGACACTCGAATCGAAGAGGGCGCGACACCACGCGAATGATTGCGATCATTTCCGACATCCACTCGAATCTCGAAGCGCTCAAGACGGTGCTCGGGGATATCGAGCGCCGCAGGATCGAGACGATCTACTGTCTCGGCGACATCGTCGGCTACGGTCCCGAGCCGGGGCCCTGCCTCGATCTCGTGCTCGAACGCGCCAAGATGAGCCTCTGTGGCAATCACGATCACGCCGTGTTCTTCGAACCCGTGAATTTCAATCTTCCCGCCGAGCGCGCCGCGTTCTGGACGCGAACGGCCCTCGAAGAGGACGAGGATGATGTTCGTCGCAATCGGCGATGGACCTTTCTCGGCGGTCTGAATCCGCGCGAGGAAGAGGGCGACTTTCTCTTTGTGCACGGCTCGCCGCGCAAACCGATCAACGAATATCTCTTTCCCGACGACATCTACTCCGCGCCGCAGAAACTGCTGGCGAACTTCGATCGGATGGAGCAGCTGACCTGCTTCTGCGGTCACACGCATGTTCCCGGCGTATTCGTCGACGATCCCTATTTTGAAACGCCGGACGAAATGGGCGATGGTCATCGCTACACGATCGGTGACGAGAAGATCATCGTGAACGTCGGGTCCGTCGGCCAGCCGCGGGACCGGGATCCGCGCGCCGCCTACGCCATACTTCATGAGGACGAAGTCGAATTCGTCCGCCTCGAATACAACATCGATATCACAGCAAAGAAAATCCGCGAAAACCCGCATCTGGACGACTTCCTCGGCGCACGGCTCTATGACGGCAAGTAGTCCTTCACGCGGTCAACGCAATCATCTCCCAGGCCTCCGCAACTATGGATAACAATCGACAACGTCTCTTCCTTACGCTCACGATGTGCCTGGCGGCGACAGTGCTGTACATGCAGCTCTTCATGCCGGCGCCGAAGAACCCGACGACTCAGCCCGCCACGACCCAGCTCGCCGCCGACACGAGCTCGGATGGGGCGACGACTTTGCCGACGGCTTCCACTGAAGGCACGCGGGGCGGCGTCAACGCGACGATCGGCGCCGGCGACGCCACGGGCGATCGATTCTCCGTCGTCGGCGGGGCGGATGATTCACTGCTGACGATTGGCGACGACGTTCCGGAGCCGTCCAACCCCTACAAGCTGAAGCTCGTCCTGGATCCGCGCGGCGCCTGCGTTCAGACTGTCACGCTCTCCGAACATCGCGAATCCGTGAAGCGAAAGAAGAGCGATCCGACACCGCCCGCGTACAAGCTGCTCGAGCCACTGAAGAATGAGGCGAACGGCGTCGTCTACCGCTCGTTTGTCGTGGAGTCGCTGCGACTGCCTGACGAGGACGCGCGGATCGATCTCTCGGACCTGACCTGGAAGGCGACGCGCGAGAAGAACGACAAGGGCGAGTCCGTGCGCTTCACCGCCCTCGTGCGCGACAACGGCCTGGACGCGTTTGAACTGACGCGAACCTTCCACATCGGCGCCGACAGCCGGCAGTTTCAGATGAGCTGGAACGTTCGGAATCTCACGGAGAAGCCCTATCGCGTCCTGCTGTCGGGGACCGGTCCGATCGGTGTGCATCGGGCCGACTCGCGTTTCGATTCGCCGCGCGTGATGACGGCGATCATCGAGAAGGACGGGCGCGTCATCGCGGGCGAGCACAAGACGAAGGCGCAGCTGATCCGCGAGGAGGATCGGACGCATCATTTCAAGTCGGGCGAGGACCACATCTACTGGTACGCCCTCAGCAACAAGTATTTCACCTGCCTGGTCTATCCGAAGCCGATGGATGACAAGGCGTCCTACGCGTCGTTTCTCGATCGTGTGTCGGCGATGCCGCGATTCCCCGATGAGGACGATCACGGCGACATGACGGCCGAGCAGGTGCTCGCGCCGCCGAAGCCCATTGCTCCGGGCGAGTCCGTTGTGATGGCGATGGACGTCTATTGCGGCGACAAGGGGGAAAAGACGTTCGAGTCGATGCCCGTCGCAACGGCCCGACACTACGTGTTGACGACGGCCCCGGATCGATCGGCCTGCACCTTTGAATCGATCGGCGTTCTGATGCGATGGCTGCTCGACAAGCTGCACCTCGTCGTTCGCAACTATGGCGTCGCCATTATCATTCTCGTGATCATCGTTCGTGTCTGCCTCCACCCGATTACCCGGAAGGGGCAGATCAACATGATGAAGATGCAGAAGAATCAGTCCCGCATCAAGCCGAAGCTCGACGCGCTTCAGAAGCAGTTCAAGAACGACAAGCAGAAGCTCGGCGAAGAGACGATGAAGCTCTATCGCGAAGAGGGCATCAATCCGGCGAGTACGCTTTCCGGCTGTATCCCCATGCTTCTTCAGACGCCGATCTGGATCGCCCTTTACACCACGCTGAACACGGGCATTTCCCTGCGCCACGAGCCCTTCTTCGGCTACATCCGCGACCTGTCGGCGCCCGACGTGCTGTACCACTTCGACTGGTCGATCAAGATCCCGTTCCTCTGGAAGATGATGGGGCCGATCAGTTCGCTCAACATCCTCCCGATCATCATGGCCGGCGTCATGCTCGCCCAGATGAAGCTGTCTCAGAAGATGGCAAAGGACAAGAAGGCGGACGAAGCCGCCGAGCGAGCGAAGACCGAAGGGGCGTCGCCGGAGGCGGCGGCGGATCCCGTCGCCCAGCAGCAGAAGATGATGACGTTCATGATGCCGCTCTTCGGCCTCATGTTCTACAACATGCCCAGCGGTCTCTGCCTCTATATCCTTTCAAACAGTATCCTGGGAATGGTCGAGCTCTACTTCATCCGAAAGAAGCTTCGCGAGGATGAGGCGTCGGGCCGGCTGGCCGAGGAGATGGAAGCGAAGAAGAAAAAGACCGGCCGCGTTGCCAAGTGGTTTGAAGGCCTCCAGGAAAAGGCCGAGCAGGCCCGCCTGGCGCAGAATCAGGCCCAGATGGCGAAACCCAAATCGGGGACCGGCAAGGGGAAGAAGAAGCCGCGCTTCTGACGCACGGATCCGCCACGCCGCGTGACGGGATGGCCGCGCGGCGGTCCGCGATTCCCGCCCGCCTTTCGAACACATGTCCACACACTCGGACAATCCGACCGACGTGTCGTCGTCAGAGCCGATCAAGCGGCCCTTCACGCGCGCGACGGGATTCATCTTTCAGTCCGTCGGCTTCATCCTGACGATGTCGACGTGCTGCGTCTGGCCGGCGTCACATTGGTGGCAGTCCTACCAGCCGGATACCGACATCCGCGCCATGGAGCGCCCCCTGGAATCGGCGCGTCCAGAACAGGTCTGGGCCATGACGAGCGTGGCCGGCGCCTTTCTCGGCGGCATGCTCCTGCTGGTCATCGGCCTCGGACTTCAGCACGATCGAATGCGCACGGGGCGCGCCGCCATGGCCGTGACGGGCGTCGCCGCGGCGTATTTTCTCGTCTATCTCGGCATGTGTGTGTGGAGATTCCCCGAGCCGTTTCGGATCGTGATCGCGGCGGCGATGGGGCTGATCTGGGTGGTGATGTTCACGCTCGCCGGCGTGAGCGCCGACGAGCTCCGCAGGAATCCGCCTACGCCGTCTGAACGAGGGTGGACATCGATCGATGAGGATGATCTGCGAACAATCGCTTCGCATCGGCGACGAGATAGAACGAACCCGTAACGCAGATCAGGTCTTCGCGCGTCACGGCTTTCTCCGCGATCTCGAAGGCCGACGCCAGCGTCGGCGCGACCTGGGCCATTCGACCCGAGACTTCCGCAAAACGCTGGGCCAGTTCCGCCGGATCGGCTGATCTTGGCGAACTGACTTTCGTGAAGATCACCTTGTCGGCGCCGAGCTGAATCAGCCGCAGCATGCCGTCGATGTCCTTGTCACCGCAGCAGCCGAAGATGACGACCATCGAGTCGTAGGGCACGTTCTGGCCGATCGCCCGCATGAGGGCCTCGATGCTCGCGGCGTTGTGGGCGCCGTCGCCGATGACGCGGGGCGCTTCGCAGATCATCTCCATGCGGCCGAGCATTCGGACGTTTGTCAGGCCGCTGACCGCCTTTTCGTCATCAATCGCGTAGCCGAGCTGCTTGAGACGATCCAGGACACCGATCGCGACGCCGCAGTTGACGGCCTGGTGCTCGCCGACCAGCGGCACGAGAAGGTGGTCAAAGTGGCTTGTCGGCGTTGTGACGCAGATACGGGCCTGGGGGCCCGCCTCGCGTGACGCCTCGAATCGATAGCTGAAGCGAATGTCATCCCCTGCGAAGGCGAGGCCGCACTCGTTCTCCTGGGCGACGCGCTTGAGCACCTTCTTTACGCCGGGCTCCTGCGGCGCCGAGATCACGGGAACGCCGGGCTTGAGAATGCCCGCTTTCTCCTCCGCGATCTTCTCGACGGTATCGCCAAGCTGCGGAACGTGATCGATGCTGATGCTCGTGATGGCGCAGGCGACGGGATTGACCAGGTTCGTCGCGTCAAACCGGCCACCGAGTCCGGTCTCGACGACGGCGATATCCACGCCCTCTTCGGCGAACCAAAGCAGGGCGCAGGCCGTCAGAATTTCGAAGTAGGTCGGCTTCTGATCTTCGTAGCCAGCCGACACTTCGGCGATTCGGGCGATCAGCTTGGCGAGCTTGGGCTTCGACACCATGTCGTGATCGATCACGATGCGCTCGCGAAGATCCATGACGTGGGGCGACGTGTACACGCCGACTTTCATGCCGTTGTTGATCAGCATTTCGGCCAGCATCGTCACAGTCGAGCCCTTGCCCTTGCTGCCTGCGACGTGAATGGCCTTGAACCGATCCTGCGGATTGCCGAGATCGGCGAGCAGCCGCTTCATCCGCTCGAGTGTATAGACGCCTCGCTGATGCCGGCGGGGCGGTCGCCGCTCGTAGTTCGTCTGGAGCGACAGGTAGTCCATCGCGGCCGTGTAGGTGCGGATGTTCCTGCCTTCAGAGATCGCCGCGATCCGGTCCGAGAGCTTCGCCCCGCGCGGCGTCTTGGGCTTTTCGACCTTTGTGACGCGCGTCGTGGCGGACGTTCTCGATTTGGCGGGCGACTTCTTTCGAGTCGTCTTCTTGGCCGGTCCCGACTTCGGGCTCGACGAACGCTTCGATCGATCAGAAACTTTACTCTTGGCCTTTGTCTTTGTTTTCGACATAGAATTTCATCCTATCGATCGTCCTTCGCATATTCAACTTTTGGCGAACGCCCGGGTCGAACTACGCGCGGTTGGATTGATGTAACTATAGGTATGTGTTGCGTTTGTGGATTTCGTCCCGTCGCGGCGCCATTCGAACATTACCCAAACGTCCCGTCGCGAGAATCGACTCGCCGGGGCGTCTGGTGGCGCCACTATCCACGAGTTGTCCACCATTCACTCACAATCGGGGCGTGCGGCTGGGGCGATCATCGTCGCCACGGAGCTTATTCGGACGCGGCCCCGTCCACTGCGGATCCCATGCTCCCTCACAACATACGGAACCGCGACAGGTTATGTTCGTAGTAAGCGACGAAGCCAATCGAAGTGGCCTGGGGCTGTTCCCACCCGGCCCGGATAGGTAGAATGCCCCGGAGTAAGACTGCGTCAAATGGAGTTGAAGCGCTATGAGTGATCAGCCGGCGACCCGAATCGTCCGGTGCTGCCATTGCAGAGGCATGATGCGGGTCGCGGCCAGGGCGCTTTCCGTATTCTGCCCGCATTGCCAGAAGCGCGTGACGCTGGAGAGTCTTCGCATCGTCGGCTCCCATCCCGGCCGGACCCTGGCCACCTGCGGGGACATCATCGTCGAGCCCGCCTCCCTCCTGAATCTTGAGATCACGGCGAACAACGTCGTCATCCGCGGTCGCGTCAACGGCTCTGTCATCGCCAACGGCCGGCTTGAAGTCGCGTCAACGGGGCAGGTCTATGGCAACGTCAAGGCCGCCCGGATCATTGTGGAGGAGGGGGGAATCATCCAGGGGCGATGCGAGATGGCCCCGTCGCCGCAGGCCGTGCGAAGACCCACGCCCGAGCCGGAGGTGGACGGAAACGACGATCTGGATCCGCCGACGGATCACGATGCGGCGCTGGAAAATGCGACGGCCGCCAGCGAACGGCCTCGCCAGATTCGGCCGATCAGTCTCGACTGACGAAGGCGCGTCTACTCGGCGTCATTCGCCGCATTGGCCGCCGCCTTTGCGGCTTTCTCCGCCTTTTCCTCAGCGACGGGATCGGCGAACCCCGTCCGCTCGCAGATGGCCGCGATGATCTGATCGAAGTCGGCAAAGTGATACTCGTCGAGCAGGACGCGCGGCGAGGGGGCTCCCTCGCAGAGGAGGTGGATTTTGCCCTTCCTGCGAAACTCGGCCGTGTCGAAGGAACGCATCACGCTGAAGGGAATCGGCGCGCGTCCGTTCAGTGAAAGCCCTTCATCATTGACGACGGCGCGCGTTCGCACGACGCGCAGCAGGAAGAACGCCACATAGATGGCGACACCGCTGACAATCACCCCCAGGATCTTCTGAAACAGGAAGTCCGACTGCGTCTTCTTCGCCGGGATGACCTCCATGTCCGTAAAGATGCGATCGCCGCTCTTGCGGACCTTGATCAGTCCGTCTTCGCCAAAGTAGTAGAGGGCGTCATCGAGCTCGACGGACGGCGGGCCGCCGACCACTTTGTCGAGGGCCTCCCGCCGCTGGCTGGCCGTGGCGGCGTCCAGCCGCTTCTTGATTTCCGCGGCGTGCTGGAGATTGGCGCCGGGCAGGGGCGTGACGCCATCCGCCTTGTCGCGATGTTCGACGGGCAGCTGAAGGCGGTTCTCCTCGAAGTTCTTGTGCGGATAGCCGATCCAGCCGTCGTACAGGAAGTACACGCCGAAAACCAGGCACATCAACAGGAAGATCCCGTTGCGCACAATGCGTTCGCGTCTCGGCCCACTCGTCCGTGTCATAGTCGCTCCATCATTCGGGCGGTTGGCCTCATCGCCGGCGCTTTCGCCAGGCCGCGTCCCCCCGCAGGCTACTTCTTAAAGTCCGCGACGCGTTTGTCAAACTGTGTGACCAGCGTTCCCTCCAGCACGAACGCCCGTCCGGATTGCTCCGTCAGCTGCGCGTAGCGATCCGCCGCGTTGGGACCGATGCCGGAGATCGCGAGTTCCCGCTTGGCGCCATCCTTCAGTTCGACGGCGATCCGCATCTGCGGCGTGTCGAGCCCCAGGGCGCCCAGGTCGGCATTTTCGTAGGCCGCGTATCGTTGCGCCCGAAGCTCCCCCAGCGATTTCAGTGCGCTGTCGAGCTTCGCCTTGTTGACCTGGAATGTGGATTCGCCGTCCAGCGACCAATCGGCGCTGGATCGCGTGAATCGGAACGCGCCCTCGTGGCTGCTGAACGTGACGGCGGCCACATCGTCCGGCGCGAAGGAAAGCAGGCTCGTGTCCAGGTACTCCTGGTCCAGGTCGGCCACCAGCTTCTCTTCCACCTCGTAGATCAATTCGCCGTCCTCAAGCATCGCGTATCGACTGCCCGCGTGTCGCGACGCAAACAGAACGATCGTCTGCGGGGCGGGCGGCTCGACATCGTCGCCGGCGGGCATCGTGGTGGGTGTCGGCGGTGTCAGCGTGATCGAGAGCGTGTACTGCGGCTGGCTCAGGCCGAACGCCGCACGATTCGCGGCCTTGCCGACGACGGCGCGCCCCTTGAGCGACGCCAGCTCCTTCAGGAGCCCCGAAACGTTGCCGGCGTTGGCCGTCGCTTCGATCGGCGCCGTCATCTTCCAGCCGCCATCCGTCTTCTCGAGTTCGATGCGCTCGGACAACCGTTTCAATGAGATCTGCGTGGCGCGCTCGGTGTTGACGTCCAGAATATTCCGACTGCGGAAGCTCACGGGCTCAACGGCAAGTTTCTTCGCCTCGTCCGCCGGAATGACGGCGACAAAATCCTCGGCGTCATTGCGCACATAGGCGCCCGTCTGGCTCGGCGTCAGGCCGCCGACGCTGATTTCCAGAGGTGTGTTGCGCCCCTGCACATCGATGCGCAGCCTGACCCGCGGGGCGTCGAACCCGAATTCCGGTCGAACGCCGTCCTCAAACCCGACGGCCTTCGCGTCGCGGAGCGCGTTCAGCAGATCATTCACGGCGACGGGCTCGGCCGTTTCCGAAACATCCGACGGGGCGGGCGGCGCGATGAGCCATTTGACGCCTTCGCGCGACAGTGTGATGGATTCACCCGACGCGGACGTCAGTTGAATCGTCTGCGCCCGCATCGGCTGCAGTTCCACAATGCGCTTGTCCCGAACGTCCGACAGGGCCGGCGAAACACTGTCCAGCGCCGTCTTCGCGACCTGAAAGACCGTGGCGCCACCGGCGCCGACAAGATGGGCGAAGACGTTGTCTTCAATGACTGATCCGAAGGCGACCGTCGTCTCCGTCGTTTCTGGCTCCGCCGTCGCATCGTCGCCGGCCGGCTTCTTCTTCGTCGTCAGCGTCACGGTCACGCGCGGCGGCTCAAGGCCGTAAATTCGCAGCGAGTCCGGGGCGTCGTCGATGAACTTCGTGACAGTCAGTCCGGCGATGCCATTGATGATTCGATTGAGGACCGTCAGGTCGGCACGCGCCTTCTCCGGGGACTCGATCGCCCAGCCGGTTCCCTGTTTGACCGCCGTGAAGCTCTCATCTCCCGTGACCTGGACGCGCACGACATCGGCCGTGCTGATCTCCGTGACGCGTTTGCCGCGATAATCCTCGAGCTTTCGTTTCAGCGTGCTGTTCAGATCTGCGTCGACCAGATAGACGTTGTTGTCGCCTTCCCGGGAGACATAGGTGCGCGATGACAGCGCCTGTTGATTGCCGATGCGCAGCACGTGGGCCTTGCCGCTCTTGTCCGTCAGCTTCACAACGCGCCGCGGCTTGTCCAGCGAGGTCAGTTCCTCGCCGGGCGGATCGTCCTTGGCGCCGTACGCCTTGTCGTATTCGAGTTTGGCCAGCAGACTCACATCGTTGTCCACGGTTCGTGACTGGGCGGGCCCGCTGATCGGCGCCGTCATGCGCCATTCCGCGTCCCGCTTCACGAAGGAGCACGCGACTTCGTCGCCGCTCTTGATTTCAAACGCCGTGACATCGTCCGGATCCAGGGACAGCAGGGGCGTGGATCCGTTCGCCGCCTCGTCGCCCGAGGAATCCGTCGATGCGGGACGCAGCCACCAGATGCCCGCGACGGCGAGCAGGAGCGCCAGAATCAGTATCAGTGTCGTCTTCGAATTCACGTTTCCACCGCCTCCTGCCAGCGAATTCTCATCAAAGTGCTGGCGCCTTCGGATGACCGACCAAGGCGCCGATCCATCAGCGACGTCGCATGAACCAGAGCACGATGCCCGGCGCCAGTACGAGCGCCGGCCAGGCGCCAAACAGAAGCAGTCGGATCTTTGTCTGGTCCGACGACGAAATCGCCTCGATTCGCGGGACCGGTACGGGACCGCGACCGATGTACTCCGACGTTCCGTTCAGCGAGTGTACGGCGTTGACGAACAGGTCGAGATTCTCCGTCGGCGGCGGATCCAGCCGGATCTGATTGAATGTCGGCGTCACAGGCTGCGTCAGGAACGCGTCGGTGTATGACTGGCCGATACTCATGACGACGACGTCCGTTTCCTGCGGCATCGCCGGCGGTCCCGTCGTGTCGTCCGTCTTCGCCGCATTCTTCCCGTTCGAGCGCCGGGCGCCGACGACGAGATTGAAGGGGCTGGGTTCCTCGCCCACGATGAACTCGATGTCCGCCTGCAGCGTCTGACCGGCCTTCGCCTCGGCGCTCGACAGGTCGTGCTGGAATACACGCGCGCGATAGTCACCGCCGATCGTCATCGGTTGCGCCTTGAAGGCGTGATCGCCGATACTGACGTCAATCTGAAGTCGCCGCATCCGCGATCCCGACAGCGGATCGAAAGTGAGTTTCGCGACGAGCTTCGGCTTTTCCACTTTCTGAAGCGCCGACGTGAATGTCTTCTGCGGATAATACCTGTCATTGAGCCCGACAATCCGAATCGCGACATCCGCCGTGGCGCCCGCCTCCAGTTTGGCGGCCGATTTGTCCTTCTCCGTGACGGGAATCCACGTGTCGCCTTCAGACGATCGAAGCTGCGCCACGAACTCATGGTTGTTCAGGTTAACGCGGACGGGGTATTCGTCGTCGCGCACGTAGCCGGCGAGATCGTCGAGCGTGCGCCGCGGTACCATCACGCGATAGCCGGGCTCCCGCTCGATCGTTGTCTTGACGACTTTCTTCACGGGCTCGCCGTTCTTCGTTATGGAGACTTCCAGGTCGATCGCGTCGCCGACCTTGACGCCCGCGTCCTTCATCGCACTTTCCGGTATCTCCAGCAGGTGCGACTCGGCGCTGACGATGGGCGCCCGGAACTTGTATCCGTTGATCGTCAGCAGGGCGGCGTCGGCCTTCAACGGCGGGACGAAGCCCAGCGGCAGCGACACATCGCCATCCGCGTCCGCCTCCGCCTTCGCGGTGACGCTCGCCGTCGGGCGCTTCTCCAGCTGGATGACGTTGCTGTTCGCCTTGGGATCGTTGAGCAGCGAGAAGATGCTCATCAGTTCACTGGTGGACGTGCCGATGTACTCTTCCCGATCCGGGATTCGCAGAATCGAATCGACGTTGACTGTCGCGTCACCCGGCGGATCCGTGATGTCGATGACGCAGGCGGAGTTCGCAAGGGACCGCGTCCCGCGCATCGACTTGCCGATCGGACTGTCGGAGTAGCCGAAGGTCGGCAGCCACAGGATCATCGGCAGCGACAGCGTGAATCCCCGCTCCGTCTTCGTGTCCGGAACCACCTTGATGATGCGCGTGCCGTTGTCGACATGCAGGCCGAACTCCGATTCCAGGATCGGGTTGTAGCCATACTCCGGCGTCGTCGGAGGTCCCCCGAACGGCGACGCCATGACTTCCCAGCCCGCCAGGAAGATCGCCCGGCCGCTCTGCGAGAGCATCTCCCGAACCTTGGCGCGCTCGGCGTCGCCGAACGACGCCTGTGGCGTCTGCGGTCCGAACGGGTTCGGCGCCGCCGGCGGGGCGGGCGGCAGGAAGACATGGATCGTCTTCAGCCCGTCCTCCATCGTCGGCGCATCCGGCTGCTGCGCGAGGTTCCACTGATAGACGTTGTAATTCGATGCGACGAGTCGCTCGCGCAGCAGGTTCGTCTGCTCGAGGGGGATCGAGCTTCGTGGCGGCGGCGGCATGAACGGGCTTCGCTGCTGCGGCGCCGGCGGCTCATAACCCACGAAGACGATGTTCGCGAACTTCCGGTCCGCCGTGACGGCGAGAATCGCCGAGCCGATCGCGCTGTCGCCGTTGAACGACCGCGAGGGTTCGTCGTTGTCCGAATCGGCGGGGCCCTGTCGGATCGGCCAGATTTCGTCAAAGCCGATGACGCGGAGTTCCTTGTTGTATTTCACGACGATCGTATTGGGCTCACGAAGCTTGTCGGCGATGTCGCCGAGCGTGAGTTCCGGCAGCTCGTCGAGCTGCTTCTTCGTCGTTTCGAGCGACGCGATGGTCGTTGCAAACAGACCGCCCGAACCGGCGGCGTCCAACAGCGCCTGCGATTCACCGTCCATTTTCGACAGTCCGTTCGCGAGACTGGTCAGGATCTCATCACATACGGCGATGTTCTGCTCAAGGCCCGACGTGTTGCGTCGCACGCCCAGCAGCGCCGCCTGAAGCTCGTTCGGATCGGCCTTGTCCAGGATGCCCAGAATCTGAAGCCGCAGCTTCTCGAGATTGCGTCCCGTTTCCTGAAGCACATCGTCAACGCCGATCTGCAGGGGCAATGGACCGCTCTGTATCTGGGCGCTCCAATCCGCGTGCTTCTGAACGATCGGGAAGGCGTCGGCGAATCGCTCGACACGGCTGACGAGCGCGTCGAGCGTGCCCGCCGCCTCGACGCAGGCGTCCGCGAAGGCCTTCAGCGGCGCCTTTACATCGGCGGGAACTTCGTCCCCTTCGTTCCCGACCGCCGTTCGCAGTTTCGATGCGACGCCGCGAGCCGCGGCCGCCACCTCGCCCAGCGCCTGGATATACTCCGAGTCGGGTCGCGTCGTCTCCTGCGACAGGCTCGTGAACTGCCTCATCAGCGTCGAGATCTTCTTAAAGCCCGTCGTCAACTCCTCGACGGCCTCCTTCGCCTTCGTCGCCGCCTCCCCGTATTTCGGCAGGCCGCTCTGAGGCGTCAGCTCTTCGATCTCTCCCTTGAGGGCGACAACCTTCTTCTGCATCTCCTGCAGCGTCAGGACGACCTGGGCGAACATCGGGAAGCCGCTGAGCCACGCGTCCCGGTTGGACTGGATCGCCACGGCTTCCGCCGTCCGCTGCGTCAGTTCCGCCTCGAGCTCGGTGCGAAGGCGCTGGAACGCCTCGATGGCCTCCTTGTGGGCGCCGGCTTCGCCGCCGACAGATCCGCTGATGTCCGCGACCAGCTGTTCACGCTGTCGATCCGTCGCCACGTGCGTGACTTTGAATCGTTTCGTGTAGCCGGCGAGTTCGTCGCAATACTCCTGGAGGCGGGAGATGTACTCCTTCTGATTCTTGTCCTTGTCATTCGGCTCATAGACGATCGACAATTCGATGTCGCCTTTGGCGCCGTCAAGAATCGTTCGCGTGCGATCGCTCAGGCCGTAGTTCCCGACCGTCGCCAGGTCCTTCCGCCAGTGTTTCAGCGACGCGATCCAGTTGATCGCCACGAGCAGCGCCGCCGCCACGATGACGGACAGCGCCACGTTTGCGCCGATGGCGAACCGCTTGCTTGCATCCACGGCCTCGCCGCTTTTGTTCGCGTTTACCGCCATCGTTTCGACTCCATGACTTTGACCGAGAGGAACAGGAAGAACAGCGTTGCGCTGATGAAGAAGACGATCGCCTTCGTGTCGACGATGCCGCGGCTGAAGTCCTCAAAGTGATTCAGGACGTTGACGTAGCTGAAGACGAGTCGCCAGGCGCCGGACTGCAGTCCCGCCACGTAGTCCATCGCATAGGTCAGCACGCCGATGATCGCCATGCCGAGGACCGCCGCGATGAGCTGATGCCGCGTGAGCGAACTCGCGAACAGGCCGACGGATGCGTAAAACCCGCCGAGCAGCAGCAGTCCGAGATACCCGTACATCATCACTGTTTTGTCGGGTGAACCGTAGATCGTCAGCACGACGGCATAGACGATCGTCGAGAGCGTCAACGCCAGGAAGAACGACATCGCGCCGAGGAACTTGCCGAGGACGACTTCCGTATCGCTGACGGGCGCCGTCATCAGCGTCTCGATGGTGCCGCTTGCGTATTCCTCGCTGATCATCCGCATCGTCACCAGCGGTATCGCCAGGATCAGGAGCCACGCCATGTGGCCGAACAGCGGCTGAAGCGACGCTTCGCCCCCTTCGGTCAGCGTGTTGAACATGAACAGCATCGCCGTGGCCACGAGAAACAGCAGCCCGACGATGTAGGCGATCAGCGACAGAAAGATCGATGACAGTTCCCGCTGCGTCAGCGCCGTGATGTTGCGAATCATGACTTGGTCTCCCGCGCCTTGGCCCTGGCCGCCTGCTCCGCCGTGATCCGAACGAAGAACTCTTCCAACGTGCTCGCCTCCAGCCGAAGCTCACGCATCGACCATTTCTTCTCTTTCGCCAGCCTGAAGATCTCCTCGCGAGGATCGGCGTTCCGCTGCGTTTCGATCGTCAGTCGATGCCATCCGTTGTCCGTCGCGCTGTCTACCCTGGAGACCCCCGTGACTTTGCCGACCTGCTCCCGGATCTCTTTTGCGTCACCCGTCAGCTCGGCGATCAGTCGCGAGCCTTCGCGGATGCGCGCCTTCAGTTCGTCCGGCGATCCGGCCGCCACGATGTTCCCGCCGGCGATGATGATCGTGCGCTTACACGTCGCCTCGACCTCGGGCAGGATGTGGCTGCTCAGCAGGACGGTGTGCCGCTGGGCCAGCTCCTGGATCAGGTTTCGCGTTTCGCGGATCTGCGTCGGGTCCAGGCCGACCGTCGGCTCGTCGAGCACCAGCACCTTCGGATCGTGCAGCAGGGTGTCCGCCAGGCCGACGCGCTGCCGCATGCCCTTGCTCAGCTGGTGAATCGGCCGATCGATGAATTCGCCGAGCCAGCAGAGGTCCGCCACACGTTTGATCGCTGCGGTCCGTTCGGAACGATTCAGACCGCGGATCTTTCCGCGGAATGTCAGGTACTCGCGGGCCCGCATGTGCGTGTCGAGGGGCGTGCTTTCCGGCAGATAGCCAATGACCCGCCGGACGGCCATCGAATCGGTGAAGACGTCGTGGCCCGCAACACTCGCCGCGCCGCTCGTGGCCGGCATGTAGCAGGTCAGCATGCGAATCGTTGTCGTTTTCCCGGCGCCGTTCGGGCCCAGGAAACCGACGATCTCGCCCTCTTCGATGTGAAATGAAATCCCGTTGACGGCGACGCGATCGCCGAATGTCTTCGTGAGGTTTTGGACCTTGATCATTGGGCGTCGAACCTCTCAGGCGTCCAACCGGACGCTCCGAAACGCAGGCCATACGTTCGGCAATGGAACCAGGTTGGAGACGCCGGCCATTCGGGAAAGACCAAACGGCTCCCCGGAGTGATTTTTCGACCGGTTTTGTATCTAAAGCGGCATGCGCCGTCAAGCCTTTCGCGCACCTGTGATTCGTTGCCAAGTTGTTACGCGAGCGGGAGTTGGGAAGTAGGGCCGATCGACGTCAACGGCGAATCGCTGTTAGGTCATCGATCGGCGCCGGCGACATTGGCGCTGCGGGCGCTGGCGGTAGCCGCAGCCGCAGGGGCGCCGCGTCATTGCCGCAGGGCCTCCAGCAACAGAAATTTCGTTTCGAAGGGAGCGAACGATGTGACGTTGCTGACGTCATTCATCGGCAGCCCCAGGACATTCACCTCGCGCACGCGCGCCGCGGCGCCGCCGATTGTCCAGGCGGATGTATCGATCGTGGCGGTCTGACCCTCGACCTCTCGCAGATGCAGGATCAATCCGTCGCCGTCTGACGCGGGTCGCGCCGCGATCAGGATGAGGTTCGGCGTGTCAATCGGCAGAACCGTGTTCGAAGCCAGCGGTCGGCCGGCGCCGCGACCGGGCAGGACGCGGCCCAGGAACGGAATGCGATGGGATGCGCCGAATCGCGTGGCCGAGCTGCGCGTCGCCTGCGTTTCCGAGGTCAGCGCATAGCTGAAACGGAATTCGCCCTCCTGGCTCGCCTTGAAGTTCGTCGTCCAGTAGTTGTTCATCACCCACGAGAAGATATGCGGTCGGGCGACCTTCGTTTCGCGCTGGAACTTGCCGAGATTGATCTCGCCGAACTGAACGAGGGGGATCTCGTCGCTTGACACGACGACCTGTTCGCGCGCCTTGCCCGTTGCGGGCCATCGCACGCCCGCGAAGCCCTGCATCGTCTGCCAGTCGGAGGCGGCGCCGGGGAGGATATCCCGGGCGGGTTCGGCCACTCCCCCGAGTGTTTCAAAGAGAATCCGGCCATCCTCCGGACCAAAGGGAAACGCGACGTAGATGCCCTCCGGCGCGTTGTTGCGTCGTTTCTGCAGCGTGTAGTGCAGTTCAACGCGCGGCGCCGCGTGGAAGAGACGAATATCGCATCGAACGCCGCCGGGCCCCTCGCAGAAGGGCATTTCGCCGCGAACCGAAAGCGTGCTGAAGACGGGCCCGTCAGTGACGCCTTCGACAACGACATCCGACAGCGAGCGCCGCTCGTAGTCCGTCAGCATGAACGCCTCAAGCTGCTCGCGATTTGCCAGCGATTCATAGACGATCTGGCCGAGTTTCCATGCGGCGCCCTGATCGACGAGTTCTCGATTGCGCGATTTGTCGATCAGGCTCTTGATGGCGCCACACGTCTCATCGACCTCGATCCGGTAGTACGCGTTCTCAAGCGTATTCGACTGGATGCGCTGCGTGTTGCGGGTGACATCGCCGCTCGGCGCGACTTCCACCTTGAAGGTCCGCCAGCCGAACGCCGGAATATCGCTGGCCCACACGGACCAGTAGCTTCCCTCTTCGCGGCTTCGCAGCAGCTGCACACGCTGCTCGGCGCCCGTCTCGTCCAGCACACGGAAGGGGCGATCGATCGGCCAGACTTCATGATCGACGTAGAGTTCGAGGACACCGGATCGTGCAAAGTTCAGCGTGTTGACCACGAGCAGTTCCGGATCGGCGCCGACGCCCACACGCGCCGCGAGCCGTCCCATGGCGCCTTCGATCAGCACGGCCGTCCGTTTCACGGCGTCCCACGCGTAGGCGGACTTCTCCGCCCATTGCACAACGCTGTTTTCATTCAGGGGGGTGCGAATGCTCTCGGCGGATCCGAAGGTGTGTTCACCGTAGAAGATCAGGTCGTCCTGAATGTCCGCGATCTCATCCGACATCGGTCGCGGAACGGCGAGCCCCATCGCGCTCTCCATCGCGAGCAGGCTCTCGGCCGCAACGAGATTGGATTGCGTGAGTCGCGCCGCGGCCGATTCCCGGGCCGCCGATCCGAACCCGTCCGTCCACCAGTCCGGCCAGGCGAGTCGGCGGACCGGCAGTTCGCTGGCGTGGTTTTGCTTGACGTATTCCGGGAAGTCGCGCGCGATGGCGCATCGCAGGTGGGGTCGCGCGTATTTCTCATTCCACGCCTTCACAAAATCGCTCGAGGCCGTCGACGGCGGCGAATTGTCCGTGATATAGCCGGAATGCTGGATTGCGATGCGATCAAAGGGATAGCCGGCGCGCTCTATCCGCGTCAGGTAGTGCAGCAGTTCGCCCTCGGCCGTCTCGATCTTGCCTGTGTGCACGCCCCAGAAGTTACCCGTCTGGTAGTGATCGGCGCGGAACGCGAGAACGCGATGGCCCGCGGGCGATTCCCACCAGAAGCTCGTCGCAATCCCGAACGGCGCCAGCGCGCGATGTCCGTGCTGTCCCATGACGAGGTAATCGACGCCGATGTCCGCGAAGTAGTCCGCCAGGCACCACGCGGCGCCGTTGATGTCGTTCTGCATCGCCGTTGTCACGCGCAGGCCGCGCTCACGGAACATTCGGATGGGCTGGAGAAAGGCGGCGTAGCTCGCTTCGTCCATGACCTCTGACATGTTCAGGAACATGCCCGTCACTTCGATGCGGCCTTCCTCGACGCGTTTGCGCAGCCGTTCGATCTGCGCGGGCGTACGACTTTCCAGGTATTCGCGCACGGCCCATGACGCCTCGCACGTCCAGCGGAAGCGGGCGTCGTCGGGATAGCCGTCCGTCTTGTCGCAATAGTCCAGGGCCGTGTCGATGAACCGCAGATGCTCCGGCAGTATCTCCGTCTGGGGACGCGTGTAGCCAACGTCGGTATGCGTGTGCTGCACGAAGTCGATCGTCCAGGGACGCACAGGTTCAATGGCGCCCTCGAGTCGGTAGCGCTCTTTGCCATTGATGTGAATGCGGGCGATCAGCGGCGTTTTTTCTGTGACTTCGGCGTGGCGCAACTCGATGCGATTGCCGCCCAGCTGCAGGTCGCGCTCGACGGGATCGCCGAAATTCGTCTCAATCCGCGCCGACGTCGGGGCGCCGAGATGCGTGATGGAGATCGTGACAGGTCGATAGTCCCCTTGTTCGCTTCGAAGCAGGGCGGGAATGACGGAGAGCTCCGCTCGCTCGGACACACCGGAGGCGAACACGATGAACCAGACGGAACTGTCCGCGCTTTCGCCGACGACGCTGATCGTCAGCGGCCTGCCGGGCGTCAGCATGGACCGCGGTACCCGCAGTATCGCGTAGCCCATGAGATCGTCGAATCGATCGATCATCGTCGCGCGGAATCGCAGCGTTGCGCCGTCGGGACCGATGAGTGTCCAGTCGCGATCCGTGTTCGTCGGCGGATTCGTGATGTCGAAACAGGGTTTGCCGTCGATGCTCAGTTGGAAATGATGTTTCTCAGGGTTGACGTCGATGGCGAAGAGCCAGACGAACTGCACGAAGTCGCCATCAATCTCGGCGGGCGCGTTCGCGGTCTGCCACTCGATGGAGCGCCGGGCGTCCGCCGATCGCAGGAGCAGGCCTGTCGTTACATCGGGGACGGGAGAATGGTATTTGAGCGTCTCGCCGCGGGTTCGCTTTTCGTAGCCGGGGAGCACTGTTTCCCCAAGGGCGATCCGGGACAGCGCCGACTGACTGACAAGCAGGACGCTCGCCATCGCCACGGCGAGTCGCGCGGCTCTGTTTCCCGATTGTGGCGTCAATGGATGAATCGCAGGGGACAGGAATTCGGATTTCCGCATCTACTTCCCCCCAGGACGCCGCACGACCTGCGACGCGGTTCGGAAGATCATGAGATCGACAGCTGGCTCGTCGGGTTGAGATTAATCGCATCCGCGGCAGGCGCGAAGCGAGAGGGATTGGCCGGCCGGATGCCGGGCGGCGCGTCGGGGACATTGTGTAACAGGTTGCGTCGATCCTCGATTCGCTTCCTTTGCGGAGGTATAATCGTTTACGCCGACGTCGGAGCCCGGACGGGAGGCGTCGGGACATACCCGGGGGTCGGAGTGTGGCCATCATGTATTCATCATCCGTTTCACGGAACCTGATCCGTTGTCTGGTCGTCTGCGCGCTATGCGGTCCGCTTCTGGGGACGATGTGCGAGACCAGTGTGATTGATCCCTCGATTCCCGCGCCTGCGCCCGTTCCGCCGGGGCTCGAGAACGAGGACACCGACGGCGACGGGATCCTCAACGGCGAAGAGGCCTTCAACGGGACGGACTGGCAAAAGGCGGATACCGACGGCGATGGTCTCTCCGATTCGGAGGAAGTGACCCACGGGACAAATCCGCTGAATCGTGACAGCGACCGCGACGGTCTCTGGGATGGCGCCGAGATCAAGGCGGGAACGCTGCCGCTGGAACCGGATACGGACGGCGATGGGCTCGCCGATGGCCAGGAGGTGAACGTGACCGGCACGAATCCGCTGCTTGCGGACAGTGACGGCGACGGCCTCAGTGACCCACAGGAAATTCAGTTGGGTCTGAATCCGAACAATTCCGACACCGACAACGACGGCCTCAACGATCAGGCGGAACTCAACAGCGAGACCGATCCCCTCGATCCGGACACGGACGACGACGGCCTGAAGGATGGCGAGGAGGCGCTTTACGGTACCAGCCCGGTTATCCCGGACTATGACGGGGATCTGCTGCCCGACGGCGACGAAGTGAACCTCGGGACCGATCCGCTGGATCCGGACACGGATGGCGATTCGCTGACGGATGGCCAGGAGACCATGAATCACCTGAATCCGCTCGTCAGGAACATCTCAACGACGTTCCTGGATCTCTATTGTTCGACGTTCTGCGGCCTCCTGTCCACGCCAACAGAGAATCAGACCGGCATGTATATCGCGAGCGAAGGCGGCTTCAATTCAGAGTTCTGGCTGGGGGCGACTGTCGCGTTTGACACGGAAAATCCCTCGCGCCTCGTGACGCTCACGAACGGGCACAGCGCGATAGTCACCTGGATCGGCAATCACGTTCGAGACGGCGTTGTCGAGTCCGTGATCACGGTGGGTATTGCCCGTTACGTTCGTCTGACAGATGGAACGTACTGGCGTGTACATAGCTCGGACCATTCGAAGCTCAATGGCTGGCTGGCCGGCCAGGAACTCGCCATGTCCGGCGGGAACGCCGCCGACGGCAATTTCATTCTCGTCAACAAAGAGATCTGCGTGAGCGTTCGGGCCGCGTTGTCCGCGGCGCCGTGACCTGACACTCATCGCCGCGATGAGTCGACGTTGTCCGGCGCCGATTCGTTACCTGGCTCGCGCGATCGTCGCGATGAACAGACGCTATGCCCTCGATGCAAGCGGTGTTCTCGGATGCGATTGTGGCGCCGACACACCCCGAAGTCGGGCGCCGAACCGGTTCAGAATGACGTGGCACGCCGGCATCATCACGAGCACGACGCCGGCGCTGAACATGATGCCGAATCCCAGCGCGATCGCCATCGGCACGAGGTAGCGGGCCTGGGGCGATGTCTCGAAGATCATCGGCGCCAGGCCGATGAACGTCGTCAGTGACGTCAGCAGGATGGGGCGGAATCGCCGCTTGCTGGCCTCCAGCGCCGCAACCTCGAACGGCATGCCATCTCGGATCATCTCATTCATCGTCGTGGTCAGAACCAGGCCGCCGTTCACGACGACGCCGCAGGTCGCGATGATTCCGAGCACGCTGACAACGGACAGTTCATATCCCATCACGATGTGGCCGAGCAGGGCGGCGCCGATCGCAAACGGAACGATGAGCATCGTGATCAGCGCTTCACCGTAGTTGCGGTAGACGGCCGCGAGCATGCCGAAGATGACAGCGAGCGAGATACCCAGTCCCCACAACAGGGCCCGCATCGCGTCAATCTCCTCCTGCTGTCGGCCTCCATAGCTGAACGTCAGCCCCGGATAATTCGCCCTGAGCTGTGGAAACACATTCGCTTCCAGGTCGGCTCGCACTTTGTTGACGTTGGTCAGCTCCGGGACGATGTTGGCCGTGACCGTCAGGACGCGCTGGGCGTCGACGCGTTTGATTTCCGTGTGGGCCCGTGTCGATCGCAGGTCAACGGCCTGCGAGAGCGGCATCTCGCCACCCTGTGGCGTGTGGATGATCATGTTTTCCAGGTCCGCGAGCGATCGGCGTTCTTCGGCCGGCAGGCGAACCATGACCTTGATTTCGTTTCGCGCCCGCTGCATCCGCAGGGCCTCGGCGCCGTAATAGGCGTGGCGGATCTGGCGGCCGATCGCCTCATGCGTGAGCCCGAGGGATCGCGCCTCGTCCGTGATCGTCAGGTCCAGCTGCGGCTTGCCGGCGGCGAAGCCGTCGTCGATATCCGTCACGCCCGTGTAGCCGCGAAGCGTTCCCGCTAGTTCCGCGGCCGCCGTCTCCAGCGTGTGTCGATCGGGATGAGACAGATCGACCGTCAGGCCCTTCGAGCCCGAGGGGCCAACTTCCCATTCAAAGTAAAGCGACTCCAGGCCGGGAATCGGTCCAATCTCCTCGCGCCACACTTTCACAAAGTCCGCCGGCGTGAAGTCGCGCTGTTCCTGCGGCACGAGCACGAAGTTGACGTCCGCGCGATTGGAGCCGAGACGCCCCTGGCTGTTCATCCAGCCCGCCATGACCTTGTCGCGGGGACCGAATCGATCCACGGCGCGCAGGCCCGCCGCCTCGATCAGATTCGCAACGCGCGTCGTCTCGGAGAACGGCGCTCCGAACGGGACGGAGACTTCCGAGTCCACGCGATCGCCCTCGATGCGCGGATCGAAGGTGAAGTTGATGCGGCCGCTTTCATACCAGGCCGCGACGAGGATGAGGCCGGCGAAGAACAGGGAGACTGTCAGGCCGCGATAGCGCAGCGTCCACGCGACGAGCGGGCCATAGACGCGCTCCGTCAGGTGATCGAAGCCGGAGGCGAGGCGCGTCTGCAGCCGGGCGATGGCGGGCATGAGACCGTGGCCGGCCGGATTGATCGTCTTCGCGTGCGCCAGATGCGCCGGCAGGATGAAGAGGCTCTCAAACAGCGAGATCGTAAAGACGGTAATGACGACGACGGGAATTGCCGCGAAGAATCGACCCGTCTGTCCGGGAACGAACATCAATGGAATGAAGGCGACAATGTTCGTCACGACGGCGAAGATGACGGGGACGGCCATCTGTTTTGCGCCGACGATGGCCGCTTCCATGCGCGGCATGCCCTGCTGGTTCAGCAGGAAGACGTTTTCACCGATGATGACGGCGTCGTCGACGAGGATGCCGAGCGTGATGATGAACGCGAAGAGCGAGATCATGTTGATCGTCGTGTCCAGCGCGGGCAGGAACATGATTCCGCCGAGGATGCAGACGGGCACGGCCGAACCGACCCAGAAGGCCAGCTTCGGCGCCAGAAAGACGCCGAGGACGAGCAGGACGAGGGCGAGTCCGAAGACGCCGTTGCTCACGAGCAGGTCCAGGCGCTCGCGATATTCACGGGCGCGATCCCACATGACGATCATCTCGACGGAGTCGGGCATTTCGGCGTTCATGCGCTCGACGTAGCCGTACACGATGTCGGCGATGTCCAGCGGTTTCTGATCGCCTGTCTGGTAGACCCACAGCGTGACGCCGGGCTTGCCGTTGAAACTGGAATAACGATCGACATCCTCGAACCCGTCCGTGATCGTCGCGATGTCGCCGAGCCGGATGCGCGTACCGCTGCGACCCGCGACGACGGGAATGTCGTAATACTCGCTGGCGTAGAAGCGTCGACCGGCGCTGCGGAGCAGCACTTCGCCGCCTTCCGTGCGCACTTCGCCACCCGGTACGTCGCGCGCCGCGAGCCGAATGCTGCGGGCGATGTCGTCGAGCGTGAGGTTCAGCGCCCGGAGCCGCTCCTGCGGGACTTCCACGGAAATCTCGGGATTGCGGATACCGCGCACTTCGACCTGCGTGATTTCGTCGAAGGCGAGCAGGTCGTTGCGGACGCGCTCCGCAAATTCGAAGAGCGTGCGTTCGTCCATATCGGCGGCGATGGCGATCGTGACGGTCGATCGCTGGCGAATCGCGAGTTCCACGATGGGGCGCTCGGCGTCTTCGGGAAAGCTGCTGATGCGATCGATCGCGTTCTTGATGTCCTGAAGGGCGCGATTCGGATCCACGCCTTCCGTCAGCTCGACGGACATCCGACCGCTGCCCTCGATGGCCGTCGATTCGATTCGTTTCACGGCCTCCAGACCGCGCACGGCCTCCTCGGCGGGCTGCAGGATGCCTTCCTCAACCTCTTCCGGCGTCGAGCCCGGATAGGACATGGAGAAGTTGACGATGTCGAGTTCGTAGGCGGGATAGACTTCCTGTTTGATGTTTCGCGCAACGACGACACCACCGATGACCAGGAGGAACATCAGCAGATTGGCGGCGACGCTGTTGCGCGCCATGAAGCCGATCAGCCCGTCCGGGCGATTCGTCAAAGTCGCATTGTCTGTCACGGCGCGGCGCCTGTGGATGTCGATGCGCTCGGATCGGCGGCGGCCGACGTCGTGGGCGCTGATTCCTCGCGAATGTTCAGCGGCATGCCGGGCACGACACTCGCCAGGTGCGTATCGACCAGCTGATCGCCCGGCTCAAAGCCATTCTGAATGAGAACATCTTCCTGACGGCGCCACAGAATTTTCACGGGGCGGATCGCCAGATTGCCATCGGCGTTGCGCACCCAGATTCGATCATTCTCCCGGAGCGCCTTTCGCGGGATTGCATAGACATGTCTGAGCACGCCCGCGTCGATCCTGAGCCGGACATAGCTTCCGAGCAGGACCCGACGCGCCGCGGCCGTCGCATCCTCCGTCAGGCCGAGAGGATCCTGGACGGACACGAGGACGCGCGCCATGCGTCCCTCCGGGTCGAGATTGCCCAGCGGCCTCAGGGCAACGCCGTCGCGTGTGATGTCGGCGCCGCCCGTGGACATTGTGATGTCCACGCGGCTCGGTTCCGAGGTCGCATCGACGGCGAACCGGATGTCCCGCAGTCGGGCGACGGGGATCGACGCTTCGGCCCAGAAGCTGTCCGTCGCCGCCAGCGTGGCGATCGTCGATTGTGGCGAGACCAGCTGGCCCGCCTCCACGTCTTCCGAAATCACGATGGCGTCGAACGGCGCGACGACGTTCGTTCGGGAGCGCATCAACTCGGCCGACTCGAGTTTGCGTTCGGCCGCACGGGCCTGCGCGATGGCGGCCTCGGCGGCGTTTTCGCGCTCGGCGATGTCCGCGTCGAGTGCGCGCCGTGCGGCGATCTGGCTGTCGAGTTTCGTCTTCGCGTCGCGGGCCTCGGACTGCGCGGCGCTGTTGCGCTCCGCAAGCTTACCGAGTCGATCGGCGTTCCATTGCAGGTACGCAATCTCGACATCCATCTGGGCGGCGCGCTCCCTGAGAGCGTCGATGCTCGCCCGGATGCGCGGCGCCTCGTGGCGGGCGACGTCGAGATCCGCCTTTGCCTGCGCCACGGCGATGTCGTAGTCCGCCGGATCGATTCTGAAGAGCGATTCCCCCGCGCCGATGAGTCCGCCCGGAATCAGCCGGGGATTCAGTTCGATGACGCGGCCGCTGACTTCCGGCATGACGCGGACTTCGCGGGACGGAATCACGCTGCCAAACGCATCGACGAACACGCGTATGTCTTCCGGCGTGAGCTCTCGAACGCCGACGACGGCGGCCAGTTTCTCCGGCGTCGATTTGGAAACCTGCGGCGGTGTTTCCAGGAGGATCGCGCCGATGGCAACGGCCGCCACCAGAATCAGGAAGGGGAGGGCGACGTTGGCGGCGACGCCACGCAGTCCGCCGGGACTGACAGGAGAGTGCGTCGAATCATCGCGCAAATCGGACGCCGCCGTCGCGCCGCCTTCGGGCGCAGGATCCTCGTTGTGAGGTACCGTGTTGTCGGGCTGCGAGGCGGGCTGCATCGTATCGCGCAATCCAGGTCCGCTGTCGTCTCCGGAGACGATCGGGATGAGGGTCATTTTACCATCGCTGACGGATTTCAGCATGAGAGCATAGCGCGCCGGCGACTGGCGGGCGGTCGACGTCTTGCTGGTTGTGTATCCGGATGGTAACAAGCGAGGGGCCTGACTAGCGTCCGCCGAACGCCTCTCCCGTCATCGGCACAAACCGGACGGCGGACCTGACTTCGCGGCGCAGTTCGCCGTTCGCCCGCTTCGTGACGACGATCAACTGTTGTCCGCGCTCGTTGTTCGGACCGACGGGAATGCACAGACGCCCGTCAGGCGCCAGCTGATCGATCAGTGGCTGGGGAATCTCCTCCGGCGCGCACGTCACGATAATGGCGTCGAACGGGGCGGCGTCGGGCCAGCCGCGATAGCCGTCCCCGATCCTCGCGTGGATATTTCTGTATCCGCGGGCCTCGAAGGTTGCGATGGCTCGCCGGGCAAGCGGCTCGATGATTTCAATCGTATAGACATCGTCCGTCAGTTCCGAGAGGACCGCCGCCTGGTAGCCGGAGCCGGTTCCGATCTCCAGGACCTTCTCGTGCGGGGCCAGCTCGATCAGCTCCGACATGAGCGCCACGATATACGGCTGGGAGATCGTCTGGCCCGCGCCGATCGGCAGCGGTCTGTCCGCATAGGCGCGCGCCTGATCCTCGTCGGGAACGAACCAATGGCGCGGCGTATCGCGCATGGCGTTGAGAACGCGAGGATCTCGAACATCCCGATCTTCGATCTGGGTGCGCACCATGGCCAGGCGTTCATCGCGGCGGTCCGTCGTTCGAGGACGGGCGGGCGGATCGATTCGGGCGGGCTCGGCGTTGTCAGCGGGTTGAGTCATGGCCACACGTGTCGGCGTCGCGCGACTCGCCGGATTGCACGCCGGCGGTCCGATTGCCATCAGGAACATTGCACAAATTGGCGCGATGCGACGAATCATCCCATTGCGTGAACGTCACGGAGGCGCCCCACGGGATCTTAGTCGCTGTGTCCGGCGCGGGTCGATTGGGGGGCGTGGCCGTCAGGTGGCGACATCGGCCGCGACGAGGTGCTTGGCGGCCAGGTAGTTCGGATTCGCCTCGTCCGACGCGATGATCCCATCCTTGACGGAGATGACCCGGCGGGCGAACTGCGAAATCTCGGGCTCATGTGTGACGAGGATGATCGTCAGGCCGTCGTCCTCATTCAGTTGCTGCAACAGCGCCATGATCTCGTTGCCGGTTCGGCTGTCGAGATTGCCTGTCGGCTCGTCCGCAAGAAGCAGGACGGGATTGGTCACGAGGCTCCGGGCGATGGCGACGCGCTGTTGCTGGCCGCCACTGAGCTGATTGCTGTGATGATGGGCGCGATTGCCGAGACCGACGCGCTCCAGCATGGCGCTCGCCCGCTGGCGGCGCTCCCGCCGGCCGACGCCGGAGTAGGTCAGTGGCAGGGCGACGTTGTCCAGCACTGTTGTCCGGGCGAGCAGGTTGAAACTCTGAAAAACAAAACCGAGTTTTTCATTTCGAATGCGAGAGAGCTGGCGTTTCGAGAGTTCCGAGATTTCGACGCCGTCGAGCCAGTACTTGCCGCGATCGGCGCGATCCAGCGCCCCCAGGACGTGCATGAGCGTGGACTTGCCGGAACCGCTCGGTCCCATGATCGTGACAAGTTCGCCGTGAAAGATGTCGAGACTCACGCCGCGAACCGCGGGGACGCTGACTTCACCCACGAAGTACGTCTTCTCGATATCGCGGACGCGAACAATCGGCGTATCGCTTCGACTGCCGTCGGCCGTCTGAATCATCGTCCGCCTCGCCGGAAGGAACGCGTGATGTCAGGGCCTCCGCTGGTCTCGCCGAGCAGATTCCGTTCGATGATGATCTCTTCGCCTTCCTTGAGGTCGCCGGACTTCAGCTCCGTAAAGGACCCGTTGGTCAGACCGATGTCGACTTCGATGGCGGACGGCTCGTTATTCTTCAGTGTGTACACCGTCGGCTTGCCCTTGCCCTTGGGCTTGGAATAGCCATTGGCGTCCGGTGGCGACGGGTCGAACCGCAGGGCGGCGTTCGGGATCTTGATGACGGCGCTCGCGCGGGCGACTTCAAACGTGACATTGGCTGTCATTCCGGGGCGCAGGGCGAGATCGTCGTTCGTGACCTCGATCAGCGTCGTATAGGTGACGATCCCGTCCGTGTCATTGGCGTTGTATCGAATCTGGGAGATGCGGCCGTCGAAGGAACGTCCGGGATAGGCGTCCACGCGGAATGTCGCCGGACCACCCTGCTTCAGGGCGCCGATGTCCGCTTCGCTGACGTTGGCGTTGACCTGCATTCGCTTAAGGTCGGCGGCGATCACGAACAGCTCGGGCGCCTGAAGCGACGCCGCCACTGTCTGGCCGTTCTCGATGTTCCGGGCAATGACAATGCCGTCGATCGGCGAGCGAATCCGCGTGCGCTCAAGGTCGACTTCGGCCTCGCTCAGTGTCGCTTCCGCGGAAAGAACGCTCGCCCTGGCGGCGTGCCAGGAAGCGAGCGCCGCGTCCATTTCGGTTTTCGCGACGAGCATCTCGTTTTCACTGGCGTTGTTGATCTTGTGGAGGCGATCGATCCGGTTGAATTCCCGCTCGGCGTCCTTGTAGCGGACTTCAAGCTCTTCGGCGCGGGCCTTGGCCGTCGCGACCTCGGCCGCCGCGCGATCGCGGGCCGTCTTGAATCGGGCGGGATCGATTTCGGCGAGCACCTGGTTGGCGCTGACGCTTTCGTTGAAGTCCGTCAGCCATTGCTTGATATTGCCGCTGACCTCGGACCCCACGATCGTCTTGACCAGGGGCTCAATCGTGCCCGTCGCCGAGACCGTCCGGACGATGTCGCCGCGCTCCAGGGGTTTCGTGACGTATTCGGAGCCGGGCTCCGGCTTGCCGTATTTCTGATAGCCGACCCATCCGCCGCCGCCGAGCGCCGCGAGGATGACCAGTGTCGTCACGACCTTGGTGGCCGCGGCGCCGCGATTCCTGGAGTTTCGTTGCATGGATTGAACGCTCGTTTTCGCATTGGGAGCCGTACTTCGGCGAAAGCGGCTCAGGGTTCGCATTATAGATACAAGCACAACGAGCCGCAAAACGCGGTATTACGCGAAAGTCGCTGCGAAGCGGCGATCCCCGCGCCGACGTTGTGCCAGAAGTCACAGCGTTGCCGCGATCGCGCCCGTCGCGTATCTTCCTCGAACGGAGAAACGGGATGTCGCAGGGCGCCGAACGAATGCGATGTCGGCGCCACACGAACGACTTCGCCTCACGCCGGATGGGGCGCCAACGCCAGATGATTTGAGACGCCGAAATGAACGTTCTGCTCGACGCCAGGGGGATTGATGAGGCGCTCGATCGCATGGCGGCCGAGATTGCCGAGTCGTTGCCGGACGGCTGTCCGCTCGGCATTATCGGAATTCGCAGGCGCGGCGATCACCTCGCCCGACGCCTTATTCGCAGGCTCGAGGCGCGGCAAATCTCGGGCATCGAGTTCGGCACGCTCGATATCACGATGTATCGCGACGATCTCGCCGAGATCGGTCCCTCCGCTGTCGTGCTGACGACGGAAATTCCCTTTGATGTGGACGGGCGATACCTGATTCTCGTGGATGATGTGATCTACTCCGGCCGATCGATCCGATCCGCCCTCGCGGCGATCATCGATCTGGGGCGGCCTCGCGCGATCCGACTGGCGGTCCTCGTGGATCGCGGCGGTCGGGAGTTGCCGATCCAGCCGGATTTCGTCGGCAAACACGTCGGCGATCAGGCGGGCCTGCATGTGACGGTTCGATTGACCGAGGCGAACGACGACATGGACGTCGTGGAGGTAGGGGCGTGACGGCGCTGAATCCGGCGGCGGCAAGTGAGAGAGAGTCGGTCATATGGCCGCATCGACACCTGTTGGGACTGGAAGACCTGTCGGCGGAGGAGATCACGCTGATCCTCGATACCGCCGCCGCGTTTGAGGACGTATCGACGCGAAGTGTGAAGAAGGTGCCGGCCCTGCGCGGTCGCGTCGTCGTCAATCTCTTCTTCGAAGACTCCACGCGGACCCGGACGAGCTTTACGCTTGCCGCCCAGCGGCTCAGCGCCGATGTGATCGACTTCACGGCCAAGACGAGCGCCGTGAACAAGGGGGAGTCCCTTCGAGACACGGTTCGGAACATCGAGGCCATGGGCGTTGACATCATCGTCTGTCGCCACAGCTCGAGCGGGGCGCCGCACCTCATCGCGAAGAACGTCTCCTGCTGTGTCGTCAACGCCGGGGATGGCCGGCATGAGCACCCCACGCAGGGGCTGCTGGACATCTACACGATTCGCAAAGTGAAGAAGAACGTCGCGGGCCTCAAGGTTGCGATCGTCGGTGACATCAACAACTCGCGCGTGGCCCGCTCGGACCTTCACGGTCTGCTGAAGCTCGGCGCCGAAGTCACGTTCGTTGGCCCGCCCACGCTTGTGTCCGGCGGCTTCGAAAAAATGGGCGCCCGCGTCGTGCACGACTTCGACTCCGTCATCGGGGAGTTCGACGTCATCAACATGCTGCGCGTTCAGCGCGAGCGTATCTCGTCGAACGTGTTTCCCAGCATTCAGGAATACAGTCGATTGTTCGGCCTGACGACGGAGCGGCTGCGCCGGGCGCGGCCCGATGTGCTCGTGATGCACCCGGGACCGATCAATCGCGGCGTCGAGCTGGCGGGCGAAGTCGCCGATGGCGACAACAGCGTCATCCTCGACCAGGTGACGAACGGACTGGCCGTGCGAATGGCCGTGATGTTCCTGTGCAAACAGGCGTCGGAAAGCCACTAGGCGCCGCCCGGACTGCGGGCGCCGCACGTTACGAAGAAGCGAACACATCCATGGCGAATGCAGAGCTGATCATCAGGAACGGTCGCGTCATCGACCCGTCGCAGGGCATCGATGAAACGGCGGATGTGTCGATCGCCGACGGCAGAATCGTCGGCGTCGGCAAGGCCGATGGCGGGGCCGCGGAGGTCATCGACGCCGCGGGACAGATCGTCTGTCCGGGGCTCATCGACATGCACGTTCATCTGCGCGAGCCCGGGCAGGAAGACGAGGAAACGATCGCGAGCGGCGCCGCGGCCGCTGTCGCGGGCGGCTTCACGTCTGTCGCCTGCATGCCGAACACGGATCCGTCGCTGGATACCGAGGCGATGATCGAGTTCGTCTATCGACAGGCGAAGCGAGCGGGACTCTGCAATGTGTTTCCGATCGGCGCCATCACCAAGGGGCGTCAGGGCGGGGAGCTGGCGGAAATCGGCCAGATGGTTCGCGCCGGCGCCGTCGCCTTCAGTGACGATGGCTGCGGCATCTCGAATTCGTCCGTCATGTTCCGCGCGATGCAGTATGTTCGCATGTTCGGCAAGCTCGTGATTCAGCATTGCGAGGATCCGGACCTGGCCGCCGGCGGCTGCATGAACGCCGGCGTCATGGCGATGCGCCTGGGGCTGCCGGGAATTCCGGCGATGGCCGAGGAGATGATGATTCAGCGTGACGTGCTGATCGCCCGCCATACGGGCACACGCTATCACGTCGCGCACATTTCCACGGCCGGGGCCGTGCAGCTCGTCCGCGAGGCGAAGGCCAAGGGGGCGCCGGTCACGACGGAAGTGTGCCCGCACCATCTCCTGCTGACAGAGGAAAAAGTCGCGGGCTACGACACGAACTACAAGATGAATCCGCCGCTGCGAAGCCGCGCCGACGTCGACGCCTGCCTGGACGGCGTTGCCGACGACACGATTGACTGTCTCGTCACGGATCACGCGCCGCACGGGATGGATGAAAAATCGGACGATTTCCAGACGGCGCCCTTCGGCATTGTCGGCCTCGAAGTCGCGCTGCCGCTCTTCGCCATGGCCCTCGTGGAGAGCGGCCGACTGACCTGGTCGCGCCTGATCGAAAAACTGACGATTCGCCCCGCCGAGATTCTGGGCGTCGGGAAGGGGACGCTGAAAACAGGCGCCGACGCCGACGTCACAATCTTCGATCCGAACGCCGAATGGACGGTCGACGTCAGTCAGTTCCGTTCCAAAAGTCGCAACTGCCCCTACGACGGATGGCGGCTGAAGGGGCTTGTCACCGGAACGATCGTCGGCGGGAGCGTCAAATACGCGATGGACAACGTCGCCCATTCCGGCTGATTTCGGCGACGTCGCAACGTTCACTTCCGGACGAAGACGCCACCAGAACCCCGGCGGCAAGGTCGGAATCCGATCGAAAATCGGGTTTTTCGAGGGGATTTCAGCGTCGTGACGCGTTTGTGGCGCAGTTTCCGCTTGACGGGCGGTAGGGGCGACTCTGTATAATTTCACCAAATAACAGCTCTACGCAATTGCATCGAGTCATCCTTGATCATGCATGAATGGCGGGGAATTGAGGCGAATGAAGCAGTGATTGCGATCGGCGTCGTCGCCGATGGATGCGTGTTACGCCGTTGACTTTCCATTGAAAAAGGTCTGCTGCGCCCGATGGGGCGGACCAACGCGGAGCGATGGTAAGCGCAGCATGACCCCGGTAAGGAGACCCGTCATGTCGATGAATCCCCCAACTCCCATTCCGCTGGGTTCCCCTCACATTGCCGAGCCGCCGATGTTCCCGCGCTTCGGCTACAAGGACATCGAACGCGCGAGTCGCAATCGGCGCAACTATCTCCGCCGCAACATGACTTGCGAGATCTTTCTCGTCGATCGCCAGACGAACAACGTCCTGCGATGCCGCACCAGCGACATCAGCGACGCCGGCGTTCGCGCCACGGGGCCCATCGGCTATGGTCTCGCCGTGGGGCAGCGCTATGAAGTGCGCATCGCCTCGGGCGGTATCGATCGCATCGCCTCGGCGGAAATGGTGCCGTCACTGGGCTTCGCCCGAGTGACGCGCGTTGAGCTGGATGTGCGCGAAGGGCAGTCCCATCGCGTCGGATTCGCCCTGAAGTTCGACGTCCCGCAGCTGATTCCCGTGTAGGCCAGCGCCAACAGGAACTCGGAACAAAACAAAACTCGCCGGCGGCGTCAGCGCAAATTGCGCTTCGCCGCCGGCGAGTTTCTTTTTCGCCAGACGCATGAGCGTCTATTCCGACATGACGGTTTCCTTGACGATTTCCTCAATCGTCGTAATTCCGTCGAAGAGGGCCAGCAGGCCGCTCTCTCGCAGCGTGCGCATGCCCTTCCGACAGGCCGCCTCCATGAGAACGCTCGTTGAGGCGCCCTGCATGACGAGTTCGCGCAGTTCGTCGTCAAAGACCATGATCTCGTAGAGACCGACGCGTCCGCGATAGCCCGTGCCGTTGCAGTAGTCGCAGCCGGCGCCGTAGTAGAACTTTCGACCCTCGACATCCGCGGGACGAAGCTGGAGTTCCATCAACTGTTCTTCGCGCGGTTCGAACTCGCTTCGACAGTGCGAGCAGACGCGCCGCGCGAGACGCTGGGCAATGACGGCCTCAACGGTCGCCGTAATCAGGAAGGGCTCCACGCCGATATCGAGCAGTCGCGCGACGGCGGACGGCGCGTCGTTCGTGTGCAGCGTCGTGAAAACCAGGTGGCCCGTGAGCGACGCCTGGACGGCGATCTGAGCGGTTTCCGCGTCTCGAACTTCACCGACCAGGATCACGTCCGGATCCTGTCGCAGGAAGCTGCGCAGGGCCCGGGCGAACGTCATGCCCTGGGCCGGGTTCACCTGGCACTGGATGATGCCGTCGATGTCGTATTCGACAGGATCTTCCGCCGTCAGGATCTTGATCTTCGGGTCATTCAGCGTGTTGAGCGCCGCGTAGAGCGTCGTCGTTTTTCCGGAACCCGTGGGTCCCGTGTTGATCACGATGCCGTTGGGACGCTCGATAAGCTGCTCGAAGACCTTCATGTCATCATCACGAAGGCCCAGCTTGTCGAGGTCGAGATTGACGTTGGATCGGTCAAGAATTCGCAGTACGACGGATTCGCCGAACATCGTCGGCAGCACGGCGACACGAAGGTCAACCGGCAGGCTGCCGACAGTCAGGCTGATGCGGCCGTCCTGCGGCAGACGCCGTTCGGCGATGTCGAGATCCGCCATGACCTTGATGCGGCTGGCGATCGCCATCGCGAGGAAGCGGGGCGGCGGTCGCATTTCGTAGAGCACACCGTCGATTCGGTAGCGAAGCTTGTATTCGTCCTCGAAGGGCTCAAAGTGAATGTCGCTCGCGTGATCGCGAATCGCCTGGAGCAGCACGAGGTTGAGCAGCTGCTTCACCGGGTTGGAATCCACGAGCTCCTTGAGCTCTTCCAGGTCGATCGACTCGCCGCGTCCTTCGAACTTGGCCAGGTCGTTGTCGTCGCCGATCTCGTCGAGCAGATCGTTGATCGACTGACCGCCGCCTTCCGGGTAATAGCGGGACAGGGCGGCGCTGATCTGATCCTCCGATGCGATCAGCGGCCGGATGTTCATGTCGAGGAGCTTGCGGAGGTCGTCCGTCGCCTGGAAGTTGTCCGGCGATGACATCGCGACTTCGAGCGTTTTGGTGCCCGAATCATAGTTGACGGGAATAATCCGATAGGTATTCGCCATCTGGTTCGGCACAAGCTTGATCGTTTCCGCCTCGACGTCGATGTTGTCGAGGTCGACCGGCTCCATGCCGATCTGCGCCGCAAGCGCAAGCTGCAGGTCGGCGTCCTGGATGTAGCCGAGGTCGATCAGGATCTGGCCGAGCGGTCCTCGCTTCGACTCCTGAATCGCGAGGCCTTCGTGAACCTGTCTGCGGTTCACTTTCCCCATCTTGATGAGGATGCGGCCCAGCGGTCGGCCGCGATAGCCACCACCTGATTTTCCGGGTTGCTGTGTCCCACTCATGACCAAGTCCCCCCTTGGGAAAGGGCGCGAACGGCGTTCGACAAAGGGCTACTCTTCCTTCTTGTCTTCTTCCAGCGCGGCGTCGATGTCCCGTACCAGGGCCTCGCCCGCCTCGTGCAGTTTGCCGGCCTTCTCCAGTTTGTCCTGCAGTTCGCCCGGCTGACGCGCGCGATCCAGCATGTCGGCGGCGTCGATCAGTCCGCGCTCGTAGAGCTGCCAGAGGTGATCGTCCAGCAGCTGCATGCCGTACTTCTTTCCAGTCTGGATGGCGGAGTCGATTCGGAACGTCTTGTTTTCGCGAATCAGGTTCGCGATGGCGGGCGTGACCACGAGGAACTCGTAGGCCGCGACCATGCCCGACGGCTTTCGCGGCATCAGCGCCTGCGACAGAATCGCAATCAGTGAGGTCGACAGCTGAACGCGGATCTGGTCCTGCTGTTCGTGCGGGAAGGCGTCGATGATTCGGTTGACCGTACCCTGGCAACCCGTCGTGTGCAGTGTCGAGAAGACCAAGTGGCCCGTTTCGGCGGCGAGAATCGCATTCGAAATCGTTTCAAGGTCTCGCATTTCACCGACCAGAATCACGTCCGGGTCGGATCGCAGCACGCGGCGGAGGGCTTCGGCGAAGCTCGGGACGTCATTGCCGACTTCACGCTGATTGATAATGCTCTTCTTGTGGACGTGGTAGTATTCGATCGGGTCTTCGACCGTCACGATGTGGCGATCGAGTTCGTTGTTGATGTAGTTCAGCATCGAGGCCAGCGAGGTTGTCTTGCCTGATCCCGTGGGGCCCGTGACGAGGAACAGACCGCGGGGGCGTCGGCACAACGCGCGGCAGATCGAGGGCAGGCCGATCTGCTCGAAGCTGAGGAATCGGCTGGGGATCAGTCGCAGTACGATACTGATGTTTCCCTTCTGGCGGAAAATCGACACGCGGAATCGACCCTGATCTCCGAACGCGAAACCGAAGTCGGTTCCACCTTCCTCCTGCAGTTCCTGCTGGTTTCGATCGGGCGTGATCGACTTCATGAGGGCAACGCAGTCCTCGGGCTCGAGCACCTTTGTTTCCAGCTGGCGAAGGCGACCGCTCAGCCGAAGCACGGGCGGACGGCCGACGGAGATGTGAATATCCGAGGCGTTGCGCTTGATGCACGTCTCGAGAATACGATCGATGTGGATCATTGCCATTGTTCGAAGTTCCTGCGTCGCCGACTCTCGTCGGCGCTCACTCTGCGATTAATTCCCTTCCGACACCACTCGACGCGACGCGGATCTCGGCGTCGCCGCTTCGGTCATCGGATCGATCATCAGGCGACGTCGACCTCCGCCTGCGCCAGTCGCGCCAGCTCTTCCAGCGACGTGATCCCGCGAAGAATCTTCCGCTGGCCGTCCTGCAACAGCGACTTCATGCCCGTCGCCCGCGCCGCGCGGCGGATTTCCGCGATGCCCGCCCGATTGAACGCCAGCTCGCGAAGCTCGGCGTTCATCGTGAGCATTTCGAAAATGCCCTGTCGGCCGCGATAGCCCGTGTTGTTGCAGTGCGAACAACCCTTGGGCTTGTAGATCGTGTGGCCCTCAAGCATCTCGGGCTTGAATCCGCAGACGCGCAACTGGCCCTTGTCCGGATTCGTGTTCGGTGTCCGACACTCCGAGCACAGCCGGCGAATCAGACGCTGAGCCATGATCGCCTGGATACTCGAGGCGACGAGGAACGGCTTGATCCCCAGGTCGATGAGTCGCGTCAGGGCGCTCGACGCGTCGTTCGTGTGCAGCGTCGAGAAGACCAGGTGGCCTGTCAGCGCCGCCTGAATCGCGATTTCGCCGACTTCGAGGTCTCGAATTTCACCGACGAGAATGATGTTCGGCGCCTGGCGGAGCATCGATCGAAGGATCTTGCCGAAGCTCAGTCCGATGTCTTCACGCACCTGGCACTGATTCATGCCGGGGAAGACGTATTCAACGGGATCCTCCGCCGTGATGATCTTCTTGTCCGGGCGATTGAGCTCCTGAAGCGCCGCGTACAGCGTCGTCGTCTTTCCGGAACCCGTGGGGCCCGTGACCAGGAAAATGCCGTTGGGCCGCTTGATGACGCTGAGGAACTTCTCGTAGTCGTCTTCCTCGAAGCCGAGCTGCTGGATGCCGACGCTGGCCGAGTCGGGGCGAAGAATACGAAGCACGATCGATTCGCCGTGCACGCCCGGACAGCAGCTGACGCGGAAATCGATGTCCTTGCCGCCGATGCGGAGTTTGATTCGACCGTCCTGCGGAATTCGCTTTTCAGCGATGTCGACGCCCGACATGATTTTCATACGTGTCGTGACGGCGTTCTGAAGCCGCTTGGGGATGCTCTCGCGCTCGAGACACACGCCGTCGATGCGATACCGGACGCGCACGCGATCCGCCATCGGCTCAACGTGAATATCACTGCCTCGCGTTCGCACCGCCTCACTGATCATCATGTTGATCAGTTTGATGATCGGCGCGTCGGAGTCGTCAGCGGAGTCCGCCTTCTCCTTCACGTCCTGGTCCAGCGACGCGTCGACCGAGGCGTCCAGACTCTTCGACAACTGGTCCAGCGACGCCTCCGGGCCGCGAATCATCTTCTCGATGTAGCGCTTGATCCGCGAAGGGCAGGCGACGACGGGAATGACGTCCGTGGCGCCGAGTCCGCTGAGGCGGAAACGGAGCATGTCGATCGTGTCCAGGTCGAGCGGATCGCTGATGATGACGCGGAGGACGCCGCCGTCATTGCTCATCGGCAGGATCTCGTGGTTCTTGATCAGGCGCTCGTCGATCATGCTGAGCGCCTCCTGGCTGATCGTCGACGCCGTCACGTCCGTGAACTGCATGCCATGCTGCCTGGCGAGGGCCTTGTAGACATCCTCCTCGCGCGCGAGATCAAGCTCCATCAGCGCCTCGCCGAGACGCTTGCTGTTGTTCAGGCCATACTCGGCGGCCTTGTCGGCGTCCGCCTTCGTGAGCACGTTCTGCTCGATCAGAATCTCGCCGAGGGTTTGTCGCTTGCGTGCCATTGCGGATTCCCCATTGCGTGGGAGGATTGATCCCTTGTGTAGTTCGCGATACCTGCGTCGCGCGTCGGGCGCGACACGGAAAATCGGCGGGACGCCATGACGCTCCCTCGGGATCACCGGTTGCGGCGGTCCGAACGGGCGCCAGTGGCTACGGGCTGGAGGTTCGGCCTCCCTCTTTCGTCGGTCTATCGTAGCTGTTCAACGTCCGCCGATCAATCCGGAAGGCCCTGATTGCCAGCGGTTTAACGCAATTCGACCCCCGGATCGGACCCTGCCCTTATTCCGCGGCATTTGCGGACGCGCCCAGCGCCAGATCGCTTCGATGGCCCCGCTCGAACAGCCGAAGTCCGTGCGACGCAATCATGGCCGCGTTATCGGTGCAGTACCGCATGGGCGTCAGATGCAGGGCGACGCCGTCGCGCTCGCACGCCGCGGCCAGCTCCCGCCGAAGCGCCGAGTTCGCGGCCACACCGCCGCCGACCACGATCGTCTTCGCCCCCGTCTTTCGAACGGCCATCAGCGTCTTGGCGACCAGCACATCCACGACGGCCTGTGAAAACGATGCGCAGAGATCCGCGATTCGTTCGTCGGTGATTCCGTCGAGTCCGCCACTCGTTCTGCCGCGCCCGTGTACCTCGTAGAGAACGGCCGTCTTCAGTCCGCTGAAGGAGAAGTCCAGGGAATCCCCCCTGAGCATCGACCTCGGGAACTCGACCGCCGCCGCGTTTCCGCCCGCGGCGCGGCGATCCACGATCGGTCCGCCCGGATAGCCGAGCGCCAGGATCGCCGCCACTTTGTCAAACGCCTCGCCGGCGGCGTCGTCGATCGTGGCGCCAAGCGAAGAGATGTTGTCCCAGTCCTGCACGGCGTAGAGGGATGTGTGTCCGCCGCTGACGACAAGCGCGACGGCGGGCCAGGGCGCGGCGTCGAGCTCGATGGCGGCGCTGGTCGCGTGCGCATGAATGTGATTCACACCGAGCAGCGGCTTGTCCCAGCTCCACGCCAGCGTTCGCGCCGCCGTCACGCCGACAAGCAGGGCGCCAATCAGCCCCGGCGCCCGCGTGACACAGATGACGTCCAGGTCGGCGGGCGAAACCCCCGTCTCCTCCAGCGCTTCCCGCACGAGCAGATCGAGCTTCTGCAGGTGCGCCCGCGATGCGATCTCGGGCACGACGCCGCCGAACTTCGCGTGCAGGTCGAACTGCGTCGCGACAAGGTTGCAGTGAACGCGTGTGCGCTCGTCGTTCGCGGAGGTCTCGACGATCGCAACGGACGTTTCGTCGCAGGATGTTTCGATGCCGAGCGCAAGTGTCATGGTGTTTCAGTCGTCGGGCGGGGGACAGTCAGTGTGTGGATTCGATCGTCGCACGATTTGTCGACGTGGGGGCCGCATCACGCGCGATCAGGTACTGAACGGCCTCACGAAGCTGCTTGTCGAGACTGAGGAGTTCCTCCGGGCGGACGCCGTCGTCATCGCCGTTCGTCGGCTCCCGCGCCACTTCGCGCCACGCCCGCATCCAGTCGTAGCGTTCCGCCGGCGTGAGTCGGATCAGCTGGTTCGGCCGCACACCCCATTCATCCTCCGGCGACATCCCCGGCCGGCGATGGATGCAGACACCGCTCGGCAGATAGTAGTAACGCGTCGTCAGCTTGATCGCGCCGCTGTTGTTGTCGAGCGGAATCAGTTCCTGCACGCTGCCCTTGCCAAAGGTTCGATCGCCAAACACGACGGCGCGTTTGTGATCCCGCAATGAGCCTGCGACGATTTCCGACGCGCTGGCCGTCGCGCCGTTGACCAGGATGACCATCGGGAATTTCGGCAGCGTGCCTTCCTTGCTGGCGTACCATTGCTGTTCCGCGGATCGGCGCCCCTTGGTCGTCACGATCACGCCGGAGTCCAGGAACATGTCCGCCACGCCCCATGCGGCCTCAAGGAGACCGCCGCCGTTTTCACGCAGGTCGAGGACGAGCCCCTTCATCCCCATCTGCAGCATCCGTTCGATTTCCTGCCGCAGCCGGTTGTCCGACTGATCCGTGAACTTCACGAGGCGGATGTAGCCGATTCCGTTGTCGTCATCGATCACGTAGCGCCAGCCGCCCGTCGCGTCCCGGCTCCAGCCGCGGACCGGGTCAATCTCAATCTCCGCGCGCGTGAGCGTGAACTTCAGGATCGCGCCGGGGCCGCCACCCGAATTGCCCCGGATGACGCCGAGCGTGACCGTCGTTCCCGCGGCGCCATTCAGCCGGTTGTTGACGGCTTCGAATGCCGACATCCTGGCGATCGGCTCGCCGTCGATATGCGTGATCAGGTCCTCGGGCAGGATACCTTCGATGTCAGCCGGGGAGCCGGATTCCCGACTGAGAACCTCCAGCCCGTATTCGGTCGACCAGACTTCCACACCGATGCCGCCGTACTTCCCATGGGTGCGATCGTGGAAGCGCTGAAACTCCTCGGCGTTCAGATAGACCGCATAGGGATCGTTGAGCTGCCGCAGCATCGCCCGAATTCCCTCGTCGATCGCGGCGCGCGTGAGCTTTTCGTCGTTGACGTCTGTGACGAACCGCCGATGGATCTGGGCGCGGACGTCAACAAGCGCTCCGAATGCGCGCAGGACGGAATCGCGCCCCGCGATCTGCTGTGGCAGCTGCCACAGAATCAACGCGACGGCGACGACGATCAGGACCCACGCCAGATTGCGTTTGGGCATCTACTCTCCCAGGCGGTTGCGGACATCCCCCTGATGCGCGGGTCGGCCGCGCCGGCAGGGCGCCGAAGCCGCGCGACGGCGCGTTCGGCGTCGAGGCGGGCGTTCGCGCCGCGCCCCATGTGTCCAGTCATTTCCGATTGTCAAACCCGCGTCGCGCAGCGTCAAGCAACAGTCGACGCTATGCTGAACAGTTCAACGATCCCAGGATCGTGCGTCAGATGAACGCGGGCGTGATTCGCCCGCATTGTGGTGTGGATTTCGAGGAGAAGCATGTCCGCGTCCACTCTGGAAACCGGCGAAAGACTGCTCGCCGCCGCTCGTGATCGCTGGAATGAGAAATTTGTTTCGCCGCAGGAGGCCATCGCACGGATCCGCCGCGGTGACCGGATCCTGCTCGGATCCGGCTCCGTCGCGCCGACGGGGCTCCTGCCGTATCTCGTGTCAGAAGACGCCGAGGCGGGCGCCTGCGAGATTCTGCACCTTCTGACCCTGGGCCCGGCGCCTTACACGGCGCCCGAATTCGAACATCGATTTCGCCACAACGCGCTCTTCATCGGTCCGAACGTGCGTCGCGCCGTCGTCGAGGGTCGCGCCGACTACACGCCCGTCTTCCTGTCTGAAATCCCGCCGATGATTCGCAATCGGCAGATCCCGATTGACGTGTTCATTGTCTCAGTCGCGCCGCCGGATGAAAACGGCTACTGCAACCTCGGCCCTCACGTGGATATCGCACTGGCCGGCATTGACGCCGCGAGCGTCGTCATCGGAGAAGTGAATCCCCGTCTGCCGCGTACCTACGGCGACACGCGGATTCACGTCGATCGATTCGACTGCATGGTGCCCCTCACGCACGATGTCCCGGAACTCCTGACACCGCCGCTGCGCGACGAGTCCATCGCCATCGCACGCAATGTCGCGCGCCTCGTCATGGACGGCGCGACAATCCAGGTGGGTATCGGCGCGCTGCCCGACGCGATCCTCCGCGAACTGAAGAACCATCGCGATCTTGGCGTCCATACGGAGATGTTCAGCGACGGCGTCGTCGATCTCGCGCTTGCCGGCGTCATCAACGGAAGCAAGAAATCGCAGCACCACGGCAAGATCGTCGGCAGCATCGTGATGGGAACAAAGAAGGTTTACGACTTCATCAATGAGAACCCGAATGTCGAGCTCTATCCCGTTGACTATGTGAACGATCCGTTCGTGATTGCCAAGAACGATTACATGACGGCGATCAACACGGCGATTGAGGTCGATCTGACGGGGCAGGTCTGCGCCGATTCGATCGGTGACCAGTTCTACAGCGGAATCGGCGGCCAGGTGGACTTCATCCGCGGTTCCGCGCGGGCGCACTACGGGCGACCGATCATCTGCCTGCCCTCAACGGCGCGAAACGGCAACGTCTCGCGCATCAAGCCCGTGCTGACGGACGGCGCCGGTGTTGTGACAACGCGCGGCGACGTGCATTTCGTCGTCACGGAATACGGCATCGCCTACCTTCACGGCAAGAGCGTCCGCGAACGCGCGATGGCCCTGATTCAGATCGCGCATCCGAAGTATCGCTCCTGGCTTCTCGCCGAAGCGAAGAATCGACGTTACGTCTACCAGGATCAGCCCGAGCCCGTCGTCGTCAAGGCGCTGTACCCGGCGCGCTACGAGTGGAACCACACGACCAAGCAGGGGCTACGCTACCGGATTCGTCCGATCAAGCCGACGGACGAGGCGATGCTCGCGCCGATGTTCTACAAGTTCTCGCGCGACGAACTCTATCGGCGCTTCTTCGAGAACGAGGGCGTTCTGCCGGATTGCAGCATCCAGGACTTCTGCACGATCGACTACCGGGAGACGATGATCCTCATTGGCGCCAATCGCGAGGATGTCGTTACGCGCGTCATCGGTCTGGCAATCTTCACAAAGACCCCCGCGCCCGGAGAGGCGAAGGCGGGCGTGCTCGTCGCGCCGGAGCACCAGGGGCACGGCGTCGCCGCGGCCCTTGCCGAACGCCTCTGCGAAGTCGCCCGGGATGTCGGAATTCAGACGATTCGCCTGGATATCCACGAGGCGGATGAACCCAAGGTGCGCCGCCTGTTCGCGCCGCACGCGCGGGAGTGCGCTCTCGTCAGCGAAAATGGGCACGCGAAGTTGCGAGTGGACCTGTGACCGACATTTCAGGCCGATCCGCCGCGACGATGGCTCGAACGTTGTCACTCGTCGACACCGCGGGAACGTTCTACCGACACCGTTTAGGCGGTTTACTACCTGATTTCTCTCAAATCTCACAGATTCGGCAAACGCGGTGTCGTCATACGTCGTTAGGGAGGTGCGAACAAGCGCAATATTCGCGCATTTAAACTGCGTGATATTACTTGAATTCGAGTGCGGGACTGTGATAAAACGCACGCCATTGGGGGAAGGTAGGTGGCCCCGGTTGACCGGTGACGGATCAGCACCCATCGGCGGGCCAACCGGTATTGACTGAACAAGAGCGACCCAACGAAGCCGCGATTTCAATTGGTGAAGTCACGGTTAGCGCCCTTTTTCTACCCTGACACAGGAGGCCCAACGATGAAGCGCACACGTATACGAAGCCTGGTCGGCGCCCTGGTGGTGTTGACCAGCGTGTCGTCGCTGAGGGCGACGACCATTAATCAGGCGACCAGCGCCCTGGACGGTTCACCTCACGTCCTGCTGACATTTGACCAGGACGGCGACGGCACGCCGCTGCCGGTGAACATCGGGACCGAGTGTTTCTCGCCTCCCTTCGAAAATTGTACGCTTCCGCCGGACGAATACGCCGCCTATGGCGTGACCTTCCTGCCGACGACGCGCATTTCGGAGGACAACAGTTCCTGCACGCGAACATTTGTGCAGCAGGGCGGCTCCGGCGCCTTCGGTCTGCTGGCCAGCCAGACGACGGGATTTCAGTTTTCGCCGCCCGTCTCCGCCTTCGAATTCTGGGTCGTTGCGGGCGCGACGGCGAACATGACGGCCACGACGTACGACGCCGCCGATCAGCCGATCGAAACGGGCGCGTTCTCGGGGAGTGTGGTCAGCTGCGGTTTCCCGCTCTTCATCGGGTACTTCGGCTTCCAGTCGAGTGTTCCGATTTATCGCGTCGAATTTTCATCCGCTTTCGGCATCATGGATCAGCTCCGCATGGTTCCCGCCGTCGATGAGGTCGAGGACCTTTCGCTCGCATCGGATTGCTCCTACGACCCGGACATCGATCGCAACTGGACGATCAGCAACCCCAACAACTTCGACGTCGAAGTGCAGTGGGAACTCAGCGGTACGCCGGGCGGCGTGATCACCGCCACGCCGGGCGACACGACGCTCACGACGCCGACTGTCCCGGCCAGCGACAACGTCCTGTTCATCATGTGGAACGACGAGACATCGGCCCAGCAGACGCTGTCGGCCATGTCCGACGGCATCGCCTGTGACGATGACAACGATGGTCTTCCGAACATGGACGAAGACACGATCGGCTCAGATCCCAACGATCCGGATTCGGACGATGACGGTCTGTTCGATGGTGAAGAAGTCGGCCTTGCCAATGGCTCAGGCTGTCCCGATCCCATGAACGCCGATTCGGATGGTGATGGCGTCCTGGACGGCGCGGACAACAACATCTGCAACGCGCCCCCGACGGCCAACATCGTCGTCGAGCAGTTGACGAACATCGGCGCCCTTGCCCTGGTGCGACTCGACGGTCTCGGCACATCCGACGACGATCCGATCACGGATCTGACCTTTGTCTGGCTCGTCGACGGCAACATCGTCTGCGACGGAGACAACACGAGCTGCAGCTCCATCGAGTACCCGCTGCTCTACGGCGATCACGACATCGAGCTGATCGTCACGGACTCCGACGGAGACTCCGGCAGCGCCATGACACATGTCGTTCTCGATCCGGCGGAGCTGTCGGTCCTTGAGCTTGACTTCGCCTGCGTCAGCTTCAGCACGGCTCATCCGAGCATCAAGCTGATCGGGGAAATCGGCCTGCCCTTTGGTGTGGACTACTCCGAGCTCAATCCCTTCGTCACGCTTGGGATCGATCTTGCCGACGTGAACGTCGTCCCGCCCACGGACCTGGCATTGACGTCGGTTGGCTGCAACGAACGCACATGGCGATACAACAGCTCGACTGGTCCCGTCCGCTCGCTCCACATCAACTGGCGCGGCACGCGGTTCCTTTATCGTGAGCACCACTTCCCGATCACGATCAAGAGCCGCATGATCTCGACGACGGAGTCGATCATGGAAGTGTCGTACAACCGACGACAGATCGGCAACGGTTTCGTGATCAACTTCGGTAACGGCGCCACACTGAGTGTCGATGAGGACGGCGTCGCAACTTCGACCGTCGAAATGGATGTGGATCGACCGCGACGACAGGTGTCTGTCACGCTGCCGTTCCCGCTGACGGATGAATCCACGATCGGTATCACGGGCTTTGCGACGCGAACGATCGACGCGGGTGATTATCTGCAGGCGTCCGTCGGCCGGTACCTGCTGATCGCCGACTTCGATCCGTCCCTCATTCCGGACGGCGCTGACAACGCGAACCCGTCAATCGACCTGTTCATGGCCGTCGGCGATGAGGCCTACTTCGGCGGCGCCGGCATTGGCGCAAGCGGAATCGTCTCGTGGGGGAACCGCTGGATCTCCTGGGGCAATGAATAAGTAAATCCGTAGGCGGATTACTTTTGGAAGAAGGGCGTCGGTCAGGCCGGCGCCCTTTTCTTTTTTTACGCGCCGCGGAACTCGAAGCGCCTTCTCCGGCCGACCTGTACGATCGTCCTGACGCGCCAACTCGTTCGTCCTTCATCTGGGGAATGAGCGTGCGCGAATCGGGGTGATCCGAAATTCGTCAATCTTTCAGATCCACAGATCCCGCCATATGGCGATGATCGTGCGACATGCGTCTAATAGACGCCGGTATCCGTCACCGGACAGCGTGGCGGACGCGGTCGTCTTTCCCGACGGCCCGGAAAGGAACAGACGCGTGCTTTCCAGTCAATGTTGTCATCGCGGGCGATCACTCGATCGATCACATCTGCGGCCCCCATTTTCTCGGCGCCGTCGGCGACGCGTCAGGTTGCGATTGCCCCGTATTGTGTTCCGGCGCCAGTAATAGCGGAGCGGCGACGCGGCGGGTCAGGTCCGCATCGCGACCGCCCGGCCCAGCCAGCCGTTCCCGATGTATGATCCATCAGGCTTCCGTCGCGTCGAGTTGTTCGAGCCGCGGAGGCGCGTGGATCGCCAGGGCGATGTCCGTCGGCGATTCAAAGAGGGCGATTCCCGGCCTGTTCTCATCGCAGTTTGATTTCGAATCACAATAGACGCGGCTGTCAGGAACCTGGCGGTTCGCATGGAGTCCAACCCGATGTCCGTCGTTCGGCTCACGATCCTCGTCGCCTTGATCAGTCTGTCCGCCCTCGCGATACCGCGTCGGGCCGCCGCTCAGTGTGGTCCGGCCTGGTCCCTGAAGACGCCGCCCGCCAAGCCCTCGGCGCGGTTCAGCACGGCCGCCGCGTTCGACGAGGTCAATGGCGTCACAGTCCTCTTTGGCGGCGCCACGGGGATCAACACACGCGTGGGCGATACGTGGACGTGGGATGGCGCCATCTGGTCACAGAAGAACCCGGCGACGGGACCTTCCCCTCGCGCAGGCCACGCCATGACCTATGACGCGTCGCGCGATCTTGTCGTTCTGTTCGGCGGCAGTGAGGCGGGCGGCGCCCTCAGCGCCGAAACATGGTTCTGGAATGGCGCCGTGTGGACGAAGCAGACATTGCTGACGGCGCCGTCGGCGCGAAGTGGGCACGCCATGGTCTATGACAGCCATCGCCGTGTCCTTGTCCTCTTCGGCGGGTCCACGGGCATGGCCGATCTCGGCGACACCTGGGAATACTCGCGCGGCAGCTGGTCCAAACGCACGACGCCCGTTGCGCCGTCGGCGCGACAGGCGCACGCGATGTGCTACGACGCGACGCGTGGCGTGACCGTGTTGTTCGGTGGCGACAACGGCGGCGCCGAAACCTGGGAATGGGATGGATCGCAGTGGTCGCAGCGGGCGCCGGCCGGTCCCCCGGCAATTCGTTCGGGGCACACGATGGCCTTCGACGCGTCGCGCGGCGTGAGCGTTCTCTTTGGCGGCTCGGACGCCGGAACGACCTACGGCGACTCATGGGAATGGGACGGGACCCATTGGAACGAGCGAGCATCCATGTCATCGCCGTCGGACCGATTCGCTGCGGCAATGTGCTTCGACAGCGCGCGGGAGCTGACTGTTCTGTTCGGCGGCTTCTCGTTGACCGGGCAGGTCAACGACACGTGGGAGTTCGAAGGACTTTCGATGCGTATCACGACGCAGCCTGCGCCGCAGTTTGTCGCCGCGGGCGCCGCGGCGCACTTCAATGTTGCGGCGGCCGGCGGCGTGGGTGGATTCACCTATCGATGGCGCCACAACGGGACGCCGATCTTCGATGGCGTCGTCTACAGCGGCGCCGGATCGTCGGCGCTGACGATCGACGCCTCTGCGGCCTCGAACATCGGCGTGTACGACTGCGTCGTATCAGGCTCCTGCGGCTCGATCATCAGCCTCGGCGCCTCGCTGGCCGTGGATGAGTGCCTGGCGATTGACAGCGTCGGGGATTGCGATGGCAACGGCTATCTGGATTCCTGCGAGATTGCCGCCAACGCCGCGCTGGACGCGGACGCCAATGGCGAACTCGATGAGTGTCAGCCCGCGCCCGCCGATCCCTGCGAGCCAAACAGCCCCGATGACGACTGCAATGGCAATCTCGTCGCCGACGCCTGCGAGATCAGCGCCAATCCCGACCTCGACAAGGATGGCAACGGTGTGCTCGACACCTGCGATCCGCCGGCCGTCGATCTCTGTAAGCCGCAGAACGGCGAAGGCGACTGCAACGGCAACGGCGTCGTCGACGCCTGCGAAATCGCCGTCAACCCGAACCTCGACGCCGACGCCAACGGTGTCTTGGATACGTGCGAAGGGGCGCCCGCGGGATCGGGTACGGATAGCATGATGATGGAGACCGCCCCGTGCGGTCTCTGCGGCGGAGGAACGGCCACGATGTTGCCGGCCGCGCTCCTGGGAATGACACTGCAACGCCGCCGTCGTCGCCGCCCGTAGGGTGGGCCATGCCCACCAGAAGTAGCGAAAGAAGTCGTGTTTCCTGGCGCATCGTGGTGGGCATGGCCCACCCTGCAAATGCTGGTGGCTCGCCCGAGGCTGTCCGGGAATTCTAACCCGACACCGCAGGCGAAAACACGCCGAAGGCGTGACATCGCCGGAACCCAGGGCCAACGAAAACCGCGAATGCGGTTTGAGCGCAGCCTTGGGATACAGGTCAAACGACAATCAGAAGTTCTGAAGGAACGTTCTGCACAAAACGTCGCGTGGACCGTTTTTCTTATGTCACCCTTTCAGGGTTCGCCGCCGATGGTGGATTCGTCCCCGGGTTGCGCTTCGGCCGCGTTCGCGGCCTGCGCTCCACCCGGGGCTCCGGCTATCTCGGCCCTTCAGGCCGGACGATCGAACGATCGACGTCGACGCGGCGCGTCGAGTCCTTGCCCGCAAATGACAAACTGATTCCGGGCCAGACTCGGGAAAGCCGAGGGTGTCCGGGAATTCGATCTCTGGGCGAGCAAAGACGACCCGCGAAGAAACACCAGTAATTGCTGGACAAATGAACGCTCTGAAAGTGCGAAACAAGTCAGCACGGGGTCAGCGCAGACCGCAACGCGGTCGAAGCGCAACCCCGGGTTTGAGTTGTGTTCTCGAAATTCGCCCTGAAAGGGCGGAACAATTCCCGGACAGCCTCGGGAGAGCCACCAGTGGCGCCCATCTGGCAGTCGGCAGCGCCACCCGGGCGCCAGTGAACGCATCGAGGACTCTGCGTGCGAGCGTGGCGTCCGAGCGAACGGTCCGCAAGCAATCCTCAGCCCACGGACATCCCAGATCAGATCAAGAACAGGGAATACGCGTTTCAATCTTGCGGGGCGAGTAGATTCGACTAGCGACGTCGACGGCGCCCGCAAATTCCGGCGATCGCCAGAAGCAGCGAAGTTGCCGGCTCCGGAACGGGTCGCCAGGAAAAATGAATGTCGCCCGTGAGGGAAATCGGGGCCTGATCAAGGTTGAGGAGGTAAGTGTGACTCCTGAACCCCAACGACACTCTATACGTGTTTCCGGCGGAAAGGAGAAGGTCGCCCGAATCGAATGCGTGCGTGCCGGAGGCCGGCGTGAAGAGGTGGAAATCGCGCTCACATAGGGCGAGCCTTCAGCGTGCAGGCCGCAATCGGGCGACTGCCACTTCGGGCGATCGTGCTCCGAGATATACCGGCGACCGTGAGCCATCTCGCTTCCTTAGAGGAATCCGAAGACGTAGACGAACAGCGCCAATGGCGGCGCCAGGATTGTCAGCGCGAGCGACGCGGCAAGCAGGAGTACGCGCAGTTGCAGTTCCCTTCGCCGGCCATCACGCGTGTCGCGCGCTTTGCCATCCTTCAGTCGGCGAAACTCCATGGCGCCCGCCGCCCAGCGATTCGACAGACCAATACAGGCGACGATGGCGCTGAAATAATCCATGAGAACCAGCATAGGATTTTCGGCGAGAATCGCGACAACCGCGACGCCGTAGAAACCGGCCGGAAGGGCGACAAACTCGACGACGATCCGAAATCCGCTCAGCGCCGCTGTCGGCGCCCGCTTCCTATCTGCGATGCTTGCCTGACGGTCGCGAATAGCCGCCCAGTCAATCATCGCCCCGCATTCGGGACATCGTTCGTGCGTCAGGCCACGAAGGTCGTAGTCGCATTGCGAACAGATCGGCGGGGCGTCGTTCAGATCCGGCGGCACGGCCGGCAGCCGCATTGACGTGTCAGGCTCACTCGCGTCCATCACTCGATCCTCCGGACCAAGTCGATTTCGCCAGTGTGGGTTAACGACTGCGCGGCGCCCCCTTTCTCGCTCGATTGTACGGTGGGCGATGCCCACCAAATGTGGCGCCCAATTGGCAGCCGATAGTGTCTCCCGGCCGGGGTTTCTTGAAGAGTCTCGCTGTCCTAACTCCTCCTGGACGTCATATCTCGTGGAGTTGTTCGTCCATGGGTCTGAACATAGCCATCCATACGACGACAATGCAAACAGGGTCTTGGGATAGGCTCTATTCACTCCTTCGCCGCGCGGAGAACAACTCGCGCGCCGCCTGTTGATCGTACCTCTCCTGCCAGCCATCAGTGGATTCCAGGCGGTGGTCCTCGTCGGGAAACAACGATTCCCACATCCAAAGGAAGTAGTCGAATCCCCGATCAGGCGTTGGCAAGGTAGAATCTGGCCAGTCAAACAGGATGGCGTCAAACGGCGCCCGCTTTGTTGTCAGGAAATACTGCAGATTCTCTTTGATGACCCGCCTGCTTTCATCTGCAATGTATGTCTCAAGATATGGCCTGAGGTATTTAGAAAACACCTCCTTGTATAACGACGAGTCGTTTACGTTGTAGTCTGGATCAATCGGGAGATCTCTTTCGGGAACCTGGGTCAGCAGTGGCGTGGCGAATTCCTCCAAAATGGCATAGTTTGCGGTCCTGATCATGAATCTCTCACACATAGAGCGTGGGCAACACGATGATGGGCTGCCCCATTTGATTCAGTTGCACGACCGCGCTTGGGCGCCACTGGTGGGCAGGCCGAGGCTGTCCGGGGACTGTTCCGACCTTTCAGGGCGAATCTCGAGAGAACAACGCTAACCCGGGGTTGCGCTTCGATCGCTTCAGGGTCTGCGCTGACCCCGGGCAAACATATGTCGCTCCTTCAGAGCGAATTCCGGAAATGGTGGCCGACTCACAACGCGAAACTCGTTGCTCGCGCCCTGGTGGCCATGGCCCACGCTACAAATGCGCCACGCTGCGCCAATGGCTCACGACTCACGACTCAACTCAGTCCAGCCACTTGCTCATCTGCTTCAGCTTCTGCGGAACGTACTCGTCCGTCACGAACGTGATGCTCTTTGTCAGGAGCGCTTCGACTTCCATCTTGAAGCCGTGCTTGAGCATGTCGGCAATTTCCTTTTCCCATGGCTTCTTTCCCTTGAACCATGGGTAGGCCAGGATCTGCTTCGAGCGCTTGATGTCCTTGTCGTCGATCGCGATCTTCACGTCGTCGCTGAGGTCGAATTCCTCGTAGTCCATACTGCGGACACCGATGAATTTCGCTTCGGGAACGGCCATGCGGCCCGACTCGAACGCGAGGTTGATCGAGCCCTGCTTGATGACGCTGTAGATGTAGTACCCCCACGGATCGTTATCGAGGAGGCAATAGACCGGCAGCTTCAGCTCGTTGTGCATGCGATGCAGCAAGCGGCGCACGCCGCGCGGCGGCTGGCCCGAGCCGTGCGTGATGATGCAGTTGTGCGTCTCCCAGAAGCGGTCCTCCGCGAACCGCGCCCACACGGTACCTTTTTCGACATGGAGGATGAACTTGGCGCCGCACTTCTTGAACTGCAGCACCTCGGGTTCGACGATGCCGGGAATGCTCCAGCCGCCCGTGCCCAAAGCCCGCAGGTCGATCTCGTCGCCGCGGCTGACGATCGAAAGATTGCCGGCGATCGTGCCGCGACTGTCGGCGAAGACATGAAGCTGCTCGCGCAGGGCGCCGAGCGACACTTCGAGGTCTTCGATGATCGGATCGGACTCCTTCTGGTCGTTGAACGTCTTCTCGTTCGTGCCCTTGATCGTGTGCTTGGAGAGGTAGTAGAGACCTCGGATGCTGCTGGTCTTGTCGGCGTCGATGAGCTTCTTGCAGCCGCTGGCGATGAGGACTGTCTGCATGAACGTCTTCGATCGATTCAGGTCGAAGAAGTTGCGGCTCACGGCCTTGTCGCCCATTTCGATGATGCGCTTTTTCTTGTTGTACGTGGCGTTCGACAGCGAACGCATCGGGACGACGATCTCCGGGTCCTTCTTCTTCTGGGCGGATTTCGCCACGTGACCCGCGAGATCGATGATGCGCTTGGCCGTCTCATCGTTGGACTTCTTGCGCGCCTTGCTCTCGGAAGTGCGCTTCGTCGAGGACGTGCCCGAACGCTTCGGCGCGGCGGTCTTCTTTTTCGTTGTGGGCTTGCTGGCGACTTTCTTCTTGGCCATCCGTGGTCCTTTCGAGGCTGGAGTCGCGGGGAATTATGGCGGATGGGACTCGGGATGTCATCCGTTCTTCGCGTGAACGGCCGCCGCGCGTGGCGGACCCGTGCGCCGAAATGGCGGCAGGGGGCGTGATCGGTTGCGGCTGCGGTTGGATGGGGGGGGCGGCGATGGGGCGCCGATCAGGCGTCTTTCGAGGCCGACTCGTCCTTCTCGCGGCGGATCGTCTCCCAGATGCGTTCGAGGGCGCCGACGACTTCGTGCGTCGCCGCCTGGCTGGCCTCGACCTGCTTCTGGATTTTCGTCGTCGCGCCGGCGGTCTCCGTTGCGAGGGACTTGACCTGTGTGGCGACGACAGCAAATCCACGACCCGCCTCACCCGCTCGGGCCGCCTCGATGCCGGCGTTCAGCGCAAGGAGGTTCGTCTGGTTGGCAATCTGCTTGATGACGCCCATGACTTCGCCGATTTCCCGCGACGTTTCACGGAGTCCACCCACGATCTGGAGCGCCGCCTGGAATTCGCTCTGAAGCAGTTCGCGGCGTTTCTGTGCGTTACGGAGTTCCTGCGTCTTCTCGTCCATGCCGCGTGTGGCGCCGTTGATGGAACGAGCGGCGCGTCGGAAGGAGCCGAGCATGCCCTCGAGGAGGACGCGGCGGAAGAACTTGCCGCTGCTCGCGTATTCGAGAGAAGCCGTTGCCTCGCGGACGAACGCGTCTGTCATGTCGAGCAGATGGTTGATCGCGTGGAGCAGGTCGCCGAGATCGCCGGACGCGTCGATGTTGAGCAGACGACGTTCGAGATCGCCTCGGGCGCCGGCGCGACAGACGGCGGCGGCTTCCCGAATCCAGGCCAGAATTTCCTCGCGATCCATCGAAGGGGCTTCGACGAATTCGTCCTGCGGAATGGAGGTGGAAAGAGTCGTCATCGCCTTGTTATGCTCCGACCGGTTCGAGACTGCCACGTCGTTCGTTCGCGCCCTGTTTCAGTGAAAAGATGAGTTCTTCGTAGGTCATGCCCTTGCTCTTGAGGAAATCGAGCACCACGGGAAATGAAGCCGCCATCTGGTCCTTCGGATTCCTGTGCTTCTTTTCTTCGTTGAGCAGCGTCGTGTAGAGGCCCTTGATGGTCGAAAGGACCGATCGATCGGGGACGCGACGGTTCGAGTGATAGCCGATGATCTGACCATCATCGTTGTAGGTCGGTGTCACGTGGGCGAAGACCCAGTAGTGATCGCCGTTCTTGCAGCGATTGATGACGTAGGCGAAGATCTCCCTGCCGGCCTCGATCGTATCCCACAGCAGCTTGAACACGCAGCGCGGCATGTCCGGGTGTCGGATGATGTTGTGCGGCTTGCCAAGAAGCTCATCTTCCGTGTAGCCGGCGACGCGGATGAACACTTCGTTGGCGTAAGTGATTCGACCCTTGACGTCAGTCTTGCTGACGATGATCTCGTCTTCGCCGAAGGTCCGCTCGCGGCCGGTCAGTGTGAGTTCTCTGCTCATGGCGCCTTCCCGATTGATGGAAACTCTGCGACTTCGACCTTGAAATCGGCCTGACATCGCCATGGCTTGCATTTCGAATGGGCGCAGGAATTGCCATCCGCCGGATCGACGGAGCGCAAAAAAAGAGCCCGATGCAGTGTTGCAGGCGGACTCTTCATCGGATGGTAGTATCGCGTACGTGAGTTTACGGAGGACGCTGATTGCTAGCGGCGGCGACGGAGTGTCGCCCCGGCGATGGCCATCAGCATCGTGATTGCTGTCGCCGGTTCCGGTATCGGGACCGTAACGGCGCGAACGGCGAACGCCCCCTGGATGGGAACGAATGGACCGTCCATGCGCTGAACGAAACCGGAGCTCGCCAGATTACTTTCGGGAATGTCGTTGTCGTAGAAGAACCACGATCGATCGGGGCGTCCATCCGGATCGAAACGAGCCGGCGCCGGGTAGTCGGGGGAGCCATTCGGATAGGTCAGTTCGGCGAGATGACCGATCGCGACGAAGAAACCGCCATCGACCTGGATGTTGGGAATTGACACGACGTTGAAATCGAAGCCGAGGTTGTCGGCCGTTGTCGTGACGTTGTAGATCGGCGTGGCGTTTGTCGGATCTGCGTCATCGTCCGAGTCTTCGAAAATCCAGACGGACACATTCGGACTGGAGAGGGTTCCCATGCCGAAGCGGATTTCGGAGACGAGTTCCGATGCGTTATCCGTGAAGTAGTAGTTGCCCCACAGCATGTCGATGTCGCCGTACTGCTCGAAGCTGCTCGGCGGGCCCAGCAGGATGTTCGAGACGCCGTCATCGTAGGCGTATTCGGTATCCGCGCTGGCGCGCAGCGGCGCGATCAGGACTGCAATTGCCCCTGCGGCGCAGGTGAGGGAAAGGAGACTCGGAAATCGGCGTGTCATGAATTCACTCCTCTGGTTGGTATGGCTCGGAGTCGAAAGCTACACGACGACGCGTGCGCCTGTAAACGCGTCACGCATAAAACCCACCCGGAAGCCGCGTCCCTGGACGCCGATCTGAACTGTTATGGGGCGAGAAGTGCCCTGTCGGGCGATCCGGACGCGGCGCGAGTGACGCGCGGCTAACTACCCTGCAGGATCGGAAGCGGTACCTTGTCGTTCTCACCGCTCGATGGCGGCGGCGGGACATCCTTCCCTGTGGAGAATTCGTCGGGACTCCACGTCGAGCGAAGGTGCATATCGAACGCGCGGCGGACTTTCTCGTATCGTTCCGTCTTCTTGGGGCCGAATCCGAAGCGCTTCTCGTCGTGCGGCGCCTGAACGCGGGCCATCTGCTTCCATCCGCGATTCATGCCGTATACGAAACCGGCTGTCGTGAGTGAGCGTGTTCGATAGAGCGTGCGCAGGGCGCGCTTGATCACCCAGGGTTGTTTTGCGGCCGCATAGCGGAGCTCGTAGATCGCCTCGTCCAGGTCACGCGCCGACATCTTCGTCGGGTTGTAGACCGTCTCCGTAAATGTGTAGCGCTCCCAGTCTTCCGGGTAGTTCAGGGCGAAGAGGCGATCGCCCTCGCGGAAACGATCGTACATTTTCGTTCCCGGAAGCGGCGTCAGGTTCGTGATCTGAATGATGTCGATGCCGAGCTTGACGGAGGCGATGGCGGTGTCAGCGACGGTCTCGGCGATATCGCCGTCGGCGCCGATGATGAAGCCGCCGAAGACGGCGATGCCCGACTTGTGGAAGCCGTTGACGAGCGTCTGGTAGTCCGAGAGGTTCTTGCGGTTGATGCCCTTGTGATACTGGCGGAGCGTTTCGGGGTTGAAGGACTCGAATCCGACAAGCATGCCGCGGCAGCCCGCCTTGTAGGCGAGATCCATGCCTTCCTTGTCGCCGCCCATGTTCAGCGTCGTCTGGCTGAACCAATGCCGCTTCTTTCCGTGCTTGATGATGGCGCGAAGGAGCTCCTTGGCCCACTCGGCGTGCTGCTCGCCGACGCCGAAGAAGTTGTCATCGACAACGAAGATGAACTTCCGAGGCGTGCGATTCCACTCGTCGACGATGTCCGAGATTCGCCGGCGACGAATGGGCGCCCCGTTGAACTTGGTCACGGAACAGTATTCGCAGCCCACGGGGCAGCCGCGCGATGTTTGGATCGCCGAGACGCTGTATTTGCCGTTGATCGGCTCCATGCCCTGTTTGGCCCAGCCGAGGCCCGTCTCTTCCAGATCCGAGAGCCTGCCGTCGTAGCGCGGCGCCAGCCGACCGGACTCCGCGTCGCGAATGATCTGCGGCCAGATTTCGTCGCATTCGCCGACGGCGACGGCGTCGAAGTGAACGGCGGCTTCATCCGGGCAGGCCGAGGCGTGGGGACCGCCCATGATCGTGAGAATTCCCTTTTCCCGGCAGGCGCGGGCGATCTCGTACGCGCGCGTCGATCCGCTGGTATAGGCCGTGATACCGACGAGGTCGTAGCCGCCCTGTTCGATGAGCTTCTGCGTCGCGGAGGTGCCGAAGATCTCGTCAATGATGTCAACGTGGTGCTGTTCGGGAACGAGGCCGGCGAGAACCTGGAGACCGAGCTGCGGGATGTAACTGCCGACCGTGTGGTATCCCTGGGTCCGTCGGGTGATTGGATTGACGAGTGCAATGCGCATCGGGGCCGTCCTTTGCTGGCGCGGAACTGATGTAGAGTGATTCTGCGACTTTCGATGCTCTCGATCCTGCACATGAAGCCTTCGATAGGTCGCGCCGTTCTAGTTGGGCGGATTGTATTCGCCCGCGCCGATGGGTCACTACGGGAAATCGACGAGAATTCAGCGATTGCGCGCGACGGCGCACGCCCGAGCGTCTTCGTTACAAGGTTGTCATCCAGCAGAATTCCATGCGCGACGAATCAACGTGTCGCGCTCGGCGACCTCAATTGCGATATGGCCCGTAGGGATCCATCCGGTCGTCCCGTCGGCAACGGGTGGGGCGGTCACAAGATCTTCGCAAAAAAACGGGTGTGAGCGAAGCGACACAACGGTGGCGTTTTTCCCGTCACCATTGCTGGGTGCAATTTTGTAAGTTGTTTTAATGAAATAGTTTAAAGAAATATAGCGGCGTTTATTGCGCAATATTGACTCTGCGCAATACGCCGAGTAAGGTCATTGGTGTTCGGTTTGTGTTAGGTATTCGCTGATCGGAGTTGCTTTCCTGATGAATCCGCACGCCACCCATCCTGATATCGTCCATGTGACCGTGATTCGCGAGCCGGGTCTTTCGCCGATGTCGCCGCGCAAGCGCGAGATCTGCTGGGACTTCGGGATTCCACCGCGCGAGGCGCCGCACGAGATTGTTGCGAATCTCGAAGTTCGCCTTTCGCCAGGTGGTGTTGTTCTCGTGACAGGACCATCAGGCGGCGGAAAGAGCTCGACGCTGCGCGCCATCGCGAACGCCGCCGGCGGAGGCGTCTGGGTAAGTTCGTCCCGGTTCCCGAGCGATCGGAGCGTGGTTGACGCCGTTGCGCCGAAAGCGTCGCTGGCGACGGCGATGGAGATCCTGACGGCGTGCGGTCTGGGCGAGCCGCGGCTGTGGATCCGGCGGTTCGCCGACCTCTCCGATGGCGAACGATTTCGGGCGGCGCTGGCGCGAACGATCGGAAATGTCATGCGATCGGCGGCGCGTCCCGTCGTCTTCTGCGACGAGTTCACCTCGATTCTGCACGCCCGCATCGCCAGGGCGCTGGCTTACAACGTTCGCAAGCTTGTCTCGCGCCACGGCCTTCGGCTGGTGGTCGCCACGACCCGTGAGGACATCGTGGCCGATCTGCAACCCGACCAGCGAATCGTACTTGGAGGCGGGGCGCCGGAGGTGACAAGTCGGCCTCCGACATCGCGCGTCATGTCGCTCCGTCGAGGCGTTCGAATCGAACGGGGGAGCGTGCGGGACTATCGCGTCTTTGGTCCGATGCACTATCGCCATCGGGACAGCCTGGGCTTCGTCGACAAGGTCTTTCTCCTGAAGGAGCGCTCGAGCCGCGAGGCCATCGGGATCCTCGTCTTCGCGCACGCGCCGGTCGAACTTGCATTACGGAACCAGGCGACGCAGGGGCGGTTCGTACGAAACATCCGACGGACGAATCGGGAACTGCGAATCCTGCGCCGACTGATCATGCATCCCGACGTTCGGGGTTGCGGACTCGGGCACTACTTTGTCCGCGAATCGCTGCCGCGCGTGGGTGTGCGATTTGTGGAAGCGCTGGCCGCGATGGGAACCGTCAATCCCGTCTTCGAAAAAGCCGGCATGCGTCGTGTGGGGCAGTGTCGGCCGCCGAAGGGGCGGATCAAGCTGCTCGAACGCCTGTCAGGCTGGGGCGTCGATCCGTTTGCGCCGGACTTCGCAACGGTCATCGCGGATCGTCCCCGTGTGCGTCGGCTGGTGGAGTCCACGATTCAGGACTGGGTGACATCGCTGCACACGCCGCTCAAGTACGCCCCGGCGACGCGGACCGCCGTCCAGCTTACCAAGGCGTTTCGCCAGGTGCTGGGGAGACCGCCGGTCTACTACCTTTGGGATCGTGAGGGGGAATTTCCGCGTGAGGTGGCGGCGTCGAAGGGGCCGGGCCGCGACAGTGGCGAGACAGATCGAAATGAGCGGGACCGAGACACGCTTCGATCCACGTCGGGCAAGGACAAGCTTCGGCCGACACGGCCCGGCGCCGGCTGCTCGGAGACGCGGAGCGGCGCGCGGCGACGATGATCCCGAGCGCGGGATTTCGCTATGCGGGACGGCCACTATAATCGGACCTTGTTGTTTGCCGGGCGGCGTCGCCGCTTCCGGGGCTGAACCAAGAAACCACCAGGGGGCGTCCTGTGGATCGATTTGTCATTAACGGGAACAAACGGCTGAAGGGGACGATCCGAGTCAACGGATCGAAGAACGCCTCGCTGCCGGTGCTTGCGGCTTCGCTGCTGACGGAGGGGGAGAGCGTCATCAAGGGCGTTCCGGATCTGTCGGACACGCAGCACCTCTGCTACCTGCTGGAGCGACTCGGCGTCCAGGTGACGCGCGAGGAAAAGGGGGACATCCGACTTCGCGTCGAAGATGAAATGAACTGTCACGCCGAGTACGACCTGGTCCGCAAGATGCGGGCGAGCGTCTGCGTGATGGGACCGCTGCTGGCGCGCCGCGGTCGGGCGCAGGTGAGTCTGCCCGGTGGCTGCAACATCGGCTACCGGCCGATTGGCCTGCACCTTCAGGGGCTCGAGGCCCTGGGCGCGGACATCGAACTCATCGGTGGCGACATTCATCTGAAGGCGAAGAAGCTGCGCGGCGCCGAGGTGTTCCTGGGTGGTCCCTTCGGTTCGACCGTGCTTGGCACGGCGAACGTTCTGATGGCGGCGTGCCTCGCGGACGGGACGACGGTCATCGAATGCGCCGCCTGCGAGCCGGAAGTCACGGACCTGGCGGACTATCTGAACAAATGCGGCGCGCGCATCACGGGCCAGGGCACGCCTCGCATCACGATCGAGGGCGTCACGCAGCTGCACGGCTGCGAGCACGAGATTGTCCCGGATCGCATCGAGGCGGGCACGTTCATCATTGCGTCGGCGATCACGAACGGCGACGTCAAGATCGAGAACTGTCGTCTGGACCATCTGCTGGCGCTGGTCGATCGACTTCGCGCGATCGGCGTTAACGTCGAGCGCACGGCGGACGGCATGGTGCAGGTCTCGTCGGCGCGGCGGCTGGAACCGGTCACGATCACGACACAGCCCTATCCCGGATTCCCGACGGACCTTCAGGCGCAGGCGATGTCGCTGCTGTGCCTTGCGGATGGCAACAGCGTGATCACGGAGAAGATCTTTCCGGATCGTTTCGTCCACGTGGCCGAACTCAATCGAATGGGGGCGCGGCTCCGCAAGGAGGGACCGACAGTGATCGTCGAGGGTGTGAAGCACCTCGTCGGCGCGCCCGTGATGGCGAGCGACCTTCGCGCGTCGGCGGCCCTGGTTCTCGCGGGGCTGGTGGCGAAGGGGACAACGACAGTCTCGCGCGTCTACCACATCGATCGCGGATACGATCGAATCGAGCAGCGGCTCAACGCGCTGGGCGCCGATATTCGGCGCGTGCCGGAGTAACGGCGTTCGCGTCGAGCCAGGTCGCCCGACTGACAGTGAATCAACGCAAACAGCCCTCCGACGGATCGGAGGGCTGTTTTCTTATCGTGTCCTGATGGATCGATCGTCGGGTGGATGCGCCGAATCAGCTGCCGATATCGATCGTTCCCGTGCCGTAGCGCTGTCGCACGTCGGGATAGAGCGAACCCTGCGTGAGCTGGGATCCGGCCGGAAGCCACAGGTGCGGGTTGGCCGACTCAAGATCGCCGAGCTTCTCGGTGTGACCATCCATGAAGACGAAGTTCGCCTTGTAAGCGTCTCCGGGCGCCTTGGGCGCCGGGATGCTGGTCGAGTGTCGGAAGGCGTAGATGCGGGCGTCGAAACTTCCGCCGGTCATGCCGCCGCGGTCCCAGCTGCGCGTGAACGTGCTGTAGGGGGCGACGTCGGAGAAGCTGCCGCCCCAGGCCGCCTGCGCCGTGAGGTCGTAGTCCGGCTTGACGCTCGTCGTGGAGTAGCGGGCGCCGTCCGCCGCAAACACCTTTTTGGACACGTCGCCCATGCGTGTGATGCGCGGCTTCCATCCTGTCGGCAGTTTCTCTTCGTGGAAGTTGCCGTAGGTCGCGATGCCGTCGCCGCCGCTGGAGACATGCTCGAACAGCATGTAGCGCGACGTGTTGTAGCTGACCATGGGACCCGTGCCGGCGTTGGGACCGTCATACCAGGTGGCAAGGAAGTCATTGGAGGGACAGAGGAACAGGGGCATGCCGCGGATCATGTTGAATCGCTCGGCCGTGATCGTGTTTCCGCTGCCTTCGGGGAGAGGGTAGCCCATCTGTTTGGCCATGGGGCCCATCCAGTCCCATCGCTGCGTGGCGGCGCCGGAGGCGAAGCTGCCCAGGATATAGGCGCCGGAGCCGGCGGGTGAGCCGATGATCCAGTCGTCGTTGTCCGTCGCGTAGAACTGGACGCCCGTCCCGATCTCCTTCAGCTTGGCCTGACAACTCACACCCTTGGCGGTGCGTCGGGCGCCGGAGAGGACCGGCAGCAGGATGGACAACAGAACCGAGATGATTGAGATGACGACCAGCAGTTCGATCAGCGTAAATGCCGGTCGGACCGCCCTGGCTCCCATGCCGAATCGCCCCATACGTCGCACGATATCCATTTCGTTTGCCCTTTCTATCTGCCGACCGCGTCAGACGCTCGATGGCGTCGGCGTATGTTCAACATTCGATTGCCGGAAACGCGGCGCATACGGACTTGATTTCCAATCTCATTTGCTCGCGGATGAGATTCTAAGTCGGCCCTCAATAGCGTCATCAGAATGGTGCGAAACCAAGGTTAAGAAATGAATAAGTCTTCGTCATTGCATCCTGAAGACGGGATGTGAAATACGGTAATGCGCCGGATGGCATTGACGGGGGCGCTGTCGTTCGTAGATTGCGCCGGGCGCTCGATGATCGAGCGGATGACGCGCCGGGATTCGATCGAAACCACCAACGGTTCGGTTCGTACCGGCAGAAAAGAAAGAAGACCACTCCATGTCTCAGTATGGTGATTCCGGCGACAGGTCCCAGAAGATCAAGGCCATTTCGGCCATCGCACTCTTCATCATCGCCGGCGGGCTTGCGGCCTGGCGGTGGCAGCCCTCCCCCGCGAACTTTGCAAACGATCGCGGATTCAAATGCGCCGAGTGCGGGTACGACTACGCCTACGAAGTGAAGAACGGCGACATCGAACCGCTCGAATGTCCGAATTGCAGTCGGAAATCGGCGTATCAGGCTGAATTGTGCTTCTGGACGAAAGACGCCGACGGACACTACATCGCAAAGACCGAGCCGACGCTCGTCCTGCTGATCCGCCGCATCAACCCGGCGTCATCGGAAGCGACCTTCTGCCCGGACTGCGGGCATGAAGTCGTCGGTCACAATCCGCGTCCCGACGAGGCGAAGATGCTGGAGGCGACGCAGCGCGAGGGGCGCGACTGATCCGTTATCGGTCATTCTCCGCCGACGTCGCGTGGCGCCGCGATGTGAATCTCTCTCCGACAGATCCCGGGAACGCCCGTTGTGACGTTGCGGCGTTCATCCTTTCTTAAGTATTCAGCGATCGTTCTTCATCGATTCCTATTCATTCGGCTCGAACAGTTCAACGGTTCGCGCGATAGGTTGCGCATTCACGGGTCGAGGCGTCGATCCGCCCACGAATGTCTCGCCACGCCGCAGTGAGCAACCTCGATCACGTGATCGTGCGGTGGAAGTGGCATGGAATTCATCGGAGGAGAATGAACGAATGAGGAGTAATTGTATGGGAACGAAGCGATGTACAGTCGGTCTCGCGATGCTCGCGATGACGCTGTGCGTGACTGCGCAGGGTTTTGCGCAGGTGCAGTTCAACGGTGGCGCGACGATTGACTTTACGGGATTTGCGGGCGGCGGCTTTGCGCCATCGCCGTCGGCCGGACAGCTCGACTCTGACGATTGGGCCGTGACAGGTCTGAGTGACGGTCCCGGCGCCTTCGGCGGCACATTCACGACGGGCGACTTCGCCCGCGGCTCCAGCTCCGGCGGTGTCTCGACGGGCGGCGTGTATGCCTTCGATATCAACGGCAACGTCGCCATGGGTGTTCAGCCCGCCGGCTCGGACTTCACACCGGGAACGTTCACGCTCCAGGTGCAGAACGCCACGGGCGCCACGCTGACGACGATGGACGTCGCCTACGTCGCGTACTATCTCAATGACCAGACGCGCGGCAACAACTTCAACTTCTCGTGGTCGACGGACGGAGCGAACTTCACGGGCGTTCCGGCGCTGGACCTGGTTTCGCCGGACGCGCCGTCGGGCTCGTGGATGAGCTTTCCGATGAGCACGACGATCAGCGGCTTCAGCGTCGCTGACGGCGGCCTCCTCTACCTGCGCTGGTCGGGCGATGACGTCTCCGGCGGCGGCAGCCGCGATGAGTTCGCCCTGGACGATATCGTCCTCGGCGCCGGTGGCGATCCGATGGGCGCCTGCACGCTGATCGACAGCTGCGTGATCACGACGCAGGATGACTGTCAGAACAACCTTGGCGGTTTCTACGAGGGTGACGGCACGACGTGTCCGGCCCCGACGGGCGCCTGCTGCGAAGGCGGCGTCTGCTCCGCCGTTGTTCCCGAAGCGGATTGTCTCAGTGTCGGCGGAACCTATAAGGGCGACGGCACGGACTGCTTCACGCCGAACATCTGCGATCCCGGCGCCGGCGCCTGCTGCGTCACGGGTGTCTGCCAGGTGGCGGCGAACCCGACAGACTGCTGCACGCTCGGCGGCGTTTACCTTGGCGAAGGCGCGACCTGCGATGCGGGCGCCTGCGACCAGGTCGGAACGATCGACGACACAAAGTCGCTGACGGATGGCGCGCCGATCACGGTCGCCGATGTCGTGATCGTCTCCACGGACGACCTCATCTCCAGCTCGGCTTCGAAGAGCATCACGGTTCAGGACATGTCGGGACCGGCCGGCGCCGCGCGCGGCATCACGGTCTTCGGCCCGAACGCCGACATCGACGCCATTCTCGGCGTTGCGGGTCCGGGAAGCATCCTCTCGATCTCGGGTGAGCTCGACGTTTACAACGGTCTGAATGAGCTCTCCTTCATCACGGGCTACCACGTCTGTGGAAACGTCACGAGCGTCCCGGCGCCGATCGCCATCACGACGACGGACATGCAGGACGGCAGCGCGACGGCCGAAGGTCTCGAAAGCGTGCGCGTCACGCTGTCCTGTGTCGAGTTCGACCTGGCCGGCAACACCTTCGCCGGCGGCACGAACTATACGGTCACGGAGCAGGGCGGCGGGCTGACGGCGGTCGTTCGCGTTCCGACGTCGGCGCTGCCGATCGTCGGCCAGACGATTCCGGCGGGTGGTGTGTCGATCACGGGTATCCTCGCCCAGTTCGACGCTTCGGACCCGCGCGACGGCGGCTACCAGCTGCTCGTCTCGTCGCTGGGTGACATCACGACGTGTGGCACGGCCGTCGGCGCGTGCTTCATCAACGGCGGCGCCGACTGCGTCGTCACGACGCTTGCCGACTGCAACAGCCAGTCGGGCGCGTACCAGGGTGACGGCACGAGCTGCCCGCTTCCGACGGGCGCGTGCTGCGAAGGCAATGGCACGATCTGTTCGGACGCTGTGACGCAGGTTGACTGTGAAGCCGTCGGCGGCAGCTATCGCGGCGACAACTCGCTGTGCAGCACGCCGGGTGTCTGTGACATCGGCGCCGGCGCCTGCTGCCTCCCGGGCGACACCTGCCAGGATGTCGCGAATCCGGACGCCTGCTGTGCGCTGGGTGGCGTGTACGCCGGCGAAGGCACGACCTGTGCGACGCCGGGCGTCTGCGATGTGTTCCTGACGATCGCCGAAGCCCGCGCCGTTACGCCGGGTGACCCGATCATCATTTCCAACGCCATCGTCGTCGAGACGACGGACCTCGTGAACAGTGGCGCTTCCAAGAGCATCACGATTCAGGATATGTCCGGACCGGCGGGCGCCGATCGCGGTATCACCGTCTTCGCCCCCAACGCGACGATCGATGAGATCCTTGTGGCGGCGGTTCCCGGCAGCCTGATCACGATCAGCGGCCAGTTCAGCCCGTTCAATGGTCTGGATGAGATCAGCTTCATCGACAGCTTCTCGGTCTGTGGTTCCACGACGGTCCCGGCGCCGATCGCCATCACGACGGCGGACATGCAGGACGGCAGCGCGACGGCGGAGGGTCTCGAGAGCCTTCGCGTCACGCTGAGCTGTGTCACGTTCAACGACGCCGGCGGCGTGTTCGCGGCGGGCACGAACTACACTGTCACGGACGTCCTCAACAGCAACACGGCGACGGTTCGCGTTCAGACGGGCGATCTGGATCTTGTTGGCCAGACGATTCCGTCGGGCCAGGTCTCGGTGACAGGTATCCTGACGCAGTATGACGGCGGCACGGGCACGCCGATCGGCTACCAGCTCCTGCCGGTGACGATCGCGGACATCGGCGTGTGCAGTGATCCTGTTGGCGCCTGTATCCTCCTCGACACGTCCTGCATCATCACGACGGCGACGGACTGCACGGGGCAGGGCGGCGCCTACCAGGGCGACGGCGCGACGTGCCCGGATCCGACCGGCGCGTGCTGCGTTGGAGCGAGCTGCACCGACGCTCAGACACAGGACGATTGTGAAAACACACTGGGTGGTGTCTGGCAGGGCGCCGGCTCGATCTGCGGTGTTAACACTTGTGTCGTCGGCGAGGGCGCCTGCTGCCTGGGCAATGACACGTGCCAGACGGCCACGGACGCCACGGAATGCTGCGGTCTTGGCGGCGTCTTCCTTGGTGAAGGGACGACCTGCACCGCGGGCGCATGCGACAGCGTGCTGAGCATTGCTGAAGCGCGAACGATGGCCAACGGCACGGAAGTAACGCTTGCCAACGTCGTCGTCGTCGAGACGATCGATACCGTCTCGAGCGGCAGCGTCAAGAGCTTCACGGTTCAGGACATGTCCGGCACGGGCGGCGACGATCGCGGCATCACGGTCTTCGGATCGAACGCCGATATCGACGCGATTCTCGCGCAGGCCCCGGCCGGCAGCGTCATGTCGATCACGGGCACGCTGAGCACCTTCAACGGTCTGCTCGAACTCGTGTCGCCGTTCACGGTCAACCAGGTCTGCGGTTCGACGGCGCTTCCGGCGCCGGTCGAGCTCACGACCACGGATCTGCAGGACGGCGCCGCGGCGGCCGAGGATTACGAGAGCGTCCGCGTGACGCTTTCGTGTGTGACGTTCGACGACGCCGGTGGCCTGTTTACTGGCGGCGCCAACTTCCCCGTGACGGATCCGAACACGAGCCTCTCGGCGATCGTTCGCGTCGGCACGGCGGATCTCGACCTCGTCGGCCAGACGATTCCTTCGGGCCTCGTCAGCGTGACGGGTTTCGTGTCGCAGTTCGATTCGTCGGATCCGCGAGATGGCGGCTACCAGCTCCAGCTCGTTCGCTTCGCCGATATCACGGCGTGCAACCAGATGGACGGCGCCTGCTGTGTCACGCCGAGCTTCGGGTCCTGCCCGACGTGCCCGGGTGACATGAACGGCGACAACGTCATCGACCTCGCCGACGTGGCGGACTTCGCGAACGCGCTGCTCGGCAAGCCGCTCAGCAACATGGGCGCCGAGTCCTGTGCGAACACGGATCTCGACATGAACGGAGACGTCAATGGTCTGGACACGCAGTCCTTCATCGACCTTCTGACGAGCGGCGCGACCTGCGGCAACTCCTGCAGCGTTGTGACGGCGACGGAATGTGCGAATCTGGGCGGTGTGTTCCAGGGCGCCGGCACGACGTGTGACGGCGATCCCTGCAATCCCTAAGCCGGATTGCTCCCGCAACTGAAGATCAGACAAACGTCTGATGCATGAATGACGCTGCCCCCCGGCTTCGGCCGGGGGGCAGTTTTCTAGTTCAGGCAATTTGCCACGCAGATGTGATAGGATTCAACGCCGCGTGATTCGATGAGCCGACGGAATCGACGCGGCCAGTTGAACCGCAGTGCGCATGTCGACGAGATCACGTGTCGACCAGCGCGCGGCCCGGCGCAGGAGGCGTCGCGCCTTGTTTTGTCAGACTCTCAAGGGGTATTTACAACGTGAGAATATCAAGTGTTTCGCTGCGTCGGACTCGACTGTTCATGGCGCCGGCCGTCATCCTCATCTCGCTTGCCGGCTCGCCGGCGTTGGCGCAGGTGGATCCGTGGGCGCCGCCGGCCAGTTACTACAACGCGGCGACGGGCGTCGGGTCGACGCTGAAGTCGCAGCTCTACAACACCATGAAGACGGGCCACATTCAGCGCAGCTACGGAGACTTTCGATACTCGGCCGCTGTTCACGATCGCGATCCGTCAAACGCCTCGCGCATCCTGCTCGTCTACAATCGCCTGTCGGTCCCGAGTACATGGGACTCCGGCGCCACCTGGAATCGCGAGCACACGTGGCCGCAGTCGCGGCAGCCGGGCAGTGTGAGCAACTCGAGTACGGGCAACCTGGGCGATCCGCATGCGCTGCGTCCCTCGGACCCGGGCACGAACAGCGCACGAGGCAACGATCCGTACGGCTATGCGGCAACGACCGGAAATGGTCGCAGCCTCGGCGGTGGCGTCTATTTTCCGGGCGACACGGACAAGGGCGATGTGGCGCGACAGCTTTTCTACAGCGATACGCGATGGGGACCGGAGCTGGGTCTCTCGCTGACGAGCGGTACGCCCGGGACCAACCAGATGGGGTATCTCTCGTCACTGGTTGCGTGGCATTACATGGATCCGCCCGATGAGTTTGAACGTCGGCGCAATCACACGATCTACAGCAGCGTCTACAACCCGAGCTACTACACGAACAACCGCAACGCCTATATCGATCGGCCGGAATACGTCTGGTCAATCTACATGGATCAGCAGAATGACAGCCAGCTCTTCCTGGCGCCGGGGCCTGACGATCCGGCGGGGGGATCGCTTCGCGGGTTCTCCGTTGTCACGCTCGTGGGACCGACGACGCTGTTGTCGCAGACTGTCACGCTGAACAAGACGGGGCAGGACGGAACCTACTTCGAGATTTCGACCAGCGGATACGCCACGGCGACGCCCAGGGGGCGATACAACGCCTTTCCGATGAGCGGTGGCGGGACGGCGAGTCAGAACATCAACGTCGCCCTCGTGATCCCCGCGAATCAGCCCGGCGCCTATTCGGGGCAGGTGACGATCGACAATCTCGACGTGACGCTGAGTGGCGGGTTCGGTCACGGCGGGACGGACGACAACGACGTTGTGAGCATGATCGCCCAGGCGCTGGATCACGCCGAGGCGTCGTTCGGCGCGAACGCCGACGTCGACACAATCGACGTGGATCTGGGGTCGATTTCGGAAGGCGCGGGTGATCTGTTTGTGGATATTCCCGTTTACAACCTCGAAGATGCGCCCGGCTTCACGGCGAAGCTCGACATCGAGTACGGGTCGGCGTCGGGGGACACGGCGGCGCTGCGGATCGAGCCGACGCTGAATATCGCCAATATTCCCGCGGGCGGCGCGGCCAACGTGCGTGCGACGCTGAACGCCGCCGTTGCCGGTTCGTTCGCCGCGACGTACACGATTCGCACATTCGATCAGCGAACGGCGGAGAACTGGCTCGAGGGGACGGCGCTCACGATGCGCCTGTCGGGCGTCGTCGAGTCGGTCTCGACCTTCGGCGATCTGAACTGCGACAGCGTTCTTGACTATTCGGATGTCGAGCCGTTCGCCCTGGCGATCGTCGATGCGACGTCCTACGGCGTCATGTTCCCCGCGTGCGATATCCACCGCGCGGATATGAATGAGGACAACGTGATTGACAGCCGTGACGTGGCGGGATTCGTCGGGGCGCTGCTTCAGCCGTGAGCCGTCGGCGGCGAAGTCATCCCGTCCCGCCGGGACGGGATGTCTTGTACAGGACGAATTGTTCCCCCTGATGAATCGGGGGGCTATTCTCACGTGATCCCTCCGGGTTCGCCGATCGCACACATTGGGGACTTCACCCCGTGCAGGGGCGATTCCCGAATTGTCGCAATGGCCCCGAGAATACCGATTGTATTTGACAGATGTCGATTTGCAGGCTATTAGTTATTGATCGGGCCGTAGATGTGTGGGAACACATCCCCAGTGACTGTTGACCTGAGTTGGGACACAGAGATGTCTGACCTTGTCATGATGACTCGAATCCGACCTGTTGTTGCGCGTTGGCGTTTTCGTGAACGCTGCGCCGAGCGAGCGCGCGAGCGTTCCTGGCGAGATCGGAATCTATACCTGCGCGCAAACGCCTGAACAGGGCGGCGTCGGTTCGGGTTCCTCCGAGCCGATTCATGCCGCCTGCGGGCCATGGACCTGAGTTTCGGAGACCCGCGTCGGCGCCGCGCCGATGCGGGTTATCTTTTTTTGTCGTCGGCGCGAGATCGTCGCGCCGACGGCGGGCGCGGAACGTGCGCGCCGACGGGACGACGTCGCGCGGCTTGCGCCGATCGATCGAGATCCATGACGCCGTGGTGTAGCGGGAACACGCCGGTCTTTCATGCCGGAGAACGCGGGTTCGAATCCCGTCGGCGTCAATTCAACACAGCCCCGTGGCGCAACTGGCAGCGCGTCGCAGTCCAAATGCGAAGGTTGTCCGTTCGAATCGGACCGGGGTTGTTTCGGTCAGTGGCCTCGAAGCTCAAATGGATGAGCGTCTCGTTGCGGACGAGAAGGCTGATGGTTCGAGTCCAACCGGGGCCGTCATACATCGGCGCGATCGGGGCGTCTGGTTCACAGTCAGTTGGCCGGGCGCGCCTCGGCCGTGATGAACAGGTAATCGCCGAGATCATGGTCGAAGGCTTGTCGAACGCTGTTGATGGCGTCAGTTTCGATGTCGTTCGCGAGTCGTCGGAGTCCTGTCGTCATCTCGTCGATGTTCGACGTCATCGCGAAGGTGGAGATGCCTGCGCGGACCTGCGGATCGAGGTAGAGCGCGGGTCGGTGCTTTCCGGCGTAGAGAAAGAGGTCCTGAAGATCCGGCGTGACGGCGTAGGCCTCCCGCTCGATGTCGACAAACCCCGCCAGTGACAGGGCGTTCATCACGTCCGGGAGGTCCGGCATCTGACGGATCGCGAAGTCCATTGCCTTCGGGAAGTAGTGGTTCAGCCAGTAACCGCGCATCTGTTCGCGACTCGCGGTAAACAGGACGAAGCGGCCCCGCGCGATCACGCGCCGGATCTCGGCGAAGGCGGCGGTCATGTCAGGAAAATGATGAATCGCCAGCGTGCAGAGGGCGCCGTCGAACTGAGCGGCGCCGAATGGGAGGGCGTCGGCCGTCGCGAGGATCCAGCGAGCCTCGGAGGTCTTCGCGCGAGCGTGCTCAATCATCCGACGCGATATATCGACGCCGGTTATCTCGCCACCGGCCCTGGCCAGACACGATGTGTAGTTGCCGCTGCCGCAGGCGACATCGAGGTAAGCGCCGCCGGGACGAATCGCCAGGCGCCGGGCGAGCCGTTCGACGATGAACGGATCGGCGTGGCGCGTTGTGTCGTAGCGCGTTCCGATCGTGTCGTATCGAGCTGTCATTCGACATTCCCGTGCGGGGCGAGACTCCGCCTCGGCGAAGAGACGCTTGTACGATTGTAACTGTTGCAGCCCAATGCGAACACGTGTCCAGCGCGCGGCGTCGCCGCCGGGTGGTCGTGGCGGTTTTGTGATCAGAAAACAGTTGACTATGGGGGGGCTGCGGACAGAATGCTGTGCTTCCAGAAGCTTGCGGGCGGGGGGATCTCCCGCGCCTTGCGGTCCACAATCAAGATAACGCTGTTTGAGGGTATGGCATGGGGTCGTTTGGTCCGATTGCGTCGATGCTGGCGGAGCACGACGTATCGAAAATTGATGCGGGAAGCACGGCGTGGATGCTGACAAGCTGCGCGCTGGTGCTGCTCATGATTCCGGGGCTGGCCATGTTCTATGGCGGACTCGTCCGCCGGAAGAACGTTCTGTCGACGATGATGCACAGCCTCATCGCGATGGGAATTCTCGGCGTGCAGTGGATCGTCGTCGGCTATGCGCTGGCGTTCGGCGACAGCTTCCATGGATTCATTGGATGGGATTGGGACAAGTTCTGCCTGTCGGGTGTGCCCTACGACGCCATGTTCAGCGACAAGGGCATTCCAGAGCTCGTGTTCGTCATGTTCCAGGGCAAGTTCGCGATTATCACGCCGGCCCTGATCAGTGGCGCCGTGGCGGAGCGTATGAAGCTCTCCAGCTATGTCGTCTTCATTATCCTCTGGTCGACGCTGATTTACTGTCCGCTGGCGCACTGGGTGTGGGGCGAAGGTGGTTGGCTGTTTGAGATGGGCGTGCTGGACTTTGCGGGCGGTACTGTCGTGCACGTCTCATCGGGCATTGCGGCGCTGGTGGCCGCGATCATGATCGGTCGCCGCCTGACGATCGAGGGGGAAACGCACGAGCCGGGCAATCTGATCCTGACGATCACGGGGGCGGGGCTGCTGTGGTTTGGTTGGTTCGGCTTCAACGCGGGCAGCGCGATCGCGGCCGAGACGCCTGTTTCGGGCTTCATCGCCGGCCTGGCGTTCACGACAACGCAGACGGCGGCCGCCGCGGGCGCGCTGGCGTGGATCGTTGTTGAGTACCTGCATCGCGGGAAATGCACGAGCCTGGGGATCGCCTCGGGAATCCTGGCGGGTCTCGTATCCGTAACGCCGGCCGCGGGGCACGTCGAACCGCGATGGGCGCTGATGATCGGCATGATCGCCGCGCCGCTGTGCTACTTCGCCGTGTACTTCAAGGAGCGGGCCGGTCTGTATGATGACGCGCTGGACGCCTTCGGCGTGCACGGCGTCGGCGGCGCCTGGGGCGCGATAGCGACGGGCATCTTCTGCTTCACGCCCGCGATCGGCGTGATTGACGGCAGCTTCAAACAGGTCGGCCTTCAGGCGGTCGGGCTGCTGGCCGCCGTGGCATTCTCCGGTGTCGGCACGCTCATCATCCTTGCCGCGATCAAGGCGACGATCGGTCTGCGCGTGTCCGAAGAGGTCGAACGCAGTGGGCTGGACATCAGCATTCACGGGGAACGCTCTTATCGGCTGACGTAGTCGCGACAGCGCTCGCCCGGGAAAAACCAACGCGCCGCATCCAGGGTGGCGCAAAGTACGAATAGCCTCTGTGTCGATCGTCGCGTAGTGTGGGCGGTTGAGCACGGAGGCTTTTTTCATCGTGACGAACACGGTTTCGATCGTCTGGTTTCGCAATGATCTGCGCGTGAGTGATCATCCGGCGCTGGACGCCGCCGTGAAGCGCGGCGGCCTGGTGGTTCCCGTTTTCATCTGGGCGCCGGAGGAAGAGGGCGACTGGGCGCCGGGGGCCGCGTCGCGCTGGTGGCTGCATCAGTCGCTGGAATCGCTGAGCGCGTCGCTCGCGTCGCTGGGTTCGCGCCTGGTGATTCGCCGGGGGGCCAGTCTTGCGACGTTGCGGAAGCTGATTGCCGAAACGGGCGCCGACGCCGTCTGCTGGAATCGCCGCTACGAGCCGGCGATCGTGAAGCGTGATACGACGATCAAGGCGGCGCTGCGAGAGGAGGTCAGCGTCGTCGAGTCGTTCAACGGCGCGTGCCTGTTCGAGCCCGCTCTGGTGAAGAATCAGCAGGGTGGCCCCTATCAGGTCTTTACCGCCTACTGGCGAGCGTGTCGAAAGCTGTCCGAGCCGGCAAAACCCCTGGCGGCGCCGCGTCGGCTGACGGGACCGGAAACGTGGCCGGCGTCGGTCGCATTGTCGTCGCTCGGGCTGGAACCGGAGATCGACTGGACGAGCGGGATGCGCGAGGCGTGGTCGATCGGTGAAGCCGCGGCGCGCGAGCGGCTGGAGCGATTCATCACAGAGGCGTGCGAGGACTATGCGGAAGGTCGGGACCAGCCGGCGGAGACGGGGACCTCGCGGATGTCGCCGTACCTGCACTTTGGCGAGATCAGTCCGCGTCAGATCTGGTGGACGATCACGGCGGCGATGAAGGCGTCGCGCGGCGCTGCACTCAGGTCGTCGGCGGACGCCTTTCTTCGTGAGCTGGGCTGGCGGGAATTCGCCCATCATCTGCTCGTGCACTTTCCGAATACGCCAACTGAGCCACTACGCGAGCAATATCGCGCGTTTCCGTGGGCGCGGAAATCAGAGAAGCAACTGCGGGCGTGGCGGCGGGGCCTGACGGGCTATCCGATCGTCGATGCGGGGTTGCGGGAGCTGTGGACGACGGGCTGGATGCACAATCGTGTGCGGATGATCGTGGGGTCGTTTCTTGTGAAGGATCTCCTGATCGATTGGCGCGAAGGGGCGTCGTGGTTCTGGGACACGCTTGTCGACGCGGATCTCGCGAACAACACGCTTGGCTGGCAGTGGATTGCGGGCTGCGGGGCGGACGCCGCGCCGTACTTTCGGATTTTCAATCCGGTTCTACAGGGCCGAAAGTTCGATCGCGACGGCGCGTATGTGCGCAAGTGGGTTCCGGAGTTGTCGGCGCTGCCGGCAAAGTGGATCCACGCCCCATGGGAGGCGCCGGCGGCGGCGTTGTCGGACGCGGGCGTGGCGCTGGGCGAAGACTACCCGGAACCCGTTGTCGATCATTCTGAAGCGCGCGGGCGGGCGCTGGCGGCGCTGGCGTCGATCAAGGCGTGATGTTGCAATTTCTCGTCCCTCGTTCTCAGGCTGCGTGAAAAACGCGGTGTGCCGGGCCTTCGTCTCTGTATAATGCCCGCGGACCAGGAGACACGCCGGAGGATGAGAACATGTCGACGATATTGACGATTCGCGACGAGACCATGACGCCGGGTGACGCCGATCATGTCTTTGAACTGGCGTTTCCCACGGAGTCCATCACAGTGCGCGAGTTGATTCGCGAGCGAGTTTACCAGGAAGTGGGCGACTACAACCAGCGGCTTCGCACGGCGACGCCGCCGGAGCGATATCGCGGCCTCGTGACGCCGACGCAGGAAGAGCGGCGGCTGAATGACGCAACGTCGTCGCGAACGCGTGAAACAGACTGGAAGCGGCAGTTCGATACGGCGATTGAGGCCTACCAGCGGAATCAGATTCTTGTGCTCGTAGGCGACCGGCAGACGGAATCGCTTGACGAGACGATTCAGATCACGGCCGGAACTGAAGTGACATTTCTGCGGCTCGTGATGCTGGTGGGTGGGTGAGCCCCGTGGCCAGGTCGCCGTTCGATCCAGATTCATTCGCCAAACGCGTCGTGGCGGCGGGACCATCGGTATTCCGGCGCCATGGTGATCCGGATCGCGTCGGGCCCCTGCTGGAAGAGGCGCAAGGACTGGATCCTGGCGATCGCGCGCGGCTTGTCGTCACGCTGTTCAGGGAAGCCGATTCGCTGGCCGAACAGATTTCGCAATTACGCAAAGACCGCAAGGCCTTCATCGCCAAGGGCTCCAGATTCATCGGGCATCGCACTGATCTTGTGGACGTGGCCACGAAGTTGCTCAAGCGAAAACTCTCGTTTGCGCCGCAGGATCTTGTCTCACTGCTGAAGGGGATGGCTGGAGAAAGGGGCGATCGCGTTCATGCGTCATTGCATGTTTCCGGGACGGTACGACACATCGAGACCCACTGGGACCGCTATTCGGACAATCCGGATATTGCGAGGTATCTCGCCCGAATCGCGGAAGGCGCTCGAATCGTCGCGAGGACCTCGGAGCTGAAGCTCGCCGCCCGCATCGATGGATTGCTGAATACCGGCGCGCAGATTCCGCTCGAACGCGGTGAGGCGTGGACGGACGCGGCCATGTCGGACATCGAGACGATGAATGCGACGGAGCGCGACGCGTGGGCCGTGTTGCTCCAACACTGCCAATCCGCATCGTCGAGCAAACCGTCGGGGAAGTGGTCGAAATCGGCTGCTGCGATGTGCGAATCGATTGGCCGGGAGAATCTGCAGATCAGGCTGTCGAGTTGGTTCGAGCTTGTCGATCGGCCGCGTACGCGGCGCATGACGGATGTCAACTGGCGGACCGAGGGCGCTGTCGACGAACTGATTGCCGAGCCCAATGCCGAGACGCTTCGCGGTCTGTGTTGGATCGCGGGCATGAGTGAAAGCGTCGTCATGGCGCGCGCGCTCGGCGCTGTCGCCGTCTCGTGTTACCGCAAAGTCCCGGGTATCGGGCCGCGTGCGGTCAAAGTCGGCAATGCGGCCGTCTACGCGCTGGGACAGATGCCTGGCCGGGCGAGTCTGGGGCAACTCGCGATGCTGTGCGTGAAAGTCAAGTTCGGCACGGCCCAGAAGCTGATGGAGAAGGCCCTTGATGCGGCCGCAACGCGTGAGGGCCTTCCGCGCGATGAGATCGAAGAGATGGCCGTACCCAGTTACGGCCTGACGGAGGTCGGCGAGCTGCGCGGGGCAATGGGAGATTGCTCGGCGTTGCTGGAGATTCGCGGAACGGCGGGGGCGTCGTCCACGCGATTGACGTGGATCAACGACAGGGGCGGGGCGGTCAAATCGGCGCCGGCGACCGTCAAACGCGACTTCGCTGACGAGTTAAAGGAACTCAAGGCGTCGATGAAGGATATTCAGAAGATGCTGCCCGCTCAGCGGGATCGTATTGACAGTCTGTTCCTCGATCGCAGGACGTGGGCGTATGACACGTGGCGCGAGCGATACCTGGATCATCCGCTCATCGGTACGCTGGCGCGGCGATTGATCTGGCTTTTTGATGACGGTCGTGAACAGGTCGCCGCCGCCTGGCTGGCGGATGACGCCGAAGTGGCGCCGCACGGCGCCGGGCGGCTCGTGCGCGATGACGGGACAGCGTTCGAGCCGAGAGCGAACTCGTCAACAGTTCGCCTCTGGCATCCGATTTCGCAGGACGCCGCGCCCGGCTCAACGGAGACACGCGACGATATTGAGGCGTGGCGCGCGTTTTACGAGTCTCGCGAGATTCGTCAGCCGTTCAAGCAGGCGCATCGGGAAGTTTATCTGCTGACGGACGCCGAGCGGAACACGGGCGTCTATTCCAACCGATTCGCCGCGCATGTCATTCGTCAGCATCAGTTCCATGCGCTCGCCGCTCAGCGATCCTGGAGGAACCGATTGCGCCTGATGGTCGACGATTCCTATCCGCCGGCGCATCGAACGCTCAACGCCTGGAATCTTCGGGCCGAGTTCTGGATCGAGGGAATCGGGGACGACTATCGAGACGAGTACGTCCTTGATTCCGGCGCGTTTCGATACCTTGCGACGGACCAGGTTCGATTCTACGAAGTTGGGGCGGCGATCAACGCGTCCCATGCGTTCGGTGGCGGGTACGAGACGATGGGGCCCGACGAGGCGGGCAATCACCCGCTGCGGATCGACCAGATTCCGCCCATCGTCCTGAGCGAGATTCTTCGCGACGTGGACCTGTTCGTCGGTGTTGCGAGTGTGGGCGCGAATCCCGAGTGGCAGGATGGCGGTCCCGACGGCGTCTTCCGCGACTACTGGCAGTCCTACTCCTTCGGCGAGTTGTCCGGCTCGGCGCAGTCACGTCGTGAGATTCTCCGGCGTCTGATACCCCGGCTGAAGATCGCCGACGCCTGCACCATCACAGATCGATTTCTCGTCGTTCTTGGCAGGCGGCGGACCTACAGGATTCACTTCGGCAGCGGGAACATCCTGATGGAGCCGAACGATCAGTATCTGTGCATCGTTCCGAACAGCTCGATGGAACGGGCGGCGGACGGGGGCAAACTGTTCCTTCCGTTCGAAGGGGATCGCACGCTGGCGATCATTCTCAGTAAGGCCTTCATGCTGGTCGAGGACGACAGGATCAAGGACAAAACGATCGTAAGTCAAATCAATCGGCGTGTCTGAATCCGGAGGCCGTCTCCGCTCTTATTCCGCGGCGAGGGCGGCCTCTTCCCGATCGGCGATCTGTGTCCATTTCGCCGTTTCGTCAGGTCTTTCGAGTTTCTCACAGAGCGCCGCCAGCGAACGCGCCGTGTCGCGCAGTTCGTGATGGTCTTCGAGCTCCTGGTTGGACAGAATCGAATACGCCTCCAGCAGCGCCTTCTCCGCGTCACTGTATCGCGCCAGGCCCATCAGGCATTCGCCGTATCGATGGATATAGAGACCGAGCGTCGGATGGCCTTCCGGCAGGATCCTGCGGGCGTTGTCGACGGCGGCGGCGTGGAGCGGTTCGGCCTCCTGGAAGCGCTTCTGGTAATTGCGAATCCAGCCCAGATTGCTTCGGAGCGACTGCACGATCGGCAGGGATTCGTCGTGTTCCTCCAGTCCCTTCTCCAGCGCGTGAACGTACATGTCCGCCGCGTCGTCAATGCGGTCGATTTTCGTGTAGAGCGTGGCCAGATTGTTCGTTGTCAGCAGCGTGCTCGGATGCGATTCGCCGAGCGCCTTGCGCCGTCCTTCGAGCGCTTCGATGTAGAGGGCTTCGGCGCGATCGTAGCGCCGCATCGAGGCGTAAATCGCCGCGAGATTGCTGAGGGACGTGAAGATCCCGGGATCGTCGGGATCGATTCGTCGGCTGATGGCGAGTTCGCGCTCGGAGGCGTCGGCCGCCTTGTCGAGCTCGCCGATCTGATGATAGAACATCGCGATATTGTTCAGATGCGCCAGCGACTGGGGATGTTCCTCGCCGAAGACGCGTTTGCGCGTTTCGTAGGAATCGAGCAGGTAGGGTTCCGCTTCCCTGTATCGCCCGAGCGTGGCGAGCAGCCAGCCCATGTTTGTCTGCGCCGAAAGCGTGTCGAGGTTGTCAGGACCGTTGATGCGCAGGCGGCGTTCGAGACACTCGCCAAAAGCGTCGACGGCCTCATTGTACTTTCCGTTGGCGGCGTACGCCCGGGCCACATCATTGAGCGCCATCAGCGACGTATCGTCGTCGGGGCCGAAGGCGTCGACGAAAATGTCGCGAGCATCGGCCAGATGGCGTTCGGCCCTGTCCAGAACGCCCAGCCGGAAGTAGGTGTTGCCCAGCACGAACTTGACCTGGCCGCGAATGAGCGGGTCCTCGGCGAATCGTTCGTCAATGTTCTCCGAGGCGGCGTCGAGGGCCTCGCGGACCGTCACGTCGCGCCCCAGCGCGTCCGGCGCCACGGAGGCGAGGACGTCACCGTTGAAGAACTCGTTGACGGCGTCTGTGATCCGCTTCTGGTGGAGCGCTTCGTCCCGGGCGACTTCCGCGGCGATGCGCTCCTCGTCCGCGATTCCGCGCTGTCGCATCGCTTCGTCGCGAGCTTCGGCGGCGGCGATCGCCTGTTTCGTCGCTGAATCCCGCGCGACTTCGGCTTCGTGGCGCAGTGTTGTTTCCACGTCGTAGAGGTAGATCAGACAGCCGATCGCGAAGACGATCATGCCGACGAACAATCCGATGAATGTCGCCGTGACGCGATGTTTCTTCAGCGCCTTTCGCACGACGTACCACGCGCTGTCGCGCTTGGCTTCGATCGCCTCGCCGACCAGGTAGCGCCGGATGTCCTTCGCGATACCGCCCGCCGTCTGGTACCGCAGGTCGCGCTCCTTGCGGAGGCACTTCAGGACGATCTGATCGATTTCGTCGTCGAGTTCCTCGCGGATCGAGCCTGGCCGCTCCGGCGTAGTGTGGCAGATGTGATCGATCGTCTGGCGGAAGCTCTCGCCGACGGGATAGGGGAACCGGCCCGCCAGGGCGTGATAGAGCATGACGCCGATCGAATAGACGTCGGTGCGAATATCGATGCCCTCGGGCGTCGCCTCCACCTGTTCCGGGCTCGCCCACGGCAGTGAACCGACGAACTGTCCCGTGACGGTCATCGCGGCGCCGAAGTCGTCGTTTTCATCGACCTTGGCGAGGCCGAAGTCGAGGACATGCGGCGAACCGGAGCGATCGACGCGAACATTGCCCGGCTTCAGGTCGCGATGGATGACACCACGCAGGTGGGCGACGTTGACGGCGTCGCACACGTGGGCGAACAGCTCAAGGACTTCCCGCGCCGTCGGACGCTTCTCGACGATGTAATCGTCCAGCGACCAGCCCTCAACAAAGTCCATGACGAAGAAGTAACTGCCGCTGAGCCTGCCGGTCTCCAGGATCGACACAATATTCGGATGGCGAAGCTGGGAGAGAATCTGAACTTCGCGTTCGAATCGGGCGACGCCGTGCGTTCCCACGAGCGGTCCCTCTCGCAGCATCTTGATGGCGACGTCGCGGCGCGTGCCGATCTGGGTCGCTCGAAAGACGACGCCCTGTCCTCCGCGAAAAACGTCTTCACGGATGGCGTAGCCGGTGAGCTCCGCGTCGAGTGTTCGACGGAGGTCGACGTCGGAGAGGTATTTGGACGACGATCCGGCGGGCGTCGCATGCGTGCTTTTCGCACGGAGGGCGTCGGCCTCGCGTCGCGCGGCGGCGATCCAGGAGATGTGGTTGTCATCCGCCGAACTGCCTGGACGCTGCTGACTCATGTAACACGAACTCGATGTAGTGCGAGAGGATGCAACAAGCCCCGCAAACGGGGCCCCAGTGATGCGTGCGACAACGGGCCGTCCGTTTCACGCGGGAATCAGGAAACGCAGACTCTTTTTTCGAGGCGGAGATTACGCCTCCGTGTCCAGAAAGCCTGACGCGGAGCCAAGTTGTTCCCGCAGGCGATCGTGGGCCCGGGCGCGAAGCATGTGAACTGCGCCCGCCGATTTGCCGAGCGCGGTAGCCACGTCCGTGATCGACTGGCATTCGAGGTCATATCGCCGAATGACCTCGCCATATCGATCGGGCAGGAGCCGGATCGAGGATTCCAGCAGCTGGCAGGCCTCCTTGCGCCGGACCTGCCGGCTCGGCGTGCTGATCCCCGCTTCGAGCATCTCGTAGAGGCCGACGAGGGAGTCCTCGAATTTCGGCGGCTTGACGCGGTTCTTCGGCTGCGGCTGTTTCTGTCGTTCCAGGCCTCGGATGGCGTCCTTCAGATTGTTCTGGGCGATACGGCGAAGCCATCCGGCGAAGGACTCGGATCGATCGGGATCGAAGGAGCCGATGCGCAGAAACGCCTCGAGGTACGTGACCTGCATGACGTCGGCGGGCTCGACCATCGAGCGCCAGACGGGATTGATCTGGAGCGTACGTTCGACCTCCGGGCCGAACGCCTGCAGGAGGGCGGTCAGCGCGTCGGCGTCTCCCGCGACGGCCTGTCGAACGAGCTGTTCGGTTGTCGGCGTGCTGTCTGTCATTGGATTACCCGGCGAGGTAATCAGTATATGTCGTCGGGCGTGGCGAACAAAGCACGAAAAAGCCCGCATCGCTTCAGGAAGCGATGCGGGCCGGATTCGACTGAATTGTCGCTTCAGCGGCTTACTTCGCGTTTCGTCGTCGTCGGCGTCGCATCATCAGCATACCGGCGACTGTCGCCAGGGCCGTGACACCACAGACACCACCGCAGACGGGGGCGTGGAAGAGCAGGCTGAAGAGAATGTTGAAGCCGACGGAATTCGGATCGCAGCAGTTCGTCGTGGCGCAATCCGTGCCGTCGCCCTGGTAGCGGCCGCCGACGGCGTTGCACTCGTCTTCCGACAGCTGATCGCAATCGGCGTTCATCATGCAGCAGGCGCCGAGACCCGGCGCCGGCGCGACCTCGTCGCAGACGTCGCCCAGTCCGTCGTTGTCCGAATCGAGCTGGTCGGCGTTCGGATCGTTCGGGCAGTTGTCGCAGTCGTCGATGACGCCGTCATTGTCCACGTCATTCTCACAACTGTCGGGGACGCCGTTGTTGTTGCAGTCGGCTTCGCAGTTCGACTCGCAGTAGAACGGAGCGCCTGTCGCCGTGCTGTTCTTGTCGATTTCGCACTCGTCGGGCTTGTCGTTGTTGTTGCAGTCGAGGCTGGACGTACCGTTGCCGTCGGGATCCGTCGGATCCACGTCGCAGATATCCGGAACACCGTTCATGTTGCAGTCTTCCAGATTCTGGCATTCGTCGGGGACGCCGTTGCCGTCGCAGTCCGTGCTCAGGCCGCCGGAGATATCCGTGCGGTCGTCCATCATGTTGCCGTTGCAATCCAGGAAGAGCGTCACGGTCGTGGACGTCGAGCTCGGTCCGGGCAGGGCGCCGGGGCCTCGGGCTTCGACGTCACCCACGGGGACGAACTCACAGGTAATCGTGACTTCGCAGTCCAGCGGGCAGCCGGCAATGCTCGTGTCGATCGTCAGCGTCGTGTCCTCCGCCGTAACGTCGCCGAATGTGGCGCCGGCGCAGGTCGTCGACCATGTGGAAGCGATGTTGGCCGGGCCGAGCGGCGGGGCGATCTGTCCGGAAACGCTGCCATCGAGGTTGATCACCACGACGCCGCCATCACAGACAGCCGAGTAGGGACCGCCCGGATCGCAGGCGATGATCGCACAGCCGGTCTCGTCGGCGACATCGTCGAAAGGTGTCTCCGGGCAAAGGTCGCAGATATCGGCGACACCGTCACCGTCCGCGTCACCCGCACAGGTCGAGCCGGCGCCCTGGAACGAGCCGCCAAGATCTTCGCAGCCGGACGCCGACGTCTCGACGCAGCCGCCGGTCGTCGGAACGCAGCACGCGCCGATCGGGGCACAGACGCACTCGTAGTCGACGACACCGTTCCCCTGGTCGGCGAGGACCGACGTTTCGCAGATCGTTCCCGGCGGGCAGTCGCCGTTGTTGCAGCTGAACGTGTTGTTGGCCGGATCGATCGTGATGTGGCAGTCTGTCGGCGGAATGCACTCGCAGACGAGAACGCTCGGGATGCCGTTGGTCACGCGGACGACGGTCGGCTGGCACGAATCGCCCGTATTGGGGCACATCGTCGGGACACAGCCTTCGCCCGTCTGCGTCGGTTCGCACGGCGTGAGGCACGCGTCATCGAAACCGTCGTTGTTGTTGTCGCCCAGACACACGCTGCCGGCGCCAAGGAAGAGACCGCCAAGGCCGTCGCAACCGTTCGCCGACACTTCGGAGCAGGTGACAGTGACGCCATCGACGCAGCACGCGCCGATCGGAGCACAGACGCACTCGTAATCGATGACACCGTTGCCCTGATCGGCGAGGACCGACGTCTCACAGACGGTTCCCGGAGGGCAATCGCCACTGTTGCAGGCGAAGGTGTTGTCGTTCGGATTGATCGTGATGTGGCAGTCCGTCGGCGGGATGCACTCGCAGACGAGGACGCTCGGGATGCCATTCGTGACGCGGACGACGGTCGGCTGGCACGAATCGCCCGTGTTGGGGCAGATTGTCGTGACGCAGCCCTCGCCCGTCGGCGTGGGTTCACAGACGGCGACGCACGCGTCGTCGGAACCGTCACCGTTGTTGTCGCCCAGGCACTGCGTGGCGGCGCCGAGGAAGGTTCCGCCGAGATCGTTGCAGCCATTCTGCGTCGTCTCGGTACAGGTCACGGCGGCGCCGTCGATACAACAGGCGCCCAGCGGCGAGCAGACGCATTCGACGTCATATACCCCTGGGGAGACCGGCGTTTCGATCGTCTCGCAGACGGATCCCGGCGGGCAGACGCCGCCATTGCACTCGACTTCGCCGGAGGTCGGGTTGATCTGGACGTGGCACTGCTCCGGCGGGATGCACTCGCAGACTGTGACGCGCGGGTCGCCATTCGTGACGCGGACGCGCGTCGGGAGGCACTCGTCGCCATCGTTGTCGCAGACTGTCGGCACGCAGGCGTCGCCGGTTTCGTTCGGACCGCATTCCCCTCCGCCGGCGGTGAAGTTGATGTCGTCAATGGCGCCGGAGCCGTCCATCATGACGATCATCTTCATGACGTTCGCGGTGGGGCCAAGGGCGATCGTGGCGACACCGTTGTCACCTGTGCGCGGAATCGTGAACGACGCGATCGGCGTGTTCGACGCGACACTGTCGAACAGCTCGACCTTGGACTTCTCCATGAGCGTGATCGGCATCGGATCGAAGTCGATCGCAACAAGCGAGTTGATCGTCACGGGGCCAACGGCGGAGAAGTCGAACGTGAAGAAGGTTCCGGCGTTGTTTGAGTCGTTCGGATTGTCGATGCGACCGTCGCCGTTGGTGTCATGCAGATCATTCGAGATGATCAGGAGCTTGCCGCGCGCCACGTTATTCACGAAGGCGCCGGAAGGGCCCGCAGCGCCGACGCCGGGACCACCGAACGCCTGGTTCGGCGTGCCGAGGTCGATGTCGCCGCCCGTCGGGTTCGCGGAGTCGAAGATGATGGCCGTGTTGAAATTGGTCAGCGCGGGCACCGGGTTCTTACCGGAGACGGTAATCGGTCCCGTTCCGCCGCTTCCGCAGACCTGGCCAACGATGTCGCCGGCCAGAAACGCCGAGCTATCGCATTTGGATTCGAAGGTGATCGTTTCCTGCGCCATGATTGGCGCAACGGCGAGACAGCTACAGACGCAGAATGCGACTGCGCGCACGAGATGAGACTTCATGGCTTCTCTCCTACGTATATGGAAAAGCGCCCGGACATGACGAAGCGCTTCTCCCCCCAAAGGTTATTCAAGGTCGTATTGTATTGCGGAAGCGTTGAAATAGTAAAGGGTTACGGGCGTCCGGAAATCGTGGCCAGCGGTTCAATTCTGGCGCGTTCCGTTCCGTGACAGGATCGCCGTCGCCGGCGCCGGTGTCCGGCCGTCGGCGAAAACGCATCGTCGACAACTGGGTGTCCGATTCGCCGGCCGAAACGCGGATGAAGTGCGGGAATCGGCGATGTCCTCGCGTCCGGCGGACGGAACGGGCTGCGTCAGGCTCCCGAACTGACGTGTTCAGACCTCGCGTCGAAGCGCTCGTGGCCGCTGAGAGGCAAAATCCGGAATCGCGTCGCAGGAATGCGTGACTCTGGCCATCGGGGCGGAATATATTATTATGGGTCACTCAAAAGTCATATCCGTTCGTGACGATCGTGGCGTCACATGAAGGGGGAAAACGTGTTCAGCAGCATTTCATTCCGTCGATCGCTCTGTCTCTTCGCGCTGGCGCTGGTTCCCGCCCTGTCGGCGGATCTTCAGGCGGCGACCAAGATCGATTTCTCCTTTGAAGATGATGGCGTCACGCCACTGCTCAACGGTCAGGCGATTGATCAGAATGAGGAGTTCGGCGTTCTGTTCGAGATTCTCTCGGCGGGACCCAACGCCGGCGCGGCGATCTTTGATTCGACGCCGGGACTGAATCCGGCGGACCCTGACCTGTGGGTCGGCCTCGGCAACATCCTGATTCTCCAGAACAACAACGGCGGCGCCGGCGCGATGACGGGCGATTTCTTCAATACGCCGAACGACGAGCCGGACGGCATCAACACCCTCATCTTCAACTTCTTCGAGCCGGTCACGCTGGAGGCGATCGACCTGATCGATGTGGATCAGAACGGTCCTGTCACAGTGACGCTCGCCGATTCGCAGGGACGCGAGCGCGTGTACTTCGTACCCGCGAGCTGGACCTACGACATCGCGGAAAACAACCTTCCGCCGATGGCGAAGGGCTGGGACACGCTGATTCTCTCGACGTTGATGGACCAGCCCGGCGAGGGCGGAAGCGTTGCGACGGCGAGCGAGGCTGCTGGCTTCGACGCGGCGGATGTCGTCCAGATGACGATCGACATCGACGGATCCGGCGCCGTGGACAACCTCGTTTTCGTTCCCGAGCCGTCCTCCGCCCTGTTGCTGATCGCCGGGGCGACGCTGACGCTGCGACGCCGTCGCCGGCGCAACTGAGCGTCCGCAACGCCATTTCCCGTGCAGAATTCCGATTGTGAATTCCGAGTGTCATCGTATGACACTCTCGGGGAACGTTCGGATTGAGCCCGCCCGCGGCGACTTCTAGAATCGCCGCTCATGCTTGTCCGTCTGCACAGCTTCACACTGCTCGGCATCGAAGCCATTGCCTGTGAGATCGAGGTGAATATTGCGCCGAAGGGCTTCGCCGAGGCGCAGATCATCGGTCTGCCCGACGCCGGCATCAAGGAAAGTCGCGAGCGCATTCGCACGGCCATCTACAACTGCGGCTATGCGCCGCCGGCCAAGCGGACGCTTGTCAATCTCGCCCCGGCCGACGTTCGCAAGGAGGGGCCGGCGCTGGATCTTCCGATCGCCCTTGGCATGCTGCTGGCGAACGAAGGCGCCGTTCCCGACACACTCAATCAGTTCATGATCGCCGGGGAACTGGCGCTGGATGGTCGACTTCGTCCGATCAAGGGCGCTTTGTCGATGGCGATGCTCGCGCGCGAGCAGTCCATGCGCGGTGTCCTGGTGCCGCGGGAGAACGCCAACGAGGCGGGCGTCGTCGATGGACTTGAGGTGATTCCCGTCGCGTCGCTGACAGACGCCGTGGGTTTTCTGACGGAGCAGCTGCCCCTGGAGCCTGTGGCGATCGATCTGGACGGCGCCTTTCGCCAGGCCGCCGCCTATGACGTCGACTTCGGGGATGTTCGTGGCCAGGAATTCTGCAAGCGCGCCCTCGTTGTCGCCGCGGCGGGGGGGCACAATCTCCTGATGCTGGGACCGCCCGGCTCCGGCAAGACGCTGATGGCCAAGTGCCTGCCGACGGTTCTGCCTCCACTCACGCTGGATGAATCGCTGGAGACGACGCGCATCTGGTCGGCGTCGGGCAAGCTGCCGGCCGGCGCCTCGTTGATGGCGACGCGCCCCGTCCGCACGCCGCATCACTCGGCCAGCGCCGCGGCGCTTGTGGGTGGGGGCACCGTCCCTCGCGCCGGCGAAGTCTCACTCGCCCATCACGGTGTCCTGTTCCTGGACGAGTTTCCCGAATTCCAGCGCTCCATTCTGGAGACACTCCGCCAGCCCCTGGAGGATGGCTGCGTCACGATCGCGCGATCCCACAGCAGCGTTTGTTTTCCGGCGGAATTCATGCTCGTGGCCGCGATGAATCCCTGTCCCTGCGGCTACTTCACGGACTCGCGCAAGCCGTGCAAATGCACGCAGCCGCAGATCGAGCGATACTTCTCTCGCATCAGTGGTCCGTTGATCGACCGGATCGATATCCACGTTACTGTGCAGGCCGTACCGTTCCAGGAACTTCGGGATCGAAAGCCCGGCACGCGCAGCGAGCAGATGCGGACGCAGGTGGAGGACGCCCGGCGCGTGCAGCGTGAGCGATTCGGGCCGAAATCAAATGAACTGAACGGCCGAATGGGACCGCGAAAGGTGCGGGAGCACTGCCGGCTGGACGCCGCCGGCGAGCAGATGCTCAAGCAGGCGATGACGGAAATGGGCCTCAGCGCCCGTGCGCACGACAAGGTGCTGCGCCTCGCGCGGACCATCGCCGATCTCGACACCAAATCGGATATTGCGGCGTCGCACCTGGCGGAGGCGATTCAGTACCGACAACTCGATCGCCAGGTGTAGCGCGGCGCAAACGACAAACGACGCCCGCGGGGGGCGTCGTCTGTCCTCACAGGAGTCGCCCGCGCGTGGGCGCGAGCGATGCACAGGGGTCGCACAGGACGCGCGTCCTGATGCGGCCATTCGGTTCCTTACGGCGCCCAGGCCGTCACGAAGCCCTGGATGTCGCGACCATCGACGAGGCCGTCGTTGTTGTAGTCCACGGCGTCGATGCCAATGCAGTTGGGCGTCGCCGCTTCGTAGGCGGTCGTGTCGAGCAGGGCCAGCGTGAACATCTCGATGTCAACCGTCGTCACGGCGCAGTCGCAGTCCACGTCCGCGTCGAGGCTCTCGCCGATCGTGACGAGAACCGACGTATCCGTATAGCCGACGTACACCGACTTGCCGCCAGACAGGCAGGGCGTGTCGAAGGTTTCGAACTCGCCCGTGCGACTGGCGCATGTCAGGACTTCGTACGATTCGCCGATCGCCGGGTCGTGGGCGAAGTCGAGCCGAAGCCCCCCGGCGAGACTCGCAGCGCCAGTGACGACGAGTTGATCGTGCGAGATGGCGTCGATCTCAATCAGCAGCTCGCCGGCGGAGGTCTGCGCGAACGTGTCGTCGATGGTCAGGACTCCGATCGAGGCGCCGGGAGAGGTCGTTCCGCCGCTCGTGACGCCGTCGTTGATGACGCCGGATCCGCCAAGCAGCCCGCCCTGGATGTCGACATCGCCGCTGGCGTTCAGGGTTCCGTTGACGATGGTCGAACCGGCTGTCTGCGTGTATGGGCCCGTGCGTGTCAGCGTGCGCGTCGCGTTGACAGTCACATCGCCGGACGTTGTGAAGCCGCCCTGGATACGGAGTCCGCCGCCGCCATCGACGATGAGCGCTCCCTGGTTGTCGAACAGGCGCGTCGCGCAGTCGATCAGGAGCTCGATTGCGCCGTCGGCGATGATGGCGCCCTGGTTCGTGATGTTTGTCGGGGCGCTGCTCCAGCCGAGATGGCCGGCGCCGCGGATCGTGTTGTCGACATTGGTCAGCGAACCCTCGCCCTGGCGATAGATCCAGTTGTTGGCGTTGTCCGACAGGACGATCGTTCCGCCACCTGTGAGTGACACGGGCGCGGCGTTGGGGTAGATGTAGGTCGAGTTGCCTGTGGACCCGAGTTCGATCACGCCGGTGTTGTTGATCGTTCCGCCCAGATAGATGCGTCGGTTGTTGGGAATCCGGAGCAGGCCCTCGTTGGTCAGGTCCGCGATCGCGGGCAGCGTGTTCACGGATTCAATGGCGCCGGAGCCCGAGGTTCTCAGCGTTCCCCCGGTGATACCGGATGTGGCGAGTGTGACAACGGATCCGTCGAGGGCTTCGATCACGCCGCCCGTGTTGTCGACCGCGGCGGAACTGAAGGCGAGTGTACCACCGTTTTCGGCGCGAAGAACGCCGGTGTTGGTGAATGTCGCGTTGGCGCCACTCTGGATTTCGAGCGGCGTTGGCTGGTCCGCCACAATGAGGCCCTGGTTCAGAAAGTCCGTCGGCAGGCTCGTCCATCCGAGATGGCCCGAACCACGGATCGTGTTGTCGACATTCGTGAGCGAACCTTCGCCCTGGCGATAGATCCAGTTGTGCTGCGAATCCGACATCGCAATAACGCCGCCGCCGGTCAGCGTGACCTCCGCGACGTTTGCGTAGATGTAGGTCGAAGAGCTGGTCGCGTCGAGGGTGATGGTCCCGCTGTTGTGGATGGTCCCCGTCAGGTAGAGGCGCCGGCTGTTGGGAATGCGAACCTGGCCCGTAGTGCTCAGGTTGTCCATGGAGGCAAGCGCGTTGGCGGATTCGAAGACGCCCGAGCCGGTTGTACTCAGGGTCCCGCCCGAAATGCCGGACGATTCAAGCGTGACGGTTGAGCCGTCGAGCGCCTCGATGACGCCGCCGGTATTGACGACCGTCGCGCTGTTGAACCGGAGGACACCGCCGTTTTCCGCGCGGGTCGTGCCCATGTTTGTAAACGTCGCGTTGGCGCCGCTCTCGATCGTCAGCGGTGTCGTCAGGTCGGCGACGATGAGGCCGTGGTTCTCAATGTCCGTTGGCAGGCTCGTCCAGCCCATGCGGCCGGCGCCGCGAATCGTGTTGTCCATGTTGACGAACGAGCCGAGGCCGGAACGATAGATGTAGTTCGTGCCGGCGTCAGAGAGATTCACAACGCCGCCGCCGGTCAGAGTGAGCGGAATGTCCGACGGGCGAAGGTAGGTCGAGCCGCCAGTCGATTCGAGATTGATCTCGCCCGTATTGTGAATCGTCCCGTTCATGTAGAGCGAGCGGCCGTTTGGGACACGAATGGTCCCAGTGACATTGACCGTCTGTGCGGCGCCGGAGACGCCGGCCTGAGCGTTTCCGGATTCGATGGCGCCACTGCCGGTTGTGCTCAGTGTCCCGCCGCTGATCGTCGAGGATGTGATGGAGACGGTTGATCCGTCGAGCGCCTCGACCAGGCCATCGCTGTTGTCGCCGTTGACACTGGTAAAGACGAGCGTCGCATTGTTCTCGGCGCGGACGACGCCTGTGTTGGTGAAGACCGCGCTGCCGCCACCCTGGATTTCGAGCGGCGTCGCCTGGTCGGCGACGATGTTCCCGGCGTTGTTGATGTTCGTCGGGCTGCTGGTCCAGCCGATCCGGCCGGCGCCTCGGATCGTGTTGTCAATGTTGTTCAGGGCGCCGCCGGACTCCTGGTAAATGTAATTTGTGCCGCTGTCGGTCAAAAGAATGGTCCCGCCGCCCGTGAGTTCGACCGCGCCGCCGACCAGCCGGAAGTACGTCGCGCTGCCGGTCGAGCCCATCGTCAGAACGCCGGCATTGTCAACGGCGCCCGCCGCAATTCGGAGGCTGCGACCGTTGTCGATCGTCAGCATGTCGTCGCCGTCGATCGTCAGGTTGTCAATCGTGATGTTCGTATCCAGGAGCGCGTCCGAGGCGGCGCCGTTACCGTTGTCAATGAACACGCTGTAGGTATCAACGCCGTTGGCCGGTACGACGTTGTTCAGCCAGTTGGCTGGTGTGTTCCAGCCCCCGGCGCCTCCGAACCAGAACGCGTCCACCTGTGCGGCGTGCGCCGGTCCCACCCCCGCGAATATCACGACCGTAAGGATCGCGACGACTTGGCTCCGTGTGTGATGATGCATCCAACGCTCTCCCGTGAAATCGGTGTGAATCGCCGACGCGCGAGAACGCCTGTGTTCTCTGGGCCCGCTTCCCGCTCGCTGCGCTTTTGGAGACTGGCGACAGAGATTCGAGCGGACTGTCGGGATTCAGGAAGTCGTACCCCAGTGGGCCGCGTTTCTGCCGCGGTCCATCCGCAAATTGGAGAGAATTTCCGATAGATCGTCGGCGGCGGGGGACGCGTTACCGAGACTCACTTGCGGTGGTGTCGGATCTCCCGAACGCGCCGTCGCGGGATCTGAAGCCCAATGGGGGCCATGAATTCGACGAGCCGTCAGCCAATGTCGAGGGCGCCCGCAATGGCCCCTGCGCTGCGGGTTCGCGGGCGTGGACCGGAGTTCGACGAAGCGCCAGGAATCGTCGCCTCGTGACATGCGCGACTATTTCGTCGCGGCTTCTGCGCAGAGGCTCGAGCCGGCCGGGAACGGGGGGGCGTCCACGCTTGCGAGTGAGGACTGTGGCGTCAGGCCGCAGTGACCTTCTCCAGGCGCTTCTTACCTTCGTCGATGGGAATAATCTCGTCGGGGCGATCGACGCGAGCGTCCATGATTTCGTGCCAGTAGATCAGTTCGAGTTCGCCGTCATCGTGTTCGACGAGCGCCGTGCAGTTTTCGATCCAGTCGCCGGTGTTGCAGTATTCGATATCCCCGATTTTTCGGCGAGCCGGCTGGTGGATATGGCCGCAGATGATCCCGTCGACGTTGTGGCGATTCGCTTCACCGACCAGGATCGCCTCGAAGTTGTTCAGGAACTTGACGGCGCCCTTGACCTTGCGCTTGATCGCCCCGGACAGGGAGAAGTAGGGCTTGCCGAACCAACGTCGGAATGCGTTGTAGATGCGGTTGATGACAACGAGTTTGCGATAGCTCCAGTCACCCAGGTGGGCCATCCACGGATGGACACGAACGGCGGCGTCAAACTTGTCACCGTGCGTGATCAGGAAGCGTCGGCCGTCGGCTGTTTCATGGATCAGGTCATCGACAACTTCGATGTCGCCGAACTTGTAGCCGATGAACTCGCGGAAGAACTCGTCATGATTGCCGGGGATGTAGACGACGCGGGCGCCTTTTCGGGCGCGCTTGAGAAGTTTGTGCATGACCTCGTTGTACTGCTTCGGCCAGAAGAAGGCCTTCTTCAGCGCCCAGACGTCGATGATATCGCCCACGAGATAGAGGTTGTCACATCGAATCGTGTCCAGAAAGTGATGGAACGGCTCGCTCTGTGCGTCGCGCGACCCGAGATGCACGTCGGAAATCCAAACGCTTCGAAACTTCATCTTCATCGCCAATATCCCTCGGGCCCCGTTCGGCGTTCACTGCAAACCAGACGCCGCATCCATGCGGCTCAGGCGTTTGCAACGCCGATGCGCCCCTCCAGCTTCTTTCCAGTCAGTTGTGCAATGAACGTGTCAAACGCGTCCAGCGCCTCGGCGGCGCCGTCGCGTGTCTGTCGGACGATACGCCTGGCGTAGTCGGGTTCCCGGTCGATGAACTCGCGAAGGCGTTCAGCCGTCAGGCGACCGCGCGGCACGTGCGCGCCCTGTCCCATCTTCTCGACCTGGTGGGCGTTGATGCGCTGTTCGAGACAATCCTGCGGCATGGCCAGCACGGGCTTGCCGAAGTACCGGATTTCGCCGAGCAGCTGGTTGCCGGCCGTCGCCATCACGGCGCGGCAGGTCGCGAGATCCTCAATGAACGGGAGATTGGCGACGGGCCTGTAGTCGATATGTCCATCCACGCCGGTCCGTGGCGCGCCGTAGACGCGGATGGGAATCGCCTGCGCCCGCAGCGCCGCCTCGACCTGCGGTGTGAACTCTTCCTTGCCGCGATTGAGGTATACGAGCAGGTGATCGCCGCGCGTCGGCTCCACGGCGCGGACTTCCCTGCGGATCGAAGGTCCGACAACGCGGACGCGATCCGAGCGTGTCTCCGCGTCAAAAAAAGCCGTCGCGATAACGCGGTCGGCCGAACCATAAAGGGCCTTGTAGCCGAGACCGTATCCGAATTGCCTGGCCGATTCGATCAGCGGCAGCCCGAGTCGGCAGTAGACGAGGACGGCAAAGTGATCGAACGTGATCCGCGGAATTCCAAGACGGCTGGCCAGCTTGTGGGTGTGGATTTCCGAGTCCGTGACAATGACGTCCGGCGCGAATTCGCGAACGACGCGTTCGATGCGTTTGTAGTTCGCACCGCGGAGCCAGACATCGCGCATCAGCGGGACATTGCCCGTGAGCGTCCTGAAAGCGCTGATCCGCCCCGATGCGCCGTGATAGAAACCGAGTGTCGGAATCTCCGTGACGTCGTGAGATTCGGATATCGACGCCAGCGCGTCCCCGCCCGCGAGCACGAGTATCTCGTGCCGTCTGGCGAGTTCGGGCAACACCGAGAGCGTTCTCATTGCGTGGCCGCGGCCATAGCCGTGAACACCGTATACGATGCGCAAGGTCGATCCTCCTCGCGGGTATTCTGAACTTCAGGTGTGTTGTGGGTGTTTGCGCCGCATTCAGGAATCGTTAATTGTCACACGCGGGGCGGCGCCCGGCCGGCGCGTTATAGGAACCGATCCTGTGCGTCATCCGGCGCGTTCTCGGCGTCGGGAAGTTCGAGATGCGATGAATCGATCCCGCGCAAAGCGGACGGGGGGGCGGCGCGACCATCGCGAGCGGAGCGAGAACGCCGATCGCGCTTCGCTCCACAACCTGATCCGGTGTCACGTCAACGACACTGTCGGCGCCTTGCGCCGTGATGTCCGGGACTTCGGCGCCAATCGAGATGGCGTTGCGAAGCGAGTCCGATCGATGCGACTCGCGAATCTGCGCGAACGACAGGGACGAGCGAGCGAAACTCCATCCCAGGCGATGCGCCATGCGCGCGGCGGGCGTGTCGAGTCGGCGCCCCCGCTCGAAGGTCGGCGCATTTCGCGCCCCGTCATGTCCGCTGGGCCCGTCGAGGCGGGACGCGCAGTCCAGGGTCCGAAAGTCATACTCTGACGTCCGTATTCGGGCGTGACTTAGGTCATTTACGTGGCGCCCATGCCGCCAACGCATGGACGCCACTGATGATCCCTCGTTCCGCACAACGTTTCACGGGCGCGGCGATGGGCCGAGCGCCCCGGCGTCCGGACACGGCGTCGACCATTGGTTCGCCTCGACCGCCATCGAGCGATGACCTGCGGTTTTCCCCGGCAAACCCTCAAATCTACGTATTTGCTGCAGTCTCGTCGAGGAGAGGACTCTATTCAACTCGTCCGAATACGGGTGTCAGCTAGGCGACTCGCGCAGAAAGAAATCACTGACGAACGTTGATGACGCCTCGTTGCGAGTTCGATATCTCTAGTCGGGGGGAATGTCTGATCTGACTGGGGGGCGTACGTCGGGCAATGCGCGCGAATCACGGCAATCCAAGTGAACCCAGGGACGCTCTGAGTGCGCCCCTTGCGTCGGACGGCGCCCGCACCTGGTGGACGATGGTTGTCGGGGCGGCGATCGCGTTCGTGATCGAGCTGGGACTCGCCGCGACCTACGCTTCGTTCGGCCCCGCGAAACGGTCCATCTACACGGCGATCTTCGACGTTGTTCCCGTGATCGCCCTGGTGACGCCTTTCCTCGCCTGGTGGACATTCCATCGCCATCGGTCCGGCCCGAATTCATCAATGCGACGAACAGATCGATGGCAGGTCGGACTGACCGTCATCGTTGCAGGTGTCATGGCGGCGCTGCTGAAGCTGGGCCTCATTGCCACGCTGGACAGCGGCGCCACGAACTGGTCGGCGCAGCAGAAGAGTGTGATTCAGGCGCTGGTGTTCGGATTCGCGATCAGTCCGATGACCATCATGATCGTCATGGCGCGTCATCACCTTGCGACGTGGGGACGCTACAGCATGGCGGTCTCCGTCGAGAACAGCCCCGGATCGCCGAGCCTCGTCGGGCGGACGCGCCGTCTGCTCAATGTGGCGCTGGTCACGACGGCCATCGTCGTGCTTGGCGAACTGGTATACGTCTACGTAGCGAGCGTGAGCTCGGGAACGGACGCGGTCTCAGTGGACCTCGTGGGGCGCCAGCGCATGCTTGGCGAGCGAATCGCCCTCGATGCGATGCTGATCGCAGATGACAAGCAGGACCAGGCGGCTCGCGTTGACCTGAATCACTCGATCGCCAGGATTCAGCACGTGAATTCGGCGCTGTCATTGGGTGGCGAGGCGATCGGCGCACGCGTTGGGCTGACTCCGGATCGTCGTAAGACGTTTGCCAATTCGTCTGTTCGCCTGTCCCGGCTGATTGCCGCGGCGCTTCATCTTGGCGGTGGATACGACCTGGGTGAGGCGGAACGCAATCAGGTCATTGCGCAGCTGACTCGGGAGAAGCTCGCGTGGGGGCTGGCCATGGATCAGCTCGGCGCCGATCTTTCCGGCGAGATCGAGGCCGAACGTCAGCGGCTTGCGCAGCTGGCGATTATTGCGGCGGGGGCCTTCGTCATCATTCTTCTGACGAAGTGGATGGTCATCTACCGCCCGATTCTCCGGCGACTTGAACTCAGTGTGAACGCGGAAGTGGATTCGCGGCGCGAGGCCGAGCGGTTCCAGGTGGTCGCGGAGCGAACGACCAACGCCGTGATCCTGGCCGACGCCGATCAGCGCATCCGCTGGGTCAACGCCGGTTTCACGGCGATCACGGGATACGAGCCGGAAGAAGTTCTGACCAAGCGCGTGAGCGACGTTGTGTGTTCCGACGAGGTCGACGACGACGTGATCGCTTCCGTCCGCGCGGCCCTGAGCGCCGGTGAAGGGCTTCGTTTCGCGGCGAGAAATCGTCGAAGAAGTGGCGAAGTCGCCTGGCTGGATGTGGATCTGCAGACGTTGCGGGACCGCAGCGGGGCGATCTCCGGATACGTCGCAATCGAGAGCGATGTGACGGAACAGGTTGCGCTGACGGAGCGGCTCTACGAGCAGGTGCACATGCTCGAAGAGGCGGAGCGAATCACGCGGATCGGACACTGGTCGTGGGACGCCGAATCCGACCAGATGACCTGGTCGCGCCAGATTTACGAACACTACGGACGCGATCCCGTACTGGGGCCGCCGAAGCTCGCCGACTATCCCCTGCTGCTGACGCCCGAAAGCGCCGACGAACTGAAGCGCCATGTGGAACATACACTTGCCACGGGCGAGTCGTTCTGCATTCGCATGAAGACCGCCAGCGCCAACGCCCGATGGACCGAGGCGCGCGGGCAGGCGCGACGGAATGACGACGGACGCATCGTCGGTCTGTTCGGCACATGTCGAGATATCACGGAACAGGTTGAGACGCAGGCCGATCTTGCGGAGAAGGTGGTTCGGCTGGAATCCGCCGAGCGAATCGCCAGTCTCGGCCACTGGTCCTGGGATGCGCAGACCGGCGAGATGACCTGGTCGCCCATGAATTACGAGCACTACGATCGAGATCCGTCGCTCGGGCCGCCATCCTTTGATGAATACCTCGCGATGCTCGCCCCCGACAGCGCCACGAAGCTGCGTCGGGCGTTCGGGCGCACCATGGAAACCGGCGGTCGATTCGTTGTGGATATTGCGTCGGATGGTGAGTCGCCGACCTGGGTTGAGAGTCGCGGCTTCCCGCAGTATGACGACGCCGGGGTCGTCGTTGGTGTGTTCGGCACGTCGCGCGACATTACGGAGTCCGTTCGGGCCAAACAGGCGCTCGACGAGAAGGTCACGCTGCTGGAGGAAGCCGAGCGAATCGCGCAGATCGGTCACTGGTCCTACGATCCTCGCACCTGCCAGATTACCTGGTCGAAGCAGGTGTACCGCCTCTATCGGCGTGATCCCGCCATGGGACCGCCCACGCGTGATGAGCATCGGCGCATGATCACGCCGGAAACCGGAGAACTGCTCAACGGCGCCATCGATCTGATGATGTCCGGCAAAGAGCTGCCGCCGACGCGCGTCCAGACGGTCGGCGCCCCGCAGAAGTGGCTCGAGATCCTCGGCCGGCCGACGTTCGACGACAACGGTGAAGTCGTCCGGATCTGCGGAACCGTTCGCGATATCACGGACCAGGTTCGCACGCAGAGTGTCCTGGATGAGAAGGTCTCGAGGCTCGAGGCCGCCGAAGTCTCCGCCAACATGGGCCACTTCACCTTCGACCTTCGAACGCTGCGGGCGCAATGGTCCGCCCACATGTTCCGTCTGATGAATCGTGATCCCGCGCTGGGGGCGGCGTCGTTTGAAGACATGGATCAGATCCTGACGCCGGACACGGCGGCAATGCTCCGGAATGAAATACACTCGGTCATGACGGGAGGCGTCGTACGCCCGCTCCGGATCGAGGTGCGCAGCGAATCCGAACCGCGATGGCTCGAGATTCGGGCGGAGGCGACGCGAACACGTTCCGGCGACGTTCGGGCGATTCACGGCTGCTGCCGCGACATCTCTCCGCAGGTCGAGCGAGAAGCGCAGCTGACGTCCCTGATCGAGGAACTGCGCGTGCGCAAACTGGCGCTGGATCAGTACGCGATCGTGACGGAGACGGACGTCAGCGGCTCCATCACGAAAGTCAATGACAACTTCTGCAAGATCAGCGGATATACCCGCAAGGAGCTGATCGGGCGGAATCATCGGATCGTGAACTCGGGACATCACCCGCGCGGCTTCTGGGTCGACATGTATCAGAAGCTCGCGAAATACGGCGTCTGGCGCGGCGAAATCTGCAATCGCGCGAAGGACGGATCGATCTACTGGGTCGATACGATCAACATGGCGCTCAAGGACGCGACCGGCGGAATCTCCAAGTACGTGAGTGTTCGCTTCGACGCAACGCCCCGGAAACGCGCGGAGGAGCAGGTCCGACGCAGTGAACGGGAGCTGCGGGAGATGAACGACGCGCTTCCGCTGATGGTCTGGACGATTGGTCCTGACGGTGACTGCACATTCCTCAACAAGTGCTGGACGGATTTCACGGGGCGCGAGCTGATCCGGGAACTGGGCGACGGCTGGACGCAGAACATTCACCCGGATGATCTGCAGCGAACGCTGGAGCGCTATCGCGAGGCCCTCGGAAACTGGGAGCCCATGGAGCTCCAGTATCGACTTCGCCGCCATGATGGGGAGTATCGCTGGATTCTGGATCGGGGCACGCCTCGATTTGCCGAAGACGGGTCATTCAAGGGGTATGTCGGCGGCTGTATTGACATCACTGATCAGAAGGCGGCGACGGATCAGGTCGAACGAAGCGAGGCGCAGCTCCGAGAGATGAGCGACGCGCTGCCGCTGCTCGTCTGGATGGCGGACGCGGATCGGCGCGTGGCGTTCGTCAACAAACGCGCGGATGATTTTCCGAGTCGCGTCGTGGGCGCGCGTCTCGATATTGAGTGGGTCAGTGACGTCCATATCGACGACGTGGATCGCTGCATCAAGGCGTACGAGGACGCCTACGACGCCAGGGCGCCCTTTGAGATCGAGTATCGAGTGAAGGATCGGGACGGCGTCTACCGCTGGATCCTCGGGCGGGGTGATCCGCGGATTGCGGACGACGGAAAACTGCTGGGGTATGTCGGCGGCTGCATCGATGTCTCCGCGCGCAAGAAGGCGGAAGAGGCGCTGGTTCGGGCGCGCGAAGACGCCGAATCGGCGGACCGTTCCAAGAGCGAGTTTCTGGCCAACATGAGCCACGAGATCCGGACGCCGATGACGGCGATCCTCGGCTACACGGAACTGCTGACGGACACGAACGATCGAATTGTCACGCCACAGGATCGCGCACAATACGTGGATACCATTCGGCGAAACGGCGAGCACCTCCTGACGATCATCAACGACATCCTCGACCTGTCCAAGATCCGAGCGGGCAAAATGACAGTCGAGATCATGCCCGTGAATATCGCCCGCGTTGTGCATGATGTCGTGTCGCTGATGAATGTCCGGGCGGCGGCCAAGGACATCGCCCTCAACGTGTCGTGCGCGAGCCCCATTCCCTCGACAATTGACTGTGATCCGGTACGGCTTCGCCAGATCCTGATGAATCTCGTCGGCAACGCGGTGAAGTTCACGGAAGTCGGCGGCGTTGAGATCGTCGTGTCGTTCGAGCGGGAGGGCGCGCTGGGCCCGACGCTGACGATTGCCGTCAGCGACACGGGCGTCGGTATGACGGGCGAACAGATGAAGAAGCTGTTTGCCGCATTCCAGCAGGCCGATACGTCCATGACGCGGCGATTCGGCGGCACGGGGCTCGGCCTGATGATCTCCATTCGTCTCGCAGAGCTTCTTGGCGGCGATCTCATGGCGGAAAGCGAGTTCGGCAAGGGCAGCGTGTTCACGCTCGCGCTGCCCGTCGCCAGGAGCGACGCGCCGATGACGTCGCCCGCCGAGTTCTCCGGCGTCGTCGTTGAGGGCGAGACCGCGAAACAGTCGCAGGCGACGACGTCAGCGAAGGAAGATGCGGGCGAGAAGCCGCTCGAAGGGCTTCGCGTTCTGCTGGTCGAGGACGGCCCCGACAATCAACGGCTGATCGCATTCCATGTTCGGAAGGCCGGCGCCAGCGTCACACTGGCGGACAACGGCAGTATCGCCGTCGAGTCCATGACTGTTGGATCAACGCTGATGGGGCCGCTGATGGATCCGGTCCCGTTCGATGTCATTCTGATGGATATGCAGATGCCCGTCATGGATGGCTACGAAGCCACG